>ERZ761602.6357-NODE-6357-length-13271-cov-6.340269_pt1 | contig 13271 bp, 7 predicted proteins | sample MGYA00512165_ERZ761602 | MGnify/ENA primary metagenome ERZ761602 (study PRJEB28899, sample SAMN02445085) | bioreactor sludge metagenome | biome: EBPR sludge; isolation source: Thorneside wastewater treatment plant | place: Australia: Brisbane, Thorneside...
AACAGGAAATCGCCCAGATAGCCGATGACATGGCGGCGCTGGCCGTTGATTTCGATGGTTTCCCGCCCACCCGCGACGCTGTCCAGCACGGTTTGCTCCGGATCCAGTTGCTCGCGCAGTTGGTCGAAATAGGCGATTTCCAGCTTGGTCCCATGCCGGACTTGGCCGGCGTCCGGTTGCAGGCGTCCGAGCAGCAGATTCAGCAGCGTGGTCTTGCCGGAACCGTTGGGACCGATCAGGCCGATGCGGTCGCCGCGCATGATCCGCGCCGAGAAATCGCGGATCAGCGGTTCGCCCTGCCAAGCGTAGCTGACGTGCTGCGCTTCGATCACCAGTTTGCCGGACGTTTCCGCCTGTTCCAGCGCGAAACTGGCCTTGCCGAGCTGCTCGCGGCGCTGGCGACGCTCCTCGCGCAAAGCCAGTAGCGCCCGCACCCGGCCCTCGTTGCGGGTGCGCCGGGCCTTGATGCCCTGCCGAATCCACGCTTCTTCCTGGGCGAGATTTTTGTCGAACTTGGCGTTGTGGCGGGCTTCGACTTCCAGCAGGGCGGCTTTCTTCTCCAGGAACGCGGCGTAGTCGCCCGGCCAGGAGGTCAGCGCGCCGCGATCCAGTTCCAGCAAGCGAGTCGCCAGCCGTTGCAACAGGGCGCGGTCGTGGGTGACGAACAGCAGCCCGCCGCGAAATTCCAGCAACTCGTCTTCCAGCCACTGGATGGTTTCCAGATCGAGATGGTTGGTCGGCTCGTCCAGCAACAGCACGTCGGGATCGCGGACCAGCGCCCGGCCCAGCAACACCCGTCGCCGCCAGCCGCCGGACAGCTCGGCCAACGGGGTGTCAGCGGGCAGTTGCAGGCGGCTGATGACGGTTTCGACCCGCTGTTGCCAGCGCCAGCCGTCGCGCGCTTCCAAGTCGTGTTGCAGCCGTTCCATCTCGCGCATCGCCTCGGGCGTGGAGGCATGGGCGAGTTGGATGGCGGCTTCATGATACTCGGCCAGCAACGCCCCCAGCCCTTCCAGCCCGCCGGCGACGATCTCGAACACGGTGGCCGTGGTATCGGCGGGCAACTCTTGCGCCAGCGTGGCGACGCGCAAGCCGGGCTGGCGCCAGATGTCGCCGCCGTCGGGGTGCAGCTCGTCGGCCAGCAGCCGCAGCAAGGTGGTTTTGCCGGTGCCGTTGCGGCCGATCAGGCAGACCCGCTCGCCGGCCTCCAACTGAAAACTGGTGCCATCGAGCAGCTTTTCGGCGCCGAAGGCGATGGAGAGGTTGTCGAAGCTGAGCAAGGGCATGAGGATTCGCGTCCTTCTTGGAGGGGAAGGTGCATAATGTTACGAACCAAACAAGCTGTGCATCCAACCGGAGATCAGGCGGATGGCGCAAGACCAAGACATCGCCAGAGTATACCGACAATGCGACCCGGCAAGGCCGCTGGAACCCGGCGACCCGCGCTACGTGCCTTGCGAAAATACGCGCGGCGAAGGCGATTTGATCGGGCAATTGACGCGCGCGATCCGCTTTTCGGAAAAACCGCTGCACCTGCTGTTCTCCGGCCACCGCGGTGGCGGCAAATCGACCGAGCTGCTCCGCTTGCAGAAAAATCTGGCGGCGCCGCCAGCGGGCGAAGACCCATTGTTCGTGGTGTACTTCGAGGCCGACCAGAAAGATATCGACGTCAACGATGTCGATTTTCCGGATTTGCTGCTCGCCATCATCCGTCAGGTCGGCAAGGCGCTGCGGGAGCGGGCCAACGTGGAATTGCGCCCGACGTGGCTGAGTCGCTTCGTGGGCGACCTCAAGCGATTCTTGGGCTCCGAGGCGGAGTTCGAGAAACTGGAACTGGATGTCCAGATCGCCAAGTTCACGGCGACCATCAAAAGCAGCCCCGACGCGCGCCGCAAAATCCGCGAGGCGCTGGAACCGAGTGTTTCCAATCTCCTTCAAGCGGCCAACGATTTGCTCGATGAAGCGGTGATCCGGCTCAAGGATAAGGGCTACCGGAACCTGGTGCTGATCGTGGATAACCTGGATCGCATCGTGTTGCGCGACCTGGAGGGTGGCATCACGACTCACGAACGGTTGTTTCTCAATCGCGGAACCCAGTTGCACGCCCTTGGCTGTCATGTCGTCTACACCTTGCCGATTTCGATGGTGTATTCGCCGAAAGCGACGGCACTGATGAACATCTTCGGCAGAAATCCAATGGTTCTGCCCATGGTGAAAGTCGCCAATCAGGACGACAGCGACAATCCCGACGGAATCGAGACATTGCGGACAATCGTCCTGAAACGCCTCAACGCGGCGAACGTCACCCAATGGACAGACGCCTTCGATTCGCTCGACACCTGGAATTACCTGTGCCGCATGAGCGGCGGACACCTCCGCAGCTTGCTCATCCTGATTCGCTCCGCCTGCACAGCGGCAGGCGTGTTGCCGCTCAACCGTCGCGTCATCGAACAGGCGGCAAGGGGAATCAGCAATGATTTCGAGCGCGCCCTGAATAACCCCGACTTCTTCAAGACTTTGCGGGATATCGACCGGACGAAAGAATTACCCGGGAGCAAGGATGATCAATTGCTGCTCTACAACCTCAGCGTGCTGGAATACCTGAATGGCGAGGTGTGGTACGTCGTCAATCCGGCAGTAAAGGCGCTGGAAAAATTCAAGTCCCCCAGACGCGCCGCCAAAACCCGACCCCGCTGAACCATGACCAGAATACATCAACGGCGAAAAAACAAAATTGATGACGGCTCGGTTCTCGATCAGATCGAGCGCGTGGTTCGCTGGGGCGACGAATTCCGGCTCGCTTTCGTCAAATGCAACCATCCAGCCCAGCAAGAGAGGCTGCGGCGCTCATTGCTGGAGCGTTTGAGCGATCAGCGCGTTCTCGAAATCTCGCTGGAAAAACCTATTGTCAGCTTGTTAGATGAAATCGGGCCGCTTTGGAACCTCGAACAACCGCCGGTTGCCGTGTGCGTTTATGGGCTGGAGCATTCCTTGCGCGAGCAAGGCCAAGACTCGCCGGTATTGGGGCGGCTCAATCATGATCGGGACTTGCTTCGCCAATCGGTTCCGGCGGCATTGCTGATTTGGTTGCCCGATTTTGCCCTAGATTATGTGGCGCGCGGCGCACCAGATTTTTGGGCGTGGCGCTCCGGCGTTTATGAATTCCAGACGGATAGCACCCTCTGGCAAGCCGAAAGCAATGCCGCATTCAGCGATCATGACGCCGTGTCCATCGACTCACTTTCTCGGGAGGACAAGCAGAGCGAAATTACCCGATCTGAGGAGTTGCTGCGAACATCGCAAACCTTGACCGCACAAGGCAAACAGGCGAAACAAACCACCCTTCGTCTTTTGAATCGACTGGGTTTCCTTTATGGCAGCCTCGGCAATCAGGATAAGGCGCTAGACCGCTATCAGCAATCGCTCAGGATGGCCAAGGCGCTCGACGACCGGGCCGGCGAAGGTGTGGCCCTCAACAACCTCTCGACGATTTATCAAAGGCGCGGGGAGTACGACGACGCGCGGCGCTATCTGGAAGAGGCGCTAGCCATCCAACGAGCCAGCGGCGACCGGGCCGGCGAAGGCGCGGCCCTCTACAACCTCTCGCAGATTTACCAAGATCGCGGGGATTACGACGCGGCGCTGCGCAATTTAACTGAGTCGCTGGACCTTTTCCGGGCTTTGGGCGACCGGGCCGGGGAAGGCGTGGCCCTCAACAGCCTCGCGACGATTTACCACGCGCGCGGGGATCGCGACGCGGCGCTGCGCTATCTGAAGGAGGCGCTAGACATCCAACGAGCCATCGGCGACCGGGCCGGCGAAGGCGTGACCCTCAACAACCTCTCGCAAATTCATGGTGCGCGCGGCGATCGCGACACGGCGCTGCGCTATCTGGAGGAGTCGCTGGCCATCCGTCGGGCCATCGGCGACCGGGCCGGCGAAGGCGCCACCCTCAACAACCTCTCGCAGATTTACAAAGCACGGGGGGATTACGGCACGGCGCTGCGCTATCTGGAACAGTCGCTGGCCCTTCGCCGGGCCATCGACGACCGGGCGGGATTATGCTCAACGCTGTTCAACATGGGCCAGATCCATCTGAAGAGAGGCGAGCGTCAGCAGGGGTTTGCCTGCTGGATCGAAGCCTATAAAACCGCTAAAAAAATCGGCTTGGCCGAAGCCCTGACGCACTTGGAAAGGCTGGCGAAACAACTGGGCGGCGACGGGCTGGAATATTGGGAGCGATTGGCGCGATCAACACCCGGCACTCGGCCACAAACCAAACGGCGACGGGCAGGTTAATGTCAAGCCACGAAGCATCGCGGCCCTTCACAACCCAGCGAACGGCAGCGCCCGCACGCCCGGCGCCAGCGGCAATTGAATTTCACCGGGATGGACGACGTAACCGACCTCGACTTTATCGCCCAAATCTTGGCGCAAGGCCAAAATCCCGCTGGCCATAGCCGGCCTTGGCGTCGCCGAAAGCTTGACTTCGACGGGAACCATCCGCCCGCCCACCTCCACGACGATATCCACCTCCACGCCGGTCGCGGTCCGCCAAAAATACACCTGCGGTTCTTCGCCGCGATGCCAGAAAGTTTTGACGATTTCCGCCAGCACGGCGGTTTCAAAAATCGCCCCGCCCAGCGGTCCGGCGGCGGCATGTTCGGGATCGCGTAACCCCGCCAGATAACAGAGCGTGCCGGTATCGGTGAAATACACCTTGGGCGTTTTCACCAAGCGCTTGCCGACATTGACGAAATACGGCCGCAGCACGATGACCTGAAACGTCGCTTCCAGCACCGACAACCACGCCTTGACGGTATTGACCGTCGCGCCCAGATCGCGCGCCAGATCGGTCAGGTTGAGTAACTGCCCACTCCTGGCCGCCAGCGCGCGCAGAAAATTCTGAAACAGCGTCAAATCGCCGATCTGCCGCAGGGAGCGCACATCCCGCTCCAGATAAGTCTGAAGATAGCTGCCGTGCCAGAGCGCCCGATCCCGTCCCGGTTCCGCGACCAGTTCCGGATAGCCGCCGCGTAGCAAACCCTGCCACAGCGCCGGATAGGAAAGCTCCGGGCGGGGCGAATGCTCGCCCTCGCGTTCCCACGGCAAGGGTGCATCCGGTTGGCCCAGGCACTCGCGCCAAGACAGCGGCAGCAGTCGCAGGATCGCCGCCCGACCGGCCAGCGATTCGGTCACCCGTTCCAACATCAACAGATTCTGCGAACCGGTCAACAGATACTGTCCGCGCCGGTCGCGATGGGCGTCGATCCATTCCTTGACATAAGGCAATAACTCAGGCGCGTACTGAACCTCGTCGAAAATGACCGGCGGTGGGTACAGCGCCAGAAAGCCGCGCGGATCGCTCAGCGCTGCCGCGCGAATATCCGGCGGTTCCAGCGAAACGTAACCGTGCGAAGCGCCGAACAAGGTTTTGAGCAGCGTGGTTTTGCCCGACTGGCGCGGGCCGGTCAGCACGACGGCGGGAAATTCCCGCGCCGCCCGTTGCACAACTGGCTCCAAGGCACGACGAATGTATTGCGAAATCATGACTTAGCAATTTTGCATTTGAAATGCAAAATTGCAAGGCCAGATCAGGAGAACCCTCACCCCTACCGCTCTCCCACAAGGACAGGGGTTCTCGGAATCAGGACGACCGCCGCCGCCGATGCCGAAGCAACACCAGCGAACGGCCTTGCGTCGGATACGGCTCTTCCGCCGGATGCTGGTTACCCGCGACGGGCTGGCCGTGCGGCAGGGCGGTATCCACCAGCACCTCGAAAATGGCCTCGTCCCGCACGATGGGCAACACGAAAGCGATTTCTTCGTGATGGGCGTTGAACAGCAACAGGAAATCGTCGTCCTCCAGCGCGTGGCCGCGCTCGTCCCAGTCGCCCAGGCCATCGCCCGGCAGATACAAGCCCAGGCAGCGGGCGTAGTCGTGAGTCCATTCGTCGTCGTCGATTTCCCGGCCGTCCGGGTTGAACCAGAGGATGTCGCGCACCCCGCTGCCGTGAATCCCCCGGAAAAAATGGCGGCGGCGGAAGGTCGGGTGCTCGCGGCGCAAACGGACCAGCCGCTGGACAAACAGCAACAGCTCGCGATTCTCCGCCAACCAGGCCAGATCCCAGTCGAACCAACTGATCTCGTTGTCCTGACAATAGGCGTTATTGTTGCCGCGCTGGGTGCGGCCCACCTCGTCGCCGGCCAGCAGCATCGGCACGCCCTGCGACAACAGCAAGGTCGCCAGAAAATTGCGCCGCTGGTGCAGGCGATGCGCCAGCACCTTCGGATCGGTGGAATCGCCCTCGGCCCCGCAGTTCCAACTGCGGTTGTGCGATTCGCCGTCCTGGTTGTTCTCCAGATTGGCCTCGTTGTGCCGCTCGTTGTAGCTGACCAGATCGTAGAGGGTGAAGCCGTCGTGGGCGGTGACGAAGTTGATGCTGGCGTAGGGCCGGCGGCCGTTGTGCTCGTACAGGTCGGCGGAGCGGGTCAGCCGATAGGCCAAGTCGCCGATCAGCCCGCCTTCGCCCCGCCAGTAGTCGCGCACCACGTCCCGATACTTGCCGTTCCACTCGCTCCAGTCCGACGGGAACTTGCCGATCTGATAGCCGCCTTCCCCGGTATCCCACGGCTCGGCGATCAGCTTGACTCGCGACAGCACCGGGTCTTGCTGGACCACATCCATGAACGTGCCCGCCTGATCCACCTTGCCATCGGTTCCCCGCGCCAGCGCGGCGGCCAAGTCGAAGCGGAACCCGTCGACGCGCATCTCCTGCACCCAGTAGCGCAGGCTGTCCATGACCAGTTGCAGCACGCGCGGATGCGCGGTGTTCAGGGTGTTGCCGCAGCCGGTGTAATCCATGGTGTAGCGCGGATGCTCCGGCGAAAGCCGGTAATAGATCGCGTTGTCGATCCCGCGAAAGCACAGGGTCGGACCGAAATGATTGCCCTCGGCGGTGTGGTTGTAGACCACGTCCAGCAAAACTTCGATGCCGGCCGAATGCAGGCTTTTCACCATGCTCTTGAATTCGCTCACCGGATTGTCGGTGGCGGCGTAGCGCGGGTCGGGGGCGAAATAGCCGATGGGGCTGTAGCCCCAGTAATTGCGCAACCCCTTGTCGAGCAGATGGCGCTCGTCCACGAAATACTGGATCGGCAACAATTCCACCGCCGTCACGCCCAGCGCTTTCAAATAGTCGACCACCGGCCCGCAGGCCAAGCCGGCGTAGGTGCCGCGCAGGTGGGCCGGCACGTCGGGATGGCGCATGGTGAAACCGCGCACGTGCAGCTCGTAGATCAGGGTATCGTGCCAGGGCACGCGCGGGGGCCGGTCGTCGCCCCAGACGAAGGCCGCGTCCACCACCTGACACTTGGGCATTCCCGCCGCGCTGTTGCGGGTGTTGAAGCTAAAATCCTCGGCGCGACCGCCGATCCGATAGCCGAACTGGGCATCGCTCCAATGCATCTGGCCGACGATGGTCTTGGCGTATGGATCGAGCAGCAGCTTGTGGGCGTTGAAGCGATGGCCCTCCTCCGGCTTATAGGGGCCGTGCACCCGATAGCCGTACAGCAGACCGGGGCGAGCGTCCGGCAAATAGCCGTGCCAGACGCCACCGGTCCGCTCGCGCAGCGGGATTTGCCCGATCTCGTGCTTGCCCTTGGCGTCGAACAGGCACAGCACCACCCGCTCGGCGTGCCGCGAAAACAGGGCGAAATTGACGCCCTCGCCGTCCCAGGTCGCGCCCAAGGGATACGGCCGGCCCGGCCAGACGGTGGTGGTGGATTTGTTCATCGGTGCACGCGCCATTCTCGCGCCTCTCCGCCGCGCGGCGGAGAGGCAAGCCACCGCTCCAGCCTTACTCGCTGAAGGCTCGCATGGTCGAAGTGACCTCGCGCGGTCCGACCACCGTGATACCGCCCTGGGTTACCTGGTACAATTGTCGATCCTGCTCGATATCGTAGCCGATGCGGGTGCCCGCTTCGATCACGTTGTAACCGCCGATGATGGCGCGCCGCAGCCGCGCGCCGCGCTTGATGTGGACGTAATCCTGGATCAGGCAATCCTCGATCTCCACATCGTCTTCGATGGTGACTTCGCGGCGGATGATGGTATTGACGATGGTGGCCTGACGCACCATCGATCCGGCGGCGATCACGCTGTTGCGGACCTTGGCGTCCATCAAGCGCGCCACCGGTCCCTGATAGTTACTGGAAAAGATCCGCCACTGCGGGTTGAACATATCGAAACGCGGCATCTCCCCCAGCAGATCCTGATGGGCGCTGAAGTAGGCGTCCCGCGTGCCGACATCGCGCCAGTAGGCCGGCTCCTCGTAGGGCTTGGTCCCCGGCACCTTGTTGGTGGCGAAGTCGTAGGCGAACACCCGGTGCGTCTCCTTCAAGTGCGGCAACACATGGTGGCCGAAGTCGTGCTCGTCCCGCTCGTTGGCTTCCTTGAGCGCCTGCACCAGCACCTTGGCGTTGAACAGGTAATTGCCCATCGAGGCGTAGGCGCGGGTGGGATCGGAGGGCATGGGTGACGGGTTGGCGGGTTTTTCCTGGAACTCGTTCACTCGGCCGGCGTGATCGGCGTTGATGACACCAAACGAACTGGCCTCGGCGATCGGCACCGGCAACGCGGCGACGGTCGCGTCGGCTTCCCGTTCGAGGTGGAAATCCACCATCTGCTGGAGATCCATCCGGTAGACGTGGTCGGCGCCGAACACCAGCACCAGGTCGGGGTTGTGCAACTGAATCAGATTGAGGTTCTGGTATACCGCATCGGCGGTGCCCATGAACCAGTCGCCGCCGCGCATCATCTGCGGCGGCACCACCGTCACGAACTCCTCGTTGCGCATCGGTGACACCACCCAGGCTTTGCGGACGTGCTCGATCAGCGACTGGGATTTGTACTGGACCAGCAGATAGATGGACTGGATGCCGGAGTTGAGCAGGTTGCTCAGCACGAAATCCACGATCCGGTAGCGGCTGCCGAACGGCAAAGACGGTTTGGAGTTATGGGACGTCAGGGGACTCAGGCGGGCGCCTTCGCCGCCGGCCATCACGAACGCAAGAATTTTGGGCTGTTTCATCGCGGTCTTTCCTCGGTCTCTAGTGGTAGGACTTCACACAATTCCCCGAGCGGGACGTCGGCCCGACCGAGGCGGTTGTTCCGATGGGCCGCGCACCGGCCAATGCGCCTCGACCGAAACCCGCTCTGGCGCCGATCCCGGCGGCGGTGGTGCGGGCGCGCGGCGGCGGGTCCGAAGGCCACCGCTCGCCCCCGATCGGGCGCATGGCGACCCCGCGAACCCGCGCTGCTCCCGTCAGCCATCAAACGTGTTGAAATCGCGCTCCGTGTGGAGATGGTGGTGCAGGCGAAACACGTGCGCCGGCATCCGGTGGGGGTTCAGCTCCACGTAGTTGCGGGGCCCGTTCCACATGTAGTGCGCACCGGTCAGCAGATCGTGGACCTGGAACGGTTGGTGCGGTTCGACGCCCAGCGCGCTCAGGTCGAGTTGCGTCCAGCCGGCTTGGGTGTAGTTGGGGTCGAGGTTCACCACCACCAGGATGACGTTGGCGCGATTGGGGGTGGCCTTGCTGTAGCAGATGATCTGCTCGTTGTCGACCTGGTGGAACCGCAGGCTCCAGTCGCTCTGCAAGGCCGGGTTGCGCTTGCGGATCCGGTTCACCAGTGCGACGAAATCGCGCAGGCTGTTGGGGCCGTCCAGCTCCTGAAACCCGCGATAGCGCAACTGGTATTTCTCGGAGTCGAGATACTCTTCGCTGCCGTGCTTGACCGCGACGTGCTCCATCATCTCGTAGGCCGGCCCGTAGATGCCGTAGTTGGCGGTCATGGTCGCCGCCAGCACCAGCCGGGACACGAAAGCCGGTCGACCGCCGAACTGCAAATAGTCGGTCAAAATATCGGGAGTGTTAGGCCAAAAATTGGGCCGGAAGTACTCGCGGCCCGGACCCTGGGTCAGCTCGGTCAGATACTCGGTCAACTCCCATTTGGTGTTGCGCCAGGCGTAGTAGGTGTAGGACTGGTTGTAGCCCAGCTTGGCCAGCCGGTGCATCACTTTGGGCCGGGTGAAGGCTTCGGCCAGGAAGATGGCGTTCGGGGTGGTCTTCTTGATGTCGGCGATCAGCCACTCCCACATCGCGAACGGCTTGGTGTGGGGATTGTCGACCCGGAAGATGCGCACGCCCTGCCGGATCCAGAACTCGAAGATGCTCTTGATCTCCGCCCAAAGCGCTCGCCAGTCGTCGGTCTCGAAGTTGAACGGATAGATGTCCTGGTATTTCTTGGGCGGGTTTTCGGCGTACTGCACCGTGCCGTCCGGCCGCCAGCGGAACCAGTCGGGATGCTGTTTGACGTAGGGGTGATCGGGGGCGCATTGCAGGGCGATGTCCAGGGCGATCTCGATACCGTGCTCCTTGGCTTTCTGCACCAGGCGGCGAAAATCCGCCAGCGTGCCCAGCTCCGGCAGAATATCCTTGTGACCGCCTTCGGTCGCGCCGATGGCCCAAGGGCTGCCGACATCGTCGGGGCCCGGCGTCAGGGTGTTGTTCTTGCCCTTGCGGTTGATGCGGCCGACAGGATGGATCGGCGGAAAATACAGCACGTCGAAGCCCAGCGCGGCCAGGCGCGGCAGCCAAATTTCGCAGTCCTTGAAGGTGCCGTGCTTGCCGGGCGCGGCGCCGCACGAGCGCGGGAACATTTCGTACCAGGTGCTGAACCGGGCGCGCTCGTCGTCCACGGTCACGCCCATAAGCGTGCCGTAGCTCAGCGCCAGCCGGCGGTCGGCGTAGCGGTCCATCAGCTTGGCCAGCTCCTCGTCCATGCCCAGTTGGCGGCGGTAGTCCAGCACCTGATCGCCGACCAGCGCCTTGGCGCGCTGGGCCAGCCACTTGGCGTCTTCGCCGGCGGCGCGCTGGCCGGCTTTGGCGACCAGTCGCTCGCCCACCCGCAAAGCGATGGCGATGTCTTCGGCCTGCACCCAGCGGCTGAGGTCGTGCCGCCAGGACTTGAACGGGTCCACCCAGGCCGTGACCGTGTACTCGTAGGCGCCCAGTTCCAGCACCTGGAACTCGCCCTGCCAGCGGTCGTTGACCAAAAAGCGCATCGGGACTTCCCGCCAGTCGGCTTCGCCGACCTTGCGGTATTGCAGGACGCAAGACAGCGAATCGTGCCCGTCGGTGAACACGTCGGCCTCCACCACCACCACGTCGCCGATCGTGCGCTTGACCGGGAACCGGCCACCCTCGACCTGCGGCGTCACCCCTTCGATGATCACTCGCTTCCGGCCGTCCGTCGCGGCCAACGCCGTATCGGGCGCCGGCTCGGCCATCAAAACCGGCTCGGCCACCGTCCGCTCGCCCTGATTAGCCGATGGCGCGGGAGCCGGGTCAGGTGCCGGATCGGTGGCTGCGGGCTTGATCGGGTTTGGCGCGGGTTCGGCGGTCGCTCGCTTTTTATCATCCGCCAGGGTCTTTTTGGTCATGCCGGTTATCCTCGTTCTCGCTGGCAAGGTTTTTCGTTATAGGCCGGTCATCGCCGCGATCCGGGCGATCCGCCTGCTGCCGTTCGGGAGTCGAGATGCTAAAGTTAGCGCCTTGGCCCGACTTGTCGGCGCGGTGATCGGCCAGTCTTTATCCCCCCTTATTATGACGGTTTTTTGTGGCCGTGCCTAAACCTTAAATCTGGTCGGGATTCGACCTGCACCGAGGATGTTGCCCGATGACTGAATTGCAGCGAATTATCGATGACGCTTTCGAGCGTCGCGGCGATCTCGACCCCGGCACCGCGCCGGCCCACCTCCGCGAGGCGGTCGAGGAAGCGCTGGGCCTGCTCGAGCTGGGCCGGGCTCGCGTGGCCGAAAAGCGCGACGGCGCCTGGACGGTCAATGCCTGGCTGAAAAAGGCGGTCTTGCTGAGCTTTCGCCTGAACGAGAGCGCGATCATTCGCGACGGCTACACCAACTACTTCGACAAAGTGCCGCCGAAATACGCCGAATACGGGGAAAACGACTTCCTGGCCGCCGGGGTGCGCGTCGTGCCGCCCGCCGCCGCTCGCCGCGGCTCCTACATCGCGCCCGGCGTGGTGCTGATGCCCTCCTTCGTCAACATCGGCGCTCACGTCGATTCCGGCACCATGGTCGATACCTGGGCCACGGTCGGCTCTTGCGCTCAGATCGGCAAAAATGTCCACCTGTCCGGCGGAGTCGGCATCGGCGGCGTGCTGGAGCCCTTGCAGGCCAGCCCCACCATCATCGAGGACGACTGCTTCATCGGCGCCCGCTCCGAAGTGGTCGAAGGGGTGATCGTCGAGCGCGGCTCGGTGGTGTCGATGGGGGTCTACATCGGCCAGAGCACCAAGATTTACAACCGGATGACCGGCGAAGTCAGCTACGGGCGCATCCCCGCCGGCTCGGTGGTCGTGCCCGGCGCCCTGCCCGCGCCCGACGGCAGCCACAGCCTGTACTGCGCGATCATCATCAAGCGGGTGGACGAAAAAACCCGCGGCCGGGTCAGCCTCAACGAGCTGCTGCGCGATTGAGATATGCTCGCGGAGCGGGCGGAAGCGGACCGATAAAGCGATCTCGCCATGAAGCTGCAACATCCGCACGACCGCTTCGTGCGCGAGTTCTTCGGCGAGCCGGCGCACGCGCGGGAGTTCCTGAGCGCCATGTTGCCGGCGGCGCTGGCGGACGGGCTGGACTGGACCCGGCTGCGCGGCGAGCCGGCCACTTTCATCGACGAAAATTTGCGCGAACAGTGTTCCGACCTGCTGTTTTCGGTGCCGGACAAGGCCGACCAGCCGCGACAGATCTATCTGCTGTTCGAGCACAAATCGGCGCTGGACCAGCGGCTAATGCGACAATTGCTCGGCTATCTGGCCAGGATTTACGCCACCCAGAACCAACCGGCGCCGGTGATCGCGGTGGTTTTCTATCACGGCGACGCCCCGCATCCGGCCGGGCAGCGGTTTATCGACGACCTGTCGCTGTCCGCGGAGCAGCGGGCTCTCTATCGACCCTACATCCCGGACTTCGGCTATTTGTTGTTCGATCTCGCCCGCGCCGAACCCCGGGCCTGGGGGTCGCTGGCTCTGCGGGTGTTTTTGGCCGCGCTGGACAGCGCGCGCAGCCCCGATCCCGCCCGGCTCGCCGGGGTGTTGCGCTTGGCGGATCAACTGCTCGGGGAACTCGAAAGCACCCGCATCGTCCACTCGTTGCTGGTTTATCTGTTTCAGGTGACGGACTTGC
>ERZ761602.6358-NODE-6358-length-13268-cov-7.083781_pt1 | contig 13268 bp, 9 predicted proteins | sample MGYA00512165_ERZ761602 | MGnify/ENA primary metagenome ERZ761602 (study PRJEB28899, sample SAMN02445085) | bioreactor sludge metagenome | biome: EBPR sludge; isolation source: Thorneside wastewater treatment plant | place: Australia: Brisbane, Thorneside...
GGGTGTGGGTGCGCCACCTCCCCGATGCGCCACTGCTGGTTGCCGAGCGTGTCTGGCAGCGCGTGGTGCGTCGATATGCACCGCTGTTCGAGGCGCGTGACGCCGACACAGGTTTGCGCGCCCGCCTGATGCTGGCAGCGCTGGTCAAGACGCGACGGGAGTTCACCTACGAGATCGACGCGGCGACTGTGATGATGACGAGCGACCAGTGGATCCCCGTTGCAGGCGTGCATGAGCTGCCGCTGATCGACACGCTGGTGTCCCAAGGCCGACGATTCCTCAAGCCCTTGTGGTTCGACGCGCCGAGTGCAGGGGCTTTCGCGAACGCGTTGCTGTTGGATGCCGGGCCGCAGGCCCTGCCTTTGCACCTGGTCAGCGCCTACCTTGACGAGCGATCTCGCGCGGCGAAGCAGCGCGCCATCGCGCGCTCGCCGAGCCCGGCCTGGGTCTGGCAGATCGATCAACCGATGCCGCCGTTGCCGTCGATCGCCAAGCCAGCGGGTTGACCGGCGGCGTTCGCGCGAGAGCATGAGTCGTCCACCTCAAGACGACCATGAAGGAGCACGAAATGGCCGACGCCATCGTCACCGTTCAAGGAGGCCCTCCGGTCCCATCTGCCTCAACCACGATTCTCGGGCGCGGCACGGTCCGGCTCCCGACTGCCGGCAAGATCCGAGCGGGCATCCAGGTACTGACCAGGAAAGCTGCGCAGGACCCGAACGCCCGTGCCATCTACGACCAGGGGGTCGATGACGGGCTGGCATTCGACGCGATTGCGCGCGCGATCAGCGATGCCGTTCCTGAACTGGACAAGCCGCTGGTGCCGCGCAACGTGCCGTGGTTCACCGTCCGCGCCAACGACTTCGCCAACGGCGAGCTGGCGCGCCAGATCATGCAGGCCTACGGCGAGGACCGCGGAGAAGGCGTGCACCTGTACCGCTTCCCGGTGATCTTCCCGTCGGACCACTGGCAGACCGTGATGCCGCACGAACTGGCGGCCTGGGGAAGCTCGGACAAGCGCTACTGGTCGCAGTACTCGCCCGACGGACGTGATCGTCACTGCATGCGTTACGCGCCCGTTCCCACCGACGACACGGGGCGCCGGACGATTCGCATCTTCGGTGGACGCAAGGTCGTGCCGCGCGAGGTGAACGATGGCCGTTGCGAGCCCGAGGCCTGCGCCGAGTACCAGCAGCGCGAGTGCAACCTCACCGGTCGCTTTGTGTTCTACATGCCCGGCGTTCGCGCGGTGAGTGCCTTCGAGCTGCCGACGAACAGCTTCTACGCGATGAACGCCGCGATCCGGACCTTCCAGGCAGTCGCGTTCCTGCGCGGCGGGCGAATCTCCGGTTTCCTCGATCGGCGGCAGACGCCGTTCTTCATCTGCAAGAGGCACATGGAAATCCTGCGGATCGACGAACGCGGCCAGGCCGTGCGGACGCCGCAGTGGATCATCGAGTTGGAGGCGCCTGTCGACGTCGCTGCCTTGCTGCGCGAGCACGAGGACACCGAGACGGCCATCTTGCAGGCCGACCGTGCGGCGCACGTGCTGGAAGGGGAAGACCGGCCCGAGCCGATGACGCAGATGACGCAGATGGCGCCGGCAGCGCCGGTGACGCCGGTGACGCCGGTGACGCACGCTGCGGCTGCTGCCGAAGCCCGCGGCTCCGCGCAGTCCACTCGCCGCCCCGAGCTGGATCAGGTCATCGCGCTCGCCCAGTCCCTCGGCGTCCTGCCGGAACGCTTCCTGACCTACGCCGACGCGCGCTGGGGTGTTGGCTGGCGCATCAGCGTCCATGGCCGTGCCCGGGCCTGGGATGAACTCGATCGGCATCGCAACGACGCCGAGGGCTACCGCGACAAGCTGGACGTTGCCTTGCGCACCGCTGCCGAGCGGAGGGCACCATGATCCGCGTCGCCCATTTTTCGGACCTCCACTACGGCAGCAAGACGCTCGCAGAGGCCGATCGGTGCTACGGTGCCGCCATCGATAAGGCGATCGCGCTTGGGGTCGATGCCGCCGTCGTCTCCGGCGATGCGACGGACCACGCCTTGGATCTGCACGCGCCCGCGGCGCGTCGCTTGGCCGAGCAGGTTCGACGCCTGGCCGACCATTGTCCCGTTTTGCTGCTACAGGGCACGTTCTCGCACGAGCCGCCCGGAACGCTCGCCTTGCTGCAATTGCTGGGTGGCCGGTACCCGGTTCACGTCGCGGACCGGATTCAGCAGGTGGCCTTGACCGATGATGGGGGCTGGCAGGTGTCGCCGACCTGGCGCTTCGCGGCGCCACCGAGCCGGCGCAGGTTGCTCGTCACCTGCGTGCCTGCCGTGAACAAGGCGGTGCTGGCGGCGACCTTGGGCGCCAGCGAGGCCTCGCAGGCCGTGGGCGATCAGCTGTCGGAGCTGCTGCGCGGCTTCGCTCCGGTCAATGACGCTGCGCGCGAAGCGGGCGTGGCCACCTTGGGGGTCTCGCACGGCACCGTGTTCGGCTGTCTCAGCGAGCATGGTGTGCCGATGTCCGGGTTCGACCACGAGTTCACCGCTGGCGCGCTGTTCTCCGCGCGCGCTCAGGCGTTTCTGCTGGGGCACATCCATCGACATCAAGGCTGGCATCAGGCCGGACCGCAAGGACATCAGGCCATTGCCTATGCCGGCTCCATTGGCCGCTTCCACTTCGGCGAGGAGGGGGACAAGGGATTCCTGCTGTGGACGGTCGAGGCAGACGCGGCTTCGTATCGGCTCGAGCCGACGCCGGCGCGGCGCACGATCGATGTCGTGTTCGAAGGACGACCAGACCTTGCGCGGCTCAAGGACCTGGTCGCGCAACAAGAGGTCGGGGGCGCGAGCGTCAGGGTGCGCTGGACAGTGGCGGATGAGGATCGCAGCGCGGTGGACCGATCGGCCATCGAGGCGCTGCTGAAGGGCGCGGCCGAAGTCAAGCTCGAAGGACGCATCGTGCCGGTCGTTCGCCAACGCGCGGCGGGCGTGTCGCGGCTGGGCAGCCTGGCCGAGAAGGTGCAGGCATGGTCTCGCATCGCCGAGGTCTTGCCCGGCCCGATGCTCGATTGCCTCCATGCGCTGGAAGCCGAGCAGCCCGAGGTGATCGCCGAGCGAATCCTCGGCGCCGCGCCCGGGCCGCAGCACGCGGACATCCCGCGCAAAGTCAGCACCTGATGCGCTCTCGCGCGACCAGCCGCCGACCTTGACCGGCAGGGTCAGGGCGAGAGACTGGCTTCACCAAAGAAGGGAACGGAGGTTTCGATGCAACCACTGTCACTGACGCTCAAGGGATTCCGCGGCATCCGCGACGGCCTGGGTCGAGACGAACTGACGCTCGACTTCGAGCGGCTTGCCGGCAATGCCCAACTCATTGCCATCGTCGGCTGCAACGGGCGCGGCAAGAGCACCTTGATGGAATGCATGACGCCATATTCGACGATGCCGTCGCGTGCCGCTGCGGCCGGTCCTGGTGGCTTCTCGTTCTACGACCAGGTCTACCTGCCGGAGAGCGTCAAGGACCTCATGTGGGCGCACGAGGGCAAGAGTTATCGGTCGCAAGTCGTGATTCGCCTCACCGGGAAGCGCCGGACCGAGGCCTATCTGCACGTGATCGACGAGCATGGTCAATGGCGACCCGTTGGCCTGGACGATGGCACCGTGTCCGACGGCAAGGTCGCGACCTACGACCATTGCGTCGAAGCGATCTGCGGCAGCGCCGACACCTTCTTCACGTCGGTCTTCGCCGCCCAGGGCAAGCGCGCGCTGAGTGCCTACCGAAACGCCGAGATCAAAGCGCTGTTGGCCGATCTCTTGCGACAGGCGCAGATCCAGGCCCTCGGGCAAAAGGCCGCGGAAACCTCGCGCCTGCTGCGCGCCGGCCTTGGGCTGCTGAGGCAGGATGCGGCCGTCCTGGAGTCGGACGCGCAGCGCCTCGGAACGGAGCGCGGCCGGCTTGCGGGCGCTGTTGAGCGCCTGCAGCGCGCGGAGGCGAACCAGTTTGCGGCCCATCGGGCCCTGGAAATGGCCCAGGCCACGCATGCACGCGAGTTGGCAGCCCAGGAGCAGTCGGCCGGGATCGAGCAGCGACGACAGCAGTTGTTGGCCGAGCGTCAGGCGGCGATCGATGCCGACGAGCGGGCGAAGTCGGGCCTGCGCCTGCGGGAGCGCACCGAGCGCGATCGGCTCGATCAATTGGTGCGCCGCGTTGGCGGCCGCATCGAGGCGGCGCGCGACAAGCGTCGTCGGCTCGAACAGGTCCGGGAGCGCTGCCGCTCGGTCCTCTCGGCTTCAGCGGCGATCCGGCGAGCCTGCCGTCGGCTGCCGACCGCTGAGCGGATCCTGGCGTGTCGAAGCGACCAAACGAACGCATCGCGTAGGCAGGTGCATGCGCTCGAGCGCTGCGACGCCGCCGTTCGGCTGGACGAGCAGCAGTTGGCAGCGCTGGAACGTGAAGCCGGGAAGGCTGCATTGCAGGCCCAGGAACTGGCGCGCAGGTTCGGGCTGACCGGTGAAGTGCCTTGCGCTGGCACGGAACTGCAGGGACGATGCGGATTGCTGGGCGATGCGCGCGAGGCGCAGGCGCTGATCCCCAGTGCGTCCACGCAGATTGAGCGCCTGAGCACCGAATGCGCCGCCGTGCGGGCCAGGCTTGCGACGAAGAGGCAGGAGAAGGCGCGGCTGCGCAGCGCCCCGGAGTTGCTAGCGCGGGCCGAACGCCTGGAGGCCTGGGCGCGCGCCCGCGCGGCGAGCTACGCGATGCTCGCCGCGCAGCTGCCGTCGTGCGACCAGGCGGCCGCGACCTTGGTCGAGACTGAGCGTGAGTTGGGGGGCTTGGAAGGACAGACCGGCGTTGTCGAAGCCGAGACTGCCGATGAACGTGAAGAGCGATCGCGGATCGACGCCGCGCGCCGCTCGATCGCGGCCGACCAGGAACAGCAAGTGCAACAGGCCCGCGCGTCGCTCGCGCGGATCGACCAGGCCATTGCATGCCTTCCGCCACGTAGCGACGGGCGCCGGCTCGCTGCCGCGGCTGAAACCGCGGCGCAATGCCGGACACAGGTCAAGGCCATCGAGGCAGATCGCGTTGCCGCGCAGCGTGACGCGCAACGGCTGGAAGCGGCGGAACTCGAGCTTGCAGCGCTTGCCGAGCGTCGCACGCGCGGCGATGCGCGTCGCGCATGTGTAGAAAACGCCCTGGGTGACTGGACCTTGTTCGCGCGCTGCATGAGCAATGACGGGCTGATTGCGTTGGCCATCGATGACGCCGGCCCCGAACTCTCGGCACTGGCGAACCGCCTGCTGCTGGCGAGCTATGGTCCGCGGTTCACGCTCAGCATTCAGACCCTGCTGGAAACCGTCAAGGGCGAGTCCAGGGAAGGTTTCGAGATCCTCGTGTACGACGCGGAGTCCGACCAGAGCAAGAGCCTCGTGTGGATGAGCGGCGGCGAAAGAACCATCATCGAGGCCTGCCTGACGCGGGCGATCGCGCTGTACCTCGTGCAGAGCTCAGGCCGGCGCTACTCGACGCTGTTCTCCGACGAGGCCGACGGGGCCCTGGACCCGGATCGCAAGCGCGCCTTCATGGCCATGAAACGCGAGGTGCTGCAACTGGGCGGCTACGAGCGCGAGTTCTTCATTTCGCAGACACCCGAGCTTGCCGCGATGGCCGATGCCGTGATCGACCTCGACAGCTACGCCCAAGGATCGGTTGTGCGGTCGGGCGCGGAAAGCACAGCGACTGCCGATGCGCCCGCATAGATGGGTCGCACCGGCGTGGCTGCGGAACAGTGTTGGCGTGGTTGCCGCGGCTCGTTCAGCCTTCCTCGCCGACGTCACGTTGCGCCGGTGCAAACACCGGCAAGCCGTCCACGACATCGGCCTCGCTGTCGAACAGGAGCCAGACGATGCCGGCCTGCTCGGCAGTCTCGAACAGTGTCGCCAGGTCGGCTTCGGTCGGGATGCGATGGCGTGGTGCGCCGACGAACACCAGACCGCCGACGCCTGTCGGGTAGGCGTTCACCGACAAGTCGTCGTCGCGCAGCTTCTGGCGCGTCTGTGGACTCAGATGGTTCAGCGAGACGGCGGCGAGGGGCTCGGCGAGTTCACGCAGCGTTGCGATCGCGGCTTGGGTCGCGGACTGGGGCATCACGGGCTCCTTCTGTTGTCTTCCCGGCGGGCTCGCGGCCGGTGCGGCGCCGGCGCGCGAAGTCCCAGCCGCAATCGCGGCACCGGAACCAGCGCATAGCACCGAGCGTGCCCAGCAGGACACCGTGGCCCGGGCACATCGGGCACCCGGGCATTTGCGAGGCGGCAGTCATGGCCGACTCCCGACAGGCTGCGCCTGGCGCGCAGCACGGGCTTCGCGCTTGTCCATGTCGCTACAGCAGGCCGCGTTCCGCGAACGAAACCAACTGATCCCCGGACACGACGAAGTGGTCGATGATGCGCACGTCGACGAGCGCGAGCGCACTTTTCAGGGTCGCGGTGAGGAACTCGTCGGCGCGGCTCGGTTCGGCCTGGCCGCTGGGATGGTTGTGCGCCAAGGCCACTGCCGCTGCGTTGCGCGAAAGCGCGGCCTTGACCACCTCGCGCGGATAGACGCTGGTCTGCGTGACGGTGCCGCGGAACATCGGCTCGACGTCGAGCACCCGGTGGTGCGCATCGAGGAACACCGCGAAAAAGACTTCGTGCTGCAGGTCCGCGCAGTACAGGCGCAGCCAGTCGCGCAAGGCAGCGGGCGACGAGATGATGCTCGCGGACTGCATGTCTCGATGCAGGCCACGCAGCAGGAGTTCCCTGGCGACGCCCAGCACGTGGGTGAGTTGGGATTCGGCCTCTGCCGCAGTGCGGGTCGCCCCGAGTAACTCGTTGACGAGCACCTCGTGGGGCAGGATGGACAGATTCACGGCATTCTCCTTTTGGAAGAAAAAGGGGAACGACGCACCCTCCGGGGACGACGTCCCCGTGTGGGAAGAAAGTGCAGACGATCGTCAGCACGTGGATATGGGCAGGTGACGACTGCGACGCGGCCGAAGCCGAATAGCCGCCCTTGATGTCCTGAACGCCAGCTAGCGAGGGCGGACCAGATACCGAGGCAATGGCTACAGTTTGGGCGTTGTTCGGACGGGGTGCAATCGGGTGAGGCCCGGTGCGCCCGACGACAACGCGGTGCCATCGGCCCGCTTGCCTGTGGCGTTGGGCGCTCCGGACCCTATCGGCGCGACAAGGCATCGGGGCGAGAACGGACAGGCCTAGAACGTGCGACTTCGCCGAAGGTTTGGCGGCGAGTGGTGGTCCGTGGCATGGTCTATGTGGAAGATCGTCCGTGGTGTGATTGGCATCATATGTCGACCATGCATGAATGCCCATTTCATCCCGGCACGCGAACGATCCGGCGCTTGTCGCGCTCGGCGCCGCGATTCGCCGGTGCCGGCTCTCGCAAGGCATATCCCAAGAAGAACTGGCCCACCGCAGCGCGATCGACCGCTCCTACATGAGCAGCATCGAACGAGGAGGGCAGAACCCGGGCATCCTGTCGGTGCTTCGCGTCGCGCACGCGATGGACATGACGATGACCGAGTTGATGGCCGAGGCCGAGTTGTAGCGTTGCGCTCCGGTCACGGCCAGCGGCCGAGCGCGAGGGGGCTTGTTCTCGGGTGTCAGTTGGCAGCGGCTGGAGTGTCAGCCGACAAATTTCTTCGGGGTGGGGTCGATGGACTCCCCAAAGCGCACCGCATTGCGCGACGATGCTCGGAACTGCCCACCTCACATCGCCATGTTGTGCCTCGGTTCCCGGATTCGACTCACGCACAGCGAGGTCGAACGCCTGCATCGGATCACCGGTATCGAACCGGCCAAAGTCCGCACCCGTTCGGACCTGGAGGCCTACGTGCGGCGGTGCAAGGCCCACTACTGGGGCGTGTCGCGGGAGACACAGTTTCTGCACTGGCTGATCGACCAAGAGATCGAGCGCTGCCTGCGGGTGGCGTGAGCCACCACGCAAGGCATGCGCTACTCGGCAGCGCGAGCCCTGGATAGACCAGTGGGCTTGGCTGCGGGGGCCGGGCTGCTGGCCACACCGGAGGTGCCGGCAGCCTGCACAGTCGACTCGAAGGCGCTGAACGCGAGCTCGAATTCTCGAGCTGAAGCGAGACGACGAACCTGCGCGGACGCAGGCTCCGCGCCTCCCTCGGGCAGGCAGGCCACGGCGATGTCGCCGCCGCGCTTGAGCTTGATGCTCAGCATTCGCGGCATCGCGATGAAGACGCGATGCAGCATCATGCGGACGAATCCGCCGATCCGGGCGTTGCGCGCTTCGCGCGCCGCGAAGGACCGCAGCGACTCGCGACAACAAAGATACAGCGCCAGATGCTGGCGCTTCATCTCAACGTCGGCGTCCAGTTGAGCGAGGACTTCAGCAGCTAACGCCGTGTCCTGGCGAACGCGCTGGTAGAAGCTGATCCAGGCGCGTTCTTCCTCGGTCGCGACGGTGCGGCGCGGCTTTGCACGAGACAAACTCGGGGACATGGTGACTCCTTGAAGTGAGGAAGTCACCGTCCCCAGCGGGAGCGGTGGACTCCCGGTGGCTCGAGTCGGCGCCTGTGGACTTGGAGGTCGCAGAGCGCTTTCTCGACGGCGAGGTGGGGACAGCGAGGCTGGCCTCACGGTGAACGGTTCACGCCCGTCGAAGCGCGGGTCCGATGTTTCGGACAGGGCTTCGACGAGACGCGAACGGGTGCGGTCGGGCGTTTTCAGCGCCCAACGGTTGCGGGCCACGTTGTCGTGGCAAGTCGCCGGGCGTTGCCGGCAGCGATGGCGATCCAGCGCTCGGCGATCCGGTCCAGGTAGACCAGATCGTCGGCGTCGATCTCGCCTGCAGCACGCAGACGGCCGATCACCTCCCGGACCAGGACGGGATCGTCCTTGGCCAGTTGGATCACGGTCGCCGCGATGCGCCGTCGGTAGCCGTCGATCAGCATGCGATGCCGACCGGTGAGGCTGCGGCGACGGGGCGTTGCAGCAGCGCCGGCAAGCGCCGGTGCTGCGAAGTGGACGCGCGAGCGCGTCCCGAACCACCCAGCAGCAAGGGCACTGGGCGAAGCACTTTCGTCGAGACGATGGGATGGACGACGGGGTACAAGGGCGTTCTCCTTCGCGATGAAGGGGAACGACCAATCCCGGCGGGGAACTTGGGGTTCCCCGTTGCGGGACGCTCTGCGAGGCAGAGCAACTCAGCGACACGCCGAGGGCGCGCGCAGGTGAAGGACCGGCATCCTGGCGGGTGCTGGCCTTCGCTCGATGCCCTGCAACCGGTGGGCTGCAAGGCAGACGATCGACTTCAACCCGAAGGCTGAAAAACTCTCGGCCACCAAGGTGGCCCGACCCGGACGAGCCGAATCGACAAAGGGCAGGTGACGACTGCGACGCCAGCGAGGCTGGACTTCAGGGCAGCCGAAGCCGCCGATGAAGGCTTGCAGACACGATGTCCGCGGGAAGCCCTCGAAGTATCAGCTCGGGCCGGAGCGCGCGGCATCGAGGGTTGCGACGCCACGGAACATCGACGGCGCCGGCGGGTGATTGGCGGTGGACTTCCACGCGGACCTGCATGCGCGCCGTCCGCTGCGGTGAACGGCCTCTGGACAGCAGGCGGGACGGCGAACCCTCGGCCCAAAAGGAAAGCCCCTCGTCACCTGGCGGTGACGAGGGGCAAAGGCACTCACGCGAACGATTCAAGCGGCCATCTCACGCGGCCATTCGCGGTTCCTCGGCTTCTGCTCGTGCGCTGCCGGCCTCGTCCTTGTCGAGGTCCAGCTGCTTGAGCAAGTCTCGCTGCCGCACCAGCAACTCGGTCAACCGGCCTTCGTGCTCGAACGGGCGCTCGAGTTCGATGCTCAGGTCTTCCAGTCGCTTGCGCCGCGAGGCCAACTGCGCCTGGGCCGCGTCGCGATGCTCGGCGACCGAGTCCAACGCTGCCAGCACTGCGGCCACCAGGCCGGGGGCGGTCTGGTACGCCTGCGCGTCGTAACGGCATCGACCTGACAGGTACAAGGCCGGAACGCCGTCGCCTGCCGGACACGCGATGTTCAGCGCCAGGCCACCGAACCGTCCAACGGCGCGCTCGGCCGTAACCATCGCGCACCGCTTGCCGGCTCGTTCGGACCTGACCAGGTCGCGCAATCCCTCTCCGACGGCGTCTGCGCCCTGGAGCGCTCGACCGTTCAGATCGACGGCGATTCGCTCCATGGATTGGGGCACGACGAGCGCCAGGTCTAACTCCATCAGGCCGATCTTCTTCTGCAAGGTCTCGATCAGCATCGGCAGGTTGCCGACCTCGCGCTGGTTGTCCCAGCGCTGGTTGCGCCAGACCGAGAACAACGTCGAGAGCTTGGCCACCTCGGCGTCCACGCCGGCCTTCTCGATCACCAGCGGGTTACCGCTGGCCAGGGCTTTCACTTCAGCGTAGGACAGCGCCGCCAGCTCCACGTCTTCGAGCGACCGCAGACCCTTGTCGCCCTTCATCACCTGCGCGATGAAGCGCGCCTTGGTCTCCAGCGTCTGCCACATGTAGCTGTCGAAACTTCCTTCGGTGACGTAGCGGAAGATCTCCACGTCCTCGCACTCGTTGCCCTGGCGCAGGATGCGTCCTTCGCGCTGCTCGACGTCGCAGGGCCGCCATGGCGCATCGAGGTGATGCAGGGCGGCCAGGCGGGTCTGCACATTGGTGCCGATGCCCATCTTCGCGGTCGAGCCGAACAGTACTCTGACCCGTCCCTCGCGCACGGCCTTGAACAGCGTCGCCTTCTGGGCATCGGTCTCGGCGTCGTGGATGAACGCGACCTCCCGCTCGGGCATGCCGCGTGCGATCAGCCTGGCGCGCATGTCGTCATAGACACTGAAAGCCTTGCCGCCCTTCGGCGACGACAGATCGCAGAACACCAGCTGCGCCCCGCGGAACCCCGCCGTTCGCTCCCACACGGCCCACACTTCGTCGATGCAGGCCGCAACCTTGCCCCTGGCATCGAAAGCCGCCGCCGGCGCGATCAGCCGGAAATCCAGCGCGGCCTGGCGCCCGTCGTTGGTGACCGCCAGCATGTTGTCCTGCCGCGGATCCACGGTGCCGTTGCGAATGGCCTCGGCACGCTGCACCAGCGTCTGCACGTAGGCCTTGAGCGCCGGGCTGGCCGGACAGGCCACCGTTCGCGCCTTGCCGCCGCGCAGCGCGGGCACCGGCAGGTCCAGCATCTCCGCCGTGCGGATGTCGGCGACCTCGCCGAACACGGCCATCAGATCCGGCACGTTGATGAAACGCGCGAACCGCGTGTGCATGCGGTAGCCGCTGCCGTCGGGCGCGATTTCCAGCGCCGTGACGTTCTCGCCGAAGGTCGCTGCCCAGGCATCGAACTGCTGCAGCCCCAGTTCCTCCAGCCGTCGCGACTGCAGGTAGCGCTGCATGGTGTGGATCTCGGCCATCGTGTTGGCGACCGGGGTCGCCGTGGCGAAGACCACGCCGCGCTGGGCGCCGCCGTGAGCACCTTCATGAAGGCGCATCGTGTAGCGCGTCTTCAGGTACAGGTCGAACGCGCGCTCCGAATTCGTCAGCGGCAGACCCGCAACCCGCGTCATCTTGGTGAACCGGTACAGGTTCTTGAACAGATGCGCTTCGTCGACGAACAGGCCGTCGATGCCCAACTGCTCCCAGGTCAGCAGATCGTCCTTCTTGCCATCGGCGAGCAGGCGTTCCAGCCGCGCCCGCCAGTTCTTCTTCATCGCCTCCAGTTGCTTGATGATCCGATTCGACCGGTCACCCTGCTTCTCGGCGCGTACTGCCATTTCGATTTCATGCATGACATCCTCGATGTAGGTTTTGGTGAATGACGGCGACATCCGGATGCGCTCGAAGCTCGAGTGCGTGATGACCACCGCGTCCCAATCGCCCGTGGCGATGCGCGACACCAGCTCGCGCCGGCGGTCGCCTTCCAGATCCTCCTTCGCGGCCATCAGCACGGCCGACTGCGGGTACAGCCGCACGAACTCCGCCGTGTACTGCGCCAGCATGTGGTTCGGCACCACGTGGCAGGGCTTCGCGAGGAAGCCCAGGCGGCGCATCTCCATGCTCGCAATTGCACACACGGCCGTCTTGCCGGCGCCGACCACGTGGAACAGCCCCGTGTTGCCGGCCTGCACGACACGCCACACCGCGTTCAGCTGGTGCGGGTGCAGTGCAAAGCAATGCGAGAACCCCGGCAGCTTCAGGTGCGATCCGTCGAACTGCCGTGGCCGGGTGGCGTTGAAGAGGTCGTTGTAGACCCGGCACAGCCGCTCGCGCCGCGCCGTGTCCTCGAAGACCCAGGCCGCGAATCGTTCCTTCAATGCCCCAAGCTTTTCTCGTGCGGCCAGCGTTTCGTCCGGGTTCACGAAGTAGCGGTCCGTCTCCGGATCGCGGTCGCGCACCGTCGGCACCTGCACGTTCAGCGCCGCCAGCACCAGTTCGATCGCGTTCATGCGCGAGGTCCCCAGTTCCTGCGTCACCTTGACGTTCTGCCGCGCGCTCCATTCCGGGTAGCGCACCGACCAGGCTCCGGCTTCGGCCGAGTAGGCGACCTCGCAGTCCTTCAGTTCCAGCACTTCGTGGACAAAGGCTTCGACGTCGGCCGCCGGGATCCAGACGGCTCCCAGCCGTGGCTCGATCGACGCCGGCGGCAGGTCTTCCGGTTGCACACGCTGCAGCGCGTCGACGTTGCGTCCGTAGTCCGGACCGGAGAGCAGGGCCTGCTGCAGCTTCGTCTTGACGTTGCCCGACAGGTACTCGTCGGCGGTCTTCCAGCGGTGATCCACCGGGTCGAGAAACGCGAGCCCACCGTCGGTCAATGCCGCCATGACCTCGTCCTCGGGCGCCTGCAGCAGGCCGGCCATGTAGGCCGGATCGACCCGGCCGCGCCACTGCACCGAGGCCGCGAGCGCTTCCGCCGGATCGGCGGCCGAGACCGGCGCCGACACCCGGCGCAGCGTGCGTCGGCTGAACACATCCGCCTTGCGCGCCGTGTCCGACTCGTCGTCGTAGTGCTCCAGCGACAGCAGCAGCGGATAGTCCGGGTCGCGCCGGAAGGCCAGCGCGTTGGCCCGGTTGCTCAAGGCACCATGGCGCGCGACGTAGCGGTCGTACGTGCCGTTGAGCATCGCTCGCAGATGGCCGAGCTGGCCGTCGTCGTCCTGGGTGTCCGCGCCGATCGAACTTTGACCCACCCTGCCGACTGAACGTTGACCCAGGG
>ERZ761602.6360-NODE-6360-length-13265-cov-18.386904_pt1 | contig 13265 bp, 12 predicted proteins | sample MGYA00512165_ERZ761602 | MGnify/ENA primary metagenome ERZ761602 (study PRJEB28899, sample SAMN02445085) | bioreactor sludge metagenome | biome: EBPR sludge; isolation source: Thorneside wastewater treatment plant | place: Australia: Brisbane, Thorneside...
GCTGGCCATCGAGCATGGATCGCCGCTCGACGGCGTGGCGCGCGCCCGCCTGTCCACGGTCTACATGCCCGGCAACAAGATCACCATGCTGCCCGATGCCGTGGTCGAGAGCTACACACTGGCCGGGGGCGTCGATTGCCCGGCGGTTTCGCTGTATCTCACGGTGAACGACGCTTTCGAGGTGATTTCCGAGGAATCCCGGCTGGAGATGGTGCACATCGCCGCCAACCTGCGGCATCACGAGATCGAGCCGCTTTTCAATGCCGAAACCGTGGTTAGCGGACTCCCCGAGTTCCGTTTCAGCGACGAACTGCTCCATCTCTGGCACTTCGCCAATGCCTGCGAAGGGCGGCGCGGCAAGCCGTCGGCGACGCAGGGCATCAACGACTACAACTTCGCCATCGCCGGCGACCTGGCCGATCCGGACGGGTGTTCCGTCGAGATCAGCGAACGCAAGCGCGGCAGCCCGCTCGACAAGCTGGTTGCCGAACTGATGATTGTCGCCAATTCGACCTGGGGCGGTCTTCTCGCCGACAGGAACATCGCCTGCCTGTACCGCGCGCAGACCCAGGGCAAGGTGCGCATGACCACCTCGCCGCTGCCGCACGAGGGACTTGGCGTCCCGCAATACGCCTGGATGACGTCGCCGCTGCGCCGCTATTGCGATCTCGTCAATCAGTGGCAACTGATTGCCTGCCTGAAGGGCGAAACACCGCCGTTTGCCCAGAAATCGGCGGAATTGTTCGGCGCGATGCGCGATTTCGAGACTACCTATACCGCGTATGCCGACTTCCAGCGCCTGATGGAGCGTTACTGGTGCCTACGCTGGCTGCAACAGACCGGTGTCGGTGAGATTGCCGCGACCGTGCGCCGCGAGCAGCAGGTCAAGCTCGACCATCTGCCCTTGCTGTTGCGCGTGCCGTCGCTGCCCGCCGACTTCGGTCCCGGCAGACGGGTTCGCCTGGCGGTCGACGCCATCGATCTGCTCGGTCCGGAGGTCAGTTGCCGATATGTCGAAGTCATCGACGATGTCATGGTCGAGACGATTGCGGAGGAGGAGGTTCAGTGAGCGCAGCGACGCTGGCATGGCAGCCCCTGGTGCCTGGCAACCGCAGGTTGGCATTGGCGATCGGCATTTCGCTTGCGATACACGCGCTGCTGCTGACCCTGCATTTCAGCTTTCCGGATGCCTCGAAGGCGATGCGCGAGAAAGCGCTCGACGTCGTCCTGGTCAATGCCAAGTCGGCCAAAAAGCCTACCGATCCGCAGGCGCTGGCCCAGGCCAATCTCGACGGCGGCGGCAATACCGACGAGAACCGCAGGCTCAAGACACCCTTGCCACCGACCCCGCAGCAGACCACCGGAAGCGAAATCGAGCGCATGCAGCGCCGGTATCGCGAACTCGAGGTCGCCCAGCAGAAGATGCTGACCGAGGCCAAGACGGCGCGCGCCGTTGTCGCCGCCCGCAATGCCGCGGAGCAGCCGACGCCGGTGACCAGCGTCAGCGGCCTCGATCTCGCCGAATCGGCGCGGGCGATGGCGCGCCTCGAAGGCGAAATCAACAAGAGCGTCGACGAGTACAACAAGCGACCGCGCAAGAAGTTCATCGGGGCGCGCACGGAGGAATACCGCTTTGCCCAGTACATCGAGGACTGGCGGCGCAAGGTCGAGCGCATCGGCACCCTGAACTACCCGGAAGCCGCGCGTGGCAAGCTCTACGGTTCGCTGGTGCTGACCGCCTCGATCAACCATGACGGCAGCCTCAATCGCGTGGACATCAACCGTTCCTCCGGGTACAAGGTACTCGACGATGCGGCGAAGCGGATCGTCCAGATGGCGTCGCCCTATGCCCCGTTCCCGCCCGAGATACGGCGCGACACCGACATTCTCGAGATCACCCGGACCTGGTATTTCACCCAGGGCGATCAGGTCTCGGCGAAGTGACCGATCGCTATTGCGTTTTCGGGAATCCGGTTGCCCATTCGCGGTCGCCCGCCATTCATGCGCGGTTTGCGGCGCAGTGCCATCAGGACCTGAGCTACGAAGCGATTCTCGCCCCGCTCGCCGGATTCGCCGCGGCGGTTGGCGACTTCGTTGCCGGCGGCGGCAAGGGGGCGAATGTCACGCTCCCCTTCAAGGAAGAGGCGTTCGCGCTGTGCACCCGCCGCAGCGCGCGCGCGGAGCAGGCGGGAGCGGTCAACACGCTCGCCTTTGTCGGCAGCGAGATCATTGGCGACAACACCGACGGCGCCGGCATGGTGCGCGACATAGAGGTCAATCTGGCGTTTCCGCTGGCCGGCCGGCGCGTCCTGCTGCTCGGGGCCGGTGGCGCGGCGCGCGGCGTCATCGCGCCGCTTCTCGAGCGGCGGCCGGCCCGCCTGTTCATCGCCAATCGCACTGCGGACAAGGCGGAAGCGCTGGCCCGGCGGTTTTCGGACATCGCCGCGGTCGACGCCGGAGGTTTTGCCAAAACCGCCGGCCGCACATTCGATGTCGTCATCAACGCCACCTCGGCCAGCCTCTCCGGCGCGACGCTGCCCTTGCCGGCCGGCATCTTCGCTTCCGGCAGCCTCGCCTACGACATGATGTACGGCAAGGGCGAGACGCCGTTTCTCGCGCTGGCCCGCGAGCACGGTGCTCAGCGCCGGGCCGATGGCCTCGGCATGCTGGTCGAGCAGGCGGCCGAGTCCTTTTTCGTCTGGCGCGGAGTGCGGCCTGACAGCGTGCCGGTACTTGCGGCGATGCGCGAACAACAGGCGGCATGAGGCAGTTGGGCCGTTGGCTCAAATGGGGATTGCTCGGCCTGGTCGGCCTCTTTCTCGCCTGGCAGTTGTGGCTGCTCGGCTGGGTGCTGCTGTGGAAGTGGGTGGATCCGGGAACGACGCGCTTCATGGAAATCCGCCTTGGCGAGCTGCGCGAGAAGAATCCCGACGCCCAGCTGAAGAAGCAGTGGGTCGCCTACGAGCGGATTTCCCCGCATCTCAAGCGCGCCATCATCGCCTCGGAAGATGCCCGATTCGTCGATCATGAAGGCTTCGACTGGGAGGGCATCCAGAAAGCCATGGAAAAGAACCAGAAGCGCGGGCGCACGGTCGCCGGCGGTTCGACCATCAGCCAGCAGCTGGCGAAGAACCTGTTCCTGACACCGACCAGGTCCTATTTGCGCAAGGCCGAGGAGGCCATCATCACGCTGATGCTCGAAAACCTGTGGAGCAAGCGGCGAATCTTCGAGGTCTATCTGAACGTCATCGAGTGGGGCAACGGCGTATTCGGCGCCGAAGCAGCGGCGCGCCACTACTACGGCATCGGCGCTGGTCAGTTGGGCCCGGAACAGGCGGCAAGGCTGGCAGGGATGGTGCCCAACCCGCGCTATTACGACCGCAACCGCAACGCGCCCGGCCTGGGGCGCAAGACCGCGATCATTCTCGCGCGCATGCCGGCGGCCGAGGTTCCCTGACCGCGGCACACCGCGGCGCCGAAGGCGTTTGCAGCAAGGGCGAAGCGCGTCAGAGTCACTGCGCTTGCAGGGCATCGGGTGATCATTTCCGGCAACGTATACACCTAATTTATGCGGAGAGTGGGAAACTGGCGGCCGCCCGACACTCCTGGCCGGATTCCATGTCCTTCGCTTTCGCGACGCCCTTCGCATCGACCCGCCGCGTCGCCGATTACCTGGCGGCCGTCGCGGTCTGCTGGCTGACGGCGGCCGTCGCGCTGCCCTTGCGCGATCGCCTCGATCTTCCCGACATCGTGATGCTTTTCCTGCTCGCGGTGTTTGTCGTCGCCACCTTGCTCGGGCGCGGACCCGCGGTCGTCGCCTCGTTTCTGAGCGTCGCGCTCTTCGACTACTACTTCGACACGCCGCATCACCTCCTCTTCCTCGGCGATACCGAACATGTCCTGACCTTAGCGATCATGCTCGCCGTTGGCCTGGTGACGGCTCAGCTCGTGTCGCGGGCCGCTGCGAAGGCCGACGATGCGCAGGCGCGCGAGCGCGAGACCCGGCAGCTTTATGAAGTGGCGAGGGACATGGCCGGCGCCCGTGACGGCACTGAGGTTCTCGAAGCAGCGCGGCACTACCTGAGCGATCGCGGGCTGAGCGGAAACCTTGTCGTCGCCGACGACGACCGCCTCGCTGACCGCGCCGAAGGGCATCATGTGACAGGTATCGCCAGCTTTCCCTTGCGCGCCGGGACGAAGGTTCGCGGTGTGCTTGCGGTGACGCCACTGGACGACCGCATCGGGCTTGCCGACACGCAGCACAGGGCGGTCGAGGCCCTGGCGTCGCTCGCGGCGCTTGCGCTCGAGCGCATTCACTACGCCGAGGCCGCGCAGAGAGCAGAGCTCTTGGTCGCCGACGAACGCTTGCGAAGCGCCGTGCTCTCGTCGCTTTCGCACGACCTGCGCACCCCTCTGACCACCCTCGTCGGCCTTGCCGATACTCTTGCTGAAGGGCGTGGGACACTCCCGGCCGACGCTGCCGAGACGGCCGGCGTCATCCGCGACCAGGCGCAGGCGATGCATAAGCTACTGTCCGACCTGCTCTACATGGCACGGCTGAAAAGCAACAGCGCACCGCTGCGCCGCGAGTGGCAACCGTTCGAGGATGTCGTTGGCAGCAGTCTGCGACTGGCCGAGAACGTCGGCCCCGATCGGCACGTCATCATCGACCTCGCGCCCGACCTGCCGCTGATCTTCTTCGACGCCGTGCTGATCGAGCGGGTCCTCTGCAATCTACTCGACAATGCCTTCAAGTATGCGCGGCCGGGTGCGCGCATCTCGCTGGCGGCGCGGCTGGCGTCCGCATATCTCGAGGTTTCGGTATGCAACGATGGTTCCGAGTTCCCGGCGGGGCGCATCGAGTCGATGTTCGGCCTCTTCGTGCGCGGAACGAACGAGTCAAGCATTCCCGGCGGGGGACTCGGGCTCGCCATCTGCAAGGCGATCGTCGAGGCGCACGGCGGAAGCATTTGGGCCGAGAACTGCGTCGGCGGCGCCTGCGTGCGGTTCACGCTGCCGCGCCTGACGCCGCCGGCAGTCGTGAGCGAGGATGAGCCATGAATGCGCAATCGCCTCTCACCCTGGTCGTCGAGGACGAGCCGCAGATCCGGCGCTTCGTCTGCAGCGCCCTACGCGACGAATCGTGCCGGGCGAGCGAGGCCGGGTCGGTCGCCCAGGGTCTCGACCTGGCAGCGCGCGAGCGTCCGGACCTGGTGATCCTCGACCTCGGGCTTCCGGACCGCGACGGCGTCGACTTCATCCGGGAACTGCGCGTCTGGTCGGCCGTTCCCGTCCTCGTCCTTTCGGCGCGCGCCGACGAGCCGGAGAAGATCGCCGCCCTCGACGCCGGCGCCGACGATTACCTGACCAAGCCGTTCGGCATCGGCGAACTGCGCGCCCGCGTCCGCGCCTTGCTGCGGCGGAGCCAGATGCAAGGCGATGGCGATGCCGGCGCCCTGCATGCCTTCGGCGATGTCGAGGTGGACCTGGCGCGTCATATCGTCCGGCGGGCCGGCGCCGAAGTCCATCTGACGCCGGTGGAGTACAATTTGCTCGTCCAGCTGTTGACCAACCCCGGCCGTGTGCTGACCCACCACAGGCTGATCGACAAGGTCTGGGGTCCCGCCAGCCGCGAGAAGGGTCACTACCTGCGGGTCTATGTCGGGCGGCTCCGGCAAAAACTGGAGGCCGATCCCGGCCGGCCGCGCCACATCCTGACCGAAACCGGCGTCGGCTACCGTTTCCGACTGCAACCGTAGGGGCGCCAGAACGAATGTCCGAATCACAGCGAGGAGCATCCGCATCATGAACGAGCAAAACCAGCAGACCGATGCCAACGAGGATCTGACCCAAGCCGACGCCAATGCCAACGAGGTCAAGGACGATCTCGCCCAGGTCCACGACCTGTTGGCGAAGATTCGTGTTTACGGGGAAGAAATACGGAACCAGGAGGGGCCGCGCCAGGAATTGCTCGATATCCTGCAGCGCGAGCACAGGTTTCGCCTGAAGACCTTCCTCGCCAGCCTGCCCACCGTGGCGGTGGCGGTCATCCTCAGCGCCTTGCCGGAAGAAGATCGTGCGATCGCCTGGAAGGAGGTCGCCGAGGATCGCCTGGATGGCATTCTCGACCTGCTGGCCGAGGACGTCGCCGAGGAACTCATCGGCGACGGCCAGCACACCAGCAGCAAGGTCATGGTCAATGCCTTCGAACTGCACAATGGCCGGCTGCGCCAGATCACGGTCGATCGCCCGGCCGTGCTCGCCGGCATCAAGCCGATCTGGGTTGATCTCGTCGCGCCGACGGCGCGCGTGCGCACCTGGGTCGGCAAGCATTACGGGGTGGAGATCCCCGACCCGGAAGGCCTGACCGACCTGGAATCCAGTGCGCGTTATTACGTCCAGGACGATGGCGATGTCCACATGCGGTCCGACTTCCTCCTCGATCTCGACGAGGGATCGCGCAACGTGGGGGTTGGTTTCATCCTGCACGGCGACATCCTTTTCTCGGTGCGCAGCGAGGAGCTGCCGGTCTTCCGGCTGCAGCGGCTGCGCGCGCGCAGCCAGCCGGGTTACGTGAAGTCCGGCACGGACGTTCTGCTCGATCTTTACGCCGCCGATGTCGAATATTCGGCGAATGCCCTCGAGGGCGTGTACGGCGAACTCGAAAAAGTGGGATCACAGGTCCTGCGGTCGGCGATCACCGACGTCGAGGCGTCGCAGATAGTGGCCGGCGTCGCCGAGGCCGAGGACGTCAACGGACGCACCCGCCGCAGCGTGCTGGATACCCGGCGCGCGCTGTCGTTCCTGATGCACGGCAGGTTGCTGTCCAAGGTTCAGCTGTCGGAGGTGCGCGAGATCCTGCGTGACATCGAATCGCTCGACGGGCACACGGCCTTCCTGTTCAACAAGATCAACTTCCTGATGGACGCCACGGACAGCGCGATCAACATCAACGCGAACAAGAAGATCGAGCGGCTGACCATCCTCAGCGTCGTCTTCATGCCGATCAATGTCCTGGCGGGGATGGGCGGGATGTCGGAGTTTTCGGTGATGGCGGAGTGGGCCGAGTGGCAGGGGGGGGTCGCCTACGCGCTATTCACGCTGTTCCTGATGATCGTCGGAGCCACCATGTTCCTTGGCCTGCGCCATTTCGAAAGGCGCCAGCCGAGGCGGCCGCGCGCGGTCGCCGGGACGAGCGCCTGATCCGCGTCGGGAAAGCGCGCCACGCGGCCGCCGGCCTGGCGCGGCCAGCGCTCAGCCGAGGCTGGCGAAGTAGTCGCCGGCCGCGGCGACGGTCGCCGCGATATCGCCAGCGCCATGCGCCGCCGATACGAACCCGGCCTCGAAGGCGGAGGGCGCGAAGTAGTGACCGGCGTCGAGCATGGCGTGGAAGAAGCGGTTGAAGGCCTCCTTGTCGCAGGCGAGCACCGCGTCGTAGGTCGCCGGGCATTGCTTGGCAAAGTAGAGACCGAACATGCCGCCGACGTTCTGCGCGGCGAAGGCGACGCCATGTCTGCGCGCGGCCCCGGCCAGACCGTCGCACAGCGCCCTGGTCGCTGCGGTCAACGCCTCGTAGAAGCCCTTTTCCTGAATGAGTTTCAGCGTCGCCAGGCCGGCCGCCACCGCCACCGGATTGCCGGACAGCGTGCCGGCTTGGTAGACCGGCCCGAGCGGGGCGATCCGTTCCATGATCTCGCGTCTGCCGCCGAAGGCGCCGAGCGGCATGCCGCCGCCGACCACCTTGCCGAAGGTCGACAGGTCGGGCGCGATGCCGTACAGGCCCTGGGCGCCGGTCAGGCCGACGCGGAAGCCGGTCATCACCTCGTCGAAGATCAGCACGGCGCCGTGCTTCGTGCACTGCTCGCGCATGGTTGCGAGGAATTCGGCCGTGGGCGCGATCAGGTTCATGTTGCCGACCACCGGTTCGACAATGACGGCGGCGATCGCGTCGCCATGGCGGGCAAAGGCGTCGGCCAGTTGTTGCGGATCGTTGTAGGCGAGGACCAGAGTGTGCTGCGCGAGATCGGCGGGAACCCCGCTGGACGACGGGTTGCCGAAGGTCAGCGCGCCGGAGCCGGCCTTGACCAGCAGGCTGTCGGAATGGCCGTGGTAGCAGCCCTCGAACTTGATCAGCACGTCGCGGCCGGTGTAACCGCGGGCGAGGCGGATGGCGCTCATCGTCGCTTCGGTGCCGGAGGAAACGAGACGGACCATGTCCAGCGACGGCACGAGATCGCACAGCAGGTCGGCGATTTCGACTTCGCGCTCGGTCGGCGCACCGAAGGTCAGTCCATCGACGACGGCCGCCTGCACGGCGGCGATGACCTCCGGGTGGGCATGGCCGAGAATCAGCGGACCCCAGGAGCCGACGTAGTCGAGATACCACTTGCCGTCGGCGTCCTGGACGCGCGGCCCGACGCCCTTCTGGATGAAGCAGGGCGTTCCGCCGACCGAACGGAAGGCGCGCACCGGCGAATTGACGCCGCCGGGAATGTGGCGCTGGGCGCGCTCGAACAATTGCTGGTTGCGTGAGGTCATGCGTGCGGTTCCTCGAACAGGTGTTGGTAGGCGGCAGCGCGGGCGGTGATGTCCGGCGCGTTGAACAGGTCGCTGATCACAGCGAGCAGGTCGGCGCCGACGGCAATCAGGGTCGGCGCCTTGTCGAGAGTGATGCCGCCAATCGCGCAGGTTGCCGCGGTCAACGTGGTTTTGGCCATGGGAAACAGGTCGACCGCGGCAGACACGGCATCCGGCTTGGTGAGCGATGGAAAGACGGCACCGAATGCCACGTAGTCGGCGCCGGCCGCTGCTGCCTTGCGCGCGAGCGCGAAATCGCCGTAGCACGAGGCTCCGAGCAGCCTGTCCGGCCCGAGAATGGCGCGGGCCGCCACCAGGTTGCCATCGTTGCGGCCAAGGTGGATGCCATCGGCGGCGACCAGGAAGGTCAGCGCCATATCGTCGTTGATCAGCAGCCTGGCTCCGAAGTCCAGCGTCAGCCGACGCAGGGCGTGGGCGCGCGCCACGCGCTCGGGGGCGGAACTGGTCTTGTCGCGGTACTGCACGAACCGGCAACCGCCGCGTAGCGCGGCTTCGACGTCGGCCAGCAGACGCTCGCCGTCGCCGCATTCCGGCGTGATGGCGTAGAGGCCACGCAACCTATCGGCCATGCCCAGTGCCTTCGGTCTCGTTCAGGCCGGCGTTGTCGCCTGAACTGCGGGTCCGGAAAAAGCGGTCGGGGATGAACTGCCCCCTCCCGGGCCGGAAGCCGCTGGCGAGTGTCCGCCATGTGTAGTCCTGGGCAGCGTGCACCGCATCTTCGATGCCGGCGCCACCGGCGAGGTAGCCGGCGATTGCCGAAGCCAGCGTGCACCCCGAACCATGATAACTCCCGGACAGGCGCTTCCAGTAGTCCCGGCGAAGCACACCGTCCCGGCCATGCAGGGTATTGATCACTTCCGGCGTGCTTTCATGCGTTCCCGTGATCAGGACGTATCGTACGCCCATCGCGATCAGGCGTTGCCCGCAGAAGTCGATCCCGGGTTCGTCGTCGTCGGCCTGGAAGTCGGCAAGCCGCCACGCCTCGGGGACATTCGGAGTCAGTACCGTCGTCAGCGGCAACAGGAATTCGCGCATCGCCGAAATGACCGCATCGCCCGCGAGATCGTCGCCGCGCCCCGAGGTCAGCACCGGGTCGAAGACGAGCGGAATGTCGGGATGGTCGGCAACGATCCCGGCAATGGCGACAACATTGTCAACGCTGCCGAGCACTCCGATCTTGAAGGCTGCCACTCGCATGTCCTCGAGCAGCGTTCGCGCTTGGCGCTCAACAACGTCAGCGGCAACGGGATGGACGCTCCTGACCCCGGCGGTGTCCTGAACCGTCACCGCGGTCAGTGCCGACAGGGGATGGCAACCGAGGCTGGCCAGGGTCAGGGTGTCCGCCTGAATGCCGGCGCCGGCGGTGGGATCGCTGGCGGCGAACGTCAGAATAAGCGGCGGAGTGGAGGATGCGGTAATCATGGAGTGCCGCGGACATGGTGCGCCGGGCGGCGATTGGGTAAGATTGTGCGGATTCTATCCGAATCCCGCTGCCATCAAACGCCACCACATGAACGACGGAGCAAATACCAAGACATGGATGTGCCTGATCTGCGGTTTCAATTATGATGAGGCTTCGGGTATTCCGGAGGAGGGAATTCCGCCGGGAACCCGCTGAAAGGATGTTCCGTTGAACTGGGTCTGTCCCGAATGCGGGGCGTGGAAATTCGATTTTAAGATGGTGGAGTTTTGAAGCCGGCGTAGTATGATGCTATGCTGGGATGGCTCCCTGACGAGGAGCGAGGGGACTTGATTGGCTGATTTATCTAAACTGCGCGACGTCAAGGTGATGGTCATTGACGACAGCAATACGATCCGGCGGAGTGCGGAAATATTTCTCGTCCAGGCCGGCTGTCAGGTCGTGCTGGCGGAGGACGGGTTCGACGCGCTTGCCAAGATCGCAGATCATCAGCCCAAAGTGATCTTCTGCGACATCATGATGCCTCGTCTCGACGGCTATCAGACCTGTTCCCTGATCAAAAAGAATGCTCGCTTCAAGGCGACGCCGGTGATCATGCTGTCCTCGAAGGATGGATTGTTCGACCGTGCGCGGGGCCGCATGGTCGGCTCCGATCACTACCTGACCAAGCCTTTCACCAAGGACAGTCTGTTGCAGACTGTTGCCACCTTCGCCCTGCCGTCCGCTTCCGAAACCTCCTAGTGTTCATGGAGAAATAATGCCCGTCAAAAATATTCTCGTCGTCGACGACTCTCCGACCGAAAGGTTCTTCTCGGTGGACTTTCTGACCAAGGCTGGCTATCAGGTGACTACCGCCGAGAATGGCGAAGAAGGTATCGCCAAGGCCAAGGCGATGAAGCCGGACCTGATCCTGATGGATGTCGTGATGCCGGGACTGAACGGCTTCCAGGCAACCCGCACGCTGACGCGCGACGAGGAAACGCGGCATATCCCGGTCATCGTGTGTACTTCCAAGGGGCAGGAAACCGACAAGATCTGGGGATTGCGTCAGGGTGCCGCCGACTATGTCGTCAAGCCCGTCAACCCGGAAGAGTTGCTCAAGAAGATCGCCGAGCTTCCCTGATACCGATGGCACGAAAGACCAGTCTCCGCGATTTCCAGGAATACCTCTCCGAGCGTCTTAGCGGTGCCGCGCACGGCCGCGGCACGTCTTCCTGGTTGGGAGTGCAGGCTGGCGAAGAGAATTGGCTCGTCGACCTGTCGGACAGCGGCGAGATTGTCCAGGCGCTGAAACTGACGCCCGTTCCACTGACACGACCATGGTTCGCGGGTATCGCCAATATCCGCGGGAGCCTCTACGCGGTGGCCGATTTCTCGGTCTTTCGCGGGGGGGCGCCGACGCCGCAGAGCAGCAGTACGCGCCTGCTGCTGGTCGGCAGCAAGTACGGGGCCAACGCGGCATTGCTGGTCAATCGCATGCTAGGTCTGAAAAGGCCCGAAGACTTTGTCGCCGAGTCGGTGGATTCGGCAGCGCCGGCCTGGGGTGCGGCACGCTTTTCTGACAGCCAGGGTCACATCTGGCGGAAACTCTCGGTGCGCGAGCTGCTTGCCGATAATGATTTCATGAATATTGGGGTTTGATTGCCCCTGACCCCGAGCGGAGGATAGACATGGCGGTGAGCTTGAAGAACCTTATTCATGGCGGCAAGGAAGGTGCGGAAGTGTCGAGAAGAGCAGCGAAGGGGTCTTCGGCGGCAGCGGCTGGTGGTGGGTTGTCCTGGCTGCCGGGATCGTTCGCGCAGCAGCCGGTCATCAAGCAGATGAAGACTCTCGGCGGCATTTTCGTGCTGCTGCTGCTCGGCATCGCCATTCTGGTTGTTTTCAACAACCGCAGTTCGACGCATGGCACCGCCTACGTCGCAGCTTCGGGCGAAATGCGCATGCTCTCGCAACGTCTGGCCAAGGCGTCGACCCTGGCCTTGCAGGGCAATCCGGTGGCCTTCGCGCAACTGAAGGATTCACGGGATACGTTCAGCCGCCTGCTGGAGAAGTTGACTTCGGGCGGCGAGATCGTCGGTACCGACGTGCCCCCATCGCCGGCAGCCGTGCAGACGCAGCTCGAGACGCTGACCAGGATCTGGGCGGAAACCGAGAAGGATGCATCGACAGTGATCGGGCAGGAGGCGAACCTTGTGGCCTTGGGCAAGAATGTGACCGCCATCGACAACGAAAACCCGGTGATGCTGGAACTCGCCGAGCAGGTTGCCGCCCTGAAGTTGCAAACCGGTGCAGGCGCGCGGGAGATCGTGGCGGCAAACCAGTTGGTCATGCTGACGCAACGGATCGCCAAGAATGCCTCGGCGCTGCTGGTCGGTGACGAAATCAACCCGGAAGTGGCCTTCCTGCTGGGCAAGGATACCAATGCCTTTCGCGATACCTTGCAGGGGCTGAGCAAGGGTGGTGGCGACGCGGATACGCGCGACAAGCTGGCTGAGCTCGACAAGGCCTTCAAGTCCTATCAGGCGGCAATCGGCGGGATCCTCGGCAACATGCAGCCGCTGGTCCTGTCCAAACAGGCGGGTGCCCGCATCTTTCGTGGCAGCGAGGAGTTGCTGAAGGCGACCGATGATCTGGCTGCCGCCTATCAGCAGGAACTTTCCGAGCGCGGCTTCTTCATCTTCCTGCTGATTGTTCTCGCCGTACTGGCGACCGCTGTCCTCGCCTTGCTGGCCAAGATCTATCTCGACGACACGCGGCGCCGTGCCGAGGAAGCCGAATTGCAGCGTCAGGTTTCGGAGCGGACGAACCGGGAGAACCAGGACGCCATCCTGCAGCTGATGAACGAACTGGGTGACCTGGCCGACGGCGACCTGACTGCCAACGCCACCGTGAGCGAGAATATCACGGGCGCCATTGCCGACTCGATCAACTACACCATCGAAGAGCTTCGTCTGCTGGTCGGGCGCATCAACGATGCAGCGAACCGGGTGACGACGGCGACGGAGATCGCCCGCCAGACTTCCAGCCAACTTCTGACTGCCGCCGAAAAGCAATCCCGTGAAATTCAGGATGCTGGCCAGTCGGCTCTGGAGATGGCGCGTTCGATGAGCGAGGTTTCCGGCAATGCGACCCAGTCAGCCCGCGTGGCTCGCCAGTCGCTGGCTGCCGCCGAGAAGGGCACGCAGGCCGTTGAGGACTCGATCAAGGGCATGAACGAAATCCGCAACCAGATCCAGGAGACCTCGAA
>ERZ761602.6363-NODE-6363-length-13255-cov-3.237652_pt1 | contig 13255 bp, 6 predicted proteins | sample MGYA00512165_ERZ761602 | MGnify/ENA primary metagenome ERZ761602 (study PRJEB28899, sample SAMN02445085) | bioreactor sludge metagenome | biome: EBPR sludge; isolation source: Thorneside wastewater treatment plant | place: Australia: Brisbane, Thorneside...
TCTCCAGCGCGTGCGTGCACGAAGTCGTCAGTAGTACCTTATGAACCCCCAGAGTGGCCTGAAGCAGCGCATGGCATTTGTGCGTAAACTTGCCATCGCCGGACACAGTTCCGCTTTCGATTGCCTGCGCCATGTATTCATATTCGCGGCCCAGTGGAATCGCTTTGTTGAATGGGACGGGCTTTTCTTCTAATCTCTCGCCGCCAGACAATTCTGCTACTCCATGAATTAGTTCATTAACGCCCAACGCACTTCCTCACCATTGCCACGACCAATGCCCAAGATTCGCCTGAACCAATTTTCCCGATCTCGGTAGGATATGTCAATTATTTAATAGTGTTCATTTGTTGTTTCAGTTTGAAACGCCACCTGTTTCAATTCCGGATGTTTCGGATGAACTTCGGTGAGAGTAAGCATTGCCGCGAATCGGGGGAGATGTGCTAACCATTTGCAGAATAATGCTTTGCACGTCGCAGCGCTTCGGCGATGGTTGCCGGCATGAGCATTGCTCACTTAAGCCCGGACGCGATGCGTCCACATTTCACTCAAGGAGGAAAGCTGACATGAGTAAGGTTATAGGAATCGACTTGGGCACGACAAATTCGTGCGTGGCCGTCATAGAAGGTGGAGAGCCGGTAGTCATCGCGAACGCGGAGGGCAATCGGACCACGCCTTCAGTTGTCGCCTTTACCAAGGACGGTGAACGTTTGGTGGGCGCGCCCGCGAAACGACAGGCCGTCACCAATCCACAGAATACGATTTTTTCCATCAAGCGATTCATGGGACGTCGGCACGGCGAGGTTTCCAGCGAGGAGAAACTCGTTCCGTACAAGGTAACCGGCGCCGTGCAGGGTGACTGTCAGATTGAAGTGCATGGAAAGGGGCATCGTCCGCCGGAGATCTCCGCAATGATTCTTCAGAAGATGAAAGAGACTGCGGAAACCTATCTCGGCGACAAAGTCACGCAGGCGGTGATCACTGTTCCTGCCTACTTTAACGATGCGCAGCGACAGGCCACAAAAGACGCGGGCAAGATCGCGGGTCTGGATGTGCTCCGCATCATCAACGAACCAACGGCCGCAGCCCTCGCGTATGGGCTCGACAAGAAGAAGGACGAGAAAGTCGCCGTGTTCGACCTCGGCGGCGGTACCTTCGATGTGTCGATCCTTTCGATTGGGGACGATAGTTTCGAAGTTATGAGCACCAATGGCGATACGCATCTTGGCGGCGATGACTTCGACCAGCGCATCATCGATTGGCTTGCCGATGAGTTCAAGAAGGAGCAGGGCATCGATCTCCGCAAAGATCCGATGGCACTGCAACGATTGAAAGAAGCCGCGGAGAAGGCAAAATGCGAACTTTCGTCGAGCATGCAGACCGACGTGAACCTGCCGTTCATCACAGCGGACGCTTCGGGTCCGCGTCACCTGAACTACAAGATGACGCGCGCGAAGTTGGAGCAGTTGTGCGCCGAACTCATTGAACGGACGAAAGAACCTTGCCGTAAGGCATTGGCAGATGCGGGGCTCACTGCTTCGAACATTGACGAAGTAATTATGGTTGGTGGTATGACGCGCATGCCGGCGGTTTTGGATGTGGCGAAACAGGTCTTCGGCAAAGAGCCGCATCGGGGCGTGAACCCTGACGAGGTAGTCGCGATTGGCGCGGCTATCCAAGGTGGTGTTCTCGCCGGTGATGTGAAAGACGTTTTGTTGCTTGACGTGACGCCGCTGTCGCTGGGAATCGAGACCTTGGGCGGCATCTGCACCAAGATCATCGATCGCAATACGACGATACCGGTCGCGAAGCGCCAGGTGTTCTCGACCGCGGATGACAATCAAACTGCGGTGACCATCGTCGTCTTGCAGGGTGAGCGCGAATTGGCATCGGATAACCGTTTGCTGGGTCGCTTTAATCTCGAAGGTATTGCTCCTGCGCCACGCGGCCTGCCTCAGATTGAAGTGGCGTTTGACATCGACGCGAACGGTATCGTCCACGTATCGGCAAAGGATCTGGGCACAGGCAAGGAACAGAAAATCCGCATCGAGTCTTCTAGCGGGCTCACCAGCGCGGATATTGACCGCATGGTGAAAGACGCGGAGGCACATGCGCAGGAGGACAAGAAGCGCAAGCAGACGATCGAGATCCGGAACAATGCCGACCAGTTGCTCTATGCAACGGAGAAGTCGTTGAAAGACAACGCCGACAAAATCGATGCGCGTAGTCGCGAAGATATCGAAGCGGCATGCGCGGAACTGCGGGAAGCGTTGAAAGGGGAGGATTCTGTCCGGATCGAGGCGGCATCCCAGAAGCTCACAAGCGCTTCGCATAAGATGGCGGAGGCCATGTACGCCGCGGCCCAGCAGGGTGCACAAACGGCGGAGAATGCAAGTGGCCCAAGCGGGTCCGAGTACGTTCACGCGCCGAGCGGCCGCGCGGCGGACAACACGTTCGATGCCGATTTCAAAGTTGTGGATGGCGACGATAACGGCAAATAGTCGGCACAACGTGTAGTAGAAGAAAAGCGAGCCCGAGTCCCGGCAAGGGACTCGGGCTCGCTGTGTTTGGGTTGTCGTGGTATCGGCTAGGTCGTGGTTACCCCGTGAAAGATCGGGGTATATTCTGGAAAGACCGCTGACAGATTCGTGTTTCCGAGTCTGTTCTGCACAATCTCCGACAAAATGTCCCGATAGTCGATGGTGATTTGGAGATCTTGCCCTTGGAACAGCTCGTCGTCGCCGAGTCCCGGCCAATTCGCGAGTACCCGGCCACCGTCGATGTGATTTCCCATGCAAATGAGGGTGCTTCCATGGCCGTGATCGGTGCCGCCTGTCCCGTTCTCATAAGCAATTCTGCCAAACTCGGACATAACCACGAGCACATACTTCTTACTGGAATCCGCGGCCATGTCGGCATGAAAGGCGCCCAGGGAATCGGCAAGTTCCTGCATCAGATTCGCCATGTACCCCTGTCGAGGTTGTTGCTCTGCGTGGGTGTCCCAACCGCCGAGGTCTGCGGCGATCGCCTCAACGCCGATGCCTGCTTTAATCAACGCGGCGCTGGACTTCAACGAAGTTCCGAAATAGGTATCGGGGTATTGTGCCTCGTTGGATGGCTCGTAGGTCTCAAAGCCGATGGCCTCCAGCATTTCAAACGTCGTGATGGTGTTCGCCGCATTCGCCTGCAACGCAACGGAACCTGCCGCGTATGACGCAGCGAGAACAGCTATCCGCTCGTCCATCGTCTCTTCCCAACCATCCAAGCCGAAATTGCTGAGATCCGGAACAGGAAGCGCCAATGGACTGCCGGCGAGCGAGCGTTGCAGCGCGGAATTGATGCCTATCGCGCGCAGAATCGCATTCGGATTCAAGGGCGCGGTGCTCATAAGGTGGCGGCCTACCCAACCGGTAAACAGGGAAGGGTCGAGCGGCTTGCCGGTTTCCATCACGTTCATCGCTTGAAAGTGCGAGCGCGATTCGTCAAGCGAACCGGTGGCGTGGACAAGAAGCAGGTCGCCGGCATTGTACGCGTCGCGTAGTCCACGCATGGTTCGCGGTATGCCAAAGAACCCATCGAGGTCTATGCACGCAAACTCACTCGTGCTGTCCGGCCGTGGAATATTCAGGTTCGGACGCAAGCTGTAGTAATCATCGTCGCCATGCGGCACGCACAGCGAAAGCCCATCGGCGCCGCCGCGCAGAAAGATCGTGATGATTACATCGCGCGATGTCGACGTGCCTGCGTAGGCGACGCGTGGCAGCCACATGGGTGCGCCAACCGCCGCGGCGGTTGCGGCGCTCACGCCGATAAATTGTCTGCGCGTAAGGTGACGGTATTCCGTGCAGCCGGTCTGTTTGCAACGGTGCATTGTGTGTTCTCCTCCCTAGTACCACTGGAAACTGGAGCAAGAAATTGCGAGACCCAGCGCTTCCTTGCGTCGCCATTCGGAGAAATGCTTCTCGTTCACGTAGGCGTAGATCAGGTCGCGATCCGTCTTGCTCATTTTCCCACCGAAGAAGGCCTTGTTCAGGCGGTTCATGAACTGGAGCGGGTCCATCTCTCCCTCGAAGCGAGAGAGGATGAACTTGGGACTGTAATTGTGGGTATAGGCAACAGAGCCGTAGCGCCAGCGAGGCAACAACAAACCTGACCAGAAGGCAAGGGCGTCGGGATAACCGTTCGGCGGTGCCCATTGAAAGGGTTCATGGCCCATGAGCGACAGCGAATAGCGAATCCCCCAGAATTCCTCGACATAAGAAGGCACGACGCGCATCGACGAAATGACATAGTGGAATGGTCGTTTGAGTTTGAGCGGGGCCTGGCTTAACCACTCCTGGCTCAGCGCGGTCTTGATCATCTTCTTGATGTCGCCGCCGCTACCGAGGTACGAGCTTGCCATACTTTCAACCAACTGCTGTGGCGGGTTGTAGCCCCAAAGCCAGTTCGCCATCTTCCGGCTGATAAACTGCGCGCAAATTGGCGCGATGTTTGGATTCAGGCTCAGGATGTCGAGGACGATTTGCCCGTCCTGCGCGCCGCCTTTTTTGGGAATCTCAACGCCCAACACTTTCTTTTTGCCCTTGTCGTGGGCCCATCCATAAAACTTGTACTTGCCCCAGTTTGGGCTATCCCAGTCGTATTCGAGCGACCAGCCTGTAAAGCAGCGCGCAACTTCTTCGACGTCTTTTTGGGTGAAATTGCCGACGCCCAATGCATGCAGTTCCATAAGCTCGCGCGCATAGTTCTGGTTCGGCGCAAGTTTCGAGCTGGGATCGTTGTCCAGATAAACGAGCATGGCCGGACTGTGCGCGCTGGCAGAAAGCAGTTCAGGAAATTTCCCCATCGCATGTTTGCGAACTACCTCGCGGTCATCTACCGGTTTGAGGTAGTACATGTAATCTTTTTCAAGATAGATGTTGAAGTGGTCCGTCCAAAACTCGACCATGCGTTGATACAACTGCCGCTTGCTGTACGCGGCGCGCAGGATCGTGGCGTTAATCAGTTCTTGAAAAATTTCCCAATTGCCCGCTTCGCCGGCGAGTGCAAACTGTCTTGCCGAATAATTGAGGCTCTGAAATCCAGCCAATCGGTCGTCCAGTTCGCTGTCGTCGATCTGGTTGTAGTCGAGTTGGTAGTCGAGATATTCGTCGTACCCCATTTGCTTGGCGAGCTTCAGATCATCTTCGGACGCGCCATAATTACAGCGTTCAACCAGACGGCGCAGCGCGGGATCGCCCCCTTTTTCGTCACTCTCGCCGAAGAGTGTGTTTTCCTCGGGCGCTTCAATTTCCTCTAACGGCGGGCATCCGGCTGCACCCAGAACGGTTGAGGCGATACCTCCGCCGAATAGGAGATCCCGGCGTGAAAAACCGGCTGTAACCGTAGCGTGTGATTCATCGGCGACGTCGCCGTCGTCGGAAAGAAAGGGGTGGAGGTATTCGCTGATTTTTCGCTGAATCGCGGCCTGAATTCTCATGCTTGCGCTCCCGGTTCCAGTAACAAATCGGACAAAGGTCGCTGAAGCGAAAAGCACGACAGACCCGGCGTGCGAGACACGGACAAGAGTTCCTTGGAGCGCGGGCTGCGATGCGGAGCATCACCCCTGCGAACTGCCATCCCCAGCAGTACTTGGAACGAAGTAAGAGCTCGTTCGGAATCCCCTACCGGGGGAGAGTCTAGCACTTATTCCAGTTTTTTGCAGCAAAAAAAATCGGACTAGCGAAGTAGAAAGAATTAGCGGACGTGATTTTATTGATTTAATACGCCAATATTTCTCTTTTCAGGTAAATAATGGACTAAAATGCAATGGCGGCACAAGACTCGGTGCCGCCATTGCAACCAATTGGTAAATAGAGGGTTAGAATGATTTATCGCATTGCCGAATCACGCTTCGCGCGAGGGCCCTAATGGACCGGCACGAAATCGATGACGCACACCTTGTCCAAGTGAGGACCCGCAATCTTCACGAATTCATCGTGAACTGGGTGCGTCAAATAGGTATCCCGCCCGGCCGCGTCTTCGAAGGTGACAATGAATGCATGCGTGTAGCCTTGGTCGAGGTTTTCCGTGCTGACGTTGTGACCGGCCTCTATTGCCCGGACCGTTTCAATTCCGTTCTTCAGGTCGAGAAAGGCACGCTGAACTTTGGCGATATCCGCCTCGCTCGTCCCGTCTTTGAATTTGAAGAAAACAACGTGACGGAAGATCTTGGCGGACGCTGCAACTTCCTCTTCTTCCACGTGTACATTTCCTTTCACCGAAATACATCCCGAGGCAAGCAGAACGCCGAGTACGGCACAGCAAACGAAGCGTTTCATAGTCGTAATCCCTTCCCAAGTTTCACCCGCTACAGCGTACACCGTGCGCAGCCCCCAATAAAACAATCCCGCAATTAAACGGTGACCGGCGCAGAAGCTGGCGCAGCCAGGTCCTCTGGGGGTACGTCGCGCTTTCGTGCAGGTTCCACTTCCTCCGGCGTGGGCCATTGCCGGTACACGACACGATGGACAAGCCGTCGGGCGTCGTTCGTAATCGCTATGAGACATGGCGTCAGCAGCAGCGTCACGAAAGTGGCAAATGCCGAGCCAGCCGCTATCGATACGCCCATCGGAATAACCACCTGCGCTTGGAGATCGCGCTCCCACACGAGAGGGCCAAGCCCGATGAATGTGGTAGTAGATGTAAGAAAGATAGCCCGAAACCGGCGGACGCCCGCAAGCGAAAGCGCGTCATAAAACCGCGTGCCTTTGGAAATCAAATCGTTGACGCATTCGAACAACACTATGGAGTCGTTTACGACAATGCCCGCGAGGGCAATAATGCCAAACAGGCTCAGGAACGTAAGGGGAATGCCCATGGCGAAATGGCCGAACACCGCGCCGACCATGGCAAATGGAATGATGACCATTATAATTGCCGGTTGAAGATACGAGCGGAACGTCGTGGCAAGGATGATAAAGATTCCCAGCGCGGCAATTGCGAACCCGCGCTGTATGCCCGCCATCGTTTCGCGGTTGCTCTCTTCCACGCCTTCCACGGTCCACGAGATATTACCGTACTGCGCGCAGAGTCCATCGAGATAGTTTGCGCCGAGGTCGGAGATAATCTCGCTGGGATTCGCGCGATTAAAATCGACGGCAGCGGTGACCGCAACGCGCCGAAGTCCGTTGCTGCCGTTGATGCTGGACACCCCCGGCGCCATGGTCACTTCCGCGACTGACATGATCGGCACATCGAATCCTTGCGGGGTGCGCACGCGGACTTTGTCGAGTTCGGCCAAGGTATTGCGTTCGTTTTCCGGATAGCGAATGCGCACGCGGACATCGTCCCGTCCGCGTTGGAATCGTTGGGCTTCTTCACCATAATAACCCGAGTAGAGGTGACGCGCGACCTGATCGAGTGTGAGACCGAGCGCGTGCGCTTCAGGCTTAAGCCGGATTTGCATCTCAGTCCTGCCCGAGCGCAAGTCGTCCGCAATTTGATATACGCCCTCATACGTGGCGAGTTTTGTTTTCAGCTCGTTACCGGCCGATCGCAATGCGTCCAAGTCTTCACCCTGCAACCAAATCTCGATCGGCGGTCCATCCATCCCGATCTGCTCTTCCTGAAACTCCTGCAGTACCGCGCCGGGAATTGTGCCTACTTCCTTTTGCCAGGCTGCAGAGAGGTCTTGAGCATGAACATTACGCTTGCCCGCCGACAGCATCTCCACACTTACGAAGCCATTATTGGGTTGAAACGAATTGACGCGCGTGAAGATGTTGCGAATCAGCGGTTCACCGGTGCCAGTTTTTGTGTTGGCGGCCACGCGCTCAATGGCGTCGCGCGTCTGTTCGACGGCATCGCGCGTGGTCTCGGCTGGTGTGCCTGGTGGAAACTCCAGAAACGCGCGAAGGTGATCGCCGTCCGCGGGCGGCCAGAATATAACCCGCACGCGCCCACCGGCGACTAGGCCGACCGCAATGAGCATGATCCCCACGCCGATGCACAGCGTAACGTATCGGTGCCGAATCGCGAGTTTGGCACAGGGATGGTAGCAGCGCTCGGCGAACCACTGCAGGCCGTTTGCGAATGAAGCGTGGAACGCCGCAAAGCGCATCTGCCAACGCGGGCGCACCTTCGCCGGCGCATTGGGATCCGGCAGGTGGTTGAGATGTGTCGGCAATAAGAAGAGCGTTTCAAATGTCGAGACGACCATGGTCGCTATGACGACGATAGGCATGACCGCGATGATTTGTCCCATGATTCCGGGTACGAATGCCAGCGGAATGAAAGCGGTAATCATCGTCAAGATCGCGGCGAGCACCGGCGCACCGACTTCGCTAACACCCGCGGCAGCCGCTTCCAATGGGCCCAGCCCGCTCTGACGGTGCATGTAGATCGCCTCGCCGACGACAATCGCGTCATCAACAACGATGCCCAGCACCACGATAAAACCGACCAGCGAAATTTGATTGATGGAGAGTCCCGCGAGGTACAAAACGATCAGAGCCCCACAGAACGAAACCGGAATTCCCATTGCAATCCAAAAACTCAGGCGCGTATTCAGGAACAGCCACAACGTGAGCACAACCAGAACCATGCCGGACACCGCGTCCTCGGTCAGCAGGCTGATCTGCCCGGTGATGAACTCGCTTTCGTCGAAACACGGTGTGATGTTCAGGCCTTCAGGCAGGTCTTTTGCCTTTGCGATCGCATACTCGCGCGCGCCTTCGGCCTGTGCCAAAATATCCTCGCCCTTGCCCTTTATAACACCAACCAGCACGCAGGGACTGTTGTTGAACGTTGCGTACGATTGATTTTCGGTAAACGTGTCCCGAATATCCGCGACGCGATCCAAGGTGATCACGTCACCATTTGGCGAGGATTTGATTACGACGGAAGCAAAGTCGCGACCATTGTATTTTCTTCCGATGGTGCGAATCCTGATTTCTTCTTCGTTCGTGCGAATCGTTCCCGCGGGAAGGTTCAAGCTGCCTTCAAAAACCGCCTTGGTAACGTCGTCCAAAGTGAGGCCATATTCCCAAAGTCGCTCTTTTGAAACTTCAATGCTGATTTCGTAGTTGCGCGCCCCAAAAACTTCCACCCGCGAGATATGCGGGAGACGCTGGAGATCGTCGCGTACCGCCTCGGCCCATTCTTTAAGCTGCCTCTCCGGCAACTCGCCCCAAAGCGCAAGATATATCGTTTCATCGTCGTCGCGCTCTTCGTATACGATGGGTTGCTCGGCGCGGGCGGGGAATGTCGATATGGAATCGACCGCATTGCTAACCGAGTCTTTCAATTTGCCGACGTCGTAGCCGTCTACCGCCCAGACTGCGACAGTGGCAAGCCCTTCCCAGGCGGTCGTATTGTAGTCCTTGACGCCTTCCATGCCGTCAATCGCGGCTTCGATGCGCTTACAAATACCCTCTTCGACTTCTTCGGGATCCGCGCCGGGGAACGGCACTTCGATTATTACAACGCCTATCTCAAACTCTGGCATGCTCTCGCGAATCATGGAAGCGCCGGCAAGAACACCGGCGATCAGAATCAGGATCATTACAACGTTCGCGAATACGTTGTTCGCGACGACCGCTCGAATGAAGTCTCTCATAAAGTGGAATTCTCGTCGGCGGACACCACTTCCAGCAGTGAATTCTCAAGGGGGTTAATCAATCTTGTCGTGATTACCAATTGGCCCGGCTTGAGGCCCTCGGAAACGTAGGCGGTATTCTCATCCCGTCGCGCCACGCGCACGGATACCGTCTTCAGTCGATTGTCTTCGGCAACACAAACTGTTCCGTCGAAACTGTTAATGGCGTGCTGCGGTATCTCGTAAACGTTTTCGATTGCGCGCCCTGGAATTTCGACCTTGCAGAACATACCTTCAACAAGGGGTAATTTCTCGTCACCGGATAGCGCCGCGGGCCCCATGACCCGCACGGCTACAGTCAGCGTGCGCGAACTCTGATCGAACGACTCGACGCGATCGAGCGTGCCTGTCCAGCAATGGCCTTCCGGGTCGTCGCTCCAGCGAATCATGCAACTTACTTTTTCGACGTCCGAAAACCACGCGGCATCGGGAAGAGAACGATTCTCTCCAAATCGCAGCCACTGCCGCGCGTCCATGCTGTTTAACGGAACGCTCAATTCAAGAATTGAATCATCCGATACCGTCACGACTGGCTCTCCAGGCGCGATGACCTGATCCTTCTTTAGCGTGACGTTTGTGACCCGCGCATTGAACGGTGCATCGACCCGCGTTTTCTGAAGGTCAAGTTCCGCCAGCGCCAATTGCGCCCGGGCTGATTCCAGCATGCCGGTCGCCTCGCGAATGCGTAAAGGGAAAAGCGCCAGATCATTCGACACCTGATCCGTCTGATCCTTCGCATTCACATATGTCCGTTCGGCCTCATCGACGTTCGTTTGGGTGCCGACATTGTCGCTGGAAAGCAACTCTTTCAAACGTTCAAACTGCGCCTTCGCGAGATCCCGTGAACGTTCCATCGCTTCCATGCGGGTTTCCTCGTTCTTCTGTTCGGCATTCAGCCGCGCAAGGGACCCTTCAAGTTGTGCTACACGCGCCTTGGCATCTTCGACTTTGGCTCGATAGGGTTCCGGGTCGATGACGAACATCGCCTCACCCTTAGGCACGATGCCACCCACAAGCAGGTTGGGGTGTATCTCAGATACACGCCCCGAGACTTCCGGGCCAATCTTGACGACATTCATCGCCTTGACCTGACCGAAACCCGAGATGGTCGTAGGGACATTGCGGGGCTGCACCGCAATTACGTTGACACGGATGGCTTTCTTACGATCTTCCGGTGAAGCTTCCGCGGGCGGCTTTCGCATGGCAATGAGCCCGCTCATGATGCCACCCCCGACAAGCAGCGCAGCAACCCCCACAAACACTGGTACGCCAAACTTCAGACGTTTCATAATTCCTCGTCGCACGTGTCGCCCCAACTGTTACTTCCCGAGTTCTGCCATGGCAAGGTCTGTGCCAGAATCGGTAAAAAGTCCTAAGACTTTAGATCCAAGCAGTTTACGCCCTACTCAGCGTGAAAATAAACCGGTAGCGATTAGCCATTCCCACCGCTCTCTGGCAAGTATGATGAATTTGTGGTCGCAATCGTTTATCCAGTCTCCACTTGCGTGGATGGGGCACTGTTGGTAGATTATCCTGAGAGGTACTTTGGAGTATGCGCAGTACGATGAGATTTCAACGCCAACTAAGGCGAATCGCCTATACCGTCGCGGTGCTCATGCTCGCGCAGATCGCCCTTGCAGATGATACGGCTGCAGAGGTTCAGCGCTTGCTGGATGCCCTTGAGCAACTGAAGGATACGCCGGGAGCGATTGATTCCGTCAAGAGCGCGCTACAAAACTCCGCGACCCCGGTGCCCGATCCCCAGAATACACCGGAGGCGATTGAGTTTTTTGAAACCAAAATTCGTCCTGTTCTGGCCGAACATTGCTTCGAATGCCACGGACCCGACCGGCAAAAAGCCGACCTTCGATTGGATTCACGCGAGGCCGCATTAAAAGGGGGCGATACGGGTCCCGCCATTGTCGCTGGCGACAGTTCGGCCAGTCTGATGCTGAAAGTCCTGGCCCACGACGGCGAAGTGAAAATGCCGCCGAAAGCGAAGCTGCCCGACGAGGCAATCGAGGCGATTCGGCATTGGATCTCGATCGGCGCGCCCTGGCCTGCAAGCGCTACGCCCATTGCTACGACGATGGAAGAGCGGGTGGCCGAGTCAAAGCGCAGCCATTGGGCGTTTCAACCAGTATCGGAACCGGCAATTCCAGCCGTGAGCAAGCCCGAGTGGGTATTGACCCCGGTCGACGCGTTCGTGTTGGCGCAGCTCGATGCCAATGGCGTTGTTCCTTCCGAACTGGCTGACCGATATACCTTCATACGGCGTGTGACGTTTGACCTTACCGGGCTGCCGCCAACGACGGAGGAAGTAAACGAATTCCTGGCCGACGAATCACCGTCCGCGTATGAAACGCTGATTGATCGCCTGCTAGCCTCCCCGAGATACGGCGAGCGGTGGGGGAGATACTGGCTGGACGTTGCACGGTACGCGGATACGCGCGGGTATGTTTTTCAAAGCGAGCGGAACATTCCTTACTCGCACACTTATCGCGACTACGTGATTCGCTCCTTTAACGAAGACCTGCCTTTCAATACTTTCGTAAAACAACAACTCGTCGCAGACCAGCTTGATCTGGGCGATGATAAACGCCCGCTGGCTGCGATGGGTTTTCTCACACTCAATCGCCACTTTCTCGGCAATATTCACGACATTACCGATGATCGCATTGACGTCGTCACGCGCGGCGTGATGGGACTGACCGTTACATGCGCGCGATGCCACGATCACAAGTTTGATCCCATTTCCGCGGAAGATTACTACGCATTGTATGGCGTGTTCCGAAGCTCGGTTGAGCCGGGTGAATTGCCGTTGATCCGCGATCCCGATCCCGAAGATCCGAAGTACCAGGATTACCTTGCCAAGTTGAAGGCAGCCGAAGATGAGTTGCACCTTTTCACAAAAGACCTTCATGTTAAATTGCTAACGCATGCGCGCGATGAAATCGAAGCCTATCTGCTCGCCGCGTTCGATACCAAAGACATAACCGACGAAGAGCAGTTCAAAACTGTTTCGCGTGACCGCGAATTGCGCTGGCAACTCGTTGGTCGATGGCGTGACTATCTGAAGAATAAAAGCGAGGCGCACGACCCGGTCTTTGCGCCGTGGTTGGCATTTGCAGCTTTGCCGGCGGACGCCTTCGCCGAGCAAGCCGCGACACTCGCCGCACAAACCGAGGCGAACCAAGACGCGGAACGCCCCGTCAATAAACGAATCGCTGCCGCATTCAAAGGGGACCCACCCAAGAACATGGCGGAAGTCGCGCAGCGCTATGCCAAAGTCCTCAAAGAAGTGAACGCGGAATGGCTCAATCTGTTGGCTTCCGAGGCACAGCGCGGTCAGACGACGCCTTCCACTGCATTGCGCGATGCAGACGCAGAGCAGGTGCGACTCGCCCTATACGGTAGCGATGCGGCCGCCAACGTGCCGGAAGGCGAACTCCTGCCAATGTACGACGTGCCGACACAAAACCAGGTGCGTGAGCGGCAGAATGCAATCTTGAGTGTCAAATCTTCGCATCCCGGACGGCCCGACCGCGCGATGGCGTTGGTGGACGATGCGACGCCATTCGAACCTTACGTTTTCAAACGCGGTAATCCAGGAAACAAGGG
>ERZ761602.6364-NODE-6364-length-13254-cov-3.658838_pt1 | contig 13254 bp, 12 predicted proteins | sample MGYA00512165_ERZ761602 | MGnify/ENA primary metagenome ERZ761602 (study PRJEB28899, sample SAMN02445085) | bioreactor sludge metagenome | biome: EBPR sludge; isolation source: Thorneside wastewater treatment plant | place: Australia: Brisbane, Thorneside...
CCCCGAGGCGCAGCTCGACCGGTTCTTCTTCAAGCTCCACGTGCCGTTCCCCGGGCGTGAGGAGCTGCATCAGATATTGAGCCGCACGACCGGCAGCGAGTCGCACCGGGCGACGCAGGCGCTCTCCAAGGAGCAGATCATCGAGATGCAGAAGCTCGTGCGCGACGTCCCCGTCGCCCAGCACGTGCAAGATTACGTGGTGCGTTTGCTCCAGGCGACCCACCCCGAGGTGACGACGTTCGACTCGGTGAAGCGGTTCGTGAAGTTCGGCTCGTCGCCCCGAGGGGCGCAGGCGATCCTCTTGGCGTCCAAGATCCGCACGCTGATGGACGGCCGCTTCGCGCCCAGCATCGACGACGTGAAGGCGAGCGCCCTGCCCGCGCTGCGCCATCGGGTCCTCCTCAACTTCGAGGGCGAGGCCGAGGGCATCAAGACCGACGAGGTCCTCAAGGCCATCCTCAAAGGCCTCCCGGAGAGCGCCAAATGAGCTCGGCGTACAGCCGAGCGACGGGAACAATAGTGGCCCGAGCTCACACTTCACCCGATGCCCCGAGCAACTGGACCGCTCGCCCGTCAGGGCGGGCCGGTTGCGAGGCCGGCTCAGCCGAGCGCTGGGCCAAGTAGCGTTCGAGCACGATGGGGCTCCTCGACTTCTTCTCGCGCGGGCCGAAGAGCTTGCGGGGCCGCACGACGGCCGCCGACGACGAGCTCTTCGACGACGAGTTCCAGCGCAAGCTCGACTACCTCGCGATGGTGTCGAAGCGCGTCTTCTCCGGCGCGATGCGCGCCGAGCGGCGCACGCGCAAGACGGGCAGCGGGGTCGAGTTCGCCGACCACCGAGACTACGCCGCCGGCGACGACATTCGCGCGATCGACTGGTCGGCATACAGCCGGTTTCAGCGCCTCCTCATCCGCCTCTACGAGGAGGAAGAAGACCTGAGCATCTACTTCATCCTCGATTCGTCTTCGTCGATGGGCTTCGGCGACGGCGAAAAACAGCGCCACGCCAAGCGCATCTGCGCCGCGCTCGCCTACGTCGCGCTCGCGAACCTCGATCGGGTGACGATCGTCTCCGCCACCGACGAGCTCTCGGGCCGGATGCCCGAGACGCGAGGCAAGGCGCGCATCTTTCGCATCTTTCGCTTCTTGTCGGGCCTCAAGTCCGAGGGGCACACCGACCTCGAGGACAGCCTCAAGACGTTCGTCGCCCAGCACAAGCGCAAGGGTCTCGCCGTCTTGATCAGCGATCTGTACGACGCCAAGGGATTCGAGAAGGGCATCAACGTCCTCCGCTACAACAAGTTCGAGCCCTTCGTGCTGCACGTGACCGACCCGAACGACCGGAGCCCCGAGCTCCGCGGCGACGTGCGCGTCTACGACTGCGAGTCGGGTGAAGAGCGCGAGGTCACCGTCACCCAGAAGATCCTCGAGCGCTACGCCAAGGCGTACGATGGGTACGTCGAGCAGGTGAAGCGCTTCTGCACGAAGAAGCAGGTCGCCTACTACGAGGCGAGCGTGGACGTTCCGTTCGACGAGCTCATCCTCCGCGTGTTCAGGCGGGGCGGGTTCCTGCGCTGATCCGATGCTCCACTTCGTCGGCGTCCCCCTCCAGACTCTCCTCGCCGTCGGCGGGGCTGCGGCAGCGCTGGTGGTCACGCTCTACATCCTCAAGCTCAAGCGGCGGCCGGTCCCGGTCCCGTTCTCGCGGCTGTGGGAGCGCATCCTGCGCGACAAGGAGGCGACGAGCCTCTTCTCGCAGCTCAAGCGGCTGCTCTCGCTCTTGCTCCAGCTCGCGCTCTTGGCCCTGCTGCTCCTCGCGCTCGGCGACCCTCGCACCGCGCAGAACCTCGTCGAGGGGCGCAACGTCGTCGTGCTCGTCGACGCGAGCGCGAGCATGCAAGCGACCGACGTGAGCCCGACGCGCCTCGACGAGGGCAAGCGACAGCTGACCGACGTCGTGCGCGGGCTCGGCGGCTCCGACCGCATGATCATCGCCCAGATGGACGCGGCCGTGACGCCGCTCTCGACGTTGACCAACGAGGTCTCGGAGCTCGAGGGCGCGCTCGCCGCGATCAAGCCGAGCGAGACGCGCGCCGACTTCCCGCGGGCGCTCCGGTTCGCGACCGACACGCTTCGCGGCCTCCCCAACCCCGAGATCATCGTCGTCTCGGATGGCGCGCTCGGTCAGGCCGTCGACCCGCTCGGTGCGGTCGACCTCGCCGACACCAAGCTCAGCTTCATCTCCGTCGGTGAGGGCTCGAAGAACGCAGCCATCACAGGGTTTTCGGTGCGACGCTACCCGCTCGACAAGAGCCGGTACGAAGTGATGCTCGAGGTCACCAACACCGGCAAAGAGGATCTCGATCTCGACCTGGTGCTGTGCGGTGACGGCAGCTTGACCGACACGACGCGCCTCAGGCTCAAGGCGGGCGAGCGCTTGCCGCGCTTCTACCCCAACCTCTCGGGCGCGTCGCGCACGCTCGAGGCGAAGCTCGCGGGCGTCGTCAGCGGGAGCGACCCCGCACCGGACCCCTGCAAGCCCGGCGCGCTCGTGGGCGGAGACGACCTGCCTGCCGATGACGTCGCCTATGCGCTCTTGCCCGAGCGGCGGCGCTCGCGCATCCAGGTCGTCACGACGGGCAACATGTACCTCGAGGCGGCCCTCCTCCTCGACGAGTACCTCGACGTGACGATGGTCTCGCCCAAGCGCTACCCGGCCGATGGCAAGTTCGACGTCACGATCTTCGACGGCGTCGCGCCGCCCCCCGCGCCCGGCTCGGGGCACATCTTCTATCTGAACCCTTCGGGCAAAGACGTCCCCTTCACGGTCGACAAAGAGATCCTCGACGACAACCCGAACGCCCCGCTCGGCTTCGACGAGCTCGACGAGAAGCACCCGATCTTGCGCTACACCGAGCTCTCGGGCGCCCACGTCTGGCGCGCCCACCTGCTCAAGCCCGAGAAAGAGGACAAGGTCGTCGGCGCGAGCGTGCGGGGCCCGATGCTCATCGCGGGGCGGCGGGCCGGCTACAAGTTCGTCGCGCTCGGCATCGATCTGCGTGACACCGATCTGCCGGTGATGATCTCCTGGCCGCTCTTGCTCCTGAACGTGATCAACGACTTCGTCGAAGAGGATACGGGCTACATCTCGAGCTTCGCGACCGGCACGGTCTGGCGCATCCCGGCCCCGTCACAGCTCGAGACGGCGACGCTGGTCGATCCGTCGGGGGTGGAGCGCACGGTGCCGGTACAGGACGGCCGCGCCGTGTATCTCGGCCAGCGCTCGGGTATCTACACCGTGCGCGCCGGCACCGACGCCGACAAGTACGAGACGATGTTCGCCGCCAACCTCGTCGATCCTCAGGAGAGCCGCATCGAGCCGCAGAAAGAGCTCGCCGTGGGCGAGACCAAGGCCGGCGAGGTGAGCGGGTTCACGGTCGGTGTGCGGCGTGAGATCTGGGCGTACCTGCTCTTCGCGGTCATCGCGATCAGCGTGATCGAGTGGCTCACGTACCACCGGCGGGTGACGGTATGACCGAGACCAAAGAGCCGCCTCCCTCGCGCCGCCCGCCGCCGGTCCTCGGCCGCGGCTCGTCGCGCGCTTGGCGCCAGCGCCTGACGACGCTCGGGTGGGTCGTCACGTGCGCGGCCCTCGCGGGGCTCCTCTACTGGGCCTACCGCAGGTACGTGCTCTCGGCGCCCGACCCGACGCTCACGTACACGTACAAGGACGTGAAGTACGAGCTCTTGAACCCGAAGCTCCTCGGGATCGCGCTCGTGTTCCCCTGGTTCGTTGGCGTGCTCTCGAAGTCGCTCGCCGATCTGCCGTGGCCGCAGCGGGTGATCTCGGTGTTCCTCCGGTGTCTCTTCGTGGCGGCGGTCGCGTTCGGCCTCTCCCGCCTCGCGCGGTCGGCGACCACGGAGAAGACGTGTACCGTCTACATCGTCGACGTCTCCAACTCGGTGCCCGACGAGGCCCTCGACGACGCGCGCGCGATCGTCGAACGGGCCATCAAAGAGAAGCCGCCCGATGGCGTGGTGAAGCTCATCACGTTCTCCAAGCGGCCTCGGCTCGTCGATGTCCCGGGCGGCGGCGGCGAGCCCGCGCCCGATGACGCCGCCGTCGCCATCGACCGACACGGCGACCCCAAGTCGAGCGGCAACCCCAGCGACGAGGGCGCGGGCTCCAACCTCCAGGCCGCGCTCCAGCTCGCCTATGGGCTCTACCCGTCCGGCTACCTGAAGCGCGCCGTCATCGTCTCCGATGGCGCCCAGACCGACGGCGACATCCTCGCCGAGGCAAACCGCGCCAAAGACCACGGCGTCCGGCTCTTCACGATCCCGTATACGCGGCCGCCGCCCGGTGAGGTCGCGCTCCAGAGCGTCAAGCTCCCCGACCGGGTGAAGGTCGGCGAGACGTTCCAAGTGAAGGCCCAGGTCTACTCGACGCGCGCGACCAAGGCGCGCGCCCGCCTCTACCAGGGTGAGGCCCTGAACGGCCTCGAGGGCATCAAGGAGGTCGAGCTCAAGGGCGGCATGAACGAGGTCGTCTTCCAGAGCGTCGTCCGCTACGCGGGGCCGGTCACCTACGCGCTCGATCTCGATCAGATCGGTGACGACAAGTTCCCCGACAACAACAAATACGCCGCCACCATCGACGTCCCGGGTCGGCCGGCGGTGCTCTACGTCGAGGGTACGCCCGAACAAGCGACGCACCTCTCGAGCGCGCTGACGGCGCAGCAGTTCGACGTCGACGTGCGATCGCCGGCCGGTTTCCCCGGGTCGCTCAAGGAGCTCGAGCGTTACGATTTCGTCATCGTCAGCGACGTCGCGAAAGAGCAGCTCGAGCTCGCGGCCCACGAGCTCATCGAGCGCTACGTCCGCGACGTCGGCGGTGGGTTCCTGTTCGCCGGCGGCGAGTCCGGCTACGGTCTGGGCGGTTGGTACCGCACCACCATCGAGCGCATCCTGCCGGTGCGGATGGAGAACGAGAAGAAGCGCGAGATGCCGAGCGTGGCCATGGCCCTCGTCATCGATCGCTCCGGCTCGATGACGGGCTTGCCCATCGAGATGGCCAAGGCCGCCGCCAAGGCGACCGTGCAGACCCTGTCGGGTGACGATCTGATCGAGGTCATCGCGTTCGATTCGAACCCGACCCGGTTCGTCAAGCTCCAGCCGGCGCGCAACCGCACCCGCATCGCGGCCGAGATTTCGCGCATCCAGCCGGCGGGCGGCACCGAATTCTTCGGCGCCCTCGACGCCGCGTTCCAGGACCTGACCGTGGCGCAGGCCCGCAAGAAGCACGTCATCCTCCTCAGCGACGGGCACCCCAGCACGTCGAACGGCCTCAAGGAGCTGGTGACGGCCATGCTCGGTGAGTCGATCACCCTGACCACCGTCGGCGTCGGGAGCGAGGTCGACGCCCAGCTCATGGACGTGCTCGCGACGGCTGGTGGCGGCCGCTCGCACATCGTCTCGGACGCCAACGATCTGCCCAAGATCTTCACCAAAGAGGCGGAGACGATCTCGCGCGCCGCCGCCGTCGAAGAGTGGTTCCCCGTGGTCCAGACGAGCGAGCCGCAGTTTCTCCGCGGGGTCGATCTGCGCGACGCCGGCTACCTGCATGGCTACGTCTCGACGACCCTCAAGCCGCACCCCGCCGAGCAGATCCTCGCCTCCGACACCGACGAGCCCATCCTCGCGCGCTGGCGTGTCGGGCTAGGCTGGACGCTCGCGTGGACGAGCGACGTCAAGGCCAAGTGGGCCGTCGACTGGATCCGCTGGTCGGGCTGGGAGAAGTTCTGGGGCCAGCTCGTGCGCGAGCACATGCGGCAGAAGCACCAGCGCGAGCTCGACATGAAGGCCGAGATCGTAGGCGGCATGCTCCGCGCGTCGGTCGACGCGTTCACCCCCGACGAGCGGTTCGAGAACAACCTCTCGTCGAAGCTCACCATCACCGGGCCCGAGCCCGGGGGCGAGACCAAGGTCGTCGACCTTCGCCAGACCGCTCCAGGCCGCTACGAGGTCGAGGACCCGATGGACAAGTACGGGAGCTTCCTCCTCACGGCCGAGCACATCCGCGAGCAGCCCGACGGCTCGACCAAGGTCGCCGCCGTCAGCTACGGCCACGTCTCCAACCCGTACCCTCGCGAGTACGCCAGCTTCGAGCCCCAGCTCGATGTCCTCGCCCGCGCCGCCGTCGCGACCGGCGGCTCGATCAACCCCGAGAACGTCTCGAACGTGTTCGACCCCGCTGGCGAAAAGATCACTTACCACGAGGATCTCTGGCGCTGGTTCATCTACGCCGCCATCGTCGTCTTCATCCTCGATCTGTTCGTCCGCCGCGTGCGCATCTTCGACCGCAAGTTCGTGGCCAAGTCCCGGCGCGCCTGAGCGGCCGCTCTCAGCCGATTTCCATCACCGCTTGGACGCCGGGCGCGCCGCGGAGGAGCTTGGCGATGTCGTCCGGGAACACGGCGGCGAAGGTGCCGAAGGCCATGGGGGCGTCGAACGTGTACGCATCGGGCGCCGCGCCGCGCTCGGTGAGCCAACCCCTGAGCCGGTTCATGGCCTCCACGGTCGCGGCGCTCACGTTGGCGAACCGCTCCGTCTGCCGTACGTCCTTTGCAGGCATCGGCAGGTCGATGACCACCATGTAACGCTTCAAGGCGAGCGTAGCGTACCAGCGATGTTGCTGACGTCGACGCAGGAGATGACGTCGTCCCCGTGATTTCACCCCCCCAACCCCCGTCACCCGAGGCGAGGGGGGCTACTCGACGACGACCCTGACGCGCGTTTCGCCGCCAGAGCCGGTGACGCTGATGACGGTCTCGCCCGGGGAGACGGCGGCGATGACAAACCCCGGTCGAGAGGGGATGCTGCGCATCTCGCCGTACCAGTCGGCCCGCCGCTCCAGGTGCGACTGATAGATCTGCGCGACCTTGGCGTCGCCGGTGGCGGTGACGACGTTGGTGCAGGCTTCACCCGTCCACCCGTCCCAGCAATCGATGGCATAGGCGGTCCCAGGAGAGAGCGTGACGATATCGTCATCGAAGGCGTTGTACTCGTGGCGCAAGACCAGACCCGGAGGCGCGCTCGAGACGCCGCCGAGCATGGGCGAGCAGCCGGCGCCAGCGACGGCGAAGAGAGCCGCGCCGATGAGAGAGAAGGGAGCGAGGCGGCGGGTCATCGGGCGGTCTCCTTGTGGCTGTGCGAGGCGACCTGGCCGGCCGGGGCGTGGACGACGATGTCGACGAACGCGGTCTGCTCGAGGGATCGCACGCGAAGCGTCGTGCGCCCGGGCTCGAGCGCGATGACGCGCCGCCGACCGCCGTGGCCCTCGCGCAGCACGGCCACGATGGGGCGATCGACCGACCACTCTTGATCGGCTTCGCCGGCGAGGGCCTGGCCGTCCCCGAAGAGGCTCGCGGCGAGCTTCACCGACTCGCCCGACAAGAGCTCGATGGGCGTGTCGATGGTCTCGGCCTTGCCGCCGGCCGCCGACGTCAAGAAGAGGCGCAGGTGCGTCGGTGCCTTCACCCACACGTGAAAAAAATCCAGCACGGTGCCGGCGTCGGTGCGAAGAAGCACCGCCGTGACGCCCGGCGCTCTTCCTTTGAGCACGCCGTGGTCGGCCAGCAGGATGTCCTCGCCCACCGAGGTGAAGTGGGCCGAGGGCGTTCCGGCGCCTTTCAGGTCCACGCGGACCTCGGGGGCGACGGTGGCGCCGACCGCGATCGGCGCCTCGAACCCGCGGCGCTCGCAGGTCGTGTCCTCGGCGCGGCAGCCGTCGGAGAACACGGCCTGACCCATGGCGCCGCTGCCGCAGCCGGTCAGAAGCAAGAGCGGAACGATCGAAAAGAAGCGCATCCCTATCCTCCAGTCGCTCGAGGAACGAGGGGTGCGAGACCTCCTTACGCGTCGGATCGGTGCTGGCCTGGCGGCCGGGGTACACTCCTCGGGCCTCGGCGAGCCGCCATGTTCCGACTCGACTGCCAGATCATGCCCTACGCGTGGGGATCGAGGACCGCGATCGCGGCCCTGTGCGGTCGCCCGCACCCGACGGCCCAGCCGGAGGCGGAGCTTTGGATGGGCGCGCACCCCGCGGCGCCGTCGCGCGCAGGGGGGGATGCGCTCGACCGGCTGATCGACCAAAGCCCCGGATCGGCTTTGGGCGCGGCGTCCGTCGCGCGCTTCGGCCCGCGCCTGCCGTTCTTGATGAAGGTCCTCGCCGCGGACCAGCCGCTGAGCTTGCAGGTGCACCCGAGCGTCGAGCAAGCGCGCGAGGGCTTCGCGCGCGAAGATCAGGGCGGTGTTCCGCTCGGCGCGCCCCACCGCACGTACAAGGACGCGAACCACAAGCCCGAGCTCATTTATGCGCTCGAGAGGTTCGAAGCGCTGTCGGGCTTTCGGCCGCTCGACGAAGCCCGTGACGTGCTCCGAGCGCTCGGCGTCGCTCCGCTCGATGCCCTGGTCGCGGCCGGTAGCGACGCGTCGCCTCGCGAGCTCTTCACCGCGCTCGTGCGCCTCGAGCGCGAGCGTCGCGGGCCGCTCGTGTCCGCCGTCGCGCATGAAGCGGCGCGCCTCGGCGCCGGCCGCGGCCCCCACGCGGCGGCCTACGCGTGGGCCGCCGAGCTCGGCTCGCGCTACCCGGGTGATCCTGGGGTGATCGCGGCGCTGATGCTGCGCTACGTCGTGCTCGAACCGGGGCAGGCGATGTATTTGCCGGCCGGCAACCTCCACGCCTACCTGCGCGGGGTCGGGATCGAGATCATGGCGAGCTCCGACAACGTCCTCCGCGGCGGGCTCACCCCCAAGCACGTCGACGTCGACGAGCTCTTGCGGATCCTCGACTTCGACGCGCAGCCTCCGGCGCTGGTGGCGCCGAACGAGGTGCGTCGCGGTGAGCACGCGTACGCGACGCCAGCGCCGGACTTCGCGCTCTCACGGATCGAGCTGGCTGGAGCCGACGCGCTCTCCCTCGACGTCACGGCAGCGGAGATCGTGTTTTGCGCGCGGGGGCGGGTGACGTTGGCGGGCACCACCGATTTGGTGTTGGTCGCCGGCCAGAGCGCGTTCGTCCCGGCCGCTGCCCGTCGCTACAGCCTGGTCGGGAGCGGGACGGTGTTCCGCGCGACCGCACGCGTGTAGGGTGCGCGTGTGGATACGTACACGACCATCGAGTACGCGGTGACGGGCAAGATCGCGCGCATCACGCTGGCCCGCCCCGAGCGCGGCAACGGGATCACGCTCGAGATGCCGCGCGAGATCACCCACGCGGTCGAGCGCGCGAACCTCGATCCGAGCGTCAGCGTCATCGCGCTGAGCGGCAAGGGCAAGGGCTTCTGCGGCGGCTACGATCTCGTCGCCAGCGCAGAGGGCAACATGAGCGGCGTCGCATCCGGGGCTCCCGCCGGCTCGCCCATCGACCCTGCCGTCATCGCGAAGAACCACGATCCCTCGGCGGTGTGGGACCCGATGGTCGACTACGCGATGATGAGCCGCAACGTCCGCGGGTTCATGAGCCTGTTCTTCAGCGACAAGCCCGTGGTCTGTAAGGTGCACGGCTTCTGCGTCGCGGGGGGCACCGACATGGCGCTCTGCTCCGACCTGCTCGTCATGGCGAGCGACGCCAAGATCGGCTACCCGCCCGCCCGTGTCTGGGGCGTCCCCACGACCGCGCTCTGGGCCCACCGCATCGGGGCGCAGCGCGCGAAGCGCCTGCTCCTCACCGGCGACTGCCTCGACGGCCGTGAGGCGGTCGAGTGGGGCCTCGCGATCGAGCACGCGCCGGCCGACGCGCTCGACGCGCGGTTCGAGACGCTCCTCGAGCGGATCGCCCGCGTCCCGGTGAACCAGCTCGTGATGCACAAGCTGCTCGTCAACCAGGCCGTGATGGCTTCGGGCGTGTTCGCCTCGCAAGCGCTCGGTACCGTGTTCGACGGGATCGCCCGTCACACGGCCGAGGGTTACGCGTTCCAGTCGACCGCGATGCGCGAGGGCTTCAAAGCCGCGGTCGCCGAGCGCGACGGGCCCTTTGGAGACAAGGGCCCGTCCACGTTCAAAGGCTGATTGCTCTCTTGGCTCGCCTTCGGCGAGACGAGGCTCAAGACTTCTTGAAGACGAGGGCGGGCGCGCCCTTCTTCTCGCCCTCGCACTCGATCTTGGACGAGTCGAACTTGCAGGTCAGGTCCTTCTTGCCCTTCAGGGTGATCTTGTCGCCCTCGACGGTCCAGGAGCCCGACTCGGTCTCCTCTTTCTTCGCATCCTTGTCCTTGCCCATGAGGTCGGGCATCGACGTCTTGGCGTCGTACTTGCCGTCCGACTTGATCTCGATGGTCATGTCCATCATCTCGATCAGGGCCATGCCGAGCTCGGCGCCCGCCTGCTGCTCCTTCGGCATCTTCTCGACCTCGGCCTTCATGGCCGTCTTCATCGACTCTTTGTCGAGCTTGTAGGTGCCCTCGGGGCCGCCCTTGCAGCCGGCGAGGAGAGCGAGGGAGGTGACGGCGGCGGGGACGATGGCGAAGAGTTTCATTCGGAGGCTCCTTGGGAGGACGGGATCTCGGGCCGCTGTTACGCGGCCGCAAGCCAGATCTTCCTCCCCTCGAAGCCGGCCCGAATCGCTACAGGCGCCGGCCGCGGAGCACCGTCTTGTCCTCGTCGACTTCGTCCAGCGATTCCGTGCTGATGACCAGGTGGGCGCGGGACGAGTCGCCCACCGGCTCGTACGTCTTGCCCTGGAAAGTGACCGCGCCGCCGTCCGATAGGAGCCAGTAGTTCCCGGTGCCGCCCAGGAACGGGCGGAGCTCGCGCGGATCGCGCGCGCCGTCGCCGGGGAACGGATCGGGCGGCTCGGCGAAGCCACCCCGTGCAACGAGGGGCTCGCTGATCGGCTCGGGGCCGCCGACCCCGAACTCGAGGAACGTTCCCTCCTCGAAGCTCACCCGAAGGACGCCCTCGCTGACGCCGACGACGACCCCGGGCGTGTGCCGACCGATCACGACCTCTTCGATCTGCTTGCCGGCGATGACGCGCAGTGTGTGCGCGCCCGTTACCTGCCGGTCCCCGCGGGCGAGCTCACGCCGGAGGGTGATCTCGTGCGAGTTGTAAAACTGCAGGTTCTGGAGGTCGTTGGCGGTCAGGCGGTGCTCGTTGCGGAGCTCCTGCGTCACCGGGACATAGGAGTGGCACCCGGTGGCGAAGCTGAACAGAGCGGCAGAAAGCGAGAGGAGAAGGGCTCGGCGTTCCATCTTGCTCGAGAGAACGAGCGGGCCGGCGACCCCTTACAGCTTGCGACCCTTCAGGACCGTCCGCTCTTCTTCCACGCTCTCGAGCGACTCGGTGCTGATCACGAGGTGGGCCAGCTGGCTGTCCTCGATCGCGTCGTAGACCTTGCCCTGGAAGGTGATCTGCGCGCTGTCGAACGGCAGGAGCCAGTAGTTGCCCGACCCGGCGAAAAAGTCGGGCTCGGGGGGCGGTGCGGGCTCGGGGCCGCGGTTGCCGGGGAACGGATCGGGCGGCTCGGCGAAGCCGCCGGGGGCGATCGGGTCCCGCAGCGGCTCCGGGCCGCGGACGGTGAACTCGAGGAACGTGCCCTCTTCGAAGCTCACTCTCAAGGTCGTGCCGCCGGCGCCGACCAGAACACCGGGCGTTTGCGCCTCGATCACGACCTCTTCGATCTGCTTGCCGGCGATCACGAGCAGCTTGTGGCCGCCCGTCACCTGGCGATCGCCGCGCGCGAGCTCGCGCCGGAGCGTGATGGTGTGAGAGTTGTAGAACTGGAGGTTACGGAGGTCGTCGCCCGTGAGCCGGTGCTCGTTTCGGAGCTCTTGGGTGAACGGCTGGAACGACGCGCAGCCGGTGGCGAAGACCAGCGCGCAGGCGAAGGCGGCGGGCGAAGCGCGGAGCATGACGGCTCGGGCAACGGGGACCATGGCAGGAACTTACAGCGCCGCGCCGCCCAGGCGAAAGAGCTCCTCGGCTTCGAGCACGACCGACCCCGGATCGGGTAGGAACGAGGCCGCGATCATCGCGGCCGCGACCGTGCGCGCGTGGATGGGCCGGTACTTCTTCAACCCCGGGACGAACCGGAGGCCCCGCATGGCGCCGAGGCCGAGCTTCTCCATCGGCCTCGACTCGGCGCGGTCACCGTCCAGGATGCCGGGCCGGCAGATCCGGCACTTGGGAAAGCCGAGGGCCATCACGTCGCGGTCGAGCTCGCCCTTCATCCGGCTGTAGAACAGGCTCGAGCTCGCGTCGGCCCCCATCGACGACACGAGGACGTACGCATCGACGCCGTTTGCGCGGGCCGCAACGGCGGCGCGCATCTGAAACGTGTAGTCGACCTCGTACTGCGCGTCCTTGCTGCCCGCCTTTTTCAGCGTCGTGCCGAGCGCGGAGAAGAGCACGTCACCCTGGACCACCCCGCGGAACGCGTCGGCCGACGAAAAGTCGATCACGCGGTCTTCGATCTTGGGCGAGCGCTGCTGGGTGGGGCGCCGCACGACGGCGACGACGGCGTCGAAGCGCGCGTCGGCCGCGAGCGCTTCGAGCAACTGCGAGCCCACGAGCCCGGTGCCGCCGAGGACGATGGCTTTCGTCAAGGTGGGCGCATGCTCGTGGCCGCTCGGCCGGGTGTCAACCTGTGTGGGCGCCGAATGCAGCGACCCTCAGGGAAACGAGTTGGGCCCCAGCGTGCACCCCGACGCGAAGATCGCGTCGTACTCCGTCGCGCGCGTGTAGCAGTCGATATCGGAGACGACGGCGTCGCGCGCGCACTCCTCGATGACGGCTTTGCGCTTGCTCGGTTCGGTCAGGGCAGCGACGACCTCGTCGCGGTTGCCGGTAGCGAGCGTTACGTGATCGGAGGTGCTCGAGCCCGCCAGCTTCACGACGTGATCGAGCGCGCGCTTGCAGCCGTCGACGCCGGCCATCCCTGAAGCGCGCTTGTCGACACGAAAGAGGACGCGGCCCGAAGGCAGCTCGACCGCGGCGACATTACCGTCTTGGTCGCCGTAGAGAGCCCGGCCTGGCGCGTGCGTCCGATCGAACGCCCAGCGTCGCGTGACGGCTACCGGGGTCTCCATCACGCCGAGATCGAGCGGGGCGGACGCGGCGGGCCCGCCAGCGAGCCGGAGCGTGCCGAGGCGTGCGCCTCCATCCGGCGCGTGCTCGGCGTTGACGAACTGCACGGCGTCGGCGCTCGCCCATGAGAAGAATGTGCGCGAGTCGAACCGAAGATCGGCCTCGCCT
>ERZ761602.6366-NODE-6366-length-13251-cov-4.338587_pt1 | contig 13251 bp, 9 predicted proteins | sample MGYA00512165_ERZ761602 | MGnify/ENA primary metagenome ERZ761602 (study PRJEB28899, sample SAMN02445085) | bioreactor sludge metagenome | biome: EBPR sludge; isolation source: Thorneside wastewater treatment plant | place: Australia: Brisbane, Thorneside...
GTCATGGATTTCCAGGGAGCCGCGAATGCAAACTTCAACCTGCTGAGCGCCGGTCTGGTCGGCATGGTCGCCGGTCGCTTCCTGCCCCAGGCGGACCTGATCGGGCGGCCGCTGCTGCTCGCGATCGTCGGTTACGCGGTGTATTTTCCAGTGAGCCTCGCCCGTGGCTATGTGTATCTGGTGCAGCTCAGCGGCGCCTGCGTCGCGCTGCTGCTCATCTGCTGCATCAGCCTTCGCCTCGGCGAGCGCGGCTGGTTCCAGCGCTTCCTCATCCGGGAGGGGCAGTATTCGCTGCTCGCCTACATCGTGCAGATCGCCGTCCTGCAGGTGCTGTCGCGCCTCCTCGGTCGCCCGGATCCCCTCTCGGCCGGCTCGCTCGCCCTTTTCGCCGTGACCCTGTTCGTGATGGTATTCGTCAACGAGGCGACCGAGTGGCTGCGCCAGCGGGCCCAGCCGGTCGATAAACTCTATCGGGCCGTGTTCGCCTAGACCTGGATCGCGATGCTTTTCAACTCGATCGAGTTCGCGTTCTTTTTCCCGATTGTCTGCGGGTTGTACTTCGCCCTGCCGCAGGCGGCGCGCATCTACCTGCTGCTGGTCGCGAGCTGTGTGTTCTACATGGCTTTCGTCCCGGCCTACATCCTGATCCTGGCGATCACGATCGTCATCGACTACGTCGCCGGCATCTACCTCGAGCGGGTCGCAGGGAGGGCCCGCACCGTCCTCCTCGTGGTGAGCATCGTGGCCACGTGCCTCGTGCTCTTCGTCTTCAAGTACTTCGCGTTTTTCACCGGTTCGTTCGTCGGCTTCGCGAGCCTTTTCGGCTGGAAGGTCACCAACCCCACGCTCGATATCATCCTGCCGATCGGGCTCTCGTTCCACACGTTCCAGAGCCTGAGCTACGTGGTCGAGGTCTACCGCGGACACCAGAAAGCGGAGCGGGATTTCACCATCTACGCCACCTACGTGATGTTCTTCCCACAGCTGGTGGCCGGGCCGATCGAGCGGCCGCAGAACCTCCTCGGGCAGTTCCGCGAGTACCACGCCTTTGACTACCTGCGCGTGGTCGGCGGGCTGAAGCGGATGGCGTGGGGCTTCTTCAAGAAGCTGGTGGTCGCCGACCGGCTCGCGATCTACGTCAACGACGTCTACGCCGCGCCCCAGAGCCACCACGGGCTGCAGCTGACGATCGCGACCGTCTTCTTCGCGTATCAGATCTACTGCGACTTCTCCGGCTATTCCGACATCGCGATCGGCACCGCCCGCGTGCTCGGCTTCAAGCTGATGGAGAATTTCGACACGCCTTATCACTCCCGTTCCGTCGGTGAGTTCTGGCGCCGCTGGCACATGTCCCTGTCAACCTGGTTCCGCGACTACGTCTACGTGCCGCTGGGGGGCAGCCGCGTGGGGCCGATCCGCCGCGCCCGCAACATCCTCGTGACGTTTGGCATCAGCGGCCTGTGGCATGGCGCCAACTGGACCTACGTGCTTTGGGGCGTGCTCAACGGCGTTTACCTCATCGTGAGCTGGATCACCCAGCCGATCGTCGCCCGGCTCTTCGGCGCCGTCCGCCTGCGCGAAGATCATCCGCTGCGTCAAGCGCTGCTCATCGCCGGCACGTTCTTCCTTACCTGCGCCGCCTGGGTGCTGTTCCGGGCGCAGTCGCTGGCGGATGCCGGTTACATCTACACGCACTGGCTGCACGATTGGAACTGGCAGTCGCTCGCCACCGCCAACTTCAGCGAGCGCCAATTCATTCCCGCCCTCGCCGCGGTCGTCATCCTCGAGCTGATCCAGGTGATCAACCGCCGCGTCCCGCTCGGCGAAAAGGTGACGCGTCTTCCGACGGTGCTGCGGTGGCCCGCCTATGCCGGCTTCATCTTCGCCGTGATCCTGTTTGGGGTGTATCGCTCCAATCAGTTCATCTATTTCCAGTTCTGATCGCCCGAGCCCCTGGATAGTGCCCGCGCGCATGAGCGTACGCCACGATTCGCCTCCCTCTCCCGCTTCCCCGGCCGCGACCGACTCCGCCGAGTCGAACGCTTCCCGGTCCCACGGACGCCGCGCGGCCCGCCGCTTCAGCGGCCTCGGCCGGATCGTGGCCTTTTTCGCGCTGATTGCGGCGCTCGCCTACGGTTTCGACGCGCTGGTGACCGCGGGGCTGCGCCGGATCTCCACCTCCAAATTCGGTGCGTTGAACCAAGTGGTCGGGGGCCGGGTAAACGCCGACATCGTCGTCAACGGCTCCTCCCGTGCCCTCGTCCACTACGACCCGCGCATTCTCGAGCAGGAGACCGGGCTGACCGCGTTCAACCTGGGCATGAACGCCACCCACATCGACGTTCAGCTCGCGATCCTCCGCACCTACCTCCGGCACAACCGCAAGCCGCGTTTGGTCATCCAGAATCTGGAGGCGTTCACGTTCGTCACGACCCGAAAGGGCGAGATCTACGACCCTCCGCTGTACGTCCCCTACCTGGACGAGCCGGAACTCTACCGCACGCTGGCGACTATCGATCCCGTGGTACGCAAATGGCGATACATCCCGATGTACGGCTACGCGATCGAGGACCTGCGGTTCACCTGGGTGCGCGGCCTCCTCGCGTGGGGAGGCATCCAGCCGTGGGAGGATTACATCAAGGGTTTCAACCCGCGAAACCTCCAGTGGACGGAGGACTTCGAGCGGTTCAAGGCGGCGGTGGGGGACGGCCTGACGTATGAAGTCGAACCCGCCGGCGTGCAGGCGCTGCGGGATCTCATCGCGCTCTGCCGGGAGGCGGGCGTCGAGCTGCTGCTCGTTTACTCGCCGGAGTACTTCGAGGCCCAGGGGCTGGTGCGCAACCGGGAGGAGATCTTCGCGGCTTTCCGCCGACTCACGGCGGAGACCGGCGTGCCGCTGTGGGACTTCAGCGGATCGACCCTGGCTCGCCGGCGCGACCTCTTCTACAACTCGCAACACCTGAATGTCACCGGCGCGACTCTCTTCTCGCAGGAGCTGAGCCGCCGCTTGCGTGACGAGTATGCCGGCCGGCTGGGAAAAGGGGCGGAACGTCGGTGAGCCGGAAGGGCGTCAAACGGGTGAAAAAGTTGCGGCTAACTTTCCGTCAATCGGCCCGATCTCCCACCGCCAGACCACGCCCGTCCGACGACCGATGCCGGTGCGAAATAAGCGCTTAGCGAGACCGACGGCGACGCTCGCCTCCGGGGCCGCGCGATTTTCCAGTGGGCGGGGCGAAACTGGTGACGATTCCATGGGCGCCATGAGTTCTACGCGCCTCGATTTCAGTCTCGCCCCGCGGCCTGCCGGCCCTTCAACGTCGGCTCTATTCCGTCGGGAGCCAGGAACAATTCGGCTCGTGGAACAATCGTCGGCGCCAACCACTCGCACTTCGCTCCACGTGATCTACTCATCCGTACGCCGCTCCACCCTCTCTGCCGCCTTGGCGGCATTCTCCGTGTTGCTGGGACTGCCGTTGTCCACGACCGCCCAGGAACTCATCCCGGCCGCCCGCCGCACCGACTGGATTCCGTCCGTGAACGTCGGCGTGCCCGGTGGCATTCCCACGAATCGCACTCAGGTGATTGATGTCTCCGCGGCGCCGTACAACGCCGACCGCTCGGGAGCCACCAACGCGACGCCCGCGATCCAGGCGGCGATCAACGCCGCCGCCTCCGGCCAGATCGTCTACCTTCCGGCCGGCAAGTACCGGTTGGACTCGACACTCTACGTCGGGCCGAGCCGCGACAACATCACGATCCGCGGGGCGGGCATGGACGTCACCGTGCTTGATGCGCGGATGAGCAACGTGGCGATCACGCTCGGTTCCTCCAGCGACTATAGCTGGAGCTACCCCTCCCAGAACAATCGCGTCACCAGCGGCAATTCGAAAGGCAGCACCGTACTGACGATTGGCGACACGTCTCCGTTCACGGTCGGCAGCCTGGTCAACCTCGCCATCGAGGACGAAACCGATCACGGCAGGATCGCCGCCGGCTCCCCCCCCGTCGTGAGTGTCTCCGGGTTCACCCGCTCGAACCGGCAAATGACCCGGATCGTAAACAAAACGGCTACGACGCTGACGATCCAGCCCGGGCTTTATGGCAATCACCAAGGCCGCGCGATCGACGTGTATTGGGCGAGCCAGCAGACCGACTTCACCGGGATCGAGAATCTCACCATCGAGTGCACGAATGGGAACACCATCTTCGGCATCCAGTTTGAACAAGCGTATGCCTGCTGGATCAGCGGCGTCCGCGTCTACAAGGCGGCCAACTACGGCTTTTCCATCGCCAACTCGCTCAACTGCGAGATCCGGCAGTCCTTCGCGGACCAGCGCAGCACCAATGGCACCAATGGCGGCGGCATCCTGTTCGGTATGTCCGCTGGCTGCCTCATTGAAGACAATATCGTCAAGGGCTTCTTCCCCCTGATCGAGGTCAACGCCGGCGCCTGCGGCAACGTGTTTGCCTACAATTTCTGCTACGACAGTTCAGTGTTTGGCGTGAATGGTGTCGCCATCAACACCAACCACGGCCCGCATAATTCCTTCAACCTGTACGAGGGCAACGTCGCTTCCACACTTCAGTGCGACGGATACTTTGGCAGCGCCTCGGATGACACGCTTTTCCGGAATTGGCTGCACGGCACGAATCCCGGCATCGCAACGGGAGCCCACAGCGTGGTGCTGAACCGCTTTACGCGAAACTATAACCTGGTGGGCAACGTGTTCGGCTGGCCCGGCAAGTCCGACGGCGGCGTCAGCTTCGGCAATCCCAACATGGGCAATGGCCAGTGGACGGGAACGACGCAGCCGAAGCAGGGCGACTTCTGGGACGACTGGAAGTTGACCGCCACCCTGACGACCCGTTCGTCCGACAACTCGGGCGTCTTTACCTTGAACACCGGTTCGCTAAACACCTTCCAGTGGGTGAGCATCATCTGGAACAACGGCAGCAGCCGGGCGAGTTTCAATCCGCAGTCGGTCTCGGGCAAGGCGGTGACGTTTTCCTACAGCGGCTCGCCTCTTCCTCCCCAGGGAACGACGCTCCAGGTCTGGCCGGGCCCGAGCGGCTTCCAGGAGCGGGATCTCGACGTGGAACCTTCGACCCTGCTCAAGGGGAACACCTACTCCTCCGCGCAAATGAAGCCCGCCGGCGAAGCCACGGTCGGGACCGAGCTCCCGGCGTCGCTTTACCGCACGACCAAACCGAGCTGGTTCGGCACGCTTCCCTGGCCGGCGTTCAGCCCGCAAAGCCCCAACTACAACATGGAAGCCATTCCCGCCGGCTACCGTTATTTCCGGCAGGCGTCGCCTCCGTCCGAGAACGACTCGCCGCCTTCCAACGTGCGGGTTATCCGCTCTGCCTGACCTACCGGGGCCGCACCAAGTGCGGCCTCTCTTTTTGTCCCGTTGCGCCCGGCTCGCGGCGCGCGGCCCTCCGTCCCGCTCCCCTCGGAGCAACGCGGAGCCCGATTTGAGCCGGTTCCCTTCGAACAGGCTCCCGTTCACCTTCACCGATTGCCCTCCGCCGAGCAACGCTTCTCCCAACTCGCCAACGTTGACGCCATCCGGCGGGACCTGCGTCAGAAGTCCGTCCGCGGCGCGATGCTCTCCGCCGCCACCGGCATGGTGGATTTCACGGTCCGGATCGGTTCGACCGCCGTCCTAGCACGGCTGCTAGCGCCGCAACACTTCGGGCTCGTGATGATGGTTTCGGCGGTGACGGCGATCGCCGATCAGGTGCGCGAGCTCGGTCTCTCGACGGCGACCATCCAGAAAAAGGAAATCACCCATCGGGAGGTCACGAATCTCTTCTGGATCAACCTCGGCGCCGGCACCCTGCTGGCTCTCCTGGTCTGCGCGCTTTCCCCCGCCATCGCCGCGTTCTACTCCGAGCCGCGGCTGGTGATCATCACGTGCATCCTCTCCGCCAACTTCATCACGGGGGGATTGGCCGTGCAGCACCAGGCGCTGCTCGCGCGACGGCTGGAGTTCAAGAAAACGTCCCTGGTTCGACTCCTGTGCTCGATCCTCAGCACCGTTCTGGCGATCATCCTTGCCTGGCAAGGCTTCGGGTTCTGGTCGCTGGTCTGGCGGGAGATCGCCCGAAACATCTTTCTCGTGGTGGGCATGTGGATCGCCCTTCCCTGGGTTCCGGGTCTCCCTTACCGGGAAACCAGCGTACGCGGGCTCGTCGCCTTTGGCGGCAACCTGACCGGTGCGAACATCGTAGCCTCGATCTCGAGCGGGGCCGATCGGTTCCTCCTCGGCCGCTTCTGGGGCGCGGAGCCGGTGGCGCTGTTTCGCCAGGCGTACCAGTTGCTCCTGGTACCGATGGACCAGCTCATCAGTCCGCTCTATCAGGTGACCCAGCCCGGCTTGGGCATGCTGCAGTCGGAGGACAGCCGTTATCAGCGCTACTATTGCAAGGTCGTCCTCTTGATCAGCCTCGTGACGATGCCGTTCAGCTTGTTCGTCGCGGTGTTTGCCACCGAAGTGACGGATATCCTGCTCGGCGCCAAATGGGCGGCCTGCGCCCCGATCATCGCGATCCTGAGCTTCAGCGCGTTCATCAAGCAGCCGGTCGATTCTTCGGCGCTCATTCTCATTACGCGGCATCGCTCCCGCGACTACTTCCTGCTCTCGATCGTGCAGAATCTCACCTTCGTGGCCCTGATGTTCGCGGGCGTGCGCTGGGCGGCGATCGGCGTGGCCGCCGCGGATGTCGCAGCCACCTATCTGCTGATCGTTCCCAAGCTCCGCTTCATCTTCAAAGGCTCGCCCATCAGCCTGCGCCATTATTTCCAGACGCTCGCACGACCCGTCGTGGCCAGCGCCCTCATGGCGGGTGGACTGTTCGCCCTGAAACCGTGGTTGGGCGGTGCGGCCGCGCCGACCACGCTGGCCTTGGGATCCGTGGCGGCACTGGTGTTTTTTTCCGCTTCCTGGCTGCTGCTTCCAGGCGGCTGGCCGGCGATGGCCGAGCTCATTCACGACGTGAGGTCCGGGTTGTTCCGCAAACGCGCATGACGGCATCGCGCGACCCATTTCTTTCCGGCCGGCTCCGGCCCCCCGGCGCATGAAGATCGTCTTCGACGGCCACATTTTCCGCTGGCAGCAGATCGGGGGCGTCAGCCGTTACTTTCGGGAAATCATCCAGCGCCTGCCGGCGGACTGGGAGCCTTCCGTGCTGGGCGAAGCGCGATCCGAACGGCTTCCGGCCCACCCGCGCCTGCACGCCTCGCCGCTCAGTCCCGTTCGTCCGCGCAGCCTCACGCAACCGCTCTGCCGGCGTTGGTGGAAATGGCGCCACCTCCGTCCGGCGCAGGTCGTACATCCCACGTATTTCAACCTGACCGGCGGCCTGTCCTACGCCGATTTCCGCTGCCCGGTGGTGATCACGGTGCACGACATGATCGCGGCGCGGTATCCGGACTTGGAGGACAATGCCGCGCCCACCACGCGTGACCTGACCGCCGCCGCCCAGGCCGCCAGCCACGCGATCTGCGTATCGAAAGCCACCGAGACGGACTTCCTCGAACGTCACCCGCACCTCCAGGGCCGCACCACCGTCATTCATCATGGCTCGTCGTTTCCAGTCGAGGAAGTCGATGCCGGACCTGGAATCTTCGAGCGACCCACGTTCCTCTTCGTGGGGCGCCGCGCCACGTACAAGAATTTCCTCCTGCTGCTGCGGGCGTTCGCGAAAGCCTGCAAGACCAACCCGAACCTTCGTCTGTGCACCGCCGGCGCCCCGCTGACCGAGGAGGAACGCTGGCAGATTCATTTCCTCGGGCTGACGGATCGGGTGGTATCGCACCGCAATCCGTCCGAGGCGGAGCTTCAGCAGCTTTACCGTTCGAGCGTCGCCCTGCTGTATCCGTCGCGTCACGAGGGATTCGGCATCCCGCCGCTGGAAGCCATGGCGTGCGGCACGCTCCCGGTCACTTCCAACACCACGAGTCTGCCCGAGGTCATGGGCGACGCCGGCATCATGCTGGATCCCACCCGCGAGGACGACTGGGCCGACTGCATGCTCGCCATCGCCGGCCAGAAAGTGCCCCGCGCCGAACTGCTCGCCCGCGGCCGTCGCCGCGCGCGGGAGCTGACCTGGGCCGAGTCCGCGCGGCGACACGTCGAAACCTACCGGCTCCTGCAATCCTAGTATCGATGGAACCCAATGTCCCCCCGCCGGAGCTCGCCGGCTCGGATCTCGTCCGCATCAGCCTCACGCCCACTCGCAACGAGTCCTGGGTGATCGCCGCGTTCATCGCCGCGGCGCGCACCTGGGCGGACCATGTCGTCATCGCCGACCAGGGCTCGACGGACGGGACGTTGCAGATCGCCCAGCAGTCGGAGCGGGTGCACGCGGTCGTCAACGACTCTCCCGTCTTCGACGAGGTGCACCGCCAGCGACTGCTCATCGACCGGGCGCGCACCGTCGCCGGTCGCCGCATCCTGATTGCGCTCGATGCGGATGAGGCGCTCTCCGCCAACTGCCTCACCAGCCGCGACTGGGACCGCATCGCCGCGGCCGCACCTGGAACGATGATCCGCCTGCGCTGGGTAAACGTCCTGCCCGGCTTCAAGGAGGCGTGGATCCCGCCCGAGCCCACCCCGTTCGGGCTGGTCGATGATGGCGCGCCCCACGGGGGCAAACGCATTCACAATCCGCGGCTGCCCTGGCGCCCCGACGCCCCGGTGCTGGATCTCGACGACATCGTCGTACTGCACTTCCAATACGTCGTGTGGGACCGCATGATCAGCAAGCAGCGCTGGTATCAGGCGTGGGAGCACACCAAGCACAACGAGCGCGGCCCGCTGGAGATTTTCCGCATGTACAATCACATGCACGGCGGATGGAACCCCGCCGAGATCCACCCGCTGCGTCCCGAGTGGATGGCCGGGTACGATCAGGCCGGCGTCGGCTTTCGCGAGCTGAAGTGCGAACCCGTCACCTGGTGGGATCGCGAAGTGGCGGGCATGCTGAAGGAACATGGCCCGGAGTTCTTCCGCCGGATCGCCATCTGGGACAAGGACTGGACGACGCTCGCCCGAGAACTGGGCATGGCGGGAGCCGACTTCAGCGATCCGCGCTCTTCCTTCGAAAAGTTCGCGCATCGCTACCTCCGGGACACGCAGAAGCGCCGCTCCGACTGGGCGGTCCGGGCCTTCGAACGGGTGCTGCGCTGGCGCGGCTGGTGAAGCCGGCGCAATTCTGGCTACGATGAACACCATGGCATCCTCGCCCTCGACCTTCGTGCTCGATGGCATCGGCGAACGGCAGGAGGAGGGCATCCACGTCCTCCATCCCACCCGAGTTACGTCGCAACGGCGCGTCCTTTTCATCAATTCGTACGGCGGTTCCGAAGTCTGGGAAAAGGTGAAGGCCGGCCAGCTTCCTCCCCACCACATGTGGGGCTGCATCGAGCTGGTCCGGAAGGGCTACGAAGTCGCCCTCGCGGAACCGCTGAAGCATTTCGAGGGGCGCCGCCCGTTCCCGCACGACTGGCCCATTTACCGCTTCGCGCGCCGCTGGCTGCGAACCGACGACATCATCTACTGCGGGCACACCCTGCTGTACTGGGTGCCGCTGCTGCGCGCGCTCGGTGGCCTGCGCTGCCACCTGGTCTCCATGACCTATGCGCGGGAGGAGTTGGATTTCGCCCGGCTGCACCACGGCATCCTCGCGCTGACCGCGGCCGCGGCCGATCAGGCCAGGAAGATCGCGCCCCGTGTGCCGGTGGCGCACGTCGGCTGGGGATGCGATCTCACTTTCTTCCCCCGGCTGGAGTTTCATCCCCGGTGGTTCCTGTCCTGCGGCATCACGCATCGCGACTTCTCGACGCTCAGCGACGCCGCGGGCCGGTCGCCGCACCCCCTGCGCGTCATTTGTCCCGGACTGCCGCCCGGCATCGCCTGGACGCGCAACGTGACGGTGATCGACGGCGGCGCCGGCTGGAACCACCAGAAGACGAACGTTGGCTATCAGGATCTGTTTCACAAGCACTACGCCCAGGCCATCGCCTCGCTGATCATCCTCAAGTACGACCCGCGTGAATACACGGCCGTGGGCTTCACCAACCTGCTCGAGGCGATGGCCCTCGGCCGGGCCGCGATTGTCACCCGCACGGGAGCGATTCCCGGCGAGATCGACGTCGCCAAGGCGGGATGCGGGCTGCATGTGCCCCCAAACGACCCCGCCGCGCTCGCCGATGCACTGACGCAGCTCGCCAGCGACCCCGCGGCCGCCGCCGCCATGGGCGCGAAAGGCCGGCAGCTCGCGGAGCAGCATTACAACATCAAGCGGTACGCGGAGGATGTGGATCGCTTCTTCCGGTCGCTTTGAGCGCAAATCCGCGGCTTTCCTTGGCAACGACGCTCCGACCTCGATTGCAGCCTATGCGCTCCCCGACTTCCTCCCCATGAAGCAGCTTTTCAAACGCGCCTTCAACCGCCTGCGGCCGGCAGTCGTGAATGAGCTCGAACTCGAACAAGGAGCCGTCCTGCGTCCTGGAGAGGCCGTCGCGCAGCAGGCGTTGATGCAGTCGTACCGGCTGCTGGCGGCCCTCTCTCCGCAGTCGCTGCCTTCCCTCAACGAGGTCGGCTTCCGCAAGTATTCCCAATTCGAGGAAGACGGGATGCTGCTGTACCTCTTCTCCCTGATTCCGCCGCTGAATCGCACCTGCGTCGAGATCTGCGCCGGGAACGGACGCGAGAACATGACGGCCAACCTCATCTTGAATCACGGCTGGTGGGGCCACCTTTTCGACGGCGATCCCGGTAATGTCGCGGCCGGCAACCGGTTCTTCGCGAGAAGCCGAGACACCTTCCTGGCCCCTCCGCGTTTCACCCAGGCCTGGATCACGGCGGAGAACGTGAACGACCTGATTCGTACGTCGGGAGCCACGGGAGCAATCGATCTGCTCAGCCTCGATATCGACGGCATGGACTACTGGGTGTGGAAAGCGATCGACGTCATCGATCCGCAGGTGGTCGTGTGCGAAACGCACAATCTTATCCCCCCCGAATTCGCCCTGACCGTGCCTTACGATCCGAAGTTCGTCTGTCAGAACGAGGAGTATCGCAGCGCCTCGCTCGCTGCGATGTGCAAGCTCGGCCGCGAAAAAGGATACCGGCTGGTGGGAGTCCACCGGTACGGATTCAACGCGTTCTTCATCAAACGCGGGGTGGGAGAAGAATACTTCCCGGAAGTGACCCCGGAGGTCTGCATGCAGGATCCTGTCACCCGTCGGCTCCTGCAGGAGAAATGGCCCATGATCAAGAAGCTCGCCTGGCAGGAAGTATAATCGCCGGTCGAGCCGAAACGCAGTTCGCCACAACCCGCCTCCCCTGCGGGACGGCGAGCTGAATCAACTTTGCCCGTGAAAGTCTCTCGGAATCCAGGCTTGGACGTGCTGCGACTCGTGGCTGTCGCGCTGGTGCTGTTCAATCACGCGACGTTCTCGACCGAGGCATTTCCGCCTGCCGTCGCTGCCGTTCTTGAAGCCCTCCGAAGGGGCGGTTGGGTGGGGGTTGACCTGTTCTTCGTCCTCAGCGGCTACCTGGTATCGGGGCTTCTGTTCAACGAACACGAGAAGCACGGGAGTGTTCATATCGGAACATTTCTCCTCCGCCGAGGCATGAAGATCTATCCTGCCTTCTGGGTGCTGCTGGCATATACCTGCTTCAGCATGTACCGGCGAGGCGCGGAGTTCCCGCCCAAGGATGTCCTCGGCGAACTGCTCTTCCTGCAAAACTATCTCGGCCAGCTCTGGGGTCACACGTGGTCGCTTGCCATCGAGGAACATTTCTACATCGGCCTCGCCTTGCTGATCGCGCTGCTGCAGCGGCGCTCGAGCGCGGCGGCGTTCATGGCGATTCCGTACGTGTTTATCTTCGTCGCCACGATCTGCCTGGCGCTGCGAATTTGGGAGGTCCGAAACCATCCCCTCTTCGACTGGCACGCCCATATGACGCCGACGCATCTCCGCGCCGATTCACTGTTCTTCGGGGTGCTTCTTTCCTACGCCACGCGGTACCAGAATCTCACGCGGTCCCTCCGTGCGCTCCCGACGCCGCTGATGATCCTGGCGGCATGCACGCTCCTGCTGCCCGCCTTTGTCTTCCATCGAGATGACCACCGCTGGCTCACCGTGACGGGTTTCGTGCTTTTCTACCTGGCCGGTGGCCTGCTGGTGCTCTCGTTCGTAAGGATCAAGTTTTCCTCCAACCGGGTGGTCCGAACCATGGCAGCGCTCGGCGCTGCTTCCTACTCCATCTACCTCTGGCACGGGCCGATGGTCTCCTGGACCAAGCCACTCTCCCACAGCGGGAGCGCGCTCGGGGAAACGGTCTATCTGGGGACCTTCATTGCGGGCTCCCTTCTGCTGGGATACTTCATGTCGCGACTGGTCGAAGTACCCGTCCTCCACCTTCGCGACCGTTACTTCCGCTCACGGGCCGCCTCCCTCCCCACGCGGCAATCCCCGTCCTCCCATCCGGGGCATACCCACCGCGACCGGCCGCAACCGCTGGTCTGATCCGTTCACGTTTGTCGTGTCCCGCATTCTCTACATCTGCTCCTCGTGGCCGCACGGTCGGTCCTTTGGCGGCCAGATACGCTCGCTGTACCTTGGCCGGGCCCTGCAGGAGGTCGGCTCCGTGGACGTGTTGATGGTGGGCTCGGAGGCAGGTGACCGTGACGCGCAGGAAAAAACGGCGCGCGAGTTCTCCACGCTGCCGCCGATCGAGCCCCGGCTCACCGGTCGCAACGGACCCGTGGATAAGCTGCGCCGGGCGTTCGACACCCGGTATCTGGATATCCACGGGTTCGCCTGCTCCGCCGCGGATCGAGCAAGGATCGATGCACTCCTAGGCAGTTACGACCTGGTCTGGCTGCTCAACTCGAGGACGCCGAACCTGATCCAGCGCTGGTCGTGGCCGCGTTCCCACCTCGATATCGACGATCTGCCGAGCACCTACCTGCGCAGCCTGGCGCAGAGCGTGACGGGCCTCGGTCGGCGGATGAAACTCAAGCTGCAACAGCGCCTGATGTACCGACGCGAACTGCGGCTCGCGGAACGATTCCCCTCCCTGTCGGTGTGCAGCCAGGAGGACCGCGCTTACCTGCGGAACGATCGAATCCACGTGATCCCGAACGGCTTCGAGCGGCCGCAGGCGACGCCCGCGCGGAAACTGGAACCGGACTCACCCCGCCTGGGCTTCATCGGCCTGTACTCCTATGCGC
>ERZ761602.6367-NODE-6367-length-13249-cov-8.167349_pt1 | contig 13249 bp, 17 predicted proteins | sample MGYA00512165_ERZ761602 | MGnify/ENA primary metagenome ERZ761602 (study PRJEB28899, sample SAMN02445085) | bioreactor sludge metagenome | biome: EBPR sludge; isolation source: Thorneside wastewater treatment plant | place: Australia: Brisbane, Thorneside...
TGCTAATCTGTTGATCAACAAGGGCTTCATTTCATTGGTGGTGATCCCGCTGGGATTCGAACCATTAATATAACCTGTTTAATTTCAAGTAGTTACAACAAGCAAAATCCATTGGTCACCACGTTGGTCACTCAATTCAATTTGATTCTACTTTTACTCGCACAAAGAACGATTTCTTGTATTAAAGATATGGAATTGAGAGCGGATGATGAAGGAAAATCGACCAAATCAATTCACCGAAAATGAAAAAAGGCTGACTACATCAGCCCTTCATCTGACAAGGAGGTGTAACCTTCCGTTGTGACGATAATGTGGTCGAGTACTTGAATCTCCAACAGCTTTCCGCCTTCCCGTACTTTCCTGCTTAAATCTATATCTGCCTGGCTTGGTTGTCTGTTGCCGGAGGGATGGTTATGTGCCAATATCAGGCTGCAAGCGTTTGCTTTAAGTGCTGAGGCAAAGATTATTTTAGGATCGGCTACAGTGCCTGTCATACCGCCAGTTGAGATGGCTACAATACCCAGAACGTGATTAGCACGGTTGATAAGCAAAACTTTGAACTGTTCCACAAATTCAATTTTATCATCATCCCAGGTTTGCAGCAAGATGTTGTAGGCATCCTTTGATGAGTTAATCTTTGGTCTTTCAGAAGGCTTCACCTTCGTCTTGTAGGAGAGTTGAATCTCTGCAACCTGAACATGATTTTTTTCTTGATTGGTTTCCATAAGCTTGTTGATTTAATTATGGCACCATCAATGGGTTCGGAAGGAATTAGCGCAAGGAGGAACGGAATAAATGAAAGCAAGTGCGAGGGCAAGTGTTTATGCCGTAGTTCCTTGCCAGCGTATTCAGGCCGAACCCTACCTTGTGTCAGAATTAAATGAGACATGATCCATCTTCATTGAAGATTCGCTTGTGGCATTAGAAGAACATTTTCATTGTTTTCAGATATAGTTGCAAGAACTTAAATGAACCTTCTTCAACTTAGATGAATTGAAGCGCCTCAGATTGATGGTGATTTCAGTAACACATCGAACGCTCACACCATTGCTTCCCATAAGCCGCCAACGAGCACGGGCGGGAGTCGGGTCAAGGGTGCCGAGCCCATAAAAATCAAAAATACATCGGCACTCGTCTTGCCCTTGAGGCGACTTCCGCCCGGGACTCACCTTTGCTTATGGGGAGAAATGTGTCCAGAAAATTTGGGCTGGTGAAAGGAAGGAGGCTGAACGGAGCGTAATGGAGTAACGTGAGGTGTGAGGGCGAACAAAAAATGTTTGAGGTCAGATGCGTTGGAGGCGCGTGGCTCCTGACCCAAACATTTGTCCTCGCTGTGGGGAAACGAACGTAACGTAATGAAGTGAAGTGATGCCGACTGAGTGAACCGGCCCTCGATGAGTTTTATTTCTCCTTTATGTGATCTAAAGCGCACTCTTTGGCTGGCTTCGGAAATGGGTAGAAGGTGCGGCCAGCCAAAGTGTGCGCGTCATATCTAATGGGTTAAACGTGGGTGTAAAAAAGGGGCTTACTCAGACCCTCTTTATTTTTCTAAACGCCCACTCCTCTTTTTTTCTTTTTCGTTTGTCGGGGAGAGTCGTCATCATCATCTGCCTTAACGGTTTCCTTTTTTTCTTTCGACTTTTCCTGACCAGTTTCTTTACCTTCCTTTTCGTTTTTTTGGAACTGCTTCTTCAGGTTTTGGTCATACACATCGAGGCTTTTGAATTTTGGGTTCGCCTCAATGTGCATTTTTTGTTCCTGTCCGTCTTTGATCATCGTTACCTGTGTGGTATTACCTTTCTCCAATGACCGGACCATACGCTCTTTCGCCTCGTCATTGCCCATCTCCTTGATCTGAAACTTGGCCAATGCTTTTTCCAGATCAAAGCCATAACCTTGATGGTATTGGTCAACCTTGAAGTTGTTGTTCTTGTCTTTCTCACCCTCCAAATCAAGCTTCACCCACGCATTGAACGGTTGCGGGCGAGCCACATCTGCAATGTATTTTGAAATCCATCGAACACAGCAAAGCCAAACACAAGCGGCCCAAGGATCGCCAGTACAATCAGATAGAATGTGCGGATGGTGTTGATACAGAGGGCAGCCGCTTCAAACAGGATTTGAAGGATTTCCGACATCCACTGCTTGACAGAATTTCTAAAGTTGTACGAAGCTTTGGCCATCGCAAACTTGATGTCGTTACCGATACCATCCAGTGCGCCTTCACCTGCTCCGTCCGGGTGAGTGTACTTATACCATTTGTCGCGGTCACCATCGCCAGAAGAACCCACAAACATTTGCCACGTTGGCGTCTTCTTAATTGCATCTTCTTTTAATTTTAATAGGTACGCGATCGCATTGTTGGTACCAGTTACCATAGCGGCTGTTCCGGTAACCGTAGGTTTTAGGATACCATTCATTACCGCCAGCACGGAGGGGAACATGAGAATGCAAAATCCAAGTGCAAAGGGTCGCAACAAGGGATAGAAGTCAATGGGTTCTGCATTGGCTAAGTGTCGCCATACACGCGAGCCGATGTACCATAACGCAGCAAAGCCTGCAAGCCCTCGGCCCACACTAATGAGCCGGTAGCACAACGGAATCATGTCGATGTACAATTGATCGAGTACGGAATGCAGGCTTCTGATTTCACCCACGAAGGTTTGAGCAGACGCCAGTGAAGGCATCAGCAAGAAAAGCAGGAGTAATCTTATTGTTCTTACCTGCCCCTCTCCAACAGAAGAAAGCATCAAAAGAGTTTTGCTAATTAACGCCATACAATTTTTTTACGTTTTGTTGATTGTTGTTGGCAAAGGCACGTTGGATAGCTAACAGCCGGGTATCGTTATTGAAGCCCCGCAGAAAAACCATTCTGTTTTCCATATCAAAAAAAATGTTGTCAATGGCCCGCATGCGTTCATCATCGCTCATACGAAGTTTAGTAGCAGTGATGATCATGGCGAGGTCATCCAGATTCCTTAGACTCGCTTGAAGGATAAACTTGTACACGCTTTCGATGTAAAAGATTTCATCGATGGTCAGGTTGGGATCATTCTTTAGTTGCTTCCACGCTCGTTTGTACTCCTGAACCAATAGTTTTTGATACTCTATAATTAAAGGTATTCTCTTGTAGTTACGCACGGAGGGATTGACGGCCATCAAGCCATCGAGAAATGCCTGATGGATGGAGTAGTCGCCTTCTGCAATCTTCTTGATGGTGGTGTAACCATTGTCCAGGATTTTGTACCCCATGTACATATTGTCAAGCATCTTCTCCAGTGTTTGGAGTTTTTCCCAATTGAGCAGGAGTTGTTGTGCCTCATCGGATTGCGCCTTTACCTGGTCGAACATGGCCGCTATCATCAGGCTAAGCAGGATTATCTTTTTCATTTCGTTGTTGTTATAAGGTTTTTCTCAGGTCAGCATCTCTTTTCTCTTTGCTGCGCATGGCCGACAATGCCAGGTTGTCGTTTCCAAAAGCGCGTACAAAAGCATACTTATCGCGCATATCTTCATGCAGCCGATCAATTTCCTTGATGCGTTGATCATCGGTCATTTGTTTTTTGTCTTTGGTGATGGTGTCCATCAATTCCATCAAGGTCACTTCGCAGGATCGCATCATGTTGGTATAGCAGTAGCCGAGGTAGTAGAGTTCTTCCGGTGTCAGATTGCCGTCTTGCTTCAAGCGAGCGTTGGTCTGCTTAAAATCGCGAATGATGTAAATCTGATAGGCAATAATGTCAGCGACCTTTGCCGAGTTCTTAATGTGTGGATTCACATTGTTGAGTGAGCTAAAGAAGTCACGATGAAGATTGAAGTTGCCCGACTTGATATTGTCTATGGTATAAAGGCCTCGCTGAACAATCCGATAACCTTTCTTCAGGTTTCCAAGATGAACTTTCAACGCGGCAATCTGATCAACCAGGTATTTCTTCTGAGTCTTCTTTTGCTTGAACCACTCGTTCCAGGTTGGAGCCTGTGCGTGTGTCGGATTTGGCAGCAGGCAGGAAGTCGTGATCAGGAATGCTATGAATAGAATATTGATTCTCATAAAAAAGATTTTAGTTGATTCCGTATAGTTTGCGTACAGCCTGAATTTCATGCTCGCCTTTGGCGCGGTTTAAACTCAACTGAATATTCTGGTTATTGAATTTTTTCAGGTCAGCATAATTTTGGTCGATACCTTCGCCCGCCTTGTTAATAATTTCCAATCGCTTGGCATCACTCATTTGCGTTTTAAAAGAGTTGATGACCAACATCAGTTGTTCCAGATTGAAGATGCTATCGTCAATAATTCCGGTATAGGTTCGATACATATAGTCAATCTCCATCCGGTTAAAATGCTTGTCCTGATTGACCATGTTCCAGGTGCGTTTGTATTCCTGCACGAGAAAAACCTGCCGTTCCGTGATTTGGCGGATGCTTTGGTAGGTTTGCAGTGTATTGCGAATCTTCCATAGTTCATCAAAGTATTTCTTGTATTGTTGCCGTTGTTTGTCGGTCCATTGTGCGATCTCCGACAGCTTCAATTGATTGAGTTTGTTCTCAATAGTTTTCTGGGCATTCTGTAGCCAGATGGTTTTGGTTTGAAGCCGCTGAATCATTAAGTCGATTGCTTTGATGACTTTTTTGACGCCCTCTTTAATTATAGTTGCGATGGGAACTGCTGCCTGTGCGTCCTGTATGGGTGTCGTTACCAAACAGCACGTGCTCAGCAGGAGAATTAGTACGAATATTTTAGTCTTGCTCATGGTTATTCAAGATTTAGATTGCATGTCGCGGGCGAGCTGCGCGATGCCTTTGCGCATATCACCATAGCGTTGTGCATATTGTTGCACTTTCATTTTTTCAGATTCCTCGGTGGTGTAGGCTAAATATTCTTCCAGGGATACTTCCGTGGCATACACCTTTGAAAGCATCCCGCCAAGGCTGATGAATACTTCTTTGTACTTCCGTGTTGGATCATTGCTTTTGTTGATGGACAGTACAAGCGCCTTTTCTTTTTCGGTAAGACCCAGGAGTTGTTGAATGGAGTCGAATTTGTTTTGATACTTACTCTGGTCAAGCAGAATCTTGCAATCCGAATTGTTGATAATGGCCTGCTTGACCACAGGCGAGCTAATGATATCCTCGACTTCCTGCGTGACCACAATCGCCTCTCCGTAGAATTTCCGAACCGTCTTGAATAAGTATTTGATGTACTCGGCCATACCTTCTTTCGCAATAGCTTTCCACGCCTCCTCAATCAAAATCATCTTCCGAATACCTTTCAGCTTCCGCATCTTGGAGATAAACACCTCCATGATAATGATGGTGACTACCGGGAATAGAATGGGGTGGTCTTTGATGTTGTCCAGTTCAAAGACGATGAAGCGTTGTTGGAGTAAATCGAGATTTTCGGTGGCGTTCAATAGGTAGTCGAATTCTCCCCCTTTATAATAGGGTCGTAACACATAAAGGAAATTCTCCACATCAAAATCTTTTTCTTTGACTTTGTCTTCTTTCAGAATGAGTACAAACTCATCGCGAAGGAATTCGTAGAAAGTGTTGAAGCACCGCACCTCCGCCTTCGCTGAAGCTATAGCGGACAAGCCCTGCCCCTTTTCCGAAGTAGAGGGGAGCATCTCAAAAAACATTTTAAGGGCAATGGAGAGTGCTACATACTCCGAGCGGTTGAAGGTTTCATTGTCCTTCTTCCAAAGGGCAAGTAATAATGTTTTGATGCTTTCTTTTTTTTCCGTGTCCAGTACATCACCTTCTCCAATGTGAAACGGGTTGAATTGTAATGGATTGGTTTCACTGTAGGTGAAGTAATAGCCATTCACCAGATCGCATAGTCCTTTGTACGAATGACCGACATCAACCAGTACAACATGTGTACCTTGCTCATAATACGAGCGCACCATGTGGTTCGTAAAAAACGATTTACCGCTACCGCTAGGGCCAAGAATAAATTTGTTGCGATTCGTGCAAATACCTTTTTTGATTGGCTCGTCTGAGATGTCAACATGCACAGGCTTCCCTGTCAACCTATCACCAAGGCGAATGCCCACTGGGCTTACCGAAGATTGATAATTCGTTTCAAGATTTAGAAAGCACGTTGCTTGTTCGGCAAACGTGTCGAAGGTGTCATTCATTGGGAAGTCGGCTTCATTGCCGGGCAATCCAGCCCAAAAAACTTGCGGGGCACCATCCGTCTCCTGTTTAGCAATCGCATCCATTTGCGCGAGTGCTGACGAAACCTGGGTTTTAAGTTCTTTGAGTTCCGTGCGGCTGTCTGACCATACCAATAAATTGAAGTGCGCTTTTACCGGAAGTCGTTGGGAAGCGATGGCTTCATTTAAAAAATCATTGGTAGCATCGCGACTAATGGCATTCTCTCGCGAATAAGTAGAAAGTGATTGCAGACGCAGTCGTTTGCTTTCAAGTTGTTTGATGGTTTTCTGAACATCGCCTAGAAAAATGTACTGGTTGTAGATGTGGTTGCACGCGAGCAGTTGACCCAAAGGTGATGCAAAGCCTACACTGAATTTAGTCTTGTCGGTCGAGTACTTGTCGTAGTTGATACGCGATCCACACAGAGAGGGCAAGTCTTCCACATCGGCCAGTGAATAAAGCTGACAGGTGTTATCACCTACCTGAAATTCATCTTTGAAATGAATGTCTCGTAACATTGGCCGTTCGTTGTCGCCTGATAAAAAGCAGGCTCGTTCTAACAACCCGGTTCTGTTCTCATCTCCCACCAAATCATCATCCGTGAGACGTTTCAGTTTCAGGAATCCACTGTCATTCAGGATGCGTTCCATTTGTGCGGCCTGATCTAAAAACTCCTGTAACTTTTGTGGTTTGATCGTCTCTTCCGGTACCAGCGTTCTGCTGAGCAACGATGAGAATACTGAACTTGATGGTTTGCGATTGGAAGCCTTTCGCGTAAGCATGATAAAGCATTCATGTTTTAAGAATGGCCTCTCATTAAAGAACCGTTCGCTGGCGCGCGATAGGAATGAATCTCCTGTAGCTTCAAAGTCGGCCTGATGTTTCGATGCGAAAAACCAATCTTGCTTATGAAAAATACTGTTGGCCGGTAATGTCTTTATGGCTTTTACCAATACCTGATGGAACGCTTCATACTCCTGATCGGATAATGTGAAGATTTCCGGAAGCGTAACCTGATACGCAATGGTGGCGTCCCCTTGTTTTGACAAGATGCAATCGTGTTCGACTTTGTAAATGGGGAAGATTTGTTCGAGATTCATGGTTGCTGGTTCTTGGACGATGCTTTCAAATTCAAAAACAACCTGCGCGAAGATGATTTCAGAAAAACAGGGAGGTTGCGCTTCGCCATTTTCTTAATCAGACCGTATTGACCGTACGTGTCGCTCATGTGATATACAGCCATGAACAAACTTGTTCCCAGCAGCGCGGTGATACCGAGACACACAAACATGTTGACACCTATTATATAGAGTGCGGCAAAAAGTATCAGCAATACAATCAAGCCTACTGCGAGATAGGCGATGTACTGTGCTTTGAGTCCTTTGAACTCAATGGGCTTGTTAATACCCTTGTTGATTTTGTATACACTCGACATAAGACACAAGATGTTAGACATATGACATGAGGCATTTGTAATTGACATGGCCCAAGATTCCTATAACTCAATGCGACTAGGTCAGTCCAAAGAATGACCGAAGTACAGTGGCTACGATTACGAGGAAGACACAGCTACCAAACCAGGCGGCTGCAACTTTACCGGTGTCCGGATCACCGCTGTTCCATTTCTGATAAACTTTGATGGCTCCTACCAAGCCGAGGATAGCACCGATTGCATACATTAGATTTGTTCCTGTTGCGAAGTAGCTTCGCACACGCATGGTAGCTTCATTGATACCTGCATTGCCATCTTGCCCAAAGACTGGCATTAAGATGGTCATACAGTACACGGTCAATGTCAATGCGATCGCTTTGCATTTCTGTAGTGTTCGGAGAATAGATTTTTGCTTCATTTGGATTATGTGGTTTTGTTGATGAATAATTTCAGTGTGATGTATTCCACCAGGTTTTGACTTCGGTTAGTTCGAGATCGTACCGGCAGGTTTCTTTGCAGGTGGTGTGAACGACAATTGTCACGGCTTCGCGAAAGGGACTATCGCGCACACTGGGATAATGTTCAAGTAGTGATTTGAATAAAGCGATACCTTCTTCGAGTGGGCTCTTGTTCTCAACAATCATTTCGCCCAGTATTTTGATTTCACCCAGCAGGTCGGTTACCAACCCCGTTACCATTTTGGTATCCGATGTTGCCGCTTCACTTTCCTCATCCGGTGTGCCTGACGCAAATTGAATCTGGTCGGCTTCCACCGTTTGTTTGCGAATGGGGCGGACAGGTTCGGGCTGCACTTTGCCCATCAGGTTGGCTGCTGGTTCACGTTCCGTAGTCGGAAGCGGAGATTTACTTTTGTTCGTCAGCCACCCGAAGATTTCGCGGTGATAGAAAAAGACTGACGTAATCAAGTAGTAGCCCCCGATAATCAGGGCGGCAGTCGTTAAAAATTGTTCCCAGGTAATAGTGTTGAACATCGCCTCCGTGGTTTATTGCTGAGGCGAAGGTGATGTGTGCTACGAGGCCGTGTTCACAAGTTGGGGGGAAGTGGGGTACGATTTTTTTTTGATGGGATTCGTTAGGGCCTGTCGAGTCCGTACTTTTTGAAAACGATTTCAACCTCACGGAAGATGAAGGGTTCGTGTTCAGGAATTTGTTGTGGGTTGGCTTTACATGCCTGAATAAGGGTGGCGTAGTGTACGAGGTCCAACGGCAGCTTACTTAACTCCCGCAAGTCGCGAATAAGGAATTCGCGTTTGGTATTAGTGATGGCGAAAGTCTGAAATTGATTTTCAAGAAAACTGTCAAGTCCCTCTTTCGTCAACAGATTCACTATGTATTGATTCCGGGCGAGCCGGATATTCTCAATCGCTTGCGTCATGGAGCCTACGGCAGCCGGTTGATTAGAAGTCAGTTCCGTCATTTACTAATTCAATTCAACTCAGCTTTGAGCTGAGTGCTTTATCACGTTAAAGTTAAACGTTTTGCAGAATTAAACGATTTCGAGCAGGTCTTTTGGATACTGGCGAAGCAGGTCGAATGCCTGGGAGATGTAGGTTTCCACCGTACGCTTTGAGATGTGCATCCGTTGGGCGATTTCAGTATTGGAGAGATTTTCCGTTAAGCGCAGGTGCAGTGCCTGGCGGCAACGTTCCGGGAGTTGCGTAGTGAGAGTATTTATTTTCTGGCACAGCAATTCAGGGCTGCGTTGAGGCTCAGGCGTATTTTCGTAGGCGGCTTCAAAGAGGCGGTAGTGATCTTCGTATTTACGTTTTACTTTTTCATGTTTCACGTGGCGTATAAGGCTATATCGCACCGAAGAAAATAAATAGGCACGGAAAGAAGTGACTTGGAGTTCGGCCCTACGCATCCAGAGCGAAACGAATACATCCTGTATGATCTCTTCGGCTGATTCTATGCCTACATTTTTCCGGGCAAAGGCAATGAGGTCTGCGGCATGAGACCTGTAGATGGACTCAAAAGCGGATTGGTTTCCGTTTTGGAGGAGAGATAAAAGAATTTGATCGTTATCCCGATTTTCCGCTATCATTTTCTTACCCTATGGTAACTATCTCATTTATAGGTAGGTAAATATAAGGAAAGTAAATCATTTGCGGGTAGAACTACCCGCATAATTTTTATAAAGATAATACAGATTGCCTTGTGTTAAAGGCAATGAAATCCCGCGATCGCAAACGGCTTCAACAATTTCGGCAGAACCTAAAAAGGCTCCGAACTGAGCGCAACTTAAGTCAGCGCGGACTTTCTTATCTCTGTGATGTTGATTACTCCAAGATTGGCAAACTTGAAAGTAATGAGAACACGAATTTGACCTTAACAACGCTCTTCGAATTAGCCAAAGGACTAGGCGTCCATCCCAAAGAACTCATTGACTATGAGTTTGAGTTTTTGAAGAAGTAACAGTAAGTTTCACCGTGCCGCAAATCAGAAATGTGCCGCAAATCAGAAATGAAGCATTACTCGCAAGATTGGTGAACGAATCAAGTCACTTCGTGTTGCTGCCAATTTAACGCAGGTGGAATTCTACAATGATACCGGTATTCACATCGGGCGAATCGAAACAGCCACCTCCAATATTTCCGTCAGTACGTTGGATGCAATTTGTAAGTATTTTAAGATTGGGTTGGATCAGTTTGTTAGAAGGTTGTGAGGAAGCTAGAGCACTAAGATTCGGAATCATTCTCTAAAACCTGCTTATTTCTTTTGGAACTAAATGTCACCTTTTTTCGTAAATTGGTGACATGGAAGAGAAGGTACACAGCCATATTCAGTCGTCTATTTCTAAGAAAAAGGCCGGAAATATCTTATTTCCCGCTGATTTTAGAGGAAAGGGCACCCAGGCTGCCATAAAAAAGGCTATGTCGCGGCTGGCTAAGGCTGGGCGTGTAAAACGGCTGGCACATGGTATTTACTACATCCCCAAAATTGATCCCGTACTGGGAGAGCTGCGTCCTGATATAGACGAAGTAGTCAAAATGCTGGCGCAAAAGGAACGCATCCGGGTGCGACCGGCCGGTGCCTATGCGTTGCATCAGCTTGGGCTTACCACGCAAGTTCCCATGAAACGTGTTTACGTTACGGATGGAAATCCCCGGCAATTCAGGCTTGGCAAAACCATGATCCGATTCAAAGCAACATCACCTAAAAAATTATCCACGGTTGGAAAGATCAGCAGTCTTGTCATTCAGGCTATTGAAGAATTGGGCGTTGAACACATTGGCCCTGAATTGGAAAAGAAAATATTGGACTCCCTGCGGAAAGAAGAACTACGCAACCTGAAGCATGACCTTGCGTTGGCATCAGTCAAAGTAAATGACTACATCGTACGATTGATGAAAAAAAATATTGCCCCATGACTCAGTGGCTCACGTTAACTCCTGAACAGCGTAAAGCTTCCATCACCGAAGTGGAATATGTAACCGGTATTCAAGCTAAGGCCATTGAAAAAGATTGGTGGGTCACCTTAACGTTACGAGCATTATTTCAAAGTGCGTATGCGAAGCACCTGGTATTTAAGGGCGGCACATCGCTCAGTAAATGTTGGAAGTTAATCGCCCGGTTTTCGGAAGATGTTGACATTGCATTAGCCCCGGAGGCATTCGGGATGAAGTATGAAAAGAGCCCTTCTAAAACTTATGTTGAAAAATTAAAACGGGCAGGTTGCGCATTTACAAGCAATAAACTGAAGACGGAACTGGAAGTTCAATTGAAAGCCCTTGGCTTACCTCACGGCATGATCACCGTGGTGGCCGAGCCCGTACCAGAAAACAGACCCGATACCGATCCTCAAACGCTGCATGTGAAATACCCTTCGCTGTATGATCCCAATCCCTACATCGCTGAAGAAGTAAAAATCGAGGTGAGTGTTCGGTCCTTGCAGACACCTTATTCACAGGCCCCTGTTCTGTCTATTCTAACACAGGAAAATCCTTCTGATGCTTACCTGGAAGAATCGATGATAGTTGATGTAGTAGAGCCGCGAAAAACTTTTCTGGAAAAGATTTTTCTTTTGCACGAAGAATTTGGCAAGCCGGACACAACGAAGATTCGTTCCGAAAGAATGTCCAGACACTTATATGATTTAAGCAGTATGATCGGTACCGATTCGGAGGCACAAGCACTTGCGGATTATGACTTATACACTATGTTGATTACTCACCGCGAAGCCTATCACCGTATTTCCTGGCTAAACTATGATACGCTTAACCGCAAAACGATTGCATTTATTCCCCCGGAAGGTGTGATGGCGTTATACCGTAAAGACTATGAGACTATGCAGGAGCAAATGATCTATGGCGAATCTATACCTTTTGATAATCTAATATTGCGTCTTCAAGCATTGCAGGATAAAATCAGGAATTGGTGAGGGTTAGATAAACCATAATTTCACGATCAATACCCTGTTGGGAAAAGTGTATGCCCTTGTTTGTATTCAGCTACGAAAATTTTGCCCGCTGAATTGACACTTTCAAGATAGCACTCAAGAAAAAACGACTAGAACACTTTTCATTATTACGGTGAACAAGCTCCTGATTTAATTTTCTTTGAAGTGTGCAATGTTAAAAAAGAATTCCATCAATCTTTCTATCTTCTTTTACTCTCTTACGACAAGTTTTACTCTAGATTTAATTTTCTCCCCGAACGGAAGAATCATGATAAAGTAATTAAAGGAGTTACTAAAGAAGTGATACTGAAACGTTAAATCACCGTTCTCCCCTTTAAACAAAAATTGTCCGTTTGTATTCATCGTTCTAAATGAACAATCTACAATGAAAGCTTGATCAGGTCCAAGCGACTCTGGCCATTTTAACATACCAAATTCCTTTGTGAATGATGCCGATTGAAAATAATTTCGAACCTTGAAGTTTAATAGCCCGTCCTTTTCGATAACCAAAAGTGCACATCGTTTAGGCGATCTTTCAACGTATCGTCTAATTGTGGCGTGGACTGATCCACCAAATTTTTTCGATAAAGCTAATGGTGATCGAATTGTCAACTCTAGCAAACTTGCTTCCTCATCAAACCTATCGAGCTGAAACAATGTTCCAGAAGCAAAAAAATTTGCCTCGGCTTCAAAAGCAACACTTGTATCTAGGTCTAAGGTACTGTCATCATCATGATGATGTTCAAATGTTTTCCGTTGCCACGGCAACGCATCATGTCCGACCTCATGTAGCTGCACAAATTTTTGGCGATTTGCATTTTGGCTCAAATCCAAATACACGACTTTCTCTCGTGTATCAATGGCACCTCTTAGTTTTCGAAGAGCACTTTTGAGTGCCTCCGATGATTTAGCTAAGTAATTATTCGGAATTTTTGTAAGGCAATTACTTTTATCAACTTTTAACTCGCAGTAATTAACGATGTTATCTACTGGTGTTGGAAATACACCAAGTGATTTACTTTGTTTAAGAATGTCGAAGGATACATTTTCAATGTCCTTTATCGTTGCCTTGTTCATTCTTCTTTTTGAATCTCAAGTATTTTAGATAACCCGCTAACTCGGATTCTTCTTCAGGAGTTAATCCCTCGGAAGACAGAGCAAATCCCGCTAATGTTTTTGGTCCAGATTGACCTTCCTTCTTCTCAACAATTCCTGCTTCACCAAGAAGAAATTCAAAAGCA
>ERZ761602.6370-NODE-6370-length-13236-cov-15.550110_pt1 | contig 13236 bp, 7 predicted proteins | sample MGYA00512165_ERZ761602 | MGnify/ENA primary metagenome ERZ761602 (study PRJEB28899, sample SAMN02445085) | bioreactor sludge metagenome | biome: EBPR sludge; isolation source: Thorneside wastewater treatment plant | place: Australia: Brisbane, Thorneside...
ATCCGAGCCGAACGCGACCGCTCGAAGCCAGACCCCCCACTTTTTAGTGCTCTCCAACTCCAGGTCGCCGATGAAGATGGCATCCGGCGCGATGCCGCCATCTTCGAAAACCCAGTGATTGAAAGCCAGCGGCCAATTCGCCCGGTCCTTGACGATTTGATGCGTCCAGTCGCGGGGATTCGCTACGCCCACCTGGGCCAGATAGGCTCCCAATTTTTGGCGGAAGGCCGCGTTTTGCAGACCCAGATCGAGAACGCGCGCCCGTTCCGAACGAGTGGACCAGGTCATCCGCTCGACGCATTCACGATTCCGGCTGACCCGGAGCGGCGCGCGCTCCAGTGAGGACAGCAGTGCAAAATCCGGGATCAGCCCGACCTCGAACAACGCCGCGCCGATGGCCTCCCGGTCGAAGTCGTTGACCCTGGCGGTGAGCAGGAACCGCGCCAGGGCGGCTTCGTCGGCGTAGGGCCAATTGGACTGACGCAGGTCCGCCAGCACCGCCTCAACCGCGCTTCGCAGCGGCGCAGGCCATTCGCTCAACTGCTGGGTGATCAGCTCGGTATAAGCGCCTTCAACCGGGACCTCCTCAAAGGTCGCCACCCCGAACGAGTCTTCCGCCGCCGCGCGCAGATCATTGGGGACAAAAACCAGCAGCGGCGGACGCCATGCGTTGTTGGGCAAGGGATTGCGCAACTCGACCAGCTTGGCGCCGGTCACCGCGAAGTCGGGCGCTTGATCGCGCAGCGCCTGATCCGCGAGCACCACGATCGTCGCGGTCGGGACCTGGCTGCGCAATCCGCCGCAGAGGCGCAGCATCAAACCGCGATCCAAATCGGTCACCCGCATGCAATGTCCGGCGGTGCGCGCTGCCAGCAGATGGACGAGACGGGGCAGCAGCACCGCCTCCAGGGCGGCGCTCCACTCCGAGCCGGTCAGTTCGCGCAAGCCCTGGGTCATGGGGAGGTTCCTTCCAGAGCGGCGCCAATGGTATACCGTGGGACCACGGTTTGGGTGACGTAGGCGTCCGACAGGTCCCGATAGAAGCCAATCTCCCGCAGACGCGCCGTGAACGCCTGGACATTGGCGCGGAGCGCTTTCCGGTCGTCGATGGACGGCGCGCTGAACCCTTCGTTCGGCGGCAAGCGATCGATGTACAGGCCGTACCGCTCACGCAGGAAGGCCAACAGATCATCGATCCGCATCTCGGCGGTGTAATAGCCGTGTTCACCCACACGCAGCACCGCGATTTGCAGTAACACTTCCAGCAGACGGCTGTCGAGCACAAACCGGCGTGGCGCGTGTTTGGCGCGAGTCTGGGCCAACAGCGCGCCCGGCCGGTTCTTCTGCATCAACGCATCCAGCGCTTCGATGATGTACTGGCGATGGAATGCGCCGCGCTGCGCGGTCAGGATTTCAATGTAGGTCTCGAAATCCGATAGCCCCATTTTCAACAACTCGGTCGTGTCCGCCTGCTGCCCGCCCGCTTCGTCCGCCAGCGAATCGCGCAGTTCCTGCAAGCGCCCGTTAAAGTATTTCTCGCGTTCATCGGCATAAGGGTCACCTTGCAAGGCAAAGACTTCATGTAAACTGAGCGCGCCGGACAGCCCTCGGATGATTTTGCCCCGGGACAGCAGAAAATCGCCGAACTCGTCGAGTTTCCGGGCCATAAAGTAGGCGCGCACGAAGCGCGGAATCCGCCGGTAACAAGCATCGGTGCTGCGTTGCGCCAGCAGCGCGCTGGGCGAGGCGGCATGGCCGGTCAAATCCACCAGCAGGCCCAACCGGTAAGGGCAATCGCCCTGCGGCTCCCGCGCCGCGCGCGGCTGCATCGGACAAGCGGCTTCCTGACACAGCGGGTCGGCGGCGTGCAAGGTCTGCCAGGCGGGTACGAGTTTGAGCAGCCGCAAGTGATACAGCGCCAGATGAAACGACAGCAACAGCTTCAGGTACTCCACCATCACCGAACGCGGCATGAAGGGCTGGTAGAACAGCAACCGTTGCACATCCTCCGCCAGCAAATCGGCCGATCCAATGCACATCGGCGGGAAGCGGTCGCCACGCTCCTTGGTGTTGGCCGTGTCCTTGCGTTGCGACAGGAAATGCAACAAGGTCGCGGTTTCAATATCGGTCCGCGTCGGGTCGTCCAGTTCGCGCGTGGCCGGGTTGAAGCCCTCGAAGAAAAACCGCTTCAGGTGCTCGATCGCGTGATGCCCCGCCTGATGCCGGGCGTGATGCAACATCTGGTACAGATGCTGCGCCGCGCCATAATCCCGGGAATGTTTCGGGTTGCGGAAGCGATAGGTATAACCGTGCAGTGGCCGCGGTCCCGCGACGACTGGGTTGCGCTTGCCGCGATTGACGATGTCCATCAAATGCGTCTCGACCCACCGCTCGACGATCTCGCGGTGTTGGGCAAAGCCGATGAACCGGTCGCTGGTTTGGATGAGATCGTCAACGAACTGCGTCACCGTCAACTCGCGTTTGTCGCGAAAAACGCTGGGATAACCACCATGCTCCAGGCGCTCAAACAGACCGGTGAGCACCCGATCCATTTCGATATGCTTGAAATCGAGATAACTGATCTTGGGCAGACGAAACTCCCGATCCTTCTTGCGCAGCGCCATCAGGCGTTCTCCTCGTGCAACAGACGCAGTTCGATACGGCCATCGTCATGCCGCGCCAAGCGATAGAAATCGTGGCCGGTGGCGGTCAACAGCATCTCTCGGTAGGGCTGCGCGTTCAGGCTGTTTTTGAACACGCCGAGGCACAGATAAAGCCCGCGCATCTGCTCCACACTGGGCCGGTAGCCTTGATTCAGGCGCACCAGCATTTCGAAGATGTCGAGGTTGACCGACAATTCGCTGCGCGCGTTTAGGCTGCCTTCGCCCCGGAACGCGAGCCGCAAACCGCTGGGCATGTGTTCGACAAAGCGCGCTTGGGCCGCATGATCCTGCACTTCCAGCGTAAAACCCGCGCGCGGGAAGAGCCGGTAGCTGCTGACCGTCCCGTGCTCCACGGCGCGCAGTTGCAACGCCAAATCGCCGTGCAGCCGATCAGCGCAGCGCAGTCCCTCTCCTCGGTTAATCGCCTGGAGTATTTCTCCCGTGAGTTCCGCCACCGGTTCATGGCCCCGGACGATCTCCACCAGACGCCGGGCGGCCTGATACGGCAACATCTGTTCCCAGCGGCGATCTCGTCGTTCAAAGAACTGCTGACGGCGGGCCATGGCGATGTAGGCGCGATGCCGCTGCGCGCGCTCCGCTACCGACGACTCGGCGACGCCACGTGGCAATGCATCGAACAGGCGCTTGAGCACCTCGAAACCAAACGACCCCCGTCGCTCGAAACGGAACAGCAGGCGATCATCGGGCTGCACGAAATCCAGTCCCCGGTCAAAGCGTGGATCTTCCTTCTGACCGACATCGACTTCCGCCAGGAGCGTGAGCAATCGATCGGCGGTTGGTTCGCCGCCGCCCAACCAACTGTTGAAGTAGTAACCGCGCATGATCGCGTCATGGTCGCCTGCCGCATACAGGGCGTGAATCCCGGCGCAGTCGCGGTTGCTGATCAACATGAACGAGAGCGCCGAGCGCAGATCACGCAGGGTGATGTGCAATCGTCCGCGCAGATGAATCAAGGTATAGAGCAGCTTCAACCGCTCGATCAGCCGAGGACCAGCCGTTTCGTCCTGGAAGCTGCGGGCGTTGTACACGGCATAGCAGCGTTCTTGCAGATCGCAGTGGGCGCAAGCCGTCCATTGCGCGGTATCGGTCATCCGCTGGAGCGCGCGTTCCAAAATCGACCCGCCCTCGGCGTCGGCCACGACGCTCCGCAGATTCAGATTCACCACGGCGACGCCGGCGTCCGCCACGTCCGAGGCGAATCCACGCCGCACCCAGGCGGTCAGCGTCGGAAAGTCGCTTTCATGGGTCGTCAGGAAATCCATCAGCCGCCCTTCGTTGATGGCGATCAACCGGGTCTCGCAATCGGGCCACTGGGTAATATCGTGGCCGGCAAAGGGGGCCAGAAATTCCCGCAAGACCGTCGTGTTGTCCTTGTGGCCTTCGTCCTGGCTGCCATCGTAGTTGATCCAGTAGTGGCGACCCTGCCATTCCAGCCGGCTGCCGTTGGGCAAGCCACGATCCACCGCGCCACCGCGCCGCTCGACCGCCTGCTCCAAGTGTTGCAGGAAGGCGGTCTTGCCATCGCCGGCGTTGCCGGTGATCAGAACCAGGCGAAACTCGCCGGCCAGCACCGCCGGCAGCAGTTGGCGGTCGAGGGCCGTCTCGACATAGATCGCATCGCCCCAGGCGTCCATGCCGCGCGTGCCGGCGTTGCTGCGCCGGCTCTGGCTGTAGAGTGTGAGCAAGTGAGCGACAAACGGGTTGGCGTTGGGTTCGACCGGGGCGGGCGGGGCGAGTCCGGCGTTGGTGGTGGCGGCCACCGGCGGCAGGTAGGCCGGTTGCGGTAGGCGGCGGGCATGGCGCAGGTCTTTCAGGGCGTCGCGGAACTCCAGCGCGGTGGTGAAGCGCTCTGCCCGGCGCGGGGCAATCGCTTTGAGCAGAACGCTCACCAGTTCCGGCGCCAGATCGGCGAAACTGGAGCATTCGCGGGGATCAGGTGCAGGCCGGTTCAGGGGCGGTTCGGCGGTATCCCAGGGATAGCGGCCGGTCAGCGCTTCATAGAGCGTCAGGCCCAGGGCGTACAAATCACGGTCGGCGCGTTCGCCGTTGTGCGGGATGCCGTCACTGTCGAAATCCGGCGGCAGGTAACGGCGCGAACCACCGCCGCGCGTTGCGCGGTCGTCCGCCCGCACCGAGACGTTGAAGTCGATGATCTTCGCGCCCTGGTGGGTCCACAGCAAGTTGTGCGGTTTGATGTCGCAGTGGTGAAAACCCTGGGCGTGCAGATGCGCCAGCCCCTCGATCACCTGTTTACCGAGTTCCAAGGCGTCCTCGGGGGCAAACAGGCGGTTCTGGATCATGTCGCCAACGTCCGCACCCTCCACGTATTCGAACACCAGAAAGGGAATCAGCGCACCTTGGGCGTCGGACAACACATCGGCGTCCAGCACCCGCACCACGCGCGGATGTTCGGGGATGTGGACCAGATGCCGGTATTCCTGCTTCAAACGCTCCAGGGTGGAATGCCGGTCGCGCACGATCAGTTTCACGGTGCGCGCTACGTCGCCGAGCGTGTCGATGACTTTGTACACCACGCCGAAGCTGCCGCGTCCGAGTTTCTTTTCGATGATGAACTTGTGGGTCAGGCGATGACCGGCGGGCAGGTTGAGGTAATCCACTGCGGCGGCGGGAGCGGTGGGTGGTTCAGGAGGTGGTGGGGGAACCGGTGCGTTCTTCCGGTCGGGAACCCGCGCCAACAGGGCCTGTAGCTCGGCCAGCGCCGCCGGGGCGGTGGGCCGCTGCGCCGCGTCGAACCGACACAGCCCTTGCAACCAGGCGTCAAAGGCGGGCGGCAGTTCGGGCTGTAATTGCGAGGGATTGACCGGGAAGGTGGCGTTGCTGTCGAAAACCCGGGTGGGATCGCCGGCAAAGGGACGTTCGCCGGTGAACAATTCATAGAGGATGACGCCGGCGGAGAACAGGTCTGAAGCGGGATGGGCGGCTTCCGGAGCGCGATAGGCTTCCGGGGCGACGTAGGCGGTTTCCACCAGGTCAATGATGTCGCCGGCAATGGTTTGGCTGCGGTCAATGCTGGCTTTGGCGAAATCGAAGTCGGTGATTCGGGCAACGCCGTCTTGCCCGATCAGGATCGCGCCGGGGGTGAGGTTGCGATGGGTCACGCCGTGCTGGTGGGCGTGGGCCAGGGCGGCGAGCAGGTTTTGGGTCACTCGCCATTTCTGGTCCTGGGTCAGCGTCAGTTGCGGTCGCGCCAGGTGGACGGTGAGCGCTTGCCCCGGCGCGTCGTCGAGGATCAGGATGAAGGATTGCTCATCGTCGCTGGGGAAGAAGTCGCGGGCGGCGACGATGTTGGGATGCAGCGGCAGCCGTGACAGCGCTCGGTAGGCGTTGGTGATGCGGTTAATTTGGGCTTTGCGGAGGTCTTCGGGTTGGTAGGGGTCGGCTTGATAGACGCGCAAGCGCGCGGCGCCGCCGGCGAAGGCGTTGGTGGCGCGGTATTCGGTGTAATGGTTGGCTCCGCCCAGTTTTTCCGTGACGTTCCAATGGCCGAACCGCAGGAGGGCCGGAGTGAGTTTGACCTGGTTCAAGGCGTGCAGCACCAGGGATTGATGGGCGAGGATGTTTTTGGAGAAGCGCGGCGGAATGCGCGTGGCGTCCTGGAAGAAGCGTTCAGCGTCCTTGAGTTTGACGACCGCTTTGCCGTCCTGGTCGGAAGGATCGTTGAGGTGGGCGTCCGGGGCGGTGAGCAGGACAGTGGCGTCGACATAGACGCCGTCCAGTTCGGCGCGTCCGGGGTAGCTTTGGGTGATGATACCTTTGATCGTCTTGGCGTGGCTGCGCAGTTTGGCCAGCGGCGAGGGATACGGCGCGCGGCCTTCCGGGTACCATTTGGGGCCGTACACGTCGATGGGGCCGCGTGTGCCTTTGATGTCGATCAGGTACACGGCATGGGGGGCGAGCAGGGCGATGTCGATTTCAAAACGCTCGCCCTGGTGTTCGATCTCGAAGTTGTGCAGGAGGATGAAGCGGTCTGGTAAGTGATCCCGCAGGTGGGCAATGGCCACGCGCTCGGCGTCGTTGGCAGGTTGGCCCACGGGGATCACTTTGGCCATTAGTCTTCTCCTCCGCCGATAGCAATTTCGACCATCCTGGCTACTTCATCTAACAACGCTACCGCCCGATGACGAGCCTCATAGGCGCTTACAATCTTTTCGTGGATAGCTTTCTGTATCGCCCGATCGGGATACGGAACGGGCAACTCGCCTCGAAAAGCATAATGATGATCCTGGAGTTTTGTTCCAGAAGAGATAGAGCGCAGCATTCGGAATGCCGTCTCAGAACGCATGAAGGCAAAGAGACAACCGCGAGGCATTACGTCTTCATCAGCGATAACACGCAGAATATGTTCGGAGAACGCCATCTTAGTCCATGATCCCGATACAAATTCGGCACGGCAATAGAGTTCGCTTTCACCCAAAGTACCCTGTGCAGCCACTAGAACTGCACCAGGTATTCCAAGCGCATCTGCATCGAGCGCACTTTTAGCAATCCACCTACCTTCAGGTTTCAACCAGAAAAGCTCCTTCTGGCCAATCATCTGATAAGCATGTCCAGGAGCCGCATCAATCCGCTTGAAGCGCCCACCACGGGAGAGAGTACCCGGCAAGCAAATTTCCTTAAGCTTTTTGTATGGCCCTTGCGAAATCTGCCCAACGAGACGTTGGAAGCGAGGATTGAAGTTCAAAGCACGCAAAGAAGGCGTACTGATCTGGGAAACGGCAAATCCAACATCCGGCCCCCAGCTATGCCATTCATCAGCAGTGATGTTACTCAGTCCCACAGATTCAAAGAGATCAACCGTCGCTTGCTTGACCTCTCGTTGATACGTCGCAAGCAAATGAGCAGCCTTATCAACCTCGGCATGAATCCGCCCCTCAAATTCATCCCCCAACCTTGGCACTGGCAAATCCGCAATATGCGCCGGCTCAATGTGCTGAATGATCGCGCCATAAGTTCCCGACACGACCAGCGGCACGCCGTATTTGCTGGAGAGAAAGGCGTAGAGGTAACCGGGCGGAATCTTGGACGGGTCGGGAACGACCTTCAGCACATCTTGAGATGACCACATTCCATCCATATCAGGACGAACGTATGCCATGCGTCCAATCGTCCCGGAACACGAAATCAGTGTCATACCGGACTTTAATTGCAAATAGGACAGGCGTGATGATTCGGCGTCCCTTTTGCGGAGTAGCGGCAAGGTGGAGAGATCAGCCAGCAGCATCGTTCCACTGGTGACGAAGGGCACCCCGTATTCTGGCGATTCGACATAGTTGCGCCGGAACATTGGCCCATTGTAGATACCGCCAGCATACCCGGCAGTCAGCGATTTCAGCGGCTCCTTTGGCGCATCCAGACTTTTAAGCGCATCCCGCGCCTCCAGCGCCCCGGACATATAAGGGCCGCAATCCAACCGCCGCCCGCCTTCTTCCAGCCAACTCGACCGCACGATGCGCGCGTTCTTGAAGCTGTTGAACTTCATATCGGCGTCTCCGGGGGAAACCAGGCTTGCAACGTGGCGTACAGTTCCAGGAAAGCCGCATCGGAGCAACCCTTGACCGAGATACGGCTTGCCAACTCTTCGTAGATGGCCGAAGAGCGAGGCCGGCGCGTTTGCCGCAACAGCCATTCAGCGGTTTCCTTGGGTCGAGGCGGCTTGATATGACCCGCTGGCCACAGTCCCTGCTGTTCCAAGAGGACGCGCAATGCAGGCTGACCCCGGTACCGGAACGCGGTCGCCACCAGTGGATTGTCCTGCCACAGCCAGTTCTCCAGCTCCGGTTCGATGGCGATCACTTTGATGGCATTCTCCCGCCAACCCGAGGCCACAAGATTCGCGGTAATCTCCTCAACAATCGTTGACCGGCCGGGCGAGCCATCCCATTCACAATCGAGCGCCACCAGCGCCCGCTGATGGCTGTGCTGGTAAGGCCGCAGCAATTCATGGGCGCGGGTGTAAACGCCAGGATCGTTACCACCTTCATCCACCAACAAATCCCTGCCGATGTCGGCATCGAACGCGAACGGCGCGCAACCCAGGCTGCGATGCCATTGGTCGCGCGTGAGATAACCCCGGAAAGCCGCCGCCATGTTGCTGTCCGCCACCAGGATGACGCAAGGACGCTTGCGGCTGCTCATCCCAGCACCCCCGCTGCAAACAAACTGCCCAGATCGATCCCGCCGCGCCATTCCTGGAGGCGTGGATGCTCCGTTCCAGCCACCATCTCCACACCGCCGTCACTGACCAAACGTCCGCACAGGATTTGATCGAGCTTGGCCTTGGCCACCACCACCGGGGAATGCGACGACACCCACACCTGACTGTCGTACAGCGACGAAAGCGACTGCAAAACCGCTTCAATCGCACGGGGATGAATGCCGTTTTCCGGCTCTTCCGTGACCAAGATGGCTGGCTGCTGGCGGAGGTACGGCAACAGCGTCAGGGTGAGAATGCGTAATGTCCCATCCGACAGCCCGGACGACGGCACCCTGAAACCGCCACGATAACTCACCACGAAATAAGCATGGTGATCATCCTCGCGCTCACGCACGTCGATATCGGCCACTTGCGGCAAGGCGGTCTTCACATGCGCGATCCAGTCTGCGTAACCCTCGCTGCGGTAATCCAATCCTGCATCCGCCGATGCCCCTTCGCGCTTAAGCTCCAGGGCCAGCCACGGCATGTTGCGGCCATTGCCAGCGATGATTTTCGGCTGGCCGGGCGGACTGGCCAACCGCATCTCGGCCCAGTTCGGCTCCAGAAACACGACATCGGCTGTCAACAGATGGTAAAGCCACCGCGCCGCCGGGTATTCCGTTTCCGATTCGAACATCACGCGCGGCAAAGCCAGCAGCGTCGGCGACAAGCCCACCTTGACCGGGGTACGGGAGCGGCCAGAAGGGACTTCCGGCGTGAACTTCGCATCAGCACCAAACTCGCGCTTGAAGATCAGCCGCCAGTGTCTATTGCGCTCAACCGCGATCCCGTGAAAACCGGCTTGCTGGCGATCCGGCTCCCAGGCTTCTGGAAACACGAACAGATATTCATTGATTACCTGCAACTCGCGTTCGCTGGAAATACGCAGACCGAGTTCATAACGCATGTGGGTCGGCCAGCGCTTTCGGTCTTCCTGAAGCATCCGTCGCGACTTTTCGGTCCTGAGCCGGGTCAAGAGTCCTTCGAGCACTTTGATCTGAACGACCTCCGGTAGCCGAGCCTCCACCGCCAGCGCAAAGTCGCTGCCTCGCCCGGCAAACACCAGCTCGTCCAGGCTTCCAGCGCGAGCAGGCGCATCGGGACGGCGCTCCATGAACGGCAAGGCGACATGCGTGGTGCGCAACAGCTCACCGAGCAACGCCGGTAAATCCAGCAACGTGGTCTTGCCCGAACCATTCGCGCCGACCAGCACGCGGAACGCGCCGACATCGATGCCCAACCGTTCGAAGCAGCGATAACGAGTCGCTTCCAAGCGCGTGATCATGAACCCGGCTCCGGATGTTGGGCGCGGAATTCCACATACGCGGCGGCGATATGGGGCAGGTCATCATCCAAAATGCGCTCCTTGCGGGGGAGCAGGCGCACTTCGAGTTTGCCGCCGATGCGCACTTTCTCCTCGTAGGTTTTCTCAATCAGGATTTCTTCGCCATCCGGCTGGCGCTTGTAGAGGGTGTTGCCGCGCCGGTCGAAGCCTACTTTTTCCGCCACCGCCATGAACACCGGGTAATCCTGCTTTTGGCCAAGATCACCGGCTTGAATCTCCTGTTGGGTCTTTTTCTTGAGGAACAGCAAGCTGGTGAGGATATTGACGTTCGCTTCGACGATAAAACACTCCACCGGCAGATCGATACTGGCCAGCACCCAGCAATGGCGCAACATCCAATAGCGGATGTACTCATCGCCGGGATTGCCGAGAATCCCATCCGGCAACACGATGCCCATGCGCCCACCCGGTTTGAGCCATTGCACGCAACGCTCGATGAACAACACCTCGGGCGCAACGGCGGGCTTGATGGTTGGCATCATGACGAAACCCTCGCCTTGCCGTTCCCAACGGCGCGCCAGTTCGTATTGCTCCAGAATGGTTCGCTCCGTGACCGGAATATCGGAACCAAACGGCGGATTGGTCATGACCACATCGACCGTGCCGAGCCGGATGGCGTCATTCGCGGGCTTGACGCCGGGCAGGTGACCCGCCGGGAACTCCAGCGAGTTCATGTGATAAAGCTGGCCGAGCGCGTTACCTGCCATCATCACGTTCATCTGCGCCGCGCGCACCAAAAAGGGATCGAAGTCCGCACCGAACAGTTGGTGGGCGGCGAAATGGGCCAGCCGATCCCGCAACGAGAGAAACTCCTCGGTGTTTTCATCACCGGCCTTGAGACCCTGTTCTTTCCTAAAACGAGCAAGCAAATGATTCAGCGTCTCCACCAAAAAGCCGCCGGTGCCGCAGGCCGGGTCCAGCACCCGTTCGTGTTCCTGTGGAGCAAGAATTTGGATCACTAGCCGGATCGCGCCGCGCGGCGTGAAGTACTGACCCCGGTCGCCGCGCAGGTTAGCGCCGACAATTTCCTGGTAGGCCGCGCCCTTGGCGTCCACATCGGTCCGGGCAAAGTCATAACGCGACAACTCGGACACGATGAACGCCAACGCCCGGTCAGATAGCGTGATCGCTTCATTGCCCTTGAACAGCGCGGGATAAGCGTTCTTGACGGCATCGAACAGCGGCTCGATGCGCTTGCGGATGGCCTTCTGCCCTTCTGGGGTAAACGGCTCGTAGGGACCGGCCCAAAAATCCCGCTGCTCGCCCAGCCGGCGCTCATCGTGCATCTTGCAGAAGATGAGGTAAAGGAACTGCCAGAACGCGGCGTCCTTCGGCATGCCTTCGTTGCCATGAATGTAGTTGTGGCAGCGGCGGAAGGCGGTGCGCAGCATGACCGGATCTGCCCGGCGCATCCGGGCCAGCGAGGCCGCCTCGCGCGTGCCGATGGTGTCGTCGCCCACCGGCCAGTCGCCGATCGGTTTGAACCGGGTGTCGAAGCGCGTGACTTCCTTCTTGAAGAAGAAGAATTCCAGGCCGTTAGTCCACAGACCGTATTGGCAACTCTCGACCTCCGCCATCACCGCTTCGAGCAGATCGAATTCCTTACGCGCTTCTTCCGGGTCGCGCATCCGGTACGCGCCCTTCGCGCCAAATTTGGGTTCCTTCTCCACCACCACGACGCGATAGAGATTCTCCAGATCGTGCGTCGTGCCGGGATGAAAGAGAGCGATGTCGATCTTGCGCTGCTTGCCGTTCACCTTCACCCGGTAATCGGGCGTCATGTCTTCGGCGGCGATGCCGTATTCGTGGATGATGGCGCGGGCGATCCGTTGCCGCACCCGCTCCTTGTCGGTGTCCTTGACCGGCTCACCGGTGATGTAATCAAAAATCTTGCCTTCTTCCAGCGTGCTTTCGGGCGCTGGCTCCAGCCCATCAGAATCGCTCATGTCGTGTTCCTATAGAGAGGCGGTCTACAAGCAGTCCGCCCAACTTTTCACTCAAAATTTTAGCCGAAAATTGACACTTAAAATCATTTTTGTGTCAGTTTTGTCTAAAAAGTAAAAATGTCTAAAATTGAGTCATTCACCGATTGACTGAATTGCTTGAAAGGAGCCGGGTCCTTGGTTGCCAACCACAAAAACCCCCATCAGCAACAGGTCTTCGCGCACTGGGAGCTGCTGAACCAGCTCGCTAAACGTCGGTTTCCTGAACGTGGGAGCACGGCGGTATCCCACTTGGCCGAAGAAGCCCTGTTGTACGTATTGAACAAGCTTGAGGAAGACAACTGGTCGCGGGTGCGACAATTCCGCGAACAATCCACCTTCCCAGCCTTCCTGAAGCAAGTCACCCAAAGGTTACTCGAAGATTTCGCACGCCAAAAATTCGGGCGTTCGCGCACACCCGGATGGATCAAAAAGTTAGGCCCGCTCTGGGAGCGGGTTTATCAGAAGCTGTGCCGGGAACGACTGCCCGCGCCGATGGTCATCGAGGACATGCGCGCCACATTGGGTCAGGACAGCGATTCGGCGGCGCTGTGGGACATCGTGGCAGCGATTCGGGGGAAAATCATCGACTGCGGGGCGTTGGCGACCCATCAAACCGAGCAATCCTCGGCTGATTTGCCTGAATCCTCCGCTATGAACACTGTAACCGATCCTGCTGCGCAAACCCCGGAAAATCGGGTGGCCGCCCTACAGCGGATGCGCTTGCTCAAGATGATCGCGGAATGGCTGGATATCGAACCAGCTACCGGACCGGTGGATGAATCCGGCGATCGCCTTCTGGCCACTGCGCTGCAAAAATTGCGTACTGCGCTGCCTCTGATTCCCGAAGAGCGGTTGCTGTTAAAACTGGTCTTCCATGCATGAAGGTATGACGGTGACAGGCGCCGGTAAACGTCTGGGCCTGAACGTCAATCAAGTCCAAAGCAAGATGCGGCGGTTCTAATGACATGGACGCGGGCGAGCTACGGAGGCAGGATAGAGTCAAGGTAG
>ERZ761602.6371-NODE-6371-length-13236-cov-5.771110_pt1 | contig 13236 bp, 14 predicted proteins | sample MGYA00512165_ERZ761602 | MGnify/ENA primary metagenome ERZ761602 (study PRJEB28899, sample SAMN02445085) | bioreactor sludge metagenome | biome: EBPR sludge; isolation source: Thorneside wastewater treatment plant | place: Australia: Brisbane, Thorneside...
TGTGGGTGCATCCGGTCTGGCGCGATCTCGAAGCGATGCGGCAGACCGCCCGCTCGCTTGGCGAAGGCCTCTTCGAGGCACGCGCCCCGAGCATGCGCAGCAGCGCTTTCGGACCTCTCGCCGAGACGCTGAACGGCATGGCCGAACGTATTCAGCGATTGATTGCAACACAGAAGGAGTTGTCCAGTGCCATCTCGCACGAATTGCGCACACCGATCGCACGTCTGCGTTTCGCCCTCGAGATGCTGGTCGCCACCGACGATGCAGCGGAGCGCGAGCGCTTGTGGCGAGCGATGGAGGCCGACCTGGATGAGCTCGATGGCTTGATCGACTCGAGTCTGACCTATGCCCGCCTTGAACGCGAGCAGCCCGAAATGCACCTTGCTGCAATCGAATTCGCGCCCTGGCTCGAAGAACAGGTGGAGGCGGTACGCCTGCTGGCGCGCCAGCTCGATCTACAGGTCGACAGCTCCCCACTGCCTCCCCTCCTGCGCGTCGAACTCGACCGCAAGAGCCTGCCCTATGCCATCACCAACCTGTTGCGCAACGCGATCAAGTACGCCAGTCGGTGCATTCGTGTCAGCGCAGAAGTGGTTGGCGAGCAGATTCAGGTGCATGTCGACGACGACGGCATAGGCATTCCACCGGACGAGCGCGAGCGGGTTTTCTCGGCGTTTACCCGCCTCGACCGGTCGCGCGACCGCGCAACCGGTGGTTACGGTCTCGGGCTGGCGATCGCGCGGCTGGTGCTCGAGCTGCACGGCGGCACGGCCAGCGCCGCGGCATCGCCACTCGGTGGCGCGCGCTTCACGCTGAGCTGGCCTTTGTCACAGAACGTCACCGAAAGCTGACGCAATCGCTGCAGATCACCGGCTCGCCGACGCCTATCATCGCTCCTCTTGATCGACCAACAAACAAGGAGACGAAATGAGCGAATTCAAACTGGACTGCGAGCAGTTTCTCGCCACGACACGCCAGCATTTTTTCGATAGCGAACTGGCTCCCAGCCTGCCGCAGGAAGCGCCCGAAGACAGCGCCGGCGGCCATTGCGGCAGGGTCGAGCATCGCATCCACAACGGCAAATGAACACCGTGGCGGAAACGCCGCAGCCCTTCCCCCTCTCCGAAGGCATCGGCATTTTTGTCGGCGTCGTTGCCTGGGATGTGCTCAGCGCCGGTGAAGTGCAACTCCTCAAGGCAGCGCTGCTCGCCGCGAGCGGCGCCCTGGCCTGGTACGGCCTGCGCTGTGCGCTGAGACTGATCCGCCGCAAGCGTCACTGAACATCCCTGATCCCGCGGCACCGCAGTCCCGAACCATGATTGTGGTTTTCCCTCCCTGTAGTCCGTCTCGATAACGGACCTTTCATTCCGCGTCCCGCCCGGCGCGGTTTTTTTGCCCATCGGAGGCTCGCCTGGCTATTGCACGTCAGTTCGCCGGCGGAGAAACGCTCGTCGAAGGGCTGCCGACCAGACGCACCTCGCGCTGCGGGAAGGGAATCTCTATACCCTCGGCGGAAAACGAATGCCAGATCGCCAGGCTGATTGCCGAGCGCACCCCGCCGGTTCCCTCCTGCGGGTCGCCGATCCAGAAACCGAGGTCGAGATTGATCCCGCTGTCGGCAAAGGCGGACAACAGCACCTGTGGCGCCGGGTCGCTCAGAACACGCGTTTGCCCCTTGGCTGCCTCGGTCATCAGGCTCATCGCTTTACCGAGGTCGGTACCGTAGGCCACCTGTACCGAGACCACGACGCGAACTCGCGAATCGCTGTACGACTCGTTGCGCACGATGTTCGACACCAGGTATTCGTTCGGAATGATGACCTCAGTACCGGTCAGCGTGCGCAGCACCGTGTAACGCGCCGTGATCTGGGTCACGACGCCGGAGGTGGTCGCATCGATCGCCACCAGATGGCCGATACGAATCGAGCGGTCGAGCAGGATGATGAAACCGCTCACGTAGTTGCTGGCGATCTTCTGCAAACCGAGTCCGAGGCCGACGGCGAGCGCACCGCTGAACACCGACAGCGCGGTGACATCGATACCGACGATCGACAGACTGAGCAGCAGGGCGATGACCGACAGCACCGCCTTGACCAGGCGGCCGAGTACGACCCGGATGTTGGAGTCGATCGTCTCGCTAGCCAACAGGCGCGTCTCGATCTCGTTGGAGAGCCAGAGCGCGACCAGTACCGTGACGCCGACGGTGACCAGACCACTGAGCAGGGTCCACAGGTCGAGCTTCTGTTTGCCGACACTGAAACTCACCTGCTCGAGCAACTCGATCATCGGCTGGGCAAGACCGGTCAGGTGAAGCGCCAGGCCGAGCCAGATGGTGGTGGCGATCAGGCGCTCCGAGGTGGCCAGCCAGCTACCCGGCGAGAAGGCATGGCGCAGCACATAGACCGCCGCCCGCACCAGTGCCATGGAGAGCAGCAGAGGGACCGCCAAGTCTAGCAGACTGACCGGTCCGACGTGCCAGTACCTGAACAGCTTACGCGTCAGCGCGACCAGCAGCAGTGCGAGCAAGGGAAAAGCGACTCGCTTCATGCTTCCCGTGCCAAAAGCGCGCAATGCCCCGTAATCCGCGCTCGAACGAGCGCTTTCCAGGCGCCGCCAGTAGCGCGCGGTGCCCCAGGCGACGAGCAGACTCAGCGCCAGTGCGCCCACCTGCCAAAGGAAGGCCGGATCGCCAAGATCCCGCCACAGTTCCAGCAACAGCGCAAACATTTCTTTCTCGTTCATCGCCGCTCCATTACCGCCGCAAAAAAGGCATCGGTGGCGTGGCGGTGCGGCAACAAGCGCAGCCGCTCGCCGGTTTCCAGCGCAATATTCTGGCCGGCCAGGATTTCCTCTGCCGAGCAGACGGAAAACTCGGGATGCTGGGCCAGAAACTCTCCGACGACCCCCCCGTTCTCGGCCTCGAGCAGGCTGCAGGTCGCATAAACCAACCGCCCGCCCTGCTTCACCAGGCTCGCCGCAGCGGCCAGAATCGCTCCCTGCTTGGCGCACAGCTCGGCAACGCTCGCCGGATTCTGCCGCCATTTCAAGTCAGGATTACGGCGCAGGGTGCCGAGCCCTGAACACGGCGCGTCGACCAGCACCCGGTCGAGCTTGCCGGCCAGCCGCCGGACCTTGGTGTCGCGTTCGGAATCGATACGCACCGGATGCACGTTGGACAGACCGGAACGTGCCAGACGCGGTTTCAGCCGGGCAAGTCTGCGATCAGACACGTCGAAGGCATAGAGCCGGCCCTGCGAGTGCATCAAGGCGCCAAGCAGCAAGGTCTTGCCCCCGGCACCAGCGCAGAAGTCGGCGACCATTTCACCCCGCCTCGGCTGCAGCAGGAAGCCGAGCAACTGGCTGCCTTCATCCTGTACCTCGATGCTGCCATCGACGAACAGCGGATGCCTGGCCAGTGCTGGTTTGCCCGCCAGACGAATGCCGAGCGGCGAAAACGGGCAGGCCTCGGCGGCCAGGCCGTCACTCTGCAAGCGCGCGAGCACTTCCCGCCGCCCGGCCTTCAGCGAATTGACGCGCAGATCAAGGGGTGCCGGCTGATTGAGGGCGGCGGCCAGCTTCTCCACGTCGTCGACCGGTAACTGGGCGAGCAGCTCGTCGTGCAGCCAGTCGGGCAGGTCGAGACGGACGGCGGATGGCAAGTCCTCCATCTTCACTGCCTTGGCATGTGCCAACCACTTGTTCTCGGCTTCGCCCAGCATGCCGTCGAGTTGGCGCAGGTTGAGGCCCTGCACACAGGTCAGCGCGGCGAGCAACAGGCGGCGCGAACTCAGATCGCCGGCGCAACGCGCGGACAACGAGCGTTTGCGACGCAGCACGGCAAAGACCGTCTCGGCAACGAATCCACGGTCCGCATGGCCCAGTTCGCGATGTTGTCGAAAATAGTGGGAGACTACCAGGTCGGCCGGAAACGCCGATCGCAGCAGTTCCGAGAGCAGCACCTCGGCATGGTGTAAGAGCACTGGGGTAAGGCGCACCGTCATGGTTCCTGGCTCAGTTCGATGGCGGTCGCAAGCTGGATGTAAAGCCCTCCCTTGCGGTCGAGGTACTTCAGCTTGACCGGAAGCATCGCCCGCTCATGCGCAAGCCACAATTCGGTCGACGCCACGCCGGGCACGCGCAGGTGAAGGCAACGAAAACTTCCGGCCGGCGTATCGACTTCTTCTTCTCCGACCACTTCGAGCCGGAAATGCACGTACTTCCGGCCGGTGACCACCGACAGCTCCTGCCCGCTCTTCAGGTCCGCGATCAAACCCACCTGGTAATAGAGCGACAGCAGGTCCTGCGCGCCAGGGCTCAGCACCTGTACCGGCTGATCAGCCATGTGCAACTGCATCTGCGGCCAGTCGAAATCGGCCTGCTCACCCCCTCCACGCCCTGGATGGCGCGTCACGAAGCGCTCGGGCAGCAGACCAGCCTCGGTCAGGCGTCCGCGGCTCTCCACCTCGACCCGCAACGGTCGGAACAGGCCGATCAGACCGCTGGTCTCGGTCACCGCGGTGATCCGGTACGCGCCGTCGACCGCCTCCCATTCGTGGATCGCACGCCCGATCTGGAAACCCTGGTCGCCACGATCGACCCGGTAGCGGATCACTCCCCGTGCTGGCAGCGATGCCTGAACGGCGGCCGAGGTCGGCACTGCTGGCGGTCCGGCAGGCGGCGCTAACGTTGCGGCCTCATCCACCGCCGCTACATTTCCGGACGCCGCGTCGGAACTTGACCCGGCATCCCCGGGGGGCAGCACCAGCGACGCGTCAGGCACCGTCGGAACCACCGGATGTGCTGGTCGTGCTGCCGGTTTGGGCCGCGCCTTCCTAACCACGGCCACCGCCCGGGTGGCAGGTTGCACTGGTGTTTCGGCCGGAGGCACGGTGGTCGCGGTCGGTCGCAGTTCTGCCTGCAGGGGCGGCGGCTCACCGGCTGGCGACAGGTCCACCTCCGGAACGAGCAGTGCCACGGCGTGCAGGCCAAGCGAAGCGGCAAAGGCAAGAATCAACAGGGCGGGCATCGGGCGATTTGCGGTGCGATCAGCGCACTGGCGCCATCCTGCGGCACATCCAGAACGATCCGCCCGGCACAGAGGTGCAGACGGCCCTCGGCAAACCAGCGAACCGCCTGGGGATAGACCACATGCTCCTGCGCCAGAACGCGCGCCGCAAGGGTATCCTCGTCATCCGAGTCGAGTACCGGGACGGCGGCCTGGATGATGACCGGTCCGTGATCCAGGTCGGCGGTGACGAAATGCACCGTGCAACCATGAATCCGCACCCCTTCGAGCAAGGCACGACGATGCGTATGCAGACCGGGAAATGCCGGCAGCAGCGACGGGTGGATATTGATCAACCTTCCCTCGTAGCGACGCACGAAGCCTTCGCCCAGAATTCGCATGAACCCGGCGAGCACGATCAGGTCGGGCATGAAGCCGTCGATCACCCCGGCCAGCGCCGTATCGAATTGCCCGCGTTCGGCAAACTGGCGGTGATCAAGCACGTCGGTCGGCACGCCGCGTGCAGCGGCGATCGCCAGACCCTGCGCGGCGGGGCGGTTGCTGATGACCGCCACGACCCGCGCCGGAAACCCATCCCGGTCGGTCGCGGCGAACAGCGAAGCCAGGTTGCTGCCGCGCCCCGAAATCAGAACGACTACCCGCATCATGCTACCTCCCTTCCTGAGCCGGAGCACAGCGGTGCACTGCCCCCGCTCATACCAGAAACTCGCCGCCCGACAAGGCGTGACCGCTGACCATGGCATCGCCTCGCATGCCTCAAGCCTTGCGCTGCTGCAGCCAGCCGACGACCACCGGTAGCAGTGACAGTGCGATGATCGCCAGGATCACCAGCGTCAGATTCTGCTGAATCCACGGCAGATTGCCGAACCAGTAACCGGCCAGCGTGAGGGAAGTGACCCAGCCGATCCCGCCGACCAGGTTGAAGAAAGTGAAGCGGGCATAGGTCATCGCACCGATGCCGGCGACAAACGGGGCAAAAGTCCGCAAGAGCGGCAGAAAACGCGAAATGACCAGAGTCTTGCCACCATGCTTTTCGTAGAAGGCGTGCGTCTTTTCCAGCGCCACCTTGTTGAAGAAGCGCGATTGCTCCCAGTGGAACACCTTGGGTCCGAGAAAACGTCCGATCTGATAGTTGAGCATGTTGCCGAGCACCGCCGCGCCGCCCAACACGGCGAGCAGGACGATGATGTCCATGCCCCCCAGTGCGGCGAGCGCCCCGGCGACAAAGAGCAGCGAGTCGCCGGGGAGAAAGGGCGTCACCACGAAACCGGTCTCACTGAAGATGATCACGAACAGAATGGCGTAGATCCACTGCCCGTATTGCTGCACCAGCATCGCCAGATGCTTGTCGAGGTGCAGGATGATGTCGATCAAGCTGGATAGATATTCCATCGTCGGGAGGGGGAAGGCCGGGGGCAACGCGCGATTCTACCGGAAGCCGGGCAGTTATAATCCGCCAATGTCTGCAAGCCCGCGCATCCACCTGCTCCCCGACCTCCTGATCAGCCAGATCGCCGCCGGCGAGGTGGTCGATCGCCCAGCCTCGGTGCTCAAGGAACTACTGGAGAATGCCCTTGATGCGGGTAGCACAGCGATCCAGATTCAGCTCGAAGAAGGCGGCGTCAAGCTGATCCGGGTCAGCGACGACGGTTGCGGCATCGCCTCCGACCAACTGGCTCTGGCGCTGATCCGGCACGCGACTTCGAAGATCGGCTCACTCGACGACCTCGAAAGAGTTGGCACGCTCGGTTTTCGCGGCGAAGCTCTCGCGTCGGTGGCTGCCGTCGCCCACGTCACGCTGACCAGTCGGCAAGCGGCGGGCAATGCAGCGGATGTGGCAGCACAGCATGCCTGGCGGATCAACGGCGAGACCGGCGCGACACCGACACCGGCTGCCCTGTCTGTCGGCACGGTTGTCGAAATGCGCGATCTCTATTACAACACGCCGGCTCGCCGAAAGTTCCTCAAATCCGACAGTACCGAGTTCGCGCATTGCGCCGAAGTGGTCAAGCGCATCGCACTAGCGCATCCCGAGGTCGTCTTCACCTTGTCGCACAACGGCCGCTCCAGCCTACACCTGGCGAGGAGCGATGCGCGCCGACGCGCCGGCGCGATCCTCGGTGACGACTTCCTTGCCGAGTCACGCAGCCTCGACACGCAGGCAGGACCGCTTCGTTTGACCGGATACTGCGCCCTCCCCGCTTACTCGCGAGCGCGCGGCGATGCCCAGTACTGCTACGTAAACGGCCGTTTCGTGCGTGACAAGCTGCTCGGTCATGCCCTGCGCGAGGCCTACCAGGACCTCCTGCACGGCAGCCGCTACCCGGCATACTGCCTGTTTGTCGAGCTCGACCCGGCCAGCGTCGACGTCAATGTCCATCCGCAGAAGACCGAGGTGCGTTTCCGTGATGCGCACGCAGTGCACCAGTTCGTCTTCCATGCTGTGCAACGCCTGCTCTCCAGCCCGCTGGCGACCCAGGCCACAGCGGCCAGCGACGATCCGACGGGCGCACCGGACCGCCCTGCCCGGCTCGCCGGCAACAGCAGCAACGCCTCCATGCTGGCCTTCGCCGACCGACAACCATATCAGAACTCACTGCGCGTCGGCGAACCGGCCAGCACAGATACTTATCTCGCCTTCGTGCAGGCCGCACAGACCGCCGACCCGCTAGCGTTCCCCGCCACCGACCCGGCGCCTGCGCTGGTGGCCGACGACACCCCGCCACTCGGCTACGCCCTGGCTCAACTGCATGGCGTCTATATTCTGGCCCAGAACACGCAGGGGCTGGTGGTCGTCGATATGCACGCGGCGCATGAGCGCATCCTTTACGAGAAGCTCAAGAGGGCACTCGGCGAACGGCAGTTGGCAACCCAGGTGCTGCTGATTCCGGCGGTGTTCAGCACCGACGCGATCGACGTGGCAACCGCTGAAGAGCATGCCGAGACGCTGCAACAGCTCGGCTTCGACCTGGTCGCCATGGGTCCGCGACAACTGGCGGTACGCAGCGTTCCCGCCCTGCTGCAGGCCGCCGACCCGGCGGCACTGGCGCGCTCCCTGCTGCGCGAACTGCGTGAGCATGGCGTGACGCAGTTGATGACCGCACAGCGCAACGAGTTGCTTGGCAGCATGGCCTGTCAGTGCGCCGTGCGCGCCCGCCGTCTGCTGGCGGTAAGCGAGATGAACGCCCTGCTCCGCCAGATGGAGGAAACCGACCGCTCCGGCCACTGCAACCACGGCCGTCCGACCTGGACCCAGTTGAGCATGACCGAGCTCGATCGGCACTTCATGCGCGGGCGATGAGCGCGGTCGAAGCAGGCACCGCACCGCTGCCACCGGCAATTCTGCTGATGGGACCCACCGCCAGCGGCAAAACGATGGCGGCACTCGAACTGGCACGCCGCTTTCCGGTCGACTTGATCAGCGTCGATTCGGCACAGGTCTTTCGTGAGATGGACATCGGCACGGCCAAACCCGACGCGGCAACCCTGGCCCAGTTTCCGCATCGGCTGATCGACTTGATCAGCCCCGAGGCGGCCTACTCGGCCGCCCGTTTCCGCGCCGATGCGCTGGCCGCAATGGCCGAAGTGGCGGCGCGCGGCCGGGTGCCGCTGCTGGTCGGCGGCACCATGCTCTATTTCAAGGCCTTGCTCGAAGGTCTGGCGGATCTCCCGGCAGCCGACCCGGCAACGCGTACGGCCATTGACCGCGAGGCCGCAGCGCGCGGTTGGCCGGCGCTGCACGGCGAGCTGGCTGCCGTCGACCCGATCACCGCGGCGCGACTGCCAGCCACCGATAGCCAACGCATTCAGCGCGCCCTTGAAGTCCATCGTCTGACCGGTCGGCCGCTGTCTCTGCTGCTCACCGCCGGTCGGCAAACGCCACCCCCCTACCGCTTCCTGGCGCTCGGTCTGCTGCCCAGCCAGCGCGGTGTTCTGCATCAGCGCATTGCCGAGCGTTTTGACCATATGCTGGCGGCCGGGCTGGAAGGCGAGGTCGAATCGCTGCGCGGCAAGTATCGGCTGCACGCCGATCTGCCCGCAATGCGCTGCGTCGGTTACCGGCAGGTGTGGGCAGTCCAGGACGGTCGCGCGCCGCGTCGCGAACTGCGCGATCGCGGCATTTACGCCACCCGCCAGCTGGCCAAGCGACAGATTACCTGGATCACCAACAGCCTGCACCCGCAGATCATTGATTGCCTGGCGCCGGCCCTGGCCAACGAGGTGAAGGAGCTGGTCGACCGACACCTCGGCTGACCATCAACTCGCTGGCGGACTCAGACGATCGAGTCGCAGGCGCTGGCGTTCGTCGAACAGCCGCCGGGCGGCAAGGCTGACGGCAACCATGGTGCCAAACCCGGTGCCACCGGCAATCAGGAACATCACCAGGATCTGGTACTTGACTGCCTCGACCGGCGGCGTGCCGGCCAGAATCTGCCCGGTCATCATGCCGGGCAGGCTGACGATGCCGGCAGCGGACATCGCGTTGATGATCGGGATCATGCCGACGCGCATCGCCTCGCGCCGACTGTCGGAAATCGCCCTTCGCCAATCGTGGCCCAGCGCCAGCCTGCTCTCGATGATCTGGCGCTTGTGCGCCGCGTCCTGGGTCAGCCGGTCGAGACCGAGGGAAATGCCGTTCATCGTATTGCCGAGGATCATGCCGAGCAGCGGTATGGCATATTGTGGCGCGTACCATGGCTCGCTGCCGATCACCAGCAACAGGGCAAGCATGCTGACTGCGAATGACGAAACGAACATCGACAGCGTGCCGACGCCAAAACCCCACCAGCCCACGAAACGGCGTTTCTGGCGGACCATCACCTCGCGCCCGGCGACCACCAGCATCACCGACGCCAGCAGGCCAACCCAGACCGGATGCCCATTCGCGAACAGGACCTTGAGCACCACACCGATGAGCAACAGTTGTGCGGTGCTGCGCGCGGCGGAGACCAGCAGTGCCCCTTCGCTGCCGATCCTCAGGTGGAACGACAGCCCGGCCAGCGCAACGATCAGCAGCGCTGCGAGCGCCAGGTCCCAGGGTGAGAGGACGATCACCTTCATCATCATCCCAGGTTCTCCAGCAACCGTCCATGGTCCAGGGTGAAACTGCGCTGAGCGACACGTTTGACCTGCGCCGCGTCGTGGCTGACCCAGAGCAGCGCCGCCTGTCGCTGCAGCCGATACTCGGCGAGCACGGCTTCAACCCGCCGTGTGCTCTCCTGGTCGAGATTGCCGGTCGGCTCGTCGAGCAGGAGAACCGCCGGCGCCTGCATCAGGGTGCGCAGCAAGGCCAGCCGCTGCCGCTCGCCAGTGGAACAGCGCGACAACTCCCAGCCCATCGCCGCCTCCGGTAATCCCAGCCGTTCGAGCCAGTCGGCATCGACGCCCTGCTCGAAATGCTCGCCGACCTCTGCCGACCACCACTGGCTCTCGGCCACCACCAGGGAAACCGAACGCCGCCATGCCGGTGCCGGCAGGCTCGAACAACTCGCGCCATCGAGGTAGACCTCGCCGCGATGCAGGTCGAGATCGGCAATTGCCCTCAGGAGCAGGGTCTTGCCGCTGCCGGACGCACCCTGAATACAGAGGCACTCGGCAGCTCCGATCGAGAGGTCGATCGGACCGACGTGGCGGGTGGCAAGCTGATCGATACGCAGGCTGGCCAAACTTGATCGCACCTCGCAGCGGAACGGCAGTCGCAAAAAGGGGCGCTACCGGCACCCCTGCAGCCCGGAGATCCTTCTTGGGGTCAGAGGATGGGCATGTGGTCCACCTGCGGGTGGGCCGAACCACTGGGCTCATAGACCACGTGCGGACGACCGACGAGCAGCGGATCGATCGGACCGATCGCCTCGATGTCCTTGCCGGTGTAATTGAGCTTGTGCAGCACGTAACGCATGGCGTTCAGGCGCGCACGCTTCTTGCAGTCCGATTTGATGACCGTCCATGGGGTTTCGGCGGTATCGGTATGGAAGAACATTGCTTCCTTGGCCTTGGTGTAGTCGTCCCACTTGTCGAGCGAAGCCAGGTCGATCGGCGACAGCTTCCACTGTTTGAGCGGGTGTACCTCGCGTTCCTTGAAGCGGCGACGCTGCTCCTTGCGACTGACCGAGAACCAGAACTTGATCAGGTGGATGCCGCTGCGCACCAGTGTCCGTTCGACTTCGGGTGTCTGGCGCATGAATTCCTGGTATTCCTCATCGCTGCAGAAACCCATCACGCGCTCGACGCCGGCGCGGTTGTACCACGAGCGGTCGCAGAAAACGATCTCGCCGGCCGTCGGCAGGTGGCGTACGTAGCGCTGGAAGTACCACTGGCCGCGCTCCTCCTGTGTCGGCTTCTCGAGCGCGACGACGCGTCCGCCACGCGGGTTGAGGTGCTCGGTGAAGCGCTTGATCGCACCGCCCTTGCCCGCCGCATCGCGTCCCTCGAAGATGACCACCACGCGCTGTCCAGTTTCCTTCGCCCAGTTCTGCATCTTGAGCAGTTCGACCTGCAGGCGGTACTTCTGCTTCTCGTAGGCCCGCCGCGACATTAGATTGCGATAGGGATAGGAATTGTTGTCCCGCCAGCCGGTTGCCAGTTCGTCGTCCGGACTGGTCGTCGGCCTGGCCACCGGCGCCGGCTCCTTGCCGAGCAGAGCCTTGCGCAGGGCCAGCGCATCGTCGGGTGACGAGCCGGTCATGATGGCTTCCAGGGTCTTGGCCAGTGAAGCCGTGTCGCCAACGGCGGCATGTGCGATGATGTCATCGAGGGCGACCTTCTTGTGCTCGAGCGCCGAACTGGTGGCCTCCGCCACGTCAAATGCCTCCATGGCGCTGGGTGTGCGCGCCGGCGCCACATCGCCAGCCTCGACCTTGCGCGGCTGCACCGCACGCGTCGCCGCACCAGCACGTGCCCGGGGTACACGGCCCGCCGGATTGTTCACGGGGATCTCGGTGCTCGCGGCCGGCGCTGTTCCTCCGCCTGCATGGCTTTCGTTGCCGGCTGCGGATGGCGGCGTTCTCTTTTCCATCTATCTCTCTCCAGTGGGATGTGTTCTGTCGTAGAAAAAGGCGTCGTATCTCTGATCGACGACACTCGTGATGATAGCGCCGATATGTCAGACAGTTCAATTGTTGGAACACCATCGACCATCCTTTTCTGGGATTTTTCCTGCTCCTCGCTGCTGACCGGCAAAAGTGCCATGCGTATTTCGCGGCATCGTGACCGGTGACTTCGGCAAAGCGTGACCGCCGTTTCACGAAGGCGTGACCGGGATTTCGCGCTGAACGTGACCGATGAGGAAGAGGTTGCATGAATAGTCAAAGGTAGCCTCGGCGCTTTTTGAAACCGGTTGGGGAGGCCACAGGAAAAACTATCCCTGCGCAAGATCAGAGAGGTACTGCGATACCGGCATAGCGCCGGCCTGAGTCTTGATGCCATCGACCGGACGCTCAAGATTTCCCAGGGCGTGGTCACCAAGCATCTGCAACTGTCCACTTTCGTCGGGGTGACTGGCCCATTCCGGAAAACCTCGATGATGCCTGCCTGGAGAAGCGGCGCTACCGGCAAAGCGCCGCCCGCGAGCCGACCTTGGCCGAACCCGACCACGCGCAGGGGCATCAGGAATTGAAGAAGAAAGGTGTCACCCTGACGCTGCTCCGGGAAGAGTATCACCAGGCTGTCGGCGAGCGCGGCTACCAATACACGGCCTTCTGCACCCGCTACCGGGATTGGGCCGGCAAGCTCAAACGCTCGCTGCGCCAGATCCACCGGGCCGGCGAAAAACTGTTTGCCGACCATGTCGGTCCGACCGTGCCGATTGAATCGCCCCGGGATTTGAGGAGGCTCTAACCTTTGAGAAGAGGGAGCCATGAAGAAGTCAAACAAGTTTTCCCCCGAAGTCCGCGCGCGTGCTGTTCGCATGGTGCAAGAGCCTCGTGGTGAGTACCCATCGTTGTGGGCTGCCATTGAATGCATTGCCCCCAAGATCGGCGGCGTGCCACAAACGCTCAACGACTGGGTCAAGCGCGATGCAGTTGACAACGGCCGACGCGAAGGCCTGACCACCAGCGAACGCGAGCAACTCAAGGCATTGCCGCGCGAGGTCAAGGAGCTGCGCCGGGCCAATGACATCCTCAAGACGGCGAGTGCTTTTTTCGCCCAGGCGGAGCTCGACCGCCGACTCAAGAGTTGAAGGCCGACATCGACCGGCACCGGGATACCTA
>ERZ761602.6372-NODE-6372-length-13234-cov-5.069960_pt1 | contig 13234 bp, 9 predicted proteins | sample MGYA00512165_ERZ761602 | MGnify/ENA primary metagenome ERZ761602 (study PRJEB28899, sample SAMN02445085) | bioreactor sludge metagenome | biome: EBPR sludge; isolation source: Thorneside wastewater treatment plant | place: Australia: Brisbane, Thorneside...
CACGAAGAAGAGCAGCGCGCCCCAGGAGCCGAACGCGAGCGCCGCGCCGACCATCGCGAGGATTCCGCCCGCGTAGCTCGGGTGACGCACGACCTGGAAGAGGCCCGAGGTGTGGAGGCGATGTCCGTCGAGGATCGTCACGCGCCACGTGAACAGGCGGCCGAGGTGGAAGATCGCGGCGTAGCGGACGAGGAGACCGAGCGCGCAGACTCCGACGCCGATCGGCGCGAGCAGCGCGGTGGTCCGCGGCGCGAACGACGCGACGCCGAGCATCGGCAGCGCGAACAAGACGATCGAGCTGACGTTGAGCGACACGATCAGCCGACGCGCGGTGCCCGCGTCGCGCTCGCCACCGCCCGCCGCGTAGCGGTCGCGCAGCGCGACGTCGACCAGCATCGCCGCGAGCAACATCGCGCAGGTCGCCCAGACCGTGGGGCGGGTGAAATCGAGCTCACTCATCGGGATCCTCCGAGGGGTGCGACGAGGTCGTTGGCCGGACGCGGCACGTAGGGCTCCGCGGCGAAGGCGTGCTTCGCGATGTCCGAGGTGAGCTGCGGCCAGAGCGCGGGCGGCAGGTCGTGCCCCATGCCTCCGACGATCTGAAGGCTCGCACCTCGGATGGCCGCGGCCGTCGCCTCGCCCGCGCGCGGCGGCACCAGCGGATCGTCGGCGCCGTGGAGCACGAGCGTCGGCACGCGCAGCGTCTTCAGCGCTTCGGTCCGATCGCCGGCCGCGAGCATCGCGAAGAGCATGCGCCAACGACCTTCCGGCGCCTCCTCGCGCTCGAACGCTTGCGCCGCGATGCGACGAGCATCGTCCTCCGGCGTGCGCAGGGTCTTGCTTCCGACGACCGAGAGCGCCGCGAGGAACGCCGCCTCCGCCGCTTCGCGTGTCTTCGCGGGCGCGGCGAGCATCACCGGCAACGCGCGGCGCGTGGGCATCGACACCGAGAGCTTGCCCGTCGTCGAGGCGATGCTGACGAGCGAGCGTACGCGCTGCGGATGCCGACACGCCGCGTGCTGCGCCACCGCGCCCCCGAAGCTCATGCCGACCAGGTGCGCCTTCTCCGCGCCGAGGTGGTCCATCAGCGCGATGACGTCGTCGGCCAACGCATCGAGCGAATACGGCAGCGTTCCCTGGAAGAGAGCGCGCGCGTCGAGGCCGTCGAGGATGCGACCGCGAAGCGCCGTGCGAAGCGCGTGCAGACCGACCTGCCAGGGAGAAGGCGCGTGAGCGATGCGCGACTCCCCCGAGTCGCGCAGATCGAAGCGCACCACGCACAGGCCGTGGGCGGCGAGCTCTTCGCAAAACCCGTCCGGCCAGTGGATGCGCTGCACGCCGAAGCCCATCACGAGGATCAGCCAGGGCGCGTCGGGCCGGTCGGTGGGGAAGAGGTCGTACGCGAGCGAAGCTCCCGCGACGTCACAGCGGTCGGTGACGAACATCAGAGTCCTCCGAAGGCCACGCCGAGGAGCGCCGCGAGCCCCACGAAGAGCGGCACGTTCACGGTGGCGGTGAGTCGGTTCACGCGCACGAAGCGCGGGTCGTGCTGATCGGCGAACCACACGCCGTCGTCGCCCGTCGTCTTGCCTTCGACGAGCCCGAAGAAGACCCACGCGTAGTAGGTCTCCACGATCAACGACGCGAGCAGCAGCGCGGTGACGCCGAGGCCCACGAGGTTCGGGGCGTCGGTCGTGAGGGGACCGAACCAGAGGGTCGTCCCGATCACGAGCGCGACGCTGAAGACGTCGTGCGCGATGCCGTACGGGGGCCGCCAGTTCTTCGTGACGTAGAGCATCCAGATCTCGGCCACGCCACGCAGCCAGAACTGCGCGCCGAACACGCCGAGCACGACGCGCCAACGCCACGGCAGGCTCGGCTCGAACGCGAGGAGCGGACACACCCCGAGCCAGTAGAGCACCGCGAAGGTCAGCCAGACCGCCTTCGCGCGGCTGATGCGGCCGCCTAGAACTTCGGCGCGGTTCTGCCGTGCGTAGAACGCGCGACCGATCGCGCCGACGACGAGCACCAGCGCGAGCAAGACGAAACGAAGCGAGAACGGCTCCACGGCGATCACTCCGCCTGCCGGATCGCGTGGTAGCGACCGCTCTCGAGGGTGAGGGTCTCGCTCGGCGCGCCGAGCCAGTGGATCGTGACCTCGACCGGCCCGTGATGACGTCCGAGCCCGAAGTGCAGGCGCGGATCGCGACCCGCGGAGAACCCGCCGAGCACGCCGACCTCGGCGGTCTGTTCGACCGCCTCGCCGTTCTCCTCGTAGCGCAGGGTCACGCGCGTACCGATCGCGCTGCGATGCGTACGCGCTCCATCGCCCTCGAGCGCGAGACCGACCCACGACGGGGCGTTCGGCCGCTGCTGCAGGTCGTTGCGGTAGACCGAGCTCGGCCCGTGCTGGTTGGTGATCACGAGATCGAGGTCGCCGTCGTCGTCGAGATCCGCGACCACCACCCCACGCGAGTTGTCGGGATCGTCGATGCCGATCTCGGCTGCCACGTCGGAGAAGAAACGCTCGCCGCGCGCGCCGAGGTTCAGATACGCGCGCCGCGCTTCGTTCGGGTAGATGACGCGCCCGCGGATGTCGCCCCACATGTCCGCGTAGGTGTGGACCTCGGGCCCCGACTGCATGAGCTTGTGGTTGACGTACCAGTAGTCCTTGCGCTCGTAGTCCCGCGCGTCGAGGCGGTCGTCGACCATGCCGTTGGCCTGCACGATGTCGAACCAACCGTCGCCGTTCAGATCGCCGACCCCCGCGCCCCAACCGAAGCGACGCTCGTTGAGCGCGCCGCGTTGCGTCGCCTCGTCGACGAACGCGATGCCCGTGTCCGAGTCTTCGTCCGGGTAGACCATCCAGAGCAGCGAGCCTTCGGCCTGCAGCGAGTGGTGGACGTTGGAGACGTAGACGTCGAGGAAGCCGTTGCGATCGAAGTCCGCGACCGAGGCGTTCATGCCCTTGTAGGTGTCGCGGCCGATGGTGCCGAAGCGCGGCCCCTCTTGCCGCACGAAGACGCGACCGAAGGGTCCCGCGCCCGGGCGGCTCAGGTAGACGTCGTCGGGGCCGAAGTCGCTGGCGACGTAGAGATCGGTGAAGCCGTCGTGATCGAGATCCGCGGTGCTCACCGCGAGTGACCAATGGGTCTCGCGCAGCCCGAGCGCGCGCGCGTCGACCTGCTCGAAGGTCTCGCCGGTGCCGCGGTAGAGCAGGTTCGCGCCGCCGTTCGCCGCGTCGTGCCAGCCGTCGTGCATGAAGTGGAACATGCGGCGGTCGCCCTCGTGCTCCGCCTCGGGCAGCGCGAAGAGGTTGAGCTCGCGCGGCGGGTCGTAGTCGCGCAGGTAGGGGTCGACGCTGTTGGTGACGACCATGTCGAGCCGCGCGTCGCGATCGACGTCGAGGAAGGTGATCGCGAGGCTCACCGAGGGCTCGTCGAGGCCGACCTGCTCGCTCACGTCGACGAACGCGAGCGCGCCGTCCTCCACGAGGCGATTCTGCAAGAGGCGCGAGCGTCCGAAGCCCACCGCGAGCGCGAGATCCTGATCGCCGTCCCCGTCGTAGTCGACGAAGGTCGCGCCGGCCGGGAGCCCCACGCCGTCGTTCACGTAGGCGCGGTCGCCGAAGCGCGCGTCGACCGCGGGGAGCGGCACGCGCTCGAAGCGGAGGTCGGCGGCTGACCCCGCCGACTGGGAGGAGAAGTCGCTCACGTTGCGGTAGAGCGCGTGGCGATCGTCGTCGTGCTTGAGGAGGTTGGTGAAGAAGAGGTCGAGACGTCCGTCGCCGTCGACGTCTCCTACCGCGGCCGCGTCGCCGACGGAGAGGATCCACTTCGCGACGTGCTGCACGCGCGGATCGACCTGCTCGAAGAGGTCGCCCATCCGGACCGCGAGGCCCGTGCGTTCTCCGGCGAGCCGCTCCATGCGGAAGCCCGGATCCACGCTCGCCGCTGCGGCCGGGCGCAGCACGAAGAACCAGCTCCCGACCGTGAGCACGAAGAGCACCGCGATGGCCGCGATCGGGCGGAGCACCGGCCAGGTGAGCCGCGCGCGGAGGTACGCGCCGGGCCCCTTCACGAACGCGCGCCCGTGCAGGAAGAGCAGCTTGCCGGTGCCCATGGCGAGCGCGGCGTAGAAGAACGTGAAGACGCTCTCCTTCACGTGCAGGTAGAGGTCGACGAGCGTGAGCACGAACGCGAAGAGGACCTGGCCCTTCGGCGTCTTCGGCGAGGTCGCCGGATCCGTGAGCATGTAGAAGGTGAAGAGGAAGAAGGGGGGCGAGCCGAGCGTGCCGACGATCAGCATCTCGGCGGGGATGTGGTGGCGAAGGAACCACGCGCGGAATGCGGTCTGCAGCGCGTAGAAGACGAGAAAACTCCCCACGAGCCAGTTGCGGCCGACCTTGAGCACGAAGAGCGTGAGCGCGGCCATCAGCATGAAGAGGCTCATCGTCACGCTGCCGCCTGCCCACTGGTACGCAGGGGCCGCGGTGATGAGCTCTTGCGTCAGAAGAAGGGAGGTGGAGATCCCGAACATCGACGGGTTGAAGACGTGCCGTCCTTCGAAGGTGAAGACGTACTTCGAGCCGACCGTGAGCAGCACGGGGAAGAGCAGCACCCAGCTCGAATGCGAGTAGTTGAGCAGGAGGGCGAGCGAACAACACGAGATGTACGCGGAGAGCGGGACCAGTCGCTTGCGACGCAGACCCCACGCGAGGCCCGCGTCGAGCGCGGCGCCGGTGGCCACGATCGCGAGCATCTGCGTGGCGCTGCGGTTGAAGCCGAGGAACGTGAACCCGAGGATCCCATAGAGCGAGAGGATCGCGGCGAAGGGCAAGCGCGGGTCGCGGAGCGTGGGGACGTCCCAACCCTTGGCTCGGGCGCGCTCGGCGAGCGCGTGGCCGCGGGCGCGAAGCGGAGCGAAAGGTCGGAAGGGAAACGAGACGGTGGTCATGGAGAGCCTCGGCGGAGCGGAGGAGAAGCGAAGGAGAAGCGGGTCAGTCGGATGCGATCTTCAGGAGATCTTCGTGAATCGCTCGATTGAGAGTCGATGGGAGAGTCGATGGAGGAGCAGCACGCTCACGCGAGCGCGATCTCGAAGCCCGGCCGTACGTAGCCGGGAGTCCCAGGCTTCGCGTCGGTGCCGAAGTCGTAGGTGGCCCACGGGCTGTCGGGCGCGCAGACGGAGTAGAACGTCGCGTTCATCCCGCTCGCGAGGTAGCCGCGGAGCGCGGGGCGGAGCGGGTCGTCGTGCTCCAGGTAGAGCATCAGGAACGAGTGCGGACCGCCGCGCAGATCGGCGTACGCGCGATCGAGGAGCGCCGCGAGCACGCGTGGGTCGTGGCTCGGCACGCAGAGGTGCGTCGCGTAGACGTAGCGCAAGAGCTCGCCCGGCTCGGGAAGCGGCGTCGAGCGCAGCACCTTGCTGGCGAGCCCGTAGCCGAGCTTCACCGCCTTCATCGAGCCGCGGTACTCGAGCACGCGGTAGCGTTTGACCGGGTGGGCGTCCCAGGGCGCGAAGCAGCCGACCAAGGTGCCTCGGGCGCTGCGCGCCAGATAGAAGCTCTCGGGCGAGAAGCCGGGCCAACGCTCGAGCCGTCGCGCGAAGCGACCCTCGCAGAGCACGTCGCCGAAGGGGCGCGTGCGCTGATCGGCTTCGAGGAAGGCGAGCACCTCCTCCATCTCGGCGGGCGTCCCGCGCGTCACCGTGAAGGGTGTCTTCCGGATGGGGCGCGGGTGCGCGAGCAAGACGTTCGTGATCGCGAACGACCGGAGCGGGCGGCAGAGCGGCTTGTTCGGGAAGCGCGGATCGCGCGCGACGAAGGCCTTGTAGGCGGCCTTGTTCCCGTCGAAGAGGATCATGTGCATGAGCTCGGCGCGCAGGCGCTCTGCGCCTTCCGAGAAACACCCGGCGATCGCCGGACCGAGCACGCGCCCACCGCGGATCGCGGAGGTGAAGCGGGTGTCGGTCGAGTACGCGGTGCGGATGCGCTCCCCGCGTACGTACGCTTCGCGGCCGAGCAGCGCGGACACCCCCGCCACGCGCCCTTCGCGCTCGAAGGCCACCACGTGCTGCTCGTTCGGCGCGTGCTCCATGTCGTAGAGCGCGAAGAAGTCGGGGTCGCGCTCGACCGCGAGCTTCAGGTCCGCGTCCATCGTCACGCTCGCGTAGACCGCCGCGAGCTCGTCTCGCTCGTCGCGGCGGGCGAGGCGGATGGTCACGTCGCTCGGCGGGCCCTCGGGCAAGTCCCGATCGCCCAGCTCTCGGGCGCCGCTCTTCGGTCCGATTCCTCGAGCTTCCATGTCCACCCTCAAATCCAGAACTTTGCGTGCGAGATCGTCGGGTCCGGGAGAGCGTCGACCTCTCCCGCCTCCGCGTGATCGCGCAACGACTCGATGAAGACGTGCAGCGTGTCCGCGGGTGTCGACACGTACGCGCGACCGCCGTAGTGGCCGACGTTGCGGCCGTGGACCGCCATGATGTCGACGTCCTGGCCGATGACGCGCCGCGTGTAGAAGCTCAAGAACCCCTCGATCAGCGGCAGCACCGGGCGCACGTCGACGAAGGGGAGCTTGAAGCTGATGAGCGTGTAGACCTTCGAGCGCAGCGGTGAGATCGGCGTGCACTGGCTCGTGATCACGAAGCCCGTCTCCGGGGCTTCGGGGTCGCCGTAGAGGTAGTCGACCCGCGTCACGTTCGGCATGTAGAACCGATCCGTGTGGGTCATCGGGAGGCCCTTCGGGTTCAGGATTCGCGATGTGAAGCCGATCTCGTCCTGCGGTTGATCGTACGTGACGAGCACCGAAGAAGAGGTGCGCTCCACCTTCATCGCGACCTCGCGCCGCGAGCGGTTTCGGAACCAACCGCGGTGCACCCACACCGTGTGAGGGACGTCCATGAAGTTCTCGACCAGCGCGGTGACGCCGTTGTCGAAGTCGGTCTCCATGTAGTAGGCGCCCCACCCCGCTTCGTCGTGATGCGGCATCGCGAAGGGCACGCGATCCGGATACGCCTCGGGCGGATGCTCGGCGCCGCCCATCCAGACCCACACGAGCCCGTCGCTCTCGCGGACCGGGAAACGTTCGATCGAGAGCGGCAGCGCGCGTCCGTCGGGTCCCTCCGCCGGCACGTTCACGACGTGCCCGGACGCGTCGTAGGTCCAGCCGTGGTAGGGGCAGCCGATGCAGCCGTCGAAGAGATCGCCTTCGCTGAGCGGCGCGTTGCGGTGAAGGCAACGATCGACGAGCGCGACCGCTTCGCCCTGCTTGCCCCGAAAGAGCACGATCTTCTCTTCCAGGATCTCCGCCGCCCACGGCTTCTTCGCGGTCACCTGGTGGCTCTGCGCGGCGACGTACCAGCGACGATCGAGCGTGCCGACGGTCTGGCGCATGCGCGTGCGTCCACGCGTGAGGCGATCGGTCGCGATGATCGGCGCGTGCTCGTTGGGGTTACACATCGGCAGGGGCTCCTGAGGCTTCCGTGATCGCGCGCTCGGACGAGTGATCAGAGTCGCGCGCCGAGCCGTTCGACCCAGCGAACGCGCGATCCCAATCGATCGCGTCGGGCGCGACGCGCGGATCGAGGCAGGTGAGCTTCACGTCCCCCGCGCGACGCCCCCGCGCGGCGTGCTCGCGCAGAAACGTCGCCGCGCCGTCGCGCACGCGGACGACGTCCATCGGCGCGAGCTGCCCGAGGCGCACGCAGTACGCGTAGTGGTGGCCGGTCGCGAGGTGGGCTTCGAGCACGTCGCGCATGCGCGCGAGCTGCGCGTCGCTCGCGTCCGCTTCGAGGTAGAGCCGGTACCGAGCGGGGTCGTCGACCGGCGCGACGAGCGCGAAGCGTGGCTGTACGCCGACCTCGCGTGCGGCCCTCGCGAGCCCGTCTTGCACCTGCGCGGCGTGCACCTTCTCGCCGAACCGATCGGCGACGCGCTCGAGCTTCTCGACGAAACGGAGTCGCGGCAGCGCGCCGTGCTTGCCGACCACCTCGACCACGTCGAGGAGCCGATAGCGGTAGAGGCCACCGCGCGTGCTCAGCAGCAGGGTGTAGCGTGCGCCCACGCGCGCCTCGTGCGCGAGGATCGGCGGTGCGTCCGGGCGCTCGACGTCCACCAACTCGATCAGGTGGCTCGTCACCGCGAGCACCGCGCCCTCGCGGTCACCGAGCGGAAACGACACGACGCCCTCGGTGGCGAGAAGTCCCTTCGGCTGAATCGTGGTGCGCGGAAAGAAGGCCCGCAGCGCGGGGAGGAACGCGGCGCTCGGACCGTCGGTCCACGTCGAGAGGATCGCCAGCCGAGGCCAGATCGCTTCGCCCACGAACGCGCCCTCGCGCGCGAGCCCTTCGCGGATCGACTTCGCGCGCTCGGCACCGACGCACGCCAGGAGGTCGTCGAGGTGGTCGCGCGCATGCTCCATCAAGAGCGTCAGGAAGGTCGGGGACCACACGCTCACGAGGCCGAGGTCGTCGCGCTCGAGGAGCCGGCGCAGCGTCTCGAAGCGCCAGGTCGCGACGTCGGAGACCCGCGCGAGCCGCCCCGGCACCGCGAGCAGACGATCGATCGCGAAGCGCTCGAGCGGGCCGAAGTACGCCGCGTCGTCCTCGAAGCCGATCGGCAGCCCGCCCTCGGTGCGCTCGTCGCGTCGCGCGACGGGTGAGACGCTCCAATAGCTCGACGTGCCGAAGAGCTGCGGATGGTGCGCGTGCAGATCGAAGAGCCACGGCCCCGTCGCGCTCGCGAAGTCCGCGAGGAGGCCCGCGGTGTACGGAACGAGCTTCGCGGTGCTCGTCGAGCCTCCGGTGCGCTCGAGCATCTTCACCGGCTCGCGCGTGAGGACGTTCGGCTCGCCGCGCGCGATGCGATCGACGAGAGGCACGAGCTCTTCGTGGCGAACCGCGGGCACGTTCGCGCGCCAGCTCGCGAGGTCGTGCACCCGCGCGAACCCGTTCGCGCGACCGTACGCGGTGTCGGCGTTGTCGCGCACGAGCCGCTTCAGGTACGCGAGCTGTGCGCGCTCCGGCTCGCGAGCCGCGCGCGCGAAGCGCACTGCCGCCGGCGCGAGCGACGCCGTCCAGCCGAGGCCGAGCGCAGCGAGCGTCGCGCGGCTCATACCTCGACCTCCTGCGACGAAGTGAGCGCGCGGCCTCCGCGCGAACGCGTGCGGCGCTTGAACGGCCGCATCATCGACCGCCGCGCGCCGCGCAACACGAAGCCGAGGTCGACGCGCCCGAGGCAGCAGAGCTCGTCGCCGGCCACGTGCCCCGGGTTCCGCTCCGCGAAGAAGCGGATGTCCGGGTGCGCGAGCTCCGCTTCGGTCAGCGGTGCGACGCACGCGCGCAGGCGACCGTGGGGCTCCGGGAACGAGAGCACGCCGCGCTTCGGGTCGTACGCGTCGCCGTATCGATCGCGCGCGAGCGTGTCGAGGATCGCCTGCGCACCCTCGGGCGTCGCGCGATCGTGGCGCGGCCAGTGCTCGGGGAAGTTCCGCGCCAGGAGGAGGTACGTCTTGTAGCCCTTGCTGATGAGGAACCAGTAGAGCGGCGTCCCGACCGCGCGGAGCTTCTGCGCGACGAGGAATCGCAGGAACGTCCAGTGCAGCGCGCTCTGTCCCCAGTACGCGGCGTCCACGATGGTGTCCCCGCTGAAGATGGCGCGGAACCGTCGCCCGCCGACGCTCTGATCGTAGACTTTCAGCGTCGAGAAGCCGCGAATGGATCGATCGCCGCCGTCTCGCAGAACGATGACGTGATCCTTCTCGTTCAGATCACGATCGAACTCCTCGCGCTGCACGTCGAGGTAATAAACGCGGAAGATCTCCCACATCGTGTCGCGTTCTTCCGCGACGAGGCTGGCCACGGGGACCGTCGAGCCGACGAGGCGACCGGTCGGGCGTGCGCCACGCACCCCCGTTCCTCGCGACCGCGCGAGCTCGGTCCCAACGCTCATCACCACCAGCCTCCGCGGCCGACGTCAGCAAGCGTCGGACCAGGGGTGCGCGACGTCAGGAAGCCCCTCACGAGGGGCCGACGCACGCGGCATTGCGAAGTCCCCCGTCGTGCGGACCGCCCCGACCAGTGGCAGGCGGAGTCGCCATCCCCCGCACTCCCTGCGGGGATGCGCCGACCCCAGCCGTTCGGCAGGCATATCGAGTCCGCAGCGGGAGGAGGAAAGGACAAGCGAGCCTCGCAGCGGGGGGCGAGCGGGGGGCGCTCGCAGACCCGAAACGTCCAAATGACGCACCGTGTCATGACGAAACGCGTCACGGGTGCAAGGTCACGAGCGCGGACCCACGACCGCATCGTTGGCCGACGGGCCCAAGCGCTCGTTTTTACTGAAGATTGAGCTCGTTCGCGGTCTGCGTTTCCTCGCGCGTTGGCGTGAGCTCCTGCCGCGAGTGGATTTCACAACTGCAATGATGCGTAGACCGGAACGCGCAGCGTGACCTGCGAAGGAGGCCGACCTCGGGGCCGACCTCCGCGCTGGGCTCAGGGGGTGCAGCTCAACCCGATGTCCTCGGAGTGGGAGCAGTTGTGGACCCCCCACCCGAGCGAGGAGCAGAGGCCGATCTGCGTTTCGCTGCCGGTGCAGCTCAGGTCGTCGAGCCAGATGGGGTCGACTCCGTCCGCGACGGCGGACCCGAGGAGCGCCGTTCCCGACGTGGTGAACCCGAGCTGCCGGCAACCGACCGCGATAAAATTGCTTTGACGCGTGTCCGCCGTGCTCAAGAAATCATCGCAGATCGTCCCCCACACACCGGAACGAAGCACCTCGACGCGACCATTGTTTCGCGCGGTTCCCGCCACGAGTCGCGCATCTCCTTCGGAATGAACGTCACACCGAATGCCGGCACCTTCCGTAGTGAAGCAGTTCTCGGTGCCGAAAGGAAGATGTGGACAATCCGCGATTCGACGCTCCGTCCCCGTGCAGTTGACGTCGTCCAGGATGAAGGTCGCGGTCGGCGAGTCGTAGGTCGAAAGAAACACGCCGTTCTCGTAGCCGAGCTGCTGGCACACGGTGACCTCGTTGTAGCCGAAGTCGTCGTACGCCCCGTCGAAGTAGTCGTCGCAGACCTCACCCCATGCCCCGGCGTGGAAGATCTGGAGGCGCCCCTCCATGCCGCTCGGTCCGTCGACCAAGCGGATGTCGCCCTCGGCCGGGGCACAACGCACGCCGACCGCCTCGAAAGCGCTGCAGTTCTCGCGCCCCCAGCCCGCGAACGGACACTGCGCGAGGGTGCTCTCGCTGCCGGTGCACGCCACGTCGTCCATCGCGGGCGTCGCGGTCCCGCCGCCGAACGCGGTGAGGAACTGATGCCCCGTGCCGGTGTAGCCGAGCTGTCGACAGACCACGTTCGCGAACGCCTGCTGGCTCGCGGCCGGGGTGTCGTCGCACACGTCGCGCCACGTGCCCTCGAAGAGCACCTCGACCCGCCCGTGGTTGCTACCTTCTCCGCCACGCAGGCGCACCGGCAGGTGATAGCCCGCCTCGACCTGGCAGCCGGAGTCGCAGCCGTCGAAGCGCACGGTGTTGCCGTCGTCGCACTCCTCGGTGGCGCCGTCGAGCACGCCGTTGCCGCAGGTCGTGTTCGCGCACGAGGAGGTGTCGAAGGTGCAGCTCGCGCTGCAACGGAGCGTGCCGGTCACGAAGCCCTGCGTCGTGCAGGACTGTCCCCCGAGGTTCGCGCCGTCGCAGACCTCGCCGCCGCGCAGCATTCCGTCACCGCAGATGGGCGAACAGACGGACGGCGTGAACGCGCACGTCCAGCCGGCCTCGACCGCACAGCTCGCGCTGCAGCCGTCGTCGTTCACGTCGTTGCCGTCGTCGCACGCCTCGCCCGGCTCGAGCGCGCCGTTGCCACACGCCGCGATGATGCAGCCGCGGGTGTCGAACCCGCACGCCGCATCGCACGCGAGGGTCCCGCGGGTGAAGCCACGCGTCGCGCAGGTCTGACCGCCGAGGTCGTCGCCGTCGCAGGCCTCCGCGCCGTTCACCACGCCGTTGCCGCAGTTGTCGCAACCCGAGACGTCGAAGGTGCAGCCGTCGCCGCAGCGCAGCGTGCCGCGCACGAAGCCGAGCGTCGCGCAGCTCGCGTCACCCAGGTCGCTGCCGTCGCAGACCTCGGTGCCGTCGCGCGTGCCGTTGCCGCAGCTCACCGACGTGCACGCGCTGGTGTCGAAGCCACACGTCGCGTCGCACGCCAGCTCGCCGCTCGTGAAGCCACGCGTCGCGCAGGTCGCCCCCGCCAACGCGACACCGTCGCACTCCTCCCCGAGATCCACGACGCCGTCTCCGCACGAGCGGCAGGCCGAGGTGTCGAGCGCGCAGTCCGCGCCGCAGCGGAGCTCTCCGTCGACGAACCCTTCGGTCGCGCAATCCGCCGGGCCGACGTCGGCGCCATCGCACTCTTCTTCGCCGTCGACCACGCCGTTACCGCATGCCGCTTCGACGCAAGCGCTCTTGTCGAACGCGCAGAGCGAGTCGCAGGCGAGCAAACCGCCCGCGTACCCGAGCGACTCGCACGTCGCGTCACCGAGCGCACCGAGGTCGCACTCTTCTCCGATCTCGATCGTGCCGTTGCCGCAGATCGAAGGTGGATCGGGCGGCCCCACGTCCTCGGTGCCTGCGTCGTCGTCGCGGCGCCCTCCGTCCACGGGAGATCCTGCGCCCGATGCGCAGGCGATGAGCACGACGAGGAGCCATCCGAAACGGCGAAGGTCCATCGGTGAACGGTAGTACGCCCGACGGGAAGTTCGAGCCGGGCGGGTGTCCGGATGCGCCGAGCCACACGAGGAGCCTCGACCCGGGTGGGTGTCCCGAGGCTCCGAGCCACACGAGGAGCCTCGACGGAGACGAACGACGCTCCGCTGACGCGTGGCTGTGCGCGACGTGGCTGGACGTGACGGTGCGGTGTGCCGTGCGGCGCGGCTACCAGGTCCGCGGCTCGTACGCGGGCGCCTCCGCCGGCGGCTCTTCGTCTTTGCCGACGAACGCCACGAGCGCAGCGAGCGCGAGTGGCGCGGAGGGGCACACGGCCCAGAGCGCGACCACCGCTGGCGCGACGCCACCGACGAGGAGGAACGGTGCCGCGACGACCGGCCGCTTGCGTACGAGGCCCGCGCCGATCGCGCCGAGCGCGCCGCCCACGAGCAGCGCGATCGCGGCGTGCTTCCGCGCGTCGGCATCGGCGCGCCCCATGCGCGCACCTCCCCCGAAGCGTGCGCGGTGCTCGCT
>ERZ761602.6374-NODE-6374-length-13228-cov-3.519699_pt1 | contig 13228 bp, 13 predicted proteins | sample MGYA00512165_ERZ761602 | MGnify/ENA primary metagenome ERZ761602 (study PRJEB28899, sample SAMN02445085) | bioreactor sludge metagenome | biome: EBPR sludge; isolation source: Thorneside wastewater treatment plant | place: Australia: Brisbane, Thorneside...
GCGGTTGCCCATGCGGTCCGACACCAGCCCGCCCATGGGCCGCGCGAACAGGTTCACAAAGGCAAAGGTCGAGGCGATCATGCCCGCCGCCACCGCCGTCAGCCCCCAGGTTTCCTGAAAGAACATCGGCAGCATCGACACCACGGCCAGTTCGGCGCCGAAGTTGGCGAAATAGGTCAGGTTCAGCGCGGCGACTGATGCGAAAGGATAGCGGTCATCCGTCGGAACGCCGCGCCGCAAGATCGGCACGTTGACCGTGATCGCCAACCAGACCTGATAGACAACGATCAGCGCAATGGCGCCGTAGCAGATCGCCGCCGTCATGCCGTCGAGGTAGTTCATCAGTTGCAGGCGGTAGACGACGATCGACAGGATGCCGACCATCGGCACGGTAAAGACACACAGCCAGAACAGGTCCCGCCAGCTCGACACTTCCAGCGCCAGCGCCTTGCGGGGCTTGCGGTGGGTGTCTTTCGACGGGCCGTCCGAGATGGCGAACCAGTAGAACACGCCATACACGGCCATCACCGCGCCCGAGGTGGCGATGGCATAGCGCCAGCCGTCCGGCCCTCCATAGACGAGGAGGGCAATCGTCGGGATGGTCATCGCCGCCGCAGCCGAGCCGAAATTTCCCCAGCCCGCATAGAACCCCTCGGCAAAGCCGATGTCGCGCGGCTTGAACCACAGCGCGGTCATGTGGATGCCCACCACGAAGGACGCCCCGACGGACGACAGCACTAGGCGCGAGATGAACAATTGTTCGCGCGAATCGCCAAAGGCAAAGACGAAGGTCGGCAGCGCCATCGTCACCATGAGTACGGAGAACACGCGCCGCGGGCCCCACTTGTCCAGCGCCATGCCGACGAGGATCCGGGCGGGAATGGTAAGCGCGACATTGGCTATGGCAAAGAGGCGGATATCGTCGCGGGTCAGCCAGTCCGCCGAGGCCAGCATCGACGACGCCAGCGGCGCCATGTTGAACCAGACGTAAAAGCAGATGAAGAACGCGATCCAGGTCAGGTGCAACGCCTGGATATCCTTGTTCTTCACGCGAAACAGATCAGAGACTTTCATCGCTCGCCCTCGCGTTTATTCAGCGGCCATCGACCGCGCTTCGTCATGCGTCGGCACGATCAGCAGCGGGCATTTGACGCGGCGGGCAAGAAAGGCCGAGACCGAGCCAAAGGTCATGTGGTCGAACTCCTCGACCAGGGCATCGAGGCGCCGGGTGAGAAAGTTCATCGGCCCCTTGTCGGGCTGGTGGCTGTGGCGGGCCATCACCAGAAGATCGGGCTGGCGCTCTTCGGTGGCGCGCAGGATCATCTTGCGCGCATCGCCTTCGGCCAGCAGCACCTTGGCTGGAATTCCGGCGGCCACCAACTCGGCCGCGGCGGCCTCGACCCCGGCTTTCTGCGCGCGGTACTGGTCGTTGAACATGTCATCGGCGCCCGCCGTGCTGGAGCCTACGTCCTCGACCACGGAAATCAGGGTCACCGTGGGGTTCAGCGCACCGAACATCGCCTTGACGGTGTCCAGCGCGATGCGCGCGTTGCGCGAATTGTCATAGGCAAGCATCACATCCATGGCTGTCCCTCATGCTACCCGCGGGCTCTGTGGCCCATGGGAGGGCACTGAGCGGAGTTTGCCGCACCGGAAACTTGATCCGGATCAAGTCACGGAGGATCGGGACAGCGAAAGCGACCGGATTTGCGGCGGATCAAGGCCAGCAATGACCAAGTACCCCGACAAAACCCAAGGATACTTGCCAATGCCCTTGTGGATTTGGGCTGAGTGTTTGACAATTATCAAGCACCGAATCGCAGGAACGTCAGATGCGTCCCCATGAGCTTCCCGAAATCCGCCACCTGCCGCTGTTTCGCGACATGATGCAGGTGCATTTCGAAACCCTCATGCTGGGTGCCTACGCGCAGTCTTTCCCGGCCGGCCTCGAATTGATGCGGCAGGGCGACCCGGCCGATTTCCTGCATGTGGTCATGGAGGGCCAGGTCGAGCTGTTTTCGCAATGGGGCGGGCGGGAATGCACGATGGCCGTGGTGCGCCCGGTCGGAACCTTCATCCTGGCCGCCTGCATCAAGGACGCGCCCTATCTGATGTCTGCCCGAACTCTGGAACGCTCGCGCATCATTCTGGTCCCCTCCAGCGATGTGCGCGCCGTGTTCCGCCGCGATCCCGACTTTGCGGTGTCTGTGATCCAGGAACTGGCAGGAGCTTACCGTTCGGTTGTGCGCCATGCCAAGGGCCTGAAACTGCGCACCTCGCGCGAGAGGATTGCCTCGTACCTGTTGCGCCAATCGGTGCTGGCCGGAAACGTGGCCAGCTATCATCTGCCGGTGGAAAAGCGACTTCTGGCCAGCTACCTCGGCATGACCCCCGAAAACCTGAGCCGCGCCCTGAAGACGCTGGAGGCCGATGGCGTGAAGCTGGACGGCATGCGCGTCATCATCACCGACCGCGCCAGTCTGGCGGCGCTGGCCCAACCCGACAGTCTGATCGATGGCCCCGACCCTGACGCCCTGCACGCGGGCGTAAACCTGCCGCCGGTAAGCGGTGACAGATAGGTTTCCGCCTGTGTTTGCGTGCAGACGCATCCGTGCGCCAGAACTTGCCACGGACGCGATCAGTGCAGAGCAATACGACCAGTGGTCCGACCGAACGCCCGCGCAGTTCCTGAGCTTCCCCTGTTACCGTCCAACAAGATCCGGCGCTCGATTGCTGGTCTCGCTCTCCGCTAGGCCGAGATGGGATCACCGCCCGGCGCCCCGCCAAGAAAACAAGGACAAAGGACTTCCGCATGGGGTGGCGGACAGTGAGAGCGCCACGCCAAATCGGCTCTAAGAGTGAAAACAACGACATAAGTGCTATCTCGCGATCACGATGTGCTGCATGATGAGCTGCAAGAGGAGGGTCGCAATGACCGGCATGGGCTCGCACCAGTGTGCAGAAAATTCAGCGGCGCCTACTATTACGACCACGACCAGGGCGCCCGCGCCGTGCTGCGCGAGCTTATCAAGCGCGAGCTTATCCCCGATCGAGAAGTGGATGAACGGTCAGTTCTCGATGTTCGACCTGTGGACCTCGCCGGGTTCAACCAATGCCATTTCTTCACCGGGATCGGCGGCTGGGGGACGCATGCTGCGTCTCGCCGGATGGCCCGATGACAAACCCGTCTGGACCGGATCACCACTCAGCCAACCGTTCAGCGTCACCGGGATAGGGTTCGCCGCCGACAACCCCCGGCATCTCAGTCCGGCTCTTGTCCGACGGGCTCGAGCCTGCCGCTCCGGAATCCCGTTAGGCGAAAAGTTCGCCAGCGCGGAAGTGTTCGGACACGTTGCGGACGGGCGCGAACGAGGCGCTACAGGCCAGCCTTTATGGCCGTGGATCTCCGCTCGCGCCGATCCGGCCATCGATGACCTGTAGGAGGCGTCAAGCCAGGAGGATATGGCGATGGCTAAGGCCGTCACCCGCCGCGCCGTTCTGGAGGGAGAAGGCGACGGCGATGAGGCAGGGAACCTCGTGCCAGCAGCCCGATCGGGATCGACGCCCTCCTCGAAATCTGGCCGGTCTTCGAGGCCTTCCAGGCGCGATACGTCGCCCGTGGCCTGATGCTGAATTAGAAAAATAACGTCTTCGCGCCCTTGCCGACTGGTCCTTCAGCGGGGGCGACGGCTATTGCGCGGCCTGTGCAGGACCCAGCCTGGACTGCCCCGCAAGACTGAACCGACCGCAGACGGTCGAGGGCTGGCAGGTCTGGGACATGACCCAGCGCCTTGGCGGCCAGCTGCGCCTCGCGCCGGGGGCCGTCATTGGATGGGACATGGGTGCCGTGCTTTCACTGGCAGACGCTTTGGGCTTCAACGCCCTGATCACCGCCGAACTGCTGCCCGAGATCGAGGCGGTGATGGTGCGCAAACTGAATGACGCGTTACGGTCAGGCAGCTTGCAGGGGCACGATCCCTGAGACGTCGACCGTTTCGCGGGCTCGGGCGAGGTCCCAGGCCCGCTGCAGGTTCATCCAGTATTCCGGACTGGTGCAGAAATATGTGGCGAGCCGCATGGCCGTATTCGCTGTCACGGAGGTCTCGCCCTTCACCAGCCGCTCGATCCGGGTGCGGGGAACCTGCAGATGCCGGGCAAGCGCAGGCGCGCTCATTCGAGCGGAAGAAGATAGAGTTCGTGCAGGACTTCGCCCGGATGGGACGGGTTGGTAATCAGGCTCATCGGCTTTCCTTTCAGTGGTAATCCAAGATCTCGACATCCTGCGGACCCTGATCGGTCCAGACGATACAGATGCGCCACTGCCCGTTGATGCGCACCGAATGTTGCCCTGCGCGATCCCCACTCAGGGCTTCCAGATGGTTGCCCGGAGGAAAACGCAGATCCTCAAGTTGCATGGCCGCGTCCAGTGCCGAAAGCATGGCGCGCGGCCGTCTGACCGGATCAGCCGAGAAGCCCTTGCCGAAACGGCCCTGAATCGCACTGACGGCAAGCTTTCCATGAATGCTGATGATCATGCCTCCGCGTTTCATGTCGCGATACCAAATCAAGGATTTCCCCAGGGCTGAAAGGAAAGTCTCCGTCCGCCACCGCTGTTTGCGAGGTCAGCCTCGTTCCGCTGACACTCCTTGATTGCATCAACGAGTCGGTCCCGATCAGCCGCCTGATCGATCAAAGCCCGACCTTCACGGTCAACATCCTGTCGGTCGATCAGCAAGTGGTCGCCAGCGCCTGCGCGGAAAAGCTGACGGGAGAGGCCCGGTTTTCCTTCGGCAGATGGACGCGGCAGTATGAGGGTCACCGGGTTCTGGACGGGGCGCAAGCGGCAATTCTGTGCCGCCAGGGCCTGCGACTGCCTGCCGGGTCGCTTACCGTCTTCATCGCTCAGGTTGCGCGAGTCATCCAGAGCGATGCCGTGCAGCCTCTGGTCTATCTGAACCGAAATAATGTCACGTATTTATCGCCCGTTCCGGCCTGAACCATCGCCCGGGCAAAGCCCGGGTTGGCTGTTGCAACGCAACGGATCGCCGCGTCGGAAACAAGGCGCCGCGACCCTACCGAGGGATCACGGCGTCAGCGTGCACCCGTGCCATGGCGGCAGCAATCGAGGAACCTTCAATCAGGGGCGCCGTCGAATCCGGTGAAGGCCAGGCGAACGCCGCCTACAGGTTGTTGCGGAGGTGGATCACCTCCTGCCACCTGCCGCCGAGCGCGGTTGCCTATCTGGGTGATGTGCAGGTGCAGACCGGCTTCGGCCGAGCCCCCGCGTGCGAGGTCTCCCTTCGGCTGGAAAAGGACGGTCTGACTGAAACGATGCCGTGCAGCGGCTACCGGATCAAGCCGATGACGCCCGGGTCCATCTCGTGCTCTTTTCCGTCTGGAAGGAAATCGCCTCGCTGATGTTCACCCTCGGCGCGGAACGGATGACCGCCAAGGATCTTTCGTAGATGCGGGTACTGGTCGCCCCTCTGGACCGGCCCTACCTGACCCCGGCCAAGCATTGCCAAGTGCGTACCGTTCTGTTTCACGCCCTGACAACCCATATCGACAATCCCTATCCGACCCGCGCCTGCGACCAGCTTCGCGGCGAACTGGAGCGTATCTCTTTCTGGTTCTTTTCGAACAACGCCGAATAGGCTGGATCGACAGCGTGGACCGGGTGATCTCGATGCTGGAGACCCGGGACAAAGCGACAATCGAGACCCGGGTGGAAGACTGCGCCGGGGTGGCCGAAGGGGCGATCCTCGACACGATCGCCTGCCGGAGCGATCCGGGCACGGGGTCCAAGGCAATCCAGGCCTCGTCGCGAACCCCTGTTGGGTCCGAAACCTGAAAACCCCCGCCTGCTGGCGGGGGTTCTGCGGGCTGACAGTTCGGGCCTCTGTCAGCCGAAAATGTCGGCGACGATGCCGTTGTACCAGCCGATGCTTTCCTCGTAGGTCTGGCGACGCAGCGCCGCGTCCTCGCCCACCTGGCTGATGAAGGACGAAACCGAATCGATCTGCTCGGGCCCGGGTTCATAGCTGGCGCCGACCTTGACCCCGTCTTCAGGCGCGATCAGCGACCAGCAGGTGTTGGAATAGCGCGCCGGGAAGACGCGGCTGCCGGTCAGATCGGCGCGGATGACGTTGGCCGCGACCTTGGCCTGCGAGTTGGCTGAAAAGCCCGATTTCGGCATCGCGCCCTGCGCCGAGGCATCGCCCAGCACAAAGATCGCCTCGTCCACGCGCGAGCGCATGTCGCCGGGCGTCACCGGGGCCCATCCGGCCTCGTTGGTGATGCCTGCAAGCTGCGCGATGCGACCGGCCTTTTGCGCCGGGATGACGTTACAGACATCGACCGCCTGCACATCGCCGTCGACGACGATCTCCATGCTGTCGGGACGCACCTCGACCTGGCCGCCGCCCATCGCCGGGCCGACCCATTCCACCATGCCGGGGTAATGGCGGTTCCAGCCATCCTCGAACAGCCCCTGTTTCGAGAAATTCTCCTTGGGGTCGAGGATCAGGATCTTGGCGGTCGGGGTGCGCTCTTTCAGGACATGGGCGACCATCGAGATGCGCTCGTACGGGCCGGGCGGGCAGCGATAGGGGTTGGGCGGCGCGACCATGGCGAAAAGGCCGCCTTCGCGCATGTTTTCCACCTGATGCTTCAGCAGTTGGGTCTGGCTGCCGGCCTTGTAGGCATGCGGCATGACGTCCTGATGCGTCACGTCCCAGCCGGGCACGGCACCGTCCTTGAAATCGATGCCGGGCGCAATGACCAGCCGGTCATAGGCCAGCGTGTGGCCGCCTGCCGTGCTGACGGTCTTTGCGTCGCGGTCCACGCCCACAGCCCAGTCGTGCAGCACGTTGACGCCATGGTTGATGGCCAGATTTCCATAGCCGTGGCCCAGCGCGTCATAGTCCCAGAACCCGCCCAGATAGAGGTTCGAGAAGAAGCAGGTGTAATACTGCCGCGTCGGTTCGATCAGCGTCACGTCGATGGCGCCGCCCGAATCCTTGGCGATATAGCGCGCGGCGGTGGCCCCGCCTGCGCCGCCGCCGATCACGACGACGCGCGGGCGCGCCTGCGCCATCACCATGGGTGCCGACAAGGCCGCCGAAGCGGCGGCGGTGGATGCCAGAAAACGGCGTCTGTTCAATAGCATGGTCACTCCTCCCCTGAGGCGAAGCCGCGCCCCTCGGTCCGTCGGGCAGGGCGCGGCCTCCTCTGCCGCGCGTCTGCCGGTCTTGCGGGGTCAGGTGACCCCGCCCCTGTCACTGTCCCAGCGTCGCGAAATAGGTGGCCAGGGCCGCGATCTGTTCGTCGTCCAGTCTTTGCGCCATCATCTGCATCACCGGATGCGGGCGCAGGCCCTGCCGATAGGCGTGCATGGCGATGACGAAATCTTCCTCGATCCAGCCGGTGATCGACGGGATGCCCAGATCGGCGCCGCTGCGCTGATGGCAGGTGCTGCATTCCGCCGACAGGTATTCGCCGTATTCGCGGTCGCCTTGCAGCGCCAGCACCTCGGCCGACAGATCGGGCTGAACGCGCCGCGCGGTGGGGGCGGATTCGGGGATGTTCTGCGGCTGATCGGAGTAGGCGCGCAGAAAGGCGATCAGGTTGTGGCGCTCGGTCTCGTCGCGCAGGCCGCGGTAGGACATGCGGGTGCCCGACACCAACGCGCGGGGATTGGCGATATAGGCGTCCAGCGTTTCATAGGTCCAGCGCAACCCGTCGCGGCCCATGCGCAACAGGCCGGGGGAATAGCGCGCCCCGTCGACCTGTCCCGCGCCCCGGTCAAAGACCCGGTTCAGGTGGGGGCCGACGCCGTTGCGTGCGCCCTCGCCGATCTGGTGGCAAAAGGCGCAGTCGCGTTGATAAATCGCCTGACCCGCGGTCGCATCGCCCAAAGCCTCGACGCGCGGGGCGGTCTGGCTGAAGGCCGGTGCCACAAGGGCGCAGGCGATCAGCGTGGCAAGGGCAAGGCGGCGCATCGGCATCGCCTTACGGGTGGCTTTGCAGCCAGGCGATCACCGCCGCGCGGTCTTGCGCGCTGCTGATCCCCCGGAAGGCCATGCGATTGCCCGGCATGAAGGCGCGCGGATCGGCCAGATAGGCGTCCAGCGTTTCCGCCGTCCACACCAGGCCCGCCGCCCCTGCATCGCGCATCGGGTTCGAATAGCGGAAGCCCTCGACACTGCCCGCGACATGGCCGACGATCCCGTTCAGCGCGGGGCCGGTGCCGTTGCGGGCCCCGTCGCCCACCTGGTGGCAGGCCCGGCACTGGCGCCAGACCCCTTCGCCCGCCGCGACCAGCGCGGGGTCGAGGGTGTCGGCCGCAGGTTCGGCGACGGCCTCGGGCGCGGGTTCAGTGGCCACGTCGGCGACGCTGGCGGTGCGGTCGGGCGGGAATACCGTGACAGCGCCTTCGGGCGTCGATTGCAGATCGGTCGCGCGGCGGGTGATGTGCTGCGGCGGGGCGCAATCGGTCATGCAGGGTTCCACGCTGAACAGCGGCACCTCGACCGTGTCGCGGTCATCGACATAGAAGCCGTTCGCATTCGGCATCTCGACGTCGAGGAAATTCTCGCGGCTCAGGACGAAGTCATCCTCGACCAGACCGTTGGAATAGAGGATATAGGCCGTTATCGCATAGACTTCGTCGGCGGACAAAGTCTGCGCATTGCCAAACGGCATTGACCGATGAACATAGTCCCATACCGTCGAGAGGTAGGGCCAATAGCTGCCCACGGTCTTGACGGGACGCGCTGCGGTCAGGGTGCCGATCCCACCCGCGATGACCGGAAAGGCCCCGGCCCCCTCGCCAAAATCACCATGACAGGCGGCGCAATTGTCGACCCATAGATCCTCGCCGGTCAGCACGTCGCCCGAACCCTCGGGCAGGCCGGTGCCATCGGGTTCAACCGAGACATCCCAGGCAGCGATTTCTTCGGGCAGGGCGGCGCGGCCCAGGTGAAAGGTCTGCGCCAGCAGCGGGCCCGCGGTGATCCCGGCCAGCGCCGAGCCGAGAAGGAGATTACGAACCGACTTCGACATTTTCCACCGCTCCGTTCTCGTAGACCGCCCAGGTCTGGATGCCATTGTTGTGATAGACGCTGTTGAGACCGCGGATTTCACGCAGCGCGTCCTTGGTTGGCTGGACATAGCCGGTCTCGTCCACCGCGCGCGATTGCAGCAGCATCGGCTGGCCGTCCCAGTTCAGTTCCAGATAAAAACGGGTCAGCGCCATCTTTTGCCCGGGATTGGCCAGCCGCGCGGTTTGCCACGACACGCCGCCATCGGTCGACACATCGACCCGCGTGATCGCCCCGCGCCCCGACCAGGCCAGACCGCTGAGCACCAGCGGCCCCGCACCATGGGTGATCGGTTTTTGCGGGGAGGGAGAGGTGATGACGGATTTCGCATCCATCACCCAGGTCCATTTGCGCGCCGTACCATCGGGCATCATGTCGGTGTATTTCGAGGTTTCCTCGCGCGCCTCGACGGCGGAATGCGTGACGCCAATGCGGCGCACCCATTTCACCCACATGTTGCCTTCCCAGCCCGGAACGACCAGGCGGACGGGATAGCCATGTTCCTTGCGCAGCGCCTCGCCATTGGCGGCAAAGGCCAGGATCACGTCGTCCATCGCCTTTTCCATGGGCATCGAGCGGCCATTCGACGAGGCATCCGCCCCCTCGACATAGACCCAGCGTCCCTCGGGCTGCACGCCGGCCTCTTCGAGGAGGGTGCGCAGCGAAACGCCGGAATATTCCATGTTGTGGATCATGCCGTGGGTGAACTGCGCGCCGTTCAGTTGCGCGCCGCCCCATTCCATGCCGCTGTTGGCCGCGCATTCGCAGAAATAAGTGGCGTTGACGCGCGGAAAGCGTTGCAGGTCGTCCCAGGTGAAGACCAGCGGGCGGTCGACAAGGCCCGAGATCATCAGCCGGTAATCGGCCTTGCTCAGTTCGATGGCGCCCGAATGGTGACGCTCGAACGCGCAGCCCTGCGGGGTGATCGTGCCGTCCAGCGCATGGATCGGCGTGAAGTTGATCGAACTGACCGGGTCGGCGGTCAGCCAGGGCACAGTGCGACGCACCACGTCGCCCTCGAACCGGATCGGCAGTCCATAGGGATGGGCATCCACCCCGTCCCCCAGTCCCGAGGCCCAGTCCTGCACCTCGGTAATCAGCGGATCGGCGGTTTGTGCAGCGGCGGTCGTGCCGATCACCGCGCCCCCGGCCGCCAGACCCGCGGTGCGCAGAAAGGCGCGGCGGCTGGCGTCAGTCGGGGCGTGCAGGTCGTCATCGGACATGGCGAGGCTCCTTCGTTCGGATGGCCGGGTTGCCCCGGGGATATGTCACAGGCCGGTCACGGTGACCGAGGCATTGGGTTCGGCGCTGACGCGGCCAAGACGGCGGATGTGGTTTTCCACCACATCCCAGATCTGCGGTCCCTCGGTGCCCTGATTGACCGAGGCCCAGCCGCCCACGGTATAGGCGCTGCCCATGTCCAGGGCCTCGCCGGTGCGCATCAGGGTCAGGCCGCTGATGCGCTGGCCGATGGGTTTCGAGATGTCGATGGAATAGGCCAGACCGCCCAGCCGCACCATGTCGCCTCCCTGCTGGTAGTAGGGATCGGTGTTGAACAGGTTGTCGGCCACATCCTCGAGAATCTCGTGGATCGTCTGGCCGGTCATCTCGGTGCGATAGACCTTGCCATAGGTCATCGAGGTGACGTTGTGGATGTCCTCGCGGGTGATCGCATCGCCCGGCATCAGGCTGGCCCCCCAGCGCACGCCCGGCGACATGGCGATTTCACAATCGCGCTCGGCCATCACGGCGTCGGTGATGAGGTTGTCCCAAGTCCCGGCAAAATTGCCGCGCCGATACAGCAGGCTGTCGGTATGGCCGATGACTTCCTCCAGTTCCGCGCGGAAAGGTTCGCGATCGGCGTCGATCAGCGCCGCCATCTCGGGGTCCGGGGTGATGACATCGGCAAAGATCGGGATCAGCTTGTGCCGGAAGCCCATCAACCGCCCGTCCCGCACATCCAGATCGAGGCGGGTGACGAACTTGCCGTGGCTGCCCGAGGCGATCAGCAGCGTCTCGCCCACCAGCACGGGTTCGGGCAGCGCGTCGTGGGTGTGGCCGGTCAGGATCACGTCGATGCCCCGGACGCGGTCGGCCATCTTGCGGTCGACGTCAAATCCGTTGTGCGACAGCACGATCACCACATCGGCGCCCTGACCGCGCACCTCGTTGACCATTTCCTGCATGCGCTCGTCGCGGATGCCAAAACTGTATTGAGGGAACATCCAGCCGGGATTGGCGATCGGCATATAGGGAAAGGCCTGCCCGATCACCGCCACCTTGACGCCGCCGCGTTCAAACCAGGTGTAGTCGGGGAAATCCTCTGACTTTTCATTCCACTCGGCGTCAAAGATGTTCTGGCCGAGGAAGGGGAAGGGTAGATCCTCGACAATCTCCAGCACCCGGTCGGTGCCAAAGGTCCATTCCCAGTGCGAGGTCATCGCCTCGACCCCCAGCGCGTTCATCACATCGACCACATCCTGACCCTGGGTCAGATGGCTGGTCATCGACCCGTGCCAGGTGTCGCCGCCATCGAGGATGATCGCCTCGGGCCGCTCGGCGCGGATCGCCTTGACCACGGTTGCCACGCGGTCCATGCCTCCCATCTTGCCGTAGGTGCGGCCCAGCGCCACGAAATCGTCATAGGTCAGCGCGTAGGCATCGGCCGAACCGGGCGTCAGGTTGAACTGGCGGATGAAATCCTGACCCACCACATGCGGCGGCAGGCCGCGCACCGCACCGACGCCGATGTTGAACTCGGGCTCGCGGAACCAGATCGGTTTCAGTTGCGCGTGAATGTCGGTGATATGGACGATGGACAGATTGCCGAAGGTGTCAAAGCGCAGCAGATCGTCCTGCGTCAGCCTTTGCTGGGCCGCCAGTTTCGACCAGTTGCCGAAGCCCGAAACGCCATACAGGGCCGAGGCGGCAATCGAGGCTTGCAGGAAAGCGCGGCGCGAGATCATCGGGGGACTCCCAGGCATATATGCCAATCTTCAAGAGTTTGAATATAGATGGCCGGGGATAGGCCCCCGGCCGGGGTGTGAAGCGGGGCAGGTCACCCTGCCCCGCTCGGGTCAGTGACGCACCGAGACGCCCTCGACCGACAGACCGTTGCCGCGCGAGGCGACATAGAGCTCCAGAGCCCGGAATTCATCCGAACCGGCGCGGAAGGTTTCCGCCCGCGTATCGCGGATGCAGCCGACAAAGCGACCATGGATGCCGACGATGGCCTGGTCCTTCAGCCGGTACGTCGGAAAGCCGTTGATCTGCCCCTGGCTCAGATGGTCCGAGCGGATGTATTGGCCCGCGCTTTCCTCGTGGCAGGTCGCGCACGACATTTCCAACTGGCCAAAGCGGGTATAGTACATCTCGCGCCCTTGCTCCCAGAACGGGGCGGCGGGGCCGTCGATGGCGACATTGACCGGCATGCCGCGCGACTGGAACGAGATCAGCGCCGTCATCTCGCGCATCTCGCGCGAGTTCCAGCCCAGAGCCTCGGCACCCATGCGCTCGGTGCGGCAGTTGTTGATGTAGTTCTCCATCGACCAGAGCTGCCCGTGCTCGTTCACCCGGGGCAGGACGGCGCGCAGACCCTCCATGCTTTCGGGATCACCGTGGCAATCCGCGCAGGACTGGCCACCCGTGCCCTCGGGCGTCGCCCAGGCGGCGGCACCCGCCTCGACGGCCAGCAAGCCGGGGTTTTCGAAATCGTCCATCTGCATTTCGCGCGTCGTCGGATCGCGGAACAGCCAGCCGGAATACAGCGTGGGCAGGTTCGGCGTGATCGCCGGGTTGCTCGGCGCGCGGGTGGTCAGGTGCAATTCGCCCTCGATCACCAACTCGGCGGTGGGATCGGGGTCGGCCAGCGCCACTCCTCCCATCAGGGCCAGACCGGCGGCTGCCATGGTCACAAGTCGTCCAGCGTTCAGGTGCTGCATCATGTCTCCTCCCAGACTTCTGTGGCGCTGTTCGCTTAGCTGACAGTGAAGGATTCGGTCGCGGTATAGACCTCGCCGTTGTCGTCATACCAGGTGAACACGAAATCGCCGGACGCGGGAACCACGGCCTCGAATTCGATATAGGGGTTGGCCGAGATGGCGCCGTGCAACTCCATGTCGATCACC
>ERZ761602.6376-NODE-6376-length-13225-cov-4.267046_pt1 | contig 13225 bp, 13 predicted proteins | sample MGYA00512165_ERZ761602 | MGnify/ENA primary metagenome ERZ761602 (study PRJEB28899, sample SAMN02445085) | bioreactor sludge metagenome | biome: EBPR sludge; isolation source: Thorneside wastewater treatment plant | place: Australia: Brisbane, Thorneside...
CCCCCTGCCGCTCCCTAGGATGGGCCCGCTGCCACTACCGGGCAGCAATGCAACGTCAACCACTCTAGGAAGGAGATCTGCATGCGGCGACTCATCACCCTCGGCCTGCTTGGCCTGCTGCCCGTTGTGGCTTCGGCGGGCCCCGTGGACATCAACTCTGCCGACGCGGCGACCATTGCCCGCGAGCTCAACGGGATTGGCCCGAGCCGGGCGCAGGCCATCGTCGAATACCGGGAGAAGAACGGACGCTTCGCTTCTCCGGATGATGTCCTGAAGGTCAGCGGCATCGGTCCGCAGGTCCTTAAGTTGAATCGGGAGAACATCCGGACGGGTGACGGCACCAAGGCGCCTGTCAGGCCCTGAGACCCGCCGGGCGGCGCGGCGTCTGTCGTGCCGCCCGGTGAACCAGTCCTCACCCCGCCACGGCGGGATTGGCTATGATCGACGGGCAGAGAACCATAAGTACCGGAGTTCGCCCATGTCCCCTGCCGTCAGAACAGCCGTGTTTCCCGTTGCGGGCCGCGGCACGCGGTTCCTGCCTGCGACGAAGGCCATGCCGAAGGAGATGCTGCCGATAGTCGACAAACCACTCGTGCAGTACGCGGTGGAAGAGGCGCTGGAAGCCGGCGTTACCCGCCTGGTCTTCGTCACGGGCAGCAGCAAGCGGGCGATCGAAGACCACTTCGACCGGGATCCGGAACTCGAGCGCGCACTCAGCACGTCCGGCAAGGAGGAGCTGCTGGACCTGGTGAAGGCGATCCTGCCACCCGGTGTGTCCTGCGTATACATTCGCCAGGGCGAGCCCCTGGGTCTCGGTCACGCCGTGTTGTGTGCCCGGCCGGCGGTGGGTGACGAGCCGTTCTACGTGCACCTGCCGGACGACCTCATCCGGGCCGAAGTGGGCTGCCTGGCGCAGCTCGGACGGCACTACCACGAACACGGCTCCAGTGTCCTGGCGGTGCAGCAGGTGCCGCAGGAACGGACACGGGACTACGGCATCGTAGCCGTCGACGAGGCAAATCGCCTCCGGCAGATCGTGGAGAAGCCGGCCCCGGAGGTAGCCCCTTCACGACTGGCTGTCGTGGGCCGCTACCTGTTGACCCCGGCGATCTTCGGCATCCTCGAGTCGACCGGCCGCGGGGCGGGCGGCGAGATACAGCTCACCGACGGCATCGCCCGCCTGCTGGCAGCCGAGTCCGTCTATGCGCTGCCCTTCGAGGGCCGGCGCTACGACTGCGGCAGCAAGCTCGGCTACATCGAGGCGACGGTGGACTACGCGCTGGCCGATCCCGCGTTGGCGGAACCGCTGCTCCGGCACCTCAAGAGCCTAGGCTGAAAGGCGTGGAGGCGATGAATGGCTCCCCGGGCCGGATTCGAACCAGCGACCAACCGGTTAACAGCCGGTTGCTCTACCACTGAGCTACCGGGGAAGCGCGAAAGCCCTGAAAGCGCGCGGATTTTCGATGATCGGAGCCCGGCAAGTCAAGGACGGAGTCCCTACGGGGCGATGACCCTCCGGATCCGCCGAATGGCCTCCTTCAGCGTATCGAGCCCGCAGGCGAAGGACAGCCGCAGGTAGCCGGGCGCGCCGAAGGCGGAGCCGGGGACGACGGCCACCTCGACCTCGTTCAGCAGCAGCTCGGACAGCGCCAGGTCGTCCTTGATACCTCTGGCGCGGATTGCCTCGCTGACGTCGGGAAAGGCGTAGAAGGTGCCGGCCGACGGCAGGCAGCGGAATCCCGGGATGTCGTTTAGGGCGGCAACCACGTAATCGTGTCGCTGCCTGAAGGCCTGGTTCATCTCCCGGACGCAGGACTGGTCGCCGTTCAGGGCGGCAATCGTGGCGGCCTGGGAGATGCTGCAGGGGTTAGACGTGCTCTGGCTCTGGATCTTCTTCATGGCTGCGATGATGGCCTTGGGACCACCGGCATAGCCTATGCGCCAGCCGGTCATCGCGTAGGCCTTGGATACGCCATTGATGGTGACCGTACGGTCGTAGAGGTCAGGACACGCTTCCGCGAAGCTTACGAAGGGCTCCGGCGCCCAGTAGATGTGCTCGTACATGTCGTCGGCCGCGATGACGATGGCCGGATGCCGCGCCAGTACCGCACCCAGCGCCTGGAGTTCCGCGCGGGTATATGCGGCACCCGTCGGGTTCGACGGGCTGTTCAGGAAGATGAGTCGTGTCTTCGGCGTGATGGCGGCCTCGAGCAGCCGCGGCGTGACCTTGAATCCGTCCTCCATCATGGCGGCCACTATCACTGGCTCGGCATCGGCGAGCTTGATCATGTCCGGGTATGAGACCCAGTAGGGCGCGGGGACGATGGCCTCATCGCCAGGGTTCAGGACGGCCCCGCAGACGTTGTAGCAGGTCTGCTTCGCACCGGACGACACCACGACCTGGTCCATCGCGTATGTCAGCCGGTTTTCCCGCTGGAACTTGTCGATCACCGCCTTTTTGACTGCCGCGTTGCCCTCGACGGGGGTGTACTTCGTCTGGCCACCACGGATCGCTGCAATGCCGGCTTCCTTGATGTGCCCGGGCGTGTCGAAGTCGGGCTCGCCGGCGCCCAGGTCGATGACATCGCGCCCCTTGGCGCGCAGTTCAGCCGCCATCGCGGTGACGGCCATGGTGGGTGAGGGCTTGACTCGCTGGCACCGCTGGGAAACTGCTAGACTCACCGGGATTCCTCGCTGGACTCGTGGCGGAAGAGGGCCGTAAATTCTACGGGATTCGGGTCCTGCAACCAACAGCCACGGCAGGCATTTCCCACCGCGATGGACCGGTTTCAGCTATCCGCAGCTTTTCGCCCCTCGGGTGACCAGCCGGCGGCCATTGGCGCCCTCACCAGCGGCCTCGCGAGTGGACTGGCCCGCCAGACCCTCCTCGGGGTCACCGGGTCCGGCAAGACCTTCACCATGGCGAGCGTCATCGAGGCTCAGCAACGTCCCGCCCTGATCCTCGCTCCCAACAAGACGCTGGCTGCCCAGCTGTACGGGGAGATGCGCGACTTCTTTCCCGGCAACCGGGTCGAGTACTTCGTCTCGTACTATGACTACTACCAGCCCGAGGCCTACGTACCTTCCTCCGATACCTACATCGAGAAGGACGCCGCGATCAATGCGCACATCGAGCAGATGCGACTGTCGGCCACCAAGGCCTTGCTGGAGCGTCGCGACTGCGTGATCGTCGCCACGGTGTCGGCGATCTACGGCCTCGGAAATCCCGAGTCATATCTCAGCATGGTTTTGCACCTCGCCCGCGGCCACCGGCTCCAGGAGCGGGACCTGCTGCGTCGACTCGCTGAACTCCAGTACACCCGCAATGAGATCGCGCTGTCCAATGGCACGTACCGGGCACGGGGCGAGGTCATCGACATCTTCCCGGCGGACTCGGAGCGGGAGGCGGTCCGGGTCACGCTGTTCGATGACGAGGTCGAGAACCTTGCATGGTTCGACCCGCTCACTGGCGAGGTCCTGCGCAGCGTGCCCCGGCTCACCATCTTTCCCAAGTCCCATTACGTCACCCCCCGCGACGCCGTCCTGCGGGCGGTGGACCAGATCCGCCAGGACCTCGTGGTGCGGCTCGCCGAGCTGCGGGAGGCCGGCAAGCTGGTGGAGGCCCAGCGGCTGGAACAGCGGACGCTCTACGACGTGGAGATGATGGCAGAGCTTGGCTACTGCAATGGCATCGAGAATTACAGCCGCTACCTCTCGGGCCGGCTGCCCGGCGAACCGCCGCCCTGCCTGTTCGACTACCTGCCCGAAGATGCACTCCTCATCGTCGACGAGAGCCATGTCACCATTCCCCAGCTGGGGGCGATGTACCGGGGTGACCGTTCCCGCAAGGAGACGCTGGTGGAGTACGGCTTCCGGCTGCCCTCAGCCCTCGACAACCGACCACTGCGGTTCGACGAGTTCGAGGCCCTTTCCCCGCAGACGATCTACGTCTCGGCGACGCCCGGACCCTACGAGCGCTCCCACTCCGACGCGGTGGTGGAGCAGCTCGTACGTCCGACCGGTCTCGTTGACCCGCCGATCGAGATCCGGCCCGCCTCCACCCAGGTGGACGACGTGCTTTCGGAGATCCGCATACGGGTTGCCCGCAACGAGCGGGTCCTCATCACGACGCTCACCAAGAAGATGGCGGAGGACCTCACCGACTACCTCATGGAGCACGGCGTGAAGGTGCGGTACCTGCACTCCGATATCGAGACTGTAGAGCGCACGGAGCTGATCCGCGACCTGCGCCTGGGGACGTTCGACGTCCTCGTCGGCATCAATCTGCTTCGGGAGGGGCTGGACCTGCCGGAGGTCTCCCTCGTTGCGATCCTCGATGCGGACCGGGAAGGGTTCCTCCGGTCCGAGGGCTCGCTCATCCAGACCGTCGGCCGGGCTGCGCGCAACCTGAACGGGATGGCCATCATGTACGCCGACCAGGTGACGGGCTCCATGCAGAGGGCCATCGCCGAGACGGACCGCCGGCGAAGTCGGCAGGTCGAGTTCAACCGGGAGCATGGCATCGAGCCCCGGAGCGTCGTGAAGGAGGTCCGGGACGTGATGGAGGCGGCCCGGGAGGCCCCGGGCCGGCGTGGCCGACGGGTCGCCGAGCCCCGGGCGGACTACCGGCAGCTGGATCCCGCGCAACTCGCCCGGCACATCGCCCGGCTGGAGAAGACCATGTTCGAGCATGCCCGCAACCTGGAGTTCGAGGCGGCAGCCCGCGTCCGGGATGAGCTCGATGGCCTGCGGCGCATGGAACTCGGCCTGCCGGCCAGCCCGGCCCGGTGAATGGCGCCTTGCCTTGGGCGCCTGCCTTTCGGTATCGTTCCGCCCGGCCAGCTCCAGGCGCGTAGCTCAGTGGTTAGAGCACTTCCTTGACATGGAAGGGGTCGGTGGTTCGACTCCACTCGCGCCTACCAATTGCCCTTAGATATCCATGCCTGTCATCACCCTGCCGGACGGCAGCCAGAGAGCCTTTGACCGCCCGGTCTCCGTCGCCGAAGTTGCGGCGGCCATCGGGCCCGGACTCGCGCGCGCGGCGCTCGCAGGCCGGGTCGATGACCGGCTGGTCGACACCAGCTTCGTCATCTCTGCCGACGCCACCCTTGCCATCATCACGGCGAAGGAACCGGCCGGCCTCGAGATCATCCGCCACTCGACCGCCCACCTGTTGGCCCAGGCCGTCCAGTCCCTGTTTCCCGATGCGCAGGTGACGATCGGTCCCGTGATCGAGGATGGGTTCTACTACGATTTCGCCTTCAAGCGGCCTTTCACTCCGGAGGACCTCGCGGCCATCGAGGTCCGAATGAAGGAGCTGGTCGCCGCTGACCTTCCGGTAGAGCGCCGGGTCATGTCCCGTGACGAGGCGGTCCGGTTCTTCAGCGGCATTGGCGAGAAATACAAGGCGGAAATCATCGCGGCGATCCCGGCTGACCAGGAGATCAGCCTGTATGGCCAGGGGGGGTGGGTCGATCTCTGTCGTGGTCCCCACGTGCCGTCCACCGGCAAGCTCAAGGCCTTCAAGCTGACCAAGCTCGCAGGCGCCTACTGGCGCGGCGACTCCCGCAACGAGATGCTCCAGCGCATCTACGGCACCGCCTGGGCCGACGAGGCGGCGCTCAAGGCCTATCTTACCCGGCTCGAGGAAGCCGAGAAGCGCGATCACCGGCGCATCGGCCGTGAGCTGGACCTCTTCCATTTCCAGGAGGAGGCGCCGGGCGCGGTCTTCTGGCACCCGAAGGGCTGGACCCTGTTCCAGCAGCTCATCACCTACATGCGGGAGAAGCAGCGGGCGGCGGGCTATCACGAAGTGAACACACCGGAAATCATGGACCGTGGACTCTGGGTGAAGTCCGGCCACATGGAGAAGTTCGGGGACAACATGTTCATGACCCAGACGCCTGACGACCGGGTGTTTGCGATCAAACCCATGAATTGTCCCGGCCACGTCCAGGTCTTCAACCAGGGCCTGAAGAGCTACCGGGATCTGCCGCTGCGGCTTTGCGAATTCGGCAAGGTGCATCGCTACGAGCCCTCCGGGGCTCTGCACGGCCTGATGCGGGTCCGGGCCTTTACCCAGGATGATGCCCACGTGTTCTGCACCGAGGAGCAGATCACGGCGGAGTCGGTGGCGGTGACCGACCTGATCCTCGGCATCTACCGGGACTTCGGCTTCGATGACATCCGGGTCAAGTTCTCCGACCGGCCGGCGAAGCGGGTCGGCAGCGACGACATCTGGGACCGGGCGGAGGCCGCGCTCCGGGAGGCTGCCCGGGCCGGTGGCCTCGAACTCGAGTACAACCCGGGCGAGGGCGCATTTTACGGGCCCAAGCTCGAGTTTGTGCTGCGGGACGCCATCGGCCGGGATTGGCAGTGCGGGACCCTGCAGGTGGATTTCAACCTGCCGGACCGGCTGGGGGCCTCCTTCGTGGCAGACGACAGCCAGCGGCGGGTACCCGTCATGCTCCATCGGGCCATGTTCGGCTCCCTGGAGCGCTTCTGCGGAATCCTGCTGGAGCACCACGCAGGGCGGCTGCCCACCTGGCTGGCCCCGGTGCAGGCCGTGGTGCTGAACATTACGGACCGGCAGGCGGATTTCGCCCGGACCGTAGAGGAAACCCTGAAAAATCAGGGCGTTCGGGTCGAAGCCGATTTGCGGAACGAGAAGATAGGCTTTAAGATTCGCGAGCACACGCTGCAGCGGGTGCCCTACCTGGTCGTGGTGGGGGACCGCGAGGCACAGAATTCTGAAGTGGCCGTGCGCACGCGCGGTGGCAAGGACCTCGGCACGATGCCGGTAGACCGGCTGGCCGCGATGCTTGCTGCCGAGATCGCGAGCCGCGGCCGCGCTGTTATGGAGGGTTGAAGTATCGCTGCCAACAAACGAGTCCGCCGGAACGACGAAATCGATGCGCGGGAACTCCGCGTCATCGGCGCGAATGGCGAACAGATCGGCATCCTCAGCCGGGATGCGGCGCTCCAGCGGGCCCAGGATATCGGGCTCGACCTGGTCGAGATCTCGCCCACCGCGGTGCCGCCGGTCTGCCGGATCATGGACTTCGGCAAGTTCCTGTTCGAGACGAACAAGAAGGCCCACGCAGCGAAGCGCAAGCAGAAACAGATCCAGGTCAAGGAAATCAAGTTCCGGCCTGGCACTGACGAAGGGGATTACCAGATCAAGTTGCGTAATCTCCAGAAGTTCCTCGGCGCCGGCGACAAGGCCAAGGTGACCTTGCGCTTTCGCGGCCGGGAGATGGCCCATCAGGAGATCGGCGTGCAACTACTGCAGCGCGTGCGCCAGGACCTGGAGGCCATTGGAATGGTCGAGCAGTTCCCCCGGCTGGAAGGCCGGCAGATGGTCATGGTGATTGCTCCGAAGAAGAAGTGACCCGGGGTTCAGGCCCCGGGCCGGAACCCGACGTGCCTGCTGCAGCAAGAGCGTGACGGTTGACCCTGGTGGCAATCCCGCCGCCCGTGGTCGCTGAAACCCGCCTGCGATGGCCCGCGCCGCTGCCCCCAGGGCAGCGTGGTGCGATGGTTCGGACCAGGCTACAAGGAGAAGACGACGATGCCCAAGCTAAAGACGAACCGGGGCGCTGCCAAGCGTTTCCGGGCGACGGCCAATGGCTTCAAGGCCGGCCAGTCGCACCTCAACCACATCCTGACGAAGAAGAGCTCGAAGCGTAAGCGCAAGCTGGGTCCGATGAACCAGATTGCCGAATGCGACGTGCCTGGCGTCAGGCGGATGCTGCCGTACTCATAGGGGAGACCGGAACATGGCACGCGTAAAACGTGGCGTGACGGTCAAGGCCCGTCACAAGAAGATGCTCAAGAAGGCCAAGGGCATGTCCCAGGCCCGGAGCAAGCTCTACAAGACTGCCAAGCAGGCGGTAATCAAGGCGGGGCAATACGCCTTCCGGGACCGCCGGGTGCGCAAGCGTGAGTTCCGCGCCCTGTGGATCACGCGGATCAACGCCGCTGCCCGGCTGCACGGCCTGTCCTACAGCCGCTTCATGAGCGGACTCATCAAGTCCGGCATCGAGGTCGACCGCAAGATGCTGGCAGACCTGGCGGTGCACGATGCTGCGGCCTTCGGGGCGCTTGCCGAAAAGGCCAAGGCGGGCCTGGCTGCGGCCTGAGCGCGCCCCCGGGGCACCATTGCGGCGCCCCTGCCCCATACCACCCCGGGTACGTGGCTTGCGTACCCGGGATGGTCCGAGGTCCGTTCCTGTCCCGGTGAAGTGCACAGATGGATATCGTGGAATCCCTCCTGTCCGAGGCGCGTGCGGCGGTGGCAGATGCTGCGGACCTCGCCGCGCTGGACGCCATCCGTGTCCGGTACCTCGGCAAGAAGGGTGAGCTGACTGCGCTGCTCAAGTCGCTCGGCACGCTGCCCGACGCCGAGCGCCGCACCCGCGGCCAGGTGATCAACGCCGCGAAGGATCTCCTCAACGGCGCCCTGGCGGCGCGCCGGGAGGTCCTGGAGGCCGGAGCCCTGGCAGACCAGCTCGCCACGGAAGCTGTCGACGTCACCCTGCCTGGCCGCGGCCAGCAGCCCGGCGGCCTTCACCCCGTGACCCAGACCCTGGAGCGCATCCAGCGCATCTTCACCGCTGCGGGTTTCTCAATCCACGAGGGCCCGGAGGTCGAGGACGACTTCCACAACTTCTCGGCGCTTAACATCCCGGTGGACCATCCTGCACGGGCGATGCATGACACCTTCTATCTCCGGGATGGCAGGCTGCTCCGCACCCATACCTCGCCGGTGCAGATTCGCGCCATGCTGCGCGAGGGTGCCCCCCTGCGGCTGATCGCCCCGGGTCGGGTATACCGGTGCGACTCCGATACCACCCACACGCCGATGTTCCACCAGGTCGAGGGGCTTGTGGTGGACACGGACGTCAGCTTCGCCAACCTCAAGGCAGTACTGGCGGAGTTCCTGGAGCAATTCTTCGAGCGCCCGGCGACCGTGCGCTTCCGTCCATCCTACTTCCCCTTCACCGAGCCCTCCGCCGAGGTGGACGTGCTGTCCGATTCCGGCCGCTGGCTGGAGGTGCTCGGCTGCGGGATGGTTCATCCGCGCGTGCTGGAGAATGCCGGGATCGATGCCGAGAAGTACACCGGGTATGCCTTCGGGATGGGCGTCGAGCGTTTCGCGATGCTCCGGCACGGTATCGACGATATCCGGCTGCTGTTCGAGAACGACCTGCGTTTCCTCCGGCAGTTCGCTGCCGCAGGCTGAGGGACCGGGATGAAGATCAGCGAATCCTGGCTGCGCGAGTACGTGAGTCCGGCGGGCGGAACGGCGGAACTCGTCCACCAGCTCACCATGCAGGGCCTGGAGGTGGAGGGCGTCGAGCCCGGGGGGCCGGCCCTCCCTGGCATCGTTGCCGGGCGGGTGGTTGACGTCGTGCCCCATCCCAATGCGGACCGGCTCCGGGTCTGTCAGGTCGATGCCGGCAGCGGTACGGTGCAGATCGTCTGCGGGGCGGCCAACGTTCGTGCGGGCGGGATCTATCCCGTGGCACTACCAGGCGCCGTGCTTCCGGGCGGCGCCACGATCCGGCAGGCTAGCCTCAGGGGCGTTGAATCCGGCGGCATGCTCTGTTCTGCCGCGGAACTGGGCCTGTGGGAGGCCCCGGGCACCGCCGCTGGTCTGCTTGAGTTCGGGGCCAACACGGTTCCCGGAACACCAGCCGAGCGGGTGCTCGGTCTTCCCGACGCCATCCTCGACCTCAAGATCACCCCAAACCGGGCGGACTGCTTCTCCGTCATCGGCGTGTCCCGTGACCTGGCTGCCACCACTGGCGCCTGCTTCGTGGAACCGGAGGTGCCTGCCGTAGCCACGATCGACTCCCCGGGCTTTCCGGTTCGTGTGGAGGATGCGGTTGCCTGCCCGGTTTTTGTCGTGCGCGCGGTGCGCGGAATTCGCGCCAATGCGGAGTCGCCGGCCTGGCTCAAGGAACGGCTCCGGCGCAGTGGCATCCGTTCGATTCATCCCGTCGTGGACGTCACCAATCTCGTGATGCTCGAGTGGGGCCAGCCCCTGCATGCCTATGACCTGGATTGTCTGGCGGCAGGCATCGCCGTGCGGCCGGCGAAGGAGGGGGAGACGCTGGAGCTTCTGACCGGTGGCTCCGTGAAGCTCGACCCTGGATACCTCGTGATCGCGGACGGCACCGGCGCCATCGGCCTCGCCGGCATCATGGGTGGCAAGACAACCGGCGTCACGGCCGCAACGGTAAACGTCCTGCTGGAATCGGCCTTTTTCACCCCGGCAGCCATCGCGGGGCGGGCCCGTCGCCTCGGGCTGCAGACCGATGCGGCTACCCGGTTCGAGCGGGGCGTCGACCCCGCGGGCCAGCGCCGCGCCATCGAGCGTGCCACGGCACTGCTCATCGCGGTCGCCGGTGGCGAGCCCGGCCCCTGCCAGGTCACAGGAAGTACGCCGTCGCGCCGTCCCGGGATCCTCCTGCGTCGTGAGCGCCTGGCTCGGCTCTTGGGGGCGGTAATCGGTGACGCCGAGGTCGAGGCCATCCTGGGTCGCCTGGGAATGCGGGTTGCCCCCGTCGCCGCGGGTTGGCACGTGGAACCACCCTCGTTCCGCTTCGACGTTGCCATCGAGCACGATCTCATCGAGGAGATCGCCCGTGTCCATGGCTATGACCGGATCGCGCCGGTCAAGGGACGTCAGGACACGACGCTCGGTCGGGCCCCGTCGGGTGAGGCCCGGCTGGAGTCCCTGCGCGCCGTGCTCGTCCAGCGCGGCTACCACGAGGCCGTGACCTTCAGCTTCGTTGACGGCGATCTTGACCGGCAGCTCGCCGGTGGCACGGCTGGCGTGCCGCTGGTCAACCCGATTTCAGCCGACCTCGCGGTCATGCGCCAGACCCTCTGGCCGGGACTCCTGCAGGCGGTTGCCCGCAACCAGGACCGGCAGCAGCGGCGTGTGCGGCTGTTCGAGGCTGGCGTCCGCTTCGTTCCGGGTCCGGAGGGCCACGCCGAGCAGGCCGTGCTGGCAGGCATCGCCGCGGGCAGTGCCTGGCCGGAGCAGTGGGGCGGCGATGGCCGGGCGGCGGACTTCCATGACGTTAAGGCCGACGTCGAGGCGCTGCTCGCCACCGTGGGCCCCGCCGACTTCACCTGGACCGCGGAGAGCCATCCGGCCCTGCATCCGGGCCGGACGGCCCGGCTCCTTCGGGCCGGGAGACCTGCGGGGTGGCTCGGGGCCCTGCATCCGAGCCTTGTTGGGCCGAGCGGGCTCGTTGAAGCGCCCCTGCTGTTCGAACTCGACCTGGCCGTGGTCCGGGAGGCCCGCGTGGCGGCCTATACGCCCGTCTCCCGGTTTCCCGCGGTACGCCGGGACCTCGCCATTCTGGTCCCGCGGGCGACTCCCGTGGGCAAGCTGGTCAAGGCCGTGGCCATGGCGGCGGGACCGGCCTTGCGGGAGGTCGTGGTATTTGACATCTTCGCCGGCGAGCACATCGACGCCGGTCAAAAGAGCGTCGCTTTGGGCTTGATTTTGCAGGAAACATCCCGCACCCTAACTGACGCCGAGACAGACACAATCATCGGTGGCGTGATCCAGCGGCTGGCTACGGATTTCAGCGCCAGAATAAGAGAATAAGCGAGCATGGCTCTCACCAAGGCGGATATGGCGGAGTCCCTGTTCAACGAACTGGGACTTAACAAGCGCGAAGCCCGCGAGCTGGTTGAACTCTTCTTCGAGGACCTGCGTGCGGCACTAGCGAGCGGGGAGCAGATCAAGCTCTCCGGATTCGGCAATTTCGACCTGCGGGACAAGAACCAGCGGCCGGGCCGGAATCCAAAAACGGGCATGGAAATCCCAATCACGGCGAGACGTGTAGTCACGTTCCGCCCCGGACAAAAACTGAAAGCCCGAGTGGAAGCCTATGCTGGAGCCCGGGAATAACGACGACCTGCCCCCGATTCCGGGCAAGCGTTATTTCACGATCGGCGAAGTGAGCGACCTGTGTGCGGTCAAGCCGCACGTGCTCCGTTACTGGGAGCAGGAGTTTCCGCAGCTCAAGCCGGTGAAGCGACGTGGCAACCGCCGGTACTACCAGCGGCAGGACGTCCTCATCATCCGCCAGATCCGCAGCCTGCTCTACGACGAGGGCTTCACGATCGGTGGTGCCAGGCAGAAGCTCACCGGCGAGGAGGCCCGTTCGGATCTCAGCCAGAGCCAGCAGATCGTCCGGCAATTGCGGGTGGAGCTGGAAGAGATCATGCGCCTGCTGCGGCGCTGAGCTGCCGAAGCACGGCTGAATTCGGGTATCATGCCGACCGCCCGTCGAGCGGCTTCGACGAGTGATCACTAGCCATCTGGGAACGGGGCGTGGCGCAGCCTGGTAGCGCACCTGCATGGGGTGCAGGGGGTCGCAGGTTCAAATCCTGTCGCCCCGACCATTCATGGCAGTGATCGGAAGACAAGCTGCCCGGGCGGCCAGCCGTCCGGAGTTCCTGCTGGCCGTCATCACGGTGCTGGCCCTGCCGGTCAGCCTGCCCGTCGCCGAGGCAGGGGAGGCCGACGAAGCGCTCGCGCTGGTCCGCGCCTGGGTGGCTGGCCGATATGACAACGCAGCCCAGTCGGCCCGGGACCTCGGCGATCCCGCCATTCCCGATGACCAGAAGCACCGGCTGATGCACCAGCTGTTCGTGCCCGTCCCGGTGGCGATCCCGGCCCTCGAGGGGTACCTGGTCTTCCAGCAATCCTCGGTCAATGGATCGGAGGACCCGGACCTGATCACCCGGGTGGGCCTCCTGCAGTTCCTCGTCGACGCTGATGGCCAGCTGCGCCAGCGCGAGCTCAACTTCATCGACCTGGACCGGTTCAAGAATGCCCATCGACGACCTGAGCAGCTCGCGGCGGTCGGACCCGCGGACGTCCGCTTCGACCCGGGCTGCGACTTCCCACTGCACCTCACCCCCTCCCGTGAGGAGATCACGGGCGTGATGCCCCGGGGCGCCTGCCGCTTCTTCAGTCCGGGCCTTGGCAAGGAGCTGATCGCCGATGACGCCGTCACCATCCGCCCTGACGAGTACTGGTTCCTGGGGCGTTTCGTGGACGGGGAAGGGCGGGTCATGTGGGGGAATGCCAGCCCCGAGCCCGTAAAGCTCATCCGTGTGTCCCGGGAGCAGGCCGAGCTGCGCTGATGCAGCACCCGGGGCGCCGTTTGGTCCGCACCGCCTATTGTTATAA
>ERZ761602.6378-NODE-6378-length-13223-cov-3.646491_pt1 | contig 13223 bp, 11 predicted proteins | sample MGYA00512165_ERZ761602 | MGnify/ENA primary metagenome ERZ761602 (study PRJEB28899, sample SAMN02445085) | bioreactor sludge metagenome | biome: EBPR sludge; isolation source: Thorneside wastewater treatment plant | place: Australia: Brisbane, Thorneside...
TGCTGCTGCCCCGCCGAACCGATCATCTGCGCGATCACGCTGGGCAAATCAGTTTCCCCGGCGGCCGGGTTGAAGAGGCCGACGCTGACGCCTGGGCCACGACCCTGCGTGAGGCCGAGGAAGAAATCGGCTTGACAAGCGACTGGGTCGAGCCGATTGGCCAGCTGCCGCGCTACCAGACCGTGACGGCCTACGAGGTGCAACCCTGCGTGGCCCTGCTGCGCCCGGGTTTCTCGCTGCGCCTGGACGAGGGCGAAGTGGCCGAGGCCTTCGAGGTGCCGCTAGGCTTCCTGATGGACCCGGCCCGCCACCAGCGCCACCGCGTGCGGCTGCCCGGGCTGGACCGCGAGTTCCTCTCCATGCCTTGGCATCACGACGGGCGCGAGTACTTCATCTGGGGCGCCACGGCGGCCATGTTGCGCAACCTCTATCACCAGCTGCATCAGGGCCGCTGAAGGGCGCGGCTAACATGCCGCGCCATGAGCTTTTTTGCAGTGCTGCTGGCCTTGTTGTGTGAGCAGCTGAAGCCCCTGCCGCATGGGAATGCGGTGCATCAAGGGGTGATCGGCTGGGCGCGTTGGAGCGGGCGCAATTTCGACGCGGGGCGCGAGCACCATGCCTGGGTGGTGTGGCTGGTGACCGTGCTGGCGCCCAGCCTGCTGGTGCTGGCCCTGTACCTGCTGCTGCACCACTATTCCTTGTTGCTGGCCTTGGCTTTCGATGTAGTGGTGCTGTACCTGACCCTGGGCTTTCGTCAATTCAGCCATTACTTCACCGACATCCGGCTGGCGCTGGAGCGGGGCGACGAGCATGAGGCGCGCAATCTGCTGGCGCAGTGGCAGCACCTGGATGCCAGCGAACTGCCGCGTGCCGAGTTGCTGCGCCATGTGATCGAACACTCGCTGCTGGCGGCCCACCGCCATGTGTTCGGTGTGTTCTTCTGGTTCGTGTTGTGCTCGGCCCTGGGCTTGGGGCCGGCGGGTGCGGTGTTCTACCGCCTGGCCGAGTTCGCCAGCCGCTACTGGGCCTTTCGCAACCAGGCCCTGGACACGCACACGCACGAGGGCCTGCGAGAGCGCGCGCGCCAGTGCTTCGAGTGGATTGACCACCTGCCGGCGCGGCTGACGGCCGCTGGCTTCGCCATCGTGGGCAACTTTGAAGAAGCGGTGAACGGCTGGCGCCGCGATGCCGGCCTGTGGCTGCACCCGAATGAGGGAATCATCCTGGCCTCTGCCGCCGGGGCGGTGGGCGTGCAACTGGGCGGTGCGGCCGCACCCGGGGTGACGCCGGACCGCAGCAAGACCCTGGCGGCCGGCGCCGCGCAGGACGCCACGGCGGCCGACGGCTCGACGCCCGGCGAGCCGCCACAGAGTGGCCATCTGCAGTCCGTGGTGCGTCTGGTCTGGCGCTCGGTGGTGCTGTGGATGCTGCTGCTGGCGCTGCTGACGCTGAGCAACCTCATCGGCTGAGCTGCCCTTCCGCGCCCCCGGTCTGGGCGGGCGCGGTGGGCGCCGGTTCCTACTTCAGGATCGTTTCCTGCATGAACTGCGCAATCGACCACATCATGTAGTCGTTGTTTTCCTTGCGCGCGAAGCCGTGGCCTTCGTTCTCGGCCCGCAGGTACCAGACGGGGGTGCCGAGTTCGCGCACCTTGGCCACGATCTGCTCCGCCTCGGTATAGGGCACGCGCGGGTCGTTCTTGCCCTGGATGACGAACAGCGGCTTCTTGATCTTCTCGGCATTGCTCAGGGGCGAGATGCGCTCCAGGAAGTCGCGCATCGCCGGGTCGCGCTCGTCGCCGTATTCCACCCGGCGCAGGTCGCGGCGGTAGCTCTCGGTGTTGTTCAGGAAGGTGACGAAGTGGCTGATGCCCACGATGTCGATGGCGCCGGCGATGCGTTCGCTGTAGTGCGTGGCCACGGCCAGGCTCATGTAGCCGCCATAGCTGCCGCCCACCACCATCACGCGCTCGGGGTCGAGATCGGGCTGGGTCTTGATCCAGTCGAGCAGGGCGCCGATGTCCTTGACCGAGTCTTCGCGCTTGAAGCCGTTGTCCAGCGCCACGAAGGTTTTGCCGAAGCCGCTGGAGCCGCGCACATTGGGCTGGATCAGGGTGATGCCCAGTTCCTGGATGAAGTACTGCCAGCGGCTCAGGAAGCCCACCGTGGCCTGGCCCTCCGGGCCGCCATGGATGCTGATGAGCACTGGACGGCGTCCCGTGAAGCGCGCCGGCGGACGGTTCAGCAGGCCGCTGATCGGCAGGCCGTCAAAGCTCTTCCAGCGGACTACCTCGGTTTCGCTGAAGGTCTGGGTGTCGATGCCGGCGGGCACGGCGGCCTGGGTCCATTGCGTGCTGCGGCCCTTTTCATCCAGCACATGGATCTGGCTCGGCCCCTTGGGGCTGCTGACCGAGTAGGCCAGCAGCGGCAGCTGGGGGTGAAACACCGTGCTGCCCACCGAGCCGGCGGCCAGGCCCTGGGGCGCGGGCCGTTCCTTCCAGCCCTGGGCGTCGAAGAAGCGCATCTCGTCGCGGCCGTCCACATTGGCCTGCAGGACCATGCTGCGCTGGTCGGCGCTCATGGAGCCGCCCCGGATGTCCCACGGGATGTGGGCCGTGATGCGGCGCAGTTCCTGGGTCTTCAGATCCAGCACGGCCAGTTCGCGGAACTCGCCGAAGCGGTCGGTGGAGACCAGCATGGCCTGGCCGTCGCGCGTGAAGCTGCCGGCGTACACGGCCTTGGCTTCCTGGCTGCCGGGCTTGGGTAGCAATTGCACCGGCTTGCCAGCGTTCTCACCCTCCAGTTCCATCACCCAGAGCTGGGACTCATTGGCGCTGAGGTAGCGCTGCAGGGCCATGCGTTTGCCGTCTTCGCTGATGCTGCCGCCCCAGCCGCCACCTTCCAGCTCCACCAGCTTGCGGCGCTCGGCCAGTGGTTCCTTGGCCTCGGGGTTCACGGCCCAGAAGCTGGTCATGATGGTGGCGCGGCTGCCGCCTTGGGCGGTGCGGTCGATCGGTACGCTGCTGTAGACGATCTCGCCCTGCGGCTTGCGCCAACCGTTCATGGCATTGCGCTCGTCGCTGTGGGTGATCTGTACCGGCGGCTCGCCGGCCAGGCCTTGGCGGAACAGCTGCGCCACTTCGTTGCCGCCGGTGGAGCGGCTGAAGACCAGGTAGCGGCCGGCCTTGGGCTCGAAGCTGCCCATGCCGGCCGGCTCCGGCCCCTGGGTGATGGGCTTGAGCTCACCCATGGCCAGATCCAGCAGGAACAGCTGAGCGGTGCTGGCGCCTGCCGCACGGTGGCTCACCAGCATTTCGGCGCGGGTGGGGTGCCAGCCCACAAAGGCATGACCGCGGAACTCGGTGTAGGCCGCCATGCGCTCGGCCAGGGCCTGCGGTACGGCGGGCAGGTTCTGCATGAAAAGCGAACCGGGCGGGCTGACCACGGCCGAAGCTGCCGGGGCCAGGGTTTGGGCGTGCAGGCCTGGCAGGGTGGCCAGGGTGGCGAGGGCCAGAGCTTGCTGGGCAAAAGCGCGACGGTGCAGGGTTTTCATGGATGAGGCAAAGGTTTGACGGCAAGCGCCGATTGTTTCGGCCGCTCGCCGCGCGTGTCGGAAGTCCTTCAGAACGGGCAGGGGCTTTGAAGGGAAAACCCCGCACATTCCAGGTCTTGGGCATGCAGCAGCAGGCGCGGAGCGGGCCGATCAGGGTCGTACAGGGCATCGCCCACGATGGGGTGGCCCAGCGCCAGCAGGTGCACGCGCAGTTGGTGGGCGCGGCCCGTCACCGGGCGCAGCTCCAGGCGGCTTTGGCCGCTGGGGCAGGGGCCGGGGGCGCTGCGCCAGTCGGTCTGGCTGGGCTTGCCCTGCGCCAGGTCGACCTTCTGCAGCGGGCGGTTCGGCCAGTCGGCCAGCAGGGGCAGGTCGATGCGTTGCCACGCGGGGCTGGCCAGTTCGCCCCAGACCAGGGCGATGTAGCGCTTCTCGACCTGTCGCTGGGCAAAGCGCATCGACCACACGCGCTGCGCCACCGGCCCGCGCGCGAACAGCAGCAGGCCGGAGGTGGCCATGTCCAGGCGGTGCACCACCAGGGCCTCGGGGAACTGCGCCTGCACGCGGCTCCAGGCGCAGTCCTGCTTGTCCGGGCCACGGCCGGGCACCGAAAGCAGCCCGGCCGGCTTGTTGATGACGATCAGTTCGTCGTCGCGGTAGACGAGCTCAAAAGACATCCAGCAAACCGGACTGCAGCGCCGATTGCGGGTTGGAGCCGGCGGCGCGCACCTGCTGCAGGGCGGCGGCGGCGTCCAGCCCCAGCTGCTTGAGCACGCAGGCGGCGGCCCGGCCGGTGCGGCCGATGCCGGCGGCGCAGTGCAGCAGCACCGATTCACCCTGGCGCAGCGCGTTGGCGATCTCGATCACCCCCAGGCGGAAGCGTTGCGCATCGGCGTGCAGGCCGAAGTCCTGCATCTCCAGGTGTTGCCAATGCCAGGGCGTGCGGTGGTTGAGGGCCACGGCATAGGCCGGGGCCAGACGTTCCACCTCGTCCCAGGGTGTCAGGCAGACGATGCGGGTCAGGCCGGCTTCGGCGGCCAGGGCCTCAAACTGGGCCCAGGGTTCCAGGCGGCCGGGCATGGAGTGCAGCCACAGGCGGCCGGGGACGTGGGCGGGCAGGGGCAGGGAGCGCATCGGCATGCAGGGGATTGTTCCGCAATGCTCCAATCCAGCGCATGAGCAGCGAACCTTCCCATCCCGCCGTCGAACGCGTGCAGCAGGCCCTGGCCGCCGGCGGCGCCAGCGTGCGGCCGCAATGGCTTGCCGACGGCGCACACACCGCCGCCCAGGCGGCCGAACAACTGGGCGTGCCGCTGGGCGCGATAGCCAAGTCCGTCATCCTGCGCTGTGGCGATGCCGCAGTGCTCTGCATCACCGCCGGCGACCGCCGCGTGCAGGCCGAGCGCCTGCCGCCCGAGCTGGGCACGCCCGGCCGCGCCGATGCCGACTTCGTGCGCCGCCACACCGGCTTTGCCATTGGCGGCGTGGCGCCGCTGGGCTTTGCCCCGGCTGAAGCCGCCAGCGCCCCGCGCGTGCTGATGGACCCGAGCCTGTGGCGCTTCGACACCGTCTGGGCCGCCGCCGGCCACCCGCGCACCGTCTTCGGCCTGCCCCCCGATCAACTGCAGCAACTGGCCGCGGCCACCGTGCACCCCTTCACCGATGAGTCCTGAACTCCTGCCTTCCCCTTGCATCAACGTCTGCAAGATGGACGCCGCCGGCCGCTACTGCCTGGGCTGCGCGCGCCGCATTGATGAGATCGCCGGCTGGGGCCAGGCCAGCGAGGCGCGCAAGCGCGAGATCTGGCTGCAGCTGCCGGAGCGGCGCGTGGCGCTGGGCCTCAAGCCCGTGGCCCAGCCGGAGAGCCTGTGATGCACGCGCTGCGCTTCTACTTCGACCCCATCTCGCCCTATGCGGCCCTGGCGTTCTGGAACCTGCCCGAAGCGCTGCGGGGCCACAACCATGTGGTCGATTACGTGCCCGTGTTGTTCGGCGCCCTGCTCAAGGCAAATGGCCAGAAGGGCCCGGCCGAGATCGAGACCAAGCGCGCCTGGACCTACCGCCAGGTGCTCTGGCTGGGTCGCGAGCAGGGCCTGAGCCTGCCGGCCCAGCACCCCTTCAACCCCCTGGCCCTGCTGCGCCTGGCCTGGGCCTGCTGCGATGAGGGCTTGACCCCTTCGCGCTGGGTGGTGGAGCAGCTGCTCAGCCATGTCTGGCAAGGGCAGGGCGCGGACGCCAACGACCCGGCCCGGCTGCAGGCCCTGGCCGAGACCCTGGCGCCGCAGCGGCGCGCTGATGAAGAAGCCGCCAAGCGCCGCCTGCGCGAGGCCACCGACGCGGCCCTGGCCGCCGGCGTGTTCGGCGTGCCGACCATCGAATGGCAGGGCAAGCTGTTCTGGGGCCAGGACGCGTTGCCGATGCTGGTGGCGGCGCTGGAGGGTGACTCCTGGTTCCAGTCGGGCGCTTGGGAAGACGCCGGCAAACGACCGGCTGGCATCCAGCGCAGCTGACACACTGCGCGGCTTCACAGCCTCAGCAGCCCTGTCATGCCGCGCACCCTCAAGCCCTTTGATGTCGATGCCCTCTGGGCCCTGGCCCGCATCGGTGAGCCCAGCCTCAGCCCCGACGGCGCCCAGGCCGTGGCCAGCGTCACCCGCCACGACATGGAGGAGAACCAGGCGCGCAGCAGCCTCTATCTGTTCTCCACCCTGGGTGGCGAGCCCCGCCGCTTGACCGAGGCCGGCGACAAGGACGGCCAGCCGCGCTGGAGCCCGGACGGGCGCTGGATCGCCTTCACCGCCAAGCGCGAGCAGGGCGGGGTCAAGGACGAGGAGCCGCAGCTCTACCTGATCGCCCCCGATGGCGGCGAGGCGCAGCGGCTGGGCAGCGTGCCCACCGGCGTTGAGGCCTTCCGCTGGGCGCCCGACGGCCGCAGCATCGTCTTCATCTCCTGGGTCTGGCCCGAGCTCAAGGGCATGGAGGCGCAGGCCAAGGCGCTGAAGGACTTCAAGGCGCGCAAGGAAACGGCCTATGTGACGGACGAGGCCCTGTACCGCCACTGGGACCACCACATCCCCATGGGCCGCCAGCCGCAGCTGCATGTCATCGAGCTGAAAACCGGCAAGGTGCGCAACCTGATGCAGGGCAGTGGGGTCTCCCTGGACTGGCGCGAGCCGGGCGTGAACAGCTTTGCCTTCGCGCCCGATGGCCGCCGCATCGCCTTCGCCTTCGACCCGGCGGCGGAGAAGCGCCCCGACAACTGCTTTGCCCTGGCCGAGCTGGACCTGAAGACCGGCGCCATCCGCACCCTGCTGCAGGACGCCGACTGGAGCTTCGACGCCCCCGCCTACAGCCACGCCGGCCAGCACCTGGCCTTCGTGGCGGCCGAGCAAGGCCGCCGCCACACCGCGCCGGCTCAGCTGGCGGTGCTGGACACGCAGGGCCATTGGGCGGTGCTGAGCGCCGAATTCGACCGCGAGGTGGAAGCCCCGCTGCGCTGGCGGGCCGACGACCTGGCCATCCGTTTCGCCGCCGAGGACCAGGGCCGCCGCCATCTGTGCGAGTTCGACTTGCAAACGCGCGCCGAGCCGGCCCTGCTGTTCGAGGGCGGCCATCTGGCCGCCTTCGATGCCCAGGCCGATGCCGTGGTGGTGCTGCACGACGCCGTGCAGTTCCCGCCGCGGCTTTCGGTGCTGGGGGCGGAGGGCCCGGTGCGCATCGAGCAGCTCAACGACGCCCAGCTGGCCCAGCACGCCTTCGGCGCGCATGAGGAGGTCTGGCTGCAGGGGGCCCAGGGCGATGCGGTGCAGATGTGGCTGGTCTACCCGCCGGGCTTTGACCGCAAGAAGAAGTGGCCGGCGATGCACGTCATCCACGGCGGCCCGCACACCGCCTTTGGCGACAGCTGGCACTGGCGCTGGAACCACCAGGTGTTCGCCAACCAGGGCCAGGTGGTGGCCTGCGTGAACTACCACGGCTCCTCCAGCTTCGGCTTCGCGTTCAAGGACAGCATCACCCACCGTTGGGGCGAGCTGGAGCTGCAGGACGTGGAGGCCGGCACCGACTGGCTGCTGCAGCAGCGCTGGGTGGACAACAAGCGCATCACCGCCACCGGCGGCAGCTACGGCGGCTACATGGTGGCCTGGATGAACGGCCACACCGGCCAGGGCGTGGCGCCGGGCCGCTACCGCGCCTATGTGTGTCACGCCGGCTGCTACGACTGGCAGGCCATGTTCGCCACCGATGGCTATACCTGGTTCCCGCGCGAGCTGGGCGCCGCCTACTGGGACGACCCCGCCAAAGTGGCGGCCCAGAGCCCGCACGCTTTTGCGCAGCACTGCCAGACGCCCACGCTCGTCATCCACGGCCAGCTGGACTACCGCGTGCCCGATGCCCAGGGCCTGGCCTACTACAACACCCTGAAGGCGCGCGGCGTGCCGGCCCGCCTGGTGTGGTTCCCGGACGAGAACCACTGGATCCTGAAGCCGCGCAATTCCAAGCTCTGGTACCAGGAGTTCTTCGCCTGGATCGCGGCGCACACCGCCTGAAGCCTTGCGCCGACCGAGGAGGGTTCTGCCGTGAGCGACACCAAGAAGCCGCGCATCCAGATGGCCGACCTGGCCCGCATGGCGGGGGTCAGCAAGGCCACGGTGAGCCGCGCGCTGGCCGACAGCCCGCTGATCAATGCCGAAACGCGGCAGCGCATCCAGCAGCTGGCGCGCGAGCACCAGTACGCGGTGAACCTGGGCGCGCGCAATCTGCGCCTGCAGCGCAACCAGACCATCGCCGTGGTGGTGCCTTATGAGGGCCAGACGCACCAGCAGCTCAGCGACCCCTTCTTCCTGGGCATGATCGGCGCGCTGGCCGATGCGATTTCGCTGCGCGGCTGCGACATGCTGCTCACGCGCATGGACGCCGCCGAGCTCGGCCGCTGTGCCGAGCTGGTGCAGGGCGGCCGGGCCATGGGCGTGGTGCTGATCGGGCAGTGGCACCAGCACGATCTGCTCAACCAGATGGCCGAGGCCGGCTTGCCGATGGTTGTGTGGGGCGCCGACATGGGCCCTGGGCAGCGCTACTCCAGCGTGGGCGGGGACAACATCGAAGGCGGCCGCCTGGCCGCCGAGCACCTGCTGGCGCAGGGCCGGGCGCGCATCGCCTTTCTGGGCGACCCGGAACTGCCCGAGGTGGCGCAGCGCTGGCAGGGCCATGTGCAGGCGCTGGCGCGGGTGGGCCTGCAGCCCGACCCGCAGCTGCTGCTGCGCGTGCCCTTTGACAGCACGCGCGCCGCCCAGGCCCTGGCCGCGCTGCTGGACGCCGGCACGCGTTTCGACGCGGTGCAGGCCTGCTCCGACCTGCTGGCGCTGACCGCCATCCAGGTGCTGCGCGCGCGCGGCCTGCAGGTGCCGGCGGATGTCGCCGTCATCGGCTTCGACGACATGCCGGTGGCGGCGCTGGCCAACCCGCCGCTCAGCACCATCCACCAGCCGGTGCCGCAGGCCGGCGCGGCGCTGGTGGAAAGCCTGATGGCCCTGCTGGACGGCCAGGAGCCACCGCACCGCACGCTGCCGGTGCACCTGGTGGAGCGCCGCTCCAGCCGCCTGACGGCCTCCGCCTGAAGCCTGCTCGAAGGCCCGCTGCGGACCCGGTGTTAGCCCTAATGCAATCGATTGCATTCGCGTCACAATGCGGCCCCGAAGCAGACATCAACGACCTGCCGGCCGAGCGCTCCCCAAGAGCGCCGGACCGGCCGGCGCCCCGACACAGCCCGCCCCATTCCGGCAGCCACCCGGCCTGACGACCCGGTTGCGATGCCCCGCTCGCCCCGCGAGGAGACCCGCATGTCCCGTGCCCTCAAGCCCTGCAGCCTGGCCGCCAGCCTGCTTTGCCTCGGCCTGTCCGTCCAGGCGCAAACCCAGACCGCCACCCCGGCCGTCAACGAGCCAGAAGCCCAGGCCGCGGCCGATGCCGGCCTGCAGCTCGAAAAGGTCGTCGTCACCGGCACCACCACCGGCCGCAGCAAGATGCTGCAGTCGGTCTCGGTGTCCACGCTCAGTGCCGACAAGATCGCCAAGAGCGGTGCCGCCAGCAGCGCCGAGCTGCTGCGCACCGTGCCGGGCCTGCGCGCCGAAAGCAGCGGCGGCGAGGGCAATGCCAACCTGACGGTGCGCGGCGCCCCCATCAGCGCAGGCGGCTCGCGCTACCTGCAGCTGCAGGAAGACGGCCTGCCGCTGCTCTTGATCGGCGACATCAGCTTCGCCACCGCCGACCAGTTCCTGCGCGCCGATGCCATGGTCGATTCGGTGCAGGTGGTGCGCGGCGGCTCGGCCAGCACCACCGCCACCAACGCCCCAGCGGGCATCGTCAACTTCCTCAGCAAGACCGGCGCGCAGCCGGGCGGCAGCCTGGCCGTCAGCACCGGGCTGGACCACCGCCAGGCGCGCGTGGAGTTCGACGCCGGCGGCCAGCTCTCGGACAGCCTGAGCTACCAGCTGGCCGGTTACTACCGGCTGGGGGAGGGCGTGCGCCCCAGCGATGTCGACCTGGAGGACGGCGGCCAGCTGCGCCTGAACCTGACCCAGCGCTTTGCCGGCGGCTTCCTGCGCCTGCACCTGAAGAACCTGGACGACCGCACGCCCACCTACCTGCCGGTGCCGGTGCAGCTGAACGGCAACCGCATCGAGCGCCTGGCCGGCATCGACCCCCGCACCGCCTTCTTCTTCAACAGCCGGCTGCCGCAGGACGTCACGGCCGACCGCAACGGCAACCGCGTGGTCAGCAACCCGGCCGAGGGCCTGCAGGTGAAGAACCGCTCGGTCGGCCTGGAGCTGGACGCCGAGGTGGGCAACGGCTTCCGCCTGAACAGCAAGCTGCGCCGCAGCGAGATCAGCGGCCGCTTCATCGGCGCCTTCCCGGCCGGCAGCGCCCCCACCGCCGCCGCCAATGGCGCCAACCGCTACACCGGCAGCGCGCCCGTGTTCAGCATGCATGTGTTCAACAGCGCGCTGGACGACATGGGCAATGTCTTCAGCGACACCCGCCTGGCGCGCGTGTTCGATCTCGGCGCGGGCCTCAAGCTCACCGGCACCGCCGGCCTGTTCTGGGGCCGCCAGACGGTGGCGCAGACCTGGTTCTGGAACCGCTACAACGTTGAGCTCAAGGGCGAGGGTGCGCGCATCCTGGACAACGCCGGCAACCCGACCACGCTGCCGGTGGGCCTGGGCACCACCACCTGGGGCGGCTGCTGCGTGCGGGCGATGGACGTGGACGTGACGGCCGCCGCGCCCTATGTCGCGGCCACGCTGGACATCGGCCCCTGGTCCATCGACGCCAGCCTGCGCCGCGACCGCCTGCGCGGCAGCGGCTGGACGCAGGAGGACAACACCCCCGCCGCCGATGGCAGCTTCACCGGCTGGAACCCGGCCAGCCGCGCCAATGTGGCCTGGAGCAGCAGCCACAGCAGCTACTCGCTGGGGGCGAACTACGCGGTGTCGCGCGATCTGGCCGTGTTCGGCCGCGCCAGCCAGGGTGTCAGCCTCTCCAGCCCCGACCGCCAGTTCGGCAGCGCCGCGATGACCGGCGGCCAGCCCTATCCCGTCAACGAGCTCCAGCAGCTGGAGGCGGGCCTGAAACTGCGCAGCGGCAACTTCAACGGCTTCTTCACGCTGTTCGACGCCAAGACCCAGGAGAACGGCGGCTTCGAGGTGACGACGCGCAGCTACCTGAACGACAACTACCGCGCCCGCGGCCTGGAGGCGGAGCTGAGCTACGCGCTCGGCCCCGTGACGCTGAACGGCGGCGCCACCTGGACGCGCGCCCGCATCGAGGGCGGCGCCAACGACGGCAAGACGCCGCGCCGCCAGGCCGATCTGAGCTACCAGCTCGGCCTGAACGCGCAGCTGGGCGACTTCGATCTCGGCGCCACCCTGGTGGGCACCACCAAGAGCTACGCGCAGAACGACAACCGGGTGCTGCTGCCGGGCTACTTCGTGCTCAACCCCTACCTGAACTGGCAGCTCAGCGAGCGCCTTTCGCTCTCCTTCAGCATCAACAACCTGTTCGACAAGCTGGCCTACACCGAGGCCGAGGGCCAGGGCAATCTGGTGGACAACCCGCTCTATGTGGCGCGGGCGCTGAACGGTCGCAGCAGCAAGGCCGTGCTGCGCTACAGCTTCTGAGCGTGATGCCCGCCGCCCCCTGCCTGCTGCTGCTCGGCGAAGCCCTGGTCGACCGCCTGCCCACCGGGCCGGTCGCCGCCGGGGCGCCGCTGAACGCGGCCCGCCACCTGCGCCGCTTCGGCTGCGCGCCGCTGCTCCTCAGCCGCATCGGGCGGGACGATGAAGCCGGACGCCAGGTCGAGGCCGCGATGCGCGCGGCCGAGCTCTCGCTGGTGGGCCTGCAGCGCGACTCGCAGCACGCCACCGGCGTGGTGGAGGTGCAGATGCTGCCGGGCGGCGGGCACCGCTTCGAGATCGCGGCCGACGCCGCCTGGGACCACCTGGACGCCGCTGCGGCCCTGGCGCCGCTGGCGGCCGTGCCAGCCCAGCTGCTGTACTTCGGCACGCTGGCCCAGCGCAGCCCGGCCAGCCGGCAGGCCATTCGCGCGGTGCTTGAAGCCTGCCCGGCACCGCGCTTCCTGGACCTCAATCTGCGCGCCGGCGTGGGCGCCGAGCTGGCGCTCGAATCGCTGCGCCTGGCGCATTGGCTGAAGGTCAACGACGAAGAGCTGGCGCAGCTGCTGAGCTGGACCGGCCTGGCGGATGCCGGCGCCCTGGTGCGGGCCTTCGGCCTGCAGCGCCTCGTCGTGACCCGCGGCGCGGCCGGTTACGCCAGCTTCGACGCCGCCGGCCGACTGGAGGCCGAAGGGCAGGGCGAGCGCATCGCCGCCCTCGTCGACACCGTGGGTGCGGGCGATGCCTTCAGCGCCTGCCTGCTCGCTGCCCATTTGCAGGGCAAGGCCTGGGCCCCCGCCCTGGCCTTGGCCAACCGTTTTGCGGCCGCGCTTTGCGGCCAGGCCGGTGCGTCCCCGTCAGACCCGGCCTCTTTCTATCCCCCATGGCAGGCCGCGCTGCGCGCCTTGCCGGAGGCCGCACGATGAACGCCAAGCCGTTGCTGTCGCCCTGGCAGATCGTCAACATGAATGTCGGCTTCCTCGGCATCCAGTTCAGCTTCGGCCTGCAGCAGGCCAATATGAGCCCGATCTACCAGATGCTCGGCGCTGGCGGCAAGGAGCTGCCGCTGCTCTGGCTGGCCGGGCCGGTGACCGGCCTGATCGTGCAGCCGCTGATCGGCGCGCTCAGCGACCGCTGCACCCACCCGCGCGGCCGGCGCACGCCCTTTTTCCTGTGGGGCGCGCTGCTGTGTTCGCTGGGCCTGCTGGCCATGCCCTTCAGCCCGGCGCTGTGGTTCGCCGCCTCGCTGCTGTGGATCCTGGACGCCGCCAACAACATCACCATGGAGCCCTACCGGGCCTATGTGAGCGACCGCCTGCGGCCCGAGCAGCACCCGCCGGGCTTCCTGACGCAGGCGGCCTTCACCGGCCTGGCACAGACCCTGGCCTACCTGATGCCCAGCATCCTGGTGCTGCTGGGCATGAACAAGGACCAGCTCGGCAGCAACGGCATCCCGGTGGGCACCACCACCGCCTTCCTGATCGGCGCGCTGCTGTCCTTCAGCAC
>ERZ761602.6379-NODE-6379-length-13221-cov-6.755810_pt1 | contig 13221 bp, 10 predicted proteins | sample MGYA00512165_ERZ761602 | MGnify/ENA primary metagenome ERZ761602 (study PRJEB28899, sample SAMN02445085) | bioreactor sludge metagenome | biome: EBPR sludge; isolation source: Thorneside wastewater treatment plant | place: Australia: Brisbane, Thorneside...
GTCTGACGGGTGTAGCCGCGCTCGGCCTCATCGCGCCGACGACGCGCGTTAACCAGCAATTGCTGACGGTGGCCGCCGCCGTCGTCGCGGCCGGCCTCAACCTGTTCGTGCTCGCGCTGCTGGCCTTGCTGAAGCCGCGTCTTCCAGCCGCGCGCTGGGAGGCGCTGGTGGTGGTGGCCCTGGCGCTGGACCTGATTTACGCCAGCCTCGGCCTGAACCCGGGCGCGCCCGCCGCGCTCTACCGCGCGCCGACCACCACAGGCCCCGAGCTGCAACAGGCGCTGGCCGGCCACCGCCTCTTCCAGTACCCGGACGACGAGTATCGCGTCCGCTTCACCCCGTTCTTCTCTTTCCTGACATACGGTCCGCCGGAGCTGGCGCAGGGCGCGCGCGAGACGCAGCTGGCCAATGTCGCCGGCCTGGAGGGCGTGGCCGCCGTCAACAACTTCGATCCGCTCGTCAGCGCACGGCTGGCCGACGTAATCCAGGTCATCAGCCAGACGCGCTCGGTGGATCTGCTCCTGGCCCTGGACGTCGGCGCCGTGGCCAGCCGGGCTCCGCTGGCGTGGGAGGTGCTGGCGCGCACGCCGGACCTGGCCGGCGTCGAGCCGGTGACGTTCTATCGTGTGCCCGGCGAGCCGCGCCGGGCCTGGGTGGTATACTCGGCCGTCGAGGCCGCCGACCCTGCCGAAGCGCGCGGCTGGCTGGCCGAGCCGGGTTTTGACCCGGCCCAGACCGTGATCCTGGAACCTTCGCCGCCCGGTCAGGCGGGGCCGGCGTCCGCGCCCGCGCCGCGGCCCGGTGATCCCAATCAGGCGTCGGTGACGGTTACGCTGGAGCGGTCCGGCTGGCTGGTGTTGGCGGACACTTACTACCCGGGCTGGTCCGCCTGGGTGGACGGCCAGCCGGCAGCAGTGCGGCCCGCCAACCTGGCCGGGCGCGCCGTCGCCGTGCCGGCCGGCACCCATCAGGTGTTGTTTCACTATCAACCGGAGACGTTCCGTTGGGGGGCGGCCCTGAGCCTGTTGGGCGTGGGCGTCTGGCTGGCCGCGGCCCTGGGGAGCGCCCTGCGTCTCAGACCTGCATGAACATCGTCGTCGTCCTGCCGACCTACAATGAGGCCGAAAACATCGTGCGGCTGGTGCCGGAGCTGCTGGGCCTCCCGAACGACCTGCGCGTCCTGATCGTCGACGACGCCTCGCCGGACGGCACCGGCCGGCTGGCCGACGACCTGGCCGAGCGCAATCCTGGGCGCGTCAGCGTCCTGCATCGGCGCGGCAAGCTCGGCCTGGGCACGGCCTACCTGGCCGGCTTCCAGCGCGCTTTTGAGTTGGGCGCCGACCGCATCCTGACCATGGACGCGGACTTCTCCCATCAGCCGCGCTACATCCCGGCCATGCTTGCGCGCTGCGCGGACGGCGACCTGGTCATCGGCTCGCGCTACGTCGCCGGCGGCGGTGTGCTGGATTCGCCTCCGGCCCGGCGCTTGCTCAGCCAGACCGCCAACTGGCTGGCGCACCTGTGCCTGGGGCTGAAGGCCCGCGACGTCACCGCCGGCTTCCGGCTCTACCGCCGCGAAGCCCTGGCCTCGCTGCCGCTGGACCGCATCTTCTCGTCCGGCTACTCCTTCCTCATTGAGTTGCTCTACCTCGTGGAGGCGCGCGGCTGGCGCGTGGCGGAGGTGCCGATCCTGTTTCAGGACCGGGCCCTGGGCCAATCCAAGATCTCGCGCAACGAAGTCTTTAAGGCGCTATACACGGTGCTGCGGTTGACCGGGCGCCGGCTAAGGCACCGCTAATCCCGTTCTCTTGAACCTTTCATGCGCCGGAGGGGTAATACCTGCGCGTTATGGTCGCGTAGGAGGAAGCCTGTTGTCCGCGCATACCAACCCGTATAATGGGAAGGATCACACCCACGTCAGCGCTTTTCGGGGAGACTCTGTGGCCACCACCGTCGACGTCAACGTCAAGTCCATCGCCGAACGCCTCAGCGCCAACGTCGAGAAAGTCATCGTCGGCAAAACCGCCGAAGTCCAACTCACGCTGATCGGATTGCTCTGCCAGGGGCACTTGCTCGTCGAAGATGTGCCCGGCGTGGGCAAGACGACGCTGGCCAAGACGCTGGCGCGCTCGCTCGGCACGTCTTTCAACCGGCTGCAGTTCACGCCGGACATGCTGCCCAGCGACGTGACCGGCGTGTCCATCTTCAACCAGCAGACGCGCGAGTTTGAGTTCCGGCCGGGGCCGATCATGGCCCAGGTGGTGCTGGCCGACGAGATCAACCGGGCCACGCCCAAGACGCAGGCCGCGCTGCTGGAGGCGATGGAGGAGAAGCAGGTGACGGTAGACGGGATCACGCACCCGCTGCCGCGCCCGTTCATGGTGCTGGCGACCCAGAACCCGATCGAATACGAAGGCACGTTTCCGCTGCCGGAGGCGCAGTTGGACCGCTTCCTGCTGCGCTTATCGCTGGGCTACCCGCACGCGGCCGACGAGATCGCGGTCCTGGAGCGCCAGCAGTTCAGCCACCCGGTGGATGCGCTGGAACAGGTTGTGACCGTGGACGAGTTGCTGGGCGCCCAGACGGCCGTGCGGCACATCCACGTCGCGCCGGCCATCAAAGGCTACATCGTCGAGCTGACCTCCCAGACCCGCAAGCACCCGGACGTCTACCTGGGCGCCAGCCCGCGCGGCAGCCTGGCCCTGTTCCGGGCCGCGCAGGTGCGGGCCGCGCTGGACGGCCGTGACTACGTCATCCCCGACGACATCAAGGCCCTGGCCGATGCGGCTCTGGCGCACCGCATCATCATCGGCCCGGCCGCGCGCATCAAGAACGTCGACGCGCGCGCGGTGGTCAAGGAAGTGCTGACGGCCGTGCCGGTGCCCGGCGGCACCCAGCTCAAGCGCTAGGGCCGCGCCGGCATGCGCTCCCGCCGCCTCGTCGTCCTGCTGCTGCTGGCCGCCTCGCTCATCGGCGCGCTCGTCACCGGCCGCGACCTCTTCTACAACCTGCTGTATTTGTGGCTGGCGCTGGTGGTGCTGGCGGGTCTGTGGGCCTGGACGAGCCTGGGCCGCGTGCGCGTGGCGCGTCAGACGCGGACGCTGCGCGCCCAGGTGGGCGACACGATCGAGGAACGCCTGGCCGTTCGCAACCAGGGGCGCCTGCCCAAGTTGTGGGTCGAGATTCGCGACCAATCGGATCTGCCCGGCCACCGGCCGAGCCGCGTGGTGGTCGGGCTCGGCCACGCTCAGGAGCGCGTCTGGGTGGCCCGCACGCGCGCGACCCAGCGCGGGCGCTTCCGCCTGGGGCCGCTGTCCGTCACCTCCGGAGATCCCTTCGGGCTCTTCCGCGTCACGCGTCACATCACTTCCACCAACCAGGTGGTGGTCTACCCGGCCACCGTCGCGCTGCCGGACTTCCCGCTGCCGGTCGGCACGGCGCCGGGCGGCGACGCCCTGCGGCGGCGCACCCACTACATCACGCCCAACGCCGCCGGCGTGCGCGATTACACCCCCGGCGACTCCTTCAACCGCATCCACTGGCGTTCGACCGCCCGCCGTGACCGCCTGATGGTCAAAGAGTTCGAGCTGGACCCGCTGGCCGATATCTGGCTGATCCTGGACGGCGACCGGACCTTGCAGGCCGGCGACATGACGCCGCCGGCGGAGTCGGATTCAGAGGTGACGGCCTGGTACGCCACTCCGGCCCCCATCCGTCTGCCGCCCAATACGGAGGAGTACTCGGTCAGCGTGACCGCTTCGCTGGCGCAGCATTTTTTGCGGCGGGACCGAGCCGTGGGGCTGGTGGCCTACGGCGAGACGCGCGAGATCGTCCAGCCGGACCGCGGCGAACGCCAGCTCACCAAGATTCTGGAAACCCTGGCGGTCTTCCGGGCCACCGGCCGCGTCAGCCTGCGCGACGCGCTCGTGCTGGAGGCGGACCAGCTGCCGCGCGGCGCAACCGTGATGCTGGTGACGGCCTCCGGCGACCTGGGGTGGGTGAGCCTGGCCCACGCCCTGAAGCGCCGCGGCGTCAATGTGCTGACGTTCCTGGTGAACGGCGCCTCGTTTGGGGGCAAGCGCGACAACGCCGGCCTGGTCGGCGCCCTGTGGGGCGTCGGCTTGCCGGCGTATCGGATCGACAAGGGCGCGGACCTGGCCGCGGCCCTGCTGCTGCGGCCGTAGGCCGCGCGCGCTCAGCCTTCGATTTCCTCAATCGCCTCGAACGGGGTCTGGCCGCCAAACGCCACCTTCATCAAGCCGGGCAGATATGAGTCCAGCGTCTGCACCGCCGGGTACAGGGCGTTGCGGATCAGGTTGGGCGCCAGCGTCTCTCCCTCGAAGTCCAGGCTGCTCTTGTAGCGCACTTCGCCGTCGGAAAAATCCAGCTCGAAGTTGCCGATGCGCAGCCCATAGTTGGCGCGCGTGAGGAACTCGGCGATGGCCGGGCGCGTCTCCTCCGGCACTTTGATCGTGCTCACCGCGTAGAAGATGAACTGTTCCAGGTCCACGCGGATCTGGGCGTAACAGCGCAGCTCGCCGTGCTTGCCTTTGTAGTACGTGCGATAGGCGTGCTGGCCGTCGATCGGCTGGGGATGCCAGCCGTCCTCTTCCAGGAACCGGCCGAGCTGTTCGTAGGCCGCCAACGCGTTGGGATGCGCCTTGGGGCCCGGCGCCTGCCCGGTTCCACTGTCCGCAGAGAAGTCGTCCATGCGCGCTTCGCCTTTCTTCAGTGTGCGGCAATTCTATCTGGTTTGTGCCAGCCGTGAAGGGTCCGCCCGGCGGCCGGCGGTATAATCAGCCCATGCCCAAGCCCGTCCAACCCGCCGTCCGGGCCGCCGAGTTGCGCCGGCTGCTCCAAGAGCACAACTACCGCTACCATGTGCTGGCGGCGCCGACCGTCTCCGATGCCGAGTACGACGCGCTCTTTCGCGAGCTGGCCGCCCTGGAGGCCGCTCAGCCCGAGCTATTCACCCCGGATTCGCCCACCCAGCGCGTCGGCGGCTATGTGTCCGAGAAGTTCGAGAAGGTCCGCCACCCGCGGCCGATCCTGAGCCTGAGCAACGCCTTCAGCGCCGACGACGTGCGCGCCTGGTTCGAGCGCCTGCGCAAGCTGGACGACCGCGTGGAGCGCGCGGCCTTCGTGGTGGAGCCCAAGATCGACGGCTTGACCGTCGTCCTGCACTATGCCGACGGCGTCTTCGTACGCGGCGCCACGCGCGGCGACGGCGAGGTGGGCGAGGACATCACGCCGAACCTGAAGACGGTGCGGACCCTGCCGCTGCGCATCCCGGTGCCGACGAAGGACGCGGGCCGCAAGGCGAAAAACGCGCCGGCCGCCGGCCAGCCGCCGGCCGGGCTTGTCGTCCGCGGCGAGGCCGTCATCTACACCCAGGACTTCGAGCGCATGAACGCGGCGCTGGCGGCCAAGGGGGAGCGCACCTACGTCAATCCGCGCAACACGGCCTCCGGCTCGCTGCGCCAGCTGGATGCCGCCCTGACTGCGGCGCGCCCGATCTCGCTGCTGTGTTACGCCGTCGTGGAGGCGCGGGGCCTGGCGCTGGCCACGCAGTGGGAGACGCTCACCACGCTGCGTGTCCTGGGCTTCCCGGTGGCCGATATCGCCCGGCGCTTCACGGACCTGGCCAGCGCCATCGCCTACTGCGAGTCCTGGGCTGGGCGGCGCGACGAACTGCCGTACGAGGTCGACGGCATGGTGCTCAAGCTGGACGACCTGGCGCTGGCCGCCGACCTGGGCTTCGTCGGCAAGGACCCGCGCGGCGCGCTCGCCTTCAAGTTTCCGGCGCGCGAGGTGACGACGCGCCTGAACGACATCGGCGTGAACGTGGGGCGCACCGGGGTGCTGACCCCCTACGCCATCCTGGAGCCGGTGGAGGTCGGGGGCGTCACCGTCCGCCAGGCGACCCTGCACAACTTCGACTACATTGTGGAGAAGGACATCCGCCTGGGCGACCGGGTGCTGCTCAAGCGCGCCGGCGACGTCATCCCGTACGTGATCGGCCCGGTGACGGAGGCGCGCGGCGGCCAGGAGAAGGCCTACCGGCTGCCCAAGACCTGCCCGGCCTGCGGCGAGCCGGTGGAGCGGGTGGAGGGCGAGGTGGCCTTCTACTGCGTCAACAGCGCCTGCCCGGCGCAGCTGACGCGCACCGTCGAGCACTTTGCCGCCGTCCTGGATATCGAAGGCTTCGGCGAAAAGGTGGCCGAGCAGGTGGTGGCCGCCGAGCTGGTGCGCGATGTGGCCGACATCTTCGGGCTCAGCAAGGACCAGTTGCTGACGCTGCCCGGTTTCGCCGACAAGAAAGCCGAGAAGCTCCTGGCCGCCATTGCCGCCGCCAAAACGCGGCCGCTCGGGCAGCTGGTTTCGGCGCTGGGCATCCACGGCGTGGGCGAGGTGGCCGCCCGCGACCTGGCCGCGCACTGCGGGTCGTTGGACGGGCTGGCCAAGGCCAAGGCCGACGATCTCCAGGCCGTGGACGGCATCGGCCCGAACGTGTCCCAGGCCGTCACCGATTGGTTTGCGGGCAAGGCCAATCAGGCCGTGCTCAAGAAGCTGCGCAAGGCCGGCGTCTGGCCCAGCGCGGCCCCGCGCCCGGCCGGCCCCGTGGCCGGGCCGTTCAGCGGGCAGACTTTTGTGATCACCGGCACGCTGCCGGCCTTCGGCCGTGACGAAGCCAAGGCCTTCATCGAGGCGCGCGGCGGCAAGGTCGTGGACAGCGTCAGCAAGAAGACGAGCTATCTGGTGCTGGGCGAAGCGCCCGGCTCCAAACTGGCCAAGGCGCAAAGCCTGGGCGTCCCCATCATCGACGAGGCGGAGTTGCGGCGTCGCGGGGAAGCGTGAGGCTGGCCGGCCGGTGGGCAGGAGTTGGCAACTATGACGAAGCGTTCCCCAATTGAGACGCCGCCAGGCACCGCAACCCTGGCCGCTCACAATGGCACCGACCGCCTGGCCGGGCGCATCCAGGCCTGGCGGCAGCGCGTGGACGAGACCAAAGCGGCCGATCTGTATTTCTTTAACCAGCCAATCGACGAGCTGCTCTCGCCCACGCGCGTGCGCACCAACGGGCGCGAGATGCTCATGTTCGCGTCCTACAGCTACTTGGGTCTGCTCGGCCACCCGGCCATCAACGCCGCCGCCCAGGCGGCCGTGGACCAGTATGGCACCGGCACCCACGGCGTGCGCCTGTTGGCCGGCACCCTGGCGCTGCACCGTGAGCTGGAGGACACCATCGCTCGCTTCACCGGCCGCGCCGACGCGATCACGTTCTCCAGCGGCTACGTCACCAACCTGACCGCGGTCTCCACCCTGGTCGGCCGCCACGACGTGGTCATCAGCGACAAGCTCAACCACGCCTCGATCGTGGACGGCTGCCTGCTGTCCGGGGCCGAGTTCGTGCGCTTCCGCCACAACGACATGGAAGACCTGGAGCGCTGCCTGCAGCGCGCCCGGCCAGACGCCACCAAGCTGGTGGTGGTGGACGCCGTCTTCAGCATGGACGGCGACGTCATCGACCTGCCGCGCGTGGCCGCGCTGTGCCAGACCTACGACGCCTGGCTGATGGTGGACGAGGCCCACTCGCTGGGCGTGCTCGGCCGCACCGGGCGCGGCCTGGAGGAACACTTCGGCCTGCCGGGTGTCATCGATCTGAAGATGGGCACGCTCAGCAAGACTATCCCGTCGGTGGGCGGCTACCTGGCCGGACACGCCGACCTGATCCACCTCTTCCGCCACGCCGCGCGCGCCTTCATCTTCTCGGCTGCTCTGCCGCCGGCCCAGGCCGCCGCCGCCCAGGCCGCCTTCGGCGTGATCGAGGCTGAGCCGGAGCGCGTGGCCGCCATCCAGGCCAAGGCGCGCTACTTCCGCGATGCCCTGCGCCAGCTCGGTTTTGACACGCTCAACACCGACACCGCCATCGTCCCGATTGTGTGCGGGCCGGACGAGCGCGCCTACGCCATGGTCCGCGAGTGCCAGCACAACGGCATCTTCGCGCTGCCGGTGGTCTCGCCGGCCGTGCCGGAAGGCCTGGCGCGCCTGCGGACAACCGTGACCGCCGCCCACAGCGACGCCGAGATCGACCAGGCGCTGCAGGTCTTTGAGCGCGCCGGCCGCGCCGTCGGCGTCATCTAGCCGGCATGGCTGGCGGGGCGGCGCCGGAGCAACGCGAGTGGCGCTGGGCGCGGCTCGGCCTGTGCGGGCTGTTCGCCGCCCTGTCGATCGCGTACGGTCTGGTCAATCCGCCCTTTGAAAGCCCGGACGAACGCTACCACTTCGACTACATCGAAGCCATTTTGCGCGATGGCCGACTGCCGGTGGCCTCGGCCGCGACCGGCCAGAGCGAGTATTTCCAGTCCCCGCCGTATTACCTGCTGGGCGCCGGGCTGACGGCCTGGCTGCCGCCCACCGTCAGCGCCCATGCCGCCGTCGAGGTCAACCCGTATTGGGGCTGGCGCATCGGCGCCGTCGGCGTGGACAACAAGAGCCAGTTCCTCCATCCGCCGGATTGGGCCGAGCGTTATCCCGGCCTCGCTTTGCGCCTGCGCAGCCTGCGCCTGCTCGCGACGGCGCTGGCCCTGGTCGTGGTCTGGCAGGCCGGCGACCTGGCCGCGCTGTGGCAGCCGCAGACACCGGCCGTGGCCGTGATCGCCACGGCTTTCGCCGCTTGCCTGCCGGGCTTCGTCTACACCTCTAGTTCGGTCACCAACGACACCGCTGCGGCCGCTCTGGCCGCCCTGGCTGTGACGGCGTTCAGCCGGCGCCTGCTCGCGCCGCAGCCGCGCTGGAGGCTGGACGTGGGCGCAGGCGTCTGGCTGGGCCTGGCCCTGGCCGTCAAAATGAGCGCCGTGGCGCTGGTGGCGGCGGCCGGGGTGGCCGCGTTGGCCGACCTGGTGGTCAGCCCGCGCGCGCAGCGCGGCCGGCGGCTGCGGGGTTGGCTGCTCGTCTTCGGGTTGGCGTTGTTCGTGGCCTTGCCGGTGCTGGGGCGCAACGCCGTGGTCTATGGCGATCTCACGGCCCTGCGCATCAACGACGAGCTGTGGGGCCGCTATGACCCGGCCCGGCTTGTGCTGGACGCCCTGGTCTCTGAAGGCCCCAACGTCTGGACTTCGTTTTGGGGGCGTTTTGGCTACGGCCAGATCCCGCTGCCCGGCGCGGTGTATGCGGCCGGGCTGGCGCTGGTCGTGATTGGCCTGGCCGGCGGTCTGGCGTTCAGTCTGTCCCGCTGGCGGCGGATGGCGCCCGGCGCGCGCGCGCTGCTGATCTTCTGGGGCGCCGTCGGCGGCGGTTACCTGGCCGCGACCCTGCGCTACATGACCATCAGCCTGACGGGCGGCCAGGGGCGCTTTCTGTACCCGACGCTCTCGATCCTGGCGGTGTTGGTGGCTGCCGGCTGGCTTCACGTGGCCGCGCGGCTGCGCTGGCCGGTCCGCCCGCTGAGCGCGGTCTGGGCGGCGGCTGGGGCGGGCTTGTGCGCCTGGGCCCTGCTGGCGATCCTGCGGCCGGCTTACGTCGCGCCGGTGGAAGCCGTGATCACGGACGCGGCGGCGCTGGCGCGTGAGGACGGCATCCGGCTGGGCGATGTGGCCCTGCTGCGCTCGGTGAGCATGCCGACGAACAGACTCGGGCCGGGCGAGGACGCTCACGTGACCATCGAGTGGATGGCCTTGCGCCAGACCGACCAGCCGCTGTCGATGTACGTGCAGTGGCTGGATCCGGACGGCGCGAAGCTGGGCGCCCGGGACACGTATCCCGGCCTCGGACGCCTGGATACGCGGACGTGGACACCGGGCGCGGTCGTGGTGGATGAGGTGGCCGTGCCGATCTTGGCCGAAGCTGGGCAGTACGCGCCGGCGGAGGCGCGGCTGGTGGTGGGCCTGTATGATCTGGAGACTGGCGCGCGGTTGGCGGCTCAACACTGGCCGGAGGCCGTGCCCGTGGACGGGCCGGTGGTCCTGCGCGCCAAGCTGCCGCCGCCGCCCGGCCAAGGTCCGCAAGCGGCGGCCGGCCGCGCCGTCTTCGGCGAGGCCGTGCAATTGGAAAGCGTCGAACTCGGGACCGGCGCCCGGCCAGGGGCTTCCCTGCCGCTGACGCTGACCTGGACGGCCCTGGCGCCGCTGGCCTGTGACTGCGCGGTCTTCGTCCACCTTGTGCCGGCGGGCGAGTTGCAGCCGGCCGCTCAACGCGATGCCGCCATTCTGAACGGCCGCTACCCTGGCACGTGGTGGGCGGCCGGCGAGCGCCTGACCGAGCGCTACGGGCTGGCTCTGCCGGCCGCGCTGGCGTCGGGACAATACGAAGTGCGCCTGGGCCTGTACAACCGCGCCGATGGCCAACGCCTGAGCGTGCGCTCGGAGAACGCTCAGGACGGCCCGGACAGCGTGCTCTTGGGCGGTGTGCAGATTGCGCCTTAATGGAGTGAGACCCTGTGTCATCTCTGCCGGAATTGCGTTTGAAGCCTGAGCGCGAAAAGTCGCTGCTGCGGCGCCATCCCTGGGTGTTCTCGGGCGCGGTCGCCGCCGTGGTGGGCGACCCCCAGCCCGGCGACACCGTGGACGTGCGCGCCGCCGACGGCACCTGGCTGGCGCGGGCCGCCTACTCGCCGCGCTCCCAGATCGTCGCCCGCGTCTGGTCTTTTCAGCCCGCCGACGAGATCGACGCCGCCTTCATCCACGCGCGGATGACGCGGGCCGTGGCGTTGCGCACTGGCGCGCCCGGTCTGCAGCCGGCGGTCACGGACGCGCTCCGCTGGGTCAACGCTGAATCGGATGGGCTGCCGGGCCTGGTGGTGGACCGCTATGGGCGCTGGCTGGTGGTGCAGGCCCTCTCGGCCGGGGCGGAGCGCTGGAAGGCGGCTAGCGTGGCCGCACTGCAGGCCCTGGCGCCGGACTGCGCGGGCGTGTACGAGCGCTCGGACGTGGACGTGCGCGAGAAAGAGGGCCTGGCCGCGGCCACCGGCGTCCTGGCCGGCGAGGCGCCGCCGGAGTTGGTGGAGGTGGGCGAGCACGGCGCCCGCTTCCGGGTGGACGTCCGGCGCGGCCACAAGACCGGCTTCTACCTGGATCAGCGCGACAACCGGGCGCTGGTGGCCGCGCACGCCGCCGGGCGGGAGGTCTTGAACTGCTTCGCCTACACCGGCGCCTTCGGAGTGCAGGCGCTGCTGGCTGGGGCCGCGCACGTGACGCAGATCGAGGCCTCCGGCGCGGCGCTGGCGCTGGCTCAGGAACACCTGGCTCTCAACGGTCTGGACGCGGCCCGGAGCACGGCCGTGGAGGGCGACGTCTTCGCGCAATTGCGGCGTTATCGGGATGCGCGCCGCCAGTTCGACCTGATCGTGCTCGATCCGCCCAAGTTCGCCGAGTCCAAACATCACGTGGAGCGGGCGGCGCGCGGCTACAAGGACATCAACCTGCTGGCCTTCAAGTTGCTGCGGCCGGGCGGTCGGCTGTTCACGTTCTCGTGTTCGGGCGCCATCGATTCGGCGCTGTTTCAGAAGATCGTGGCCGACGCGGCCCTGGACGCCGGCCGCGACGCTCAGATCGTGCGGCGGCTGGGGCAGGCGCCGGATCACCCGGTGGGACTGGCCTTCCCCGAAGGCGAATATCTCAAGGGCCTGGTCTGCCAGGCGGCTTGACGTGTTCTGGTGCGCGTAGCCATTGTGGGGTGTGGGCGGGGATGGGCAGGGGCCGGCAAGCGGTTTGAGGCTATCCGCATTCGTGGCCGAGGTGGGGAGCTGGGAGGTATCTGTTGATGAAGATGTACGACGACCTGGCGCGCTGGTGGCCGCTCCTGTCGCCGCCCGCTGACTATGCCGAAGAAGCTGCTTTTTTCCTCAAGGTCCTGCAGGACGCCGGCCTGCCCGCGCAGCCGACGCTGCTGGAGCTGGGCTGCGGCGGCGGCAACAACGCGCTGTACCTCAAGCAGGCCTTCGCCCAAGTCACGCTGAGCGACCTCGCGCCGGCCATGCTGGCGCTCAGCCAGACGCTGAACCCGGAATGTGAGCACTTCCCGGGTGATATGCGCACGCTGCGGCTAGGGCGCGTCTTCGACGTGGTCTTCATCCACGACGCCATCGACTACATGGCGACGCCGGAGGACCTGCGCCGCGCGCTGGCGACCGCGGCCGCGCACTGCGCGCCCGGCGGGCTGGCCCTGCTCGTGCCCGACCATGTCCGCGAGACCTTCCAGGAGGAGACCGACCACGGCGGCAGCGACGGCGACGGGCGCAGCCTGCGCTATCTGGAATGGTCCCACGCGCCCAGCGGCGACGCGGAGACGTACACGGTCGATTACGCCTATCTGTTGCGGGAGGGCGAAGGGCCGACGCGCATGGAGCTGGAGCAGCATCGCTGCGGTCTGTTCCGGCGCGAAGATTGGCTGGCCTGGTTGCAGGAGGCCGGCTTCGCGGCGCAGATCATCGCTGACCCGTTCGAGCGGGAGTTGTTCCTGGCCCGCCGGGTTACGCTGTAATCTCGACCGGGTTGCCGTCCGGGTCCAGGACGAGGCTCTCGTAGTAGCCGTCGCCGGTGCGGCGCGGCGCGCCCGCCACGCGGATGCCGGCGGCGCGCAGGCGCTCGGTCAGCGCGTCCACGGCGGCCTCCGAGCCGACCGCGATGGCGAAGTGCGCCAGGCCGACGCGCGGCGGCCCATCCCCCTCGGCGGCGGCGACGTCGGTCCGCCGCATTATCTCCAGGCGCGCCCCTGTCTCAAAAGACAGGAAATACGACTCGAAGCCCTTGGCGGCGTTGACGTACTTGGCGCCGGCGCGCGCGCCAAAATAGGTGGTGTAGAAGTCCTTCAGCGGCTCCAGGTCTTGCGTCCAGACGGCCACATGCTCCAGCCTCATCGCCAGGCCTGCCGCAGATAGCGCACCTTCTCCACCGCCTGATAATCACCGCCGCCCTCGTGCCGGTTGTAGGCGTACACGCGGATGTCCTTGGGGCCGGCGTAGTGGTTATAGGCCGCGAAGACTGTGGACGGCGGGCAGACGTCATCCATCAGGCCGACCGAGAACAGGGCGCTGGCGTGCGTGCGCGCGGCGAAGTTGACGCCGTCGAAATAGGTCAGCGTCTGGAAGACCGTCTCAACCTTGTCGCGGTGCACAACGCAGAAGCGCGTGATCTCGTGATAGGGGTTGGCGTCCGTGATCTCGGTGGCGCGCCGGTAGTGGCACAGGAAGGGGACATCCGGCAGGCAGGCCGTGACGGCGGG
>ERZ761602.6380-NODE-6380-length-13221-cov-4.978581_pt1 | contig 13221 bp, 14 predicted proteins | sample MGYA00512165_ERZ761602 | MGnify/ENA primary metagenome ERZ761602 (study PRJEB28899, sample SAMN02445085) | bioreactor sludge metagenome | biome: EBPR sludge; isolation source: Thorneside wastewater treatment plant | place: Australia: Brisbane, Thorneside...
CCTGGCCGGCAACGCCGCCCAGCCGATCCGCCGGTACATGGACAGCATGTTCGCGCGGCGCTCCTTCAAGGAAAGCCTGACCGACGTCGAAGTGGAGATGCGCCAGTAACCACTCCCAAGCGGCCCTACCTGCTGCGGGCCCTGCACCAGTGGATCACCGACAACGGCCAGACGCCGCATCTGGTCGTGGACGCCAGCCAGCCCGGGGTCCAGGTGCCGGAGCAGCACGTGCAGGACGGCCGCATCATCCTCAACGTCAGCTACTCCGCCACAGGCCGGCTCGACCTCGCCAACGACGCCGTCCGTTTCGATGCGCGCTTCGGTGGTGTCCCGCGTTCCGTGATGGTGCCCATGGCTGCCGTCCTTGGCATCTACGCCCGCGAGACCGGGGAGGGGCTGGTGTTCCCCGCCGAGGAATACGGCAGCCCGGGTGACGATGTGCCGCCTCCCGACGCACCCTCACCGCCGTCCCCGGGGCGGCCGGCCCTCAAGATCGTCAAGTAGGAGCGGCTTCAGCCGCGACCGCTGCCCGCCTTCCCTTGGTCGCTAGATGAACACGCTCCTGTCGGGGAGCCGGGCAGCGGTCGCGGCTGACGCCGCTCCTACCCGTCGCCGTAGAGGGTCTGGTCGATCCCGTCGCACAGGCAGTGGATGATCACGAGGTGGACCTCCTGGATCCGGGCCGTACGTTCGTCGGGGACGCGGATTTCCACGTCCCCCGGCCGAAGTGCGCCCGCCAGCCGGCCGCCGTCCCGTCCCGTCAGCGCGACCACCCGCATTCCCCGGTCGTGGGCCTCGTCGATCGCCGCCACGACGTTCGGTGAATTGCCCGAGGTCGAGATGGCGAGCAGGGCATCACCCGGGCGCCCGAGCCCTGCTACCTGCCGCGAGAACACCTGGCCGTAGTCACGGTCGTTGGCGATGGAGGTGAGGGTCGAGGAGTCGGTGGTCAGCGCGATCGCCGCGAGGCCCGGACGCTCCCGCTCGAACCGGTTGAGGAGTTCCGAGGAGAAGTGCTGGGCATCCCCCGCGGAACCGCCGTTGCCACAGCAGAGGATGCGGCCCCCGGCCCGGAGCGTCGCGGCGAGCAACAGTGTCGCCTCGGCAATCGCGGGGAGCAGTACGGCCTGTGCGGCCCGCTTGGCGGCAATGCTGCCGGCAAAGTGGTCGCTGATCCGGTCCGTCAGGGACATGGGCTGCTCCGTTCGCGGAAGGCTGCATGATACGGCGGTTGCTTACCGGGCTGCCATGTCGTCGAGCGTGAACGCCGCCCGGTTCCAGCGGAGGGTCGGTGCCGCCAGTTCCCCGATCACCTCCACCACGTCGAAGCGCACGGGCCAATCGGCGTACTGCCGGTGCCGGAGCAGGAAGTACCGGGTTGCGCCGACCAGGCGTCGCTGCTTGCGCCAGCCGACGGTGGCTGCGGGCGTGGCCACGGCCGTCCGCCGCCGGCTGCGTACCTCCACCACGACGAGAACCCCGCCCTGGAGCATCACGAGGTCCAGTTCACCGAAGCGGCAGCGGAAATTCCGCGCCACCGGCTGCAGGCCTTGCGTCGCGAGGTGCCTGGCCGCGAGCGCCTCGGCCGCCTGGCCGTGCAGGAGATGGCTCGAGACGGGTGCCACCGCCCGGGCCGGCGTGGATCAGGGATCGATGGCGGTGATGGCCGGCGCGGTCGCGTCCGGCAATGGCACGGCCCGGCCGCCGCGGACCTGGGCGAAGGACAGGCGCCGGTGAATGCGTCCCGCCGGGTCGGCGTAGAGGACTCCCGTAACGCCACGGAAAGTGCCGGTGTCGAGCGGGATGGGGAATGTGGACTGCACGATAACCGGCAGCAATTGCCGCGCATCGTAGCCGAGACCGTAGAGCCGGGATGCGGTGAGCGCCTGGCGGCCCCAGTGGCGGACCAGCCCGCTCTTGGCCGCGAGGGCCCGGTCGTCCGGTGCAATGACCCAGGGGCTGTCCGGGAAGATCACGCCATTCAGGTCATCGGCCTCGGACGAGCCGTCGTCCCATATCGCTGAGGTGCTGTACGTGGGAAGGTCTGCGGCACCGAAGAACTTGAGTTGCGGCACGAGCTGGCGGCCATTGCTGCTGTTGCTGGCCAGGAATAGTAGGTCGGCATCGGGGCGGCGTCCCGGTCCAAAAGCCAGGCTTTCGGCCGGATTTGCGGGACTCGCCGGCACCGGTCGGGCCTCCGTCGTCTGCAGGAGGCTGCGGATCGGCTGGGAGTAGTCGGCCGTCCCGGGCAGGTAGGTCCGGCTGTCCACGATGACCCCGCCGCCGCGGGCGAATTCCGCCGAGAATGCCGCCAGCAAGCGCTGGCCCCAGTCGCTGGCCGGCACCAGGACCAGGGCGCGGCGCTGGCCGAGCGCGGTGGCCCGCAGGGCAACCTGCCGGGCCTCGTCTTCCGGTGCGAGTCCGAACTGCCACAGCCCATTCACGCGGGCCTCGTCGTCGCCCAGGGTGTTCAGGGCCAGCACAGGCATCTGGCCGGGCATGCTCTCGGCCGCAAGCTGCGCCAGGGGCGCCAGGGCCTGCAGGGTTTCCTTGAGGAGCGGGCCGACGAACGCCCGGGCGCCGGCTTCGAGGGCCTGCCGGTGGGCTTCGGCGCCGCTCACCCTGGCCTCGTCGATGAACATCACGTTGAAGCGCTGTCCGGGAGGCGCCTCCAGGGACGCGGCGATGAAGCCATCGCGTACCGCTGTCCCGAGCGGCTCCTGGCGGCCGGAAAGCGGGACCAGCAGGGCCACGAGGGGCGCATCGGGAGCGGCTGCCGCGCGATCCCCGCCGTCGGCGAGGCGCGCATCGGAGGCAATCGCCGGGCTGGCGGGCGGTGCTGCGGGATCCCCGGTGCCTGGCGGTTGCAGTGGCTGGCAGGCTGCTCCGACAATCACCGACATGAGCGACAGTGCGAGCACCACCCGCGGGCCGGGCGAGAACGCGGAACCGGAGGAGACCCGGCCCACGCCGCGACTGCGGCCCGGGACCCTGTATGTGGTGGCGACGCCCATCGGCAACATGGCTGACTTGAGTCCGCGAGCGCGGGAAATTCTTGGTGGCGTGACGCTGGTTGCTGCGGAGGATACGCGCCACGCTGGCCAATTGCTAACCCGCGCCGGGATCCGGGCCCGGCTCATGTCATTGCACGAGCACAATGAGTCGGCGCGGGTTGCCGAGGTCATTGCCCGCCTGCAGGCGGGCGACAGCGTGGCGCTCGTCAGTGACGCGGGGACGCCGTTGATCAGTGACCCCGGGTATCGCCTGCTCGCCGCGCTGCGTGCCGAAGGGCTGGCCGCGAGTCCCGTCCCCGGGCCGTGTGCCGCGATTGCCGCGCTGTCCGTCGCCGGACTCCCCACCGACCGCTTCTACTTCGAGGGATTCCTGCCCGTCCGCCCCGCTGCGCGGCGGGCCCGCCTTGGCGAGCTCGCGGGTGTGGCGGCTACCCTCGTGTTCTACGAGTCGGCGCAACGCCTGCCCGACGCACTGGCGGATGCCGAGGCGGTGTTTGGCGCCGGGCATGCAGCGGCCGTGGGGCGCGAACTCACCAAGCTGCACGAAACCGTGTACCGGGGCACGCTCGCCGGGATCCGTGCGGCACTGGCTGCCGATCCGGGCAGCGGTCGGGGCGAATGCACCTTCCTGCTGGCGGGGCGGGCGTCGACGGCAACGCCCGGGGACGACGAGCTCGCGCGTGTCGTCCGGATCCTCGCCGCCGAACTGCCCGCATCTCAGGCCGCCAGCCTCGCGGCCCGCATCACGGGCGCGTCGCGCCGGGACGCCTACCGGCTGGCCAGTGGTCAGCGTTCAGGCGACCCGGACGCCGTCGCGGAGGAGTGATTCGCGGCGGGGTCCAGCAACCGGTCGGCGTGCAGCCGGTCGGCGATGCCGATACCGATCTCGGCCACTGCCATTTCCCTCGAGGCGAGCCCGTCGGCGCGGGTCTTCAGGCTGTAGACCAGTCCGGCATCACGGGTGGCGAACAGGCGCGACTCGAGTTCGGCCGTCCCGCTGATCGTGAACACCGAGGGGGCCGTCTCGAATTCCCCGTAGATGACGGGGACCCCGTAGGCGCCCCAGTAGCCATAGCCATAGTCGAACCCGGTGCCCGTGGCCTTGTAATAGCCGGCGCCGCGGGTGTCGGCGGTGCCACCTTCCTTGACGCCGGCTGAGACGGCCACGAGGCTGGTGGCCACCACCGCATCCGCGCCAGCGCTCGCCACGGCCTTCTCGACCCCCTCCCGGGTCAGCCGCTCGCCGGTGTCCATCACCGAACAGCTCATGGTGGCCTTTACCCCGCGACTGCGGAGGCTCGCCGCCAGCGCCTGTTCGAACGCACAGCGCTGGTTCACGTCCGGGCTGACCCCGACGACGAGGTAGTTCGCGAACCCCCCGCGGTGTGGCGAGTCGGGATTGAACGCTCCGTCGACGCGCACTCCCGGCACGCAGCCTGCAAGGGCCATGGCGATCAGGGGGAGCAGGGTGCTGGTTCTCATGGGCTCTCCGTGAACTCGGCCCAGAACAGGCCGCGAAATTCGCCAACCGAGAATCCCGTCGCCGCATCCTGCGGGTACAGGTCGCGCAGCCTGCTTGCCACGGGTTCTGCGAGCGCGGATCCGTGGCAACCCAGGCACAATGGTTGAACGCTGATCGGCTCGACGTAGCCCCAGTGGCCGGGACCCAGCTCCACGACACGCGGGGCCGTCCCGGTCGATTGGGTGTAAATCCCGAGGAGGGGCCGCACCCAGTCCCGGGGCGCATTGGCCGGATTGCGCAACCGATGGCTGGTACGACCCACCTCCACCCGTGTGCCTGCCGGTGCCGGCACGGCGGTGTCGCGGGCGATGGCAGGGGCTTCGACCTGGCAGACTTCGAGTGCCGCGAGGGGCCCGCGGGCGAGTCCCGACTGCAGGGCCGCCTGCAGCGCGGCCTGGAACGGCGCTATTGCAGCGCGACCCGCCGCCAGCCGGGCAGCTTCGTCATCGGCCGGGAGGGCGGAGCTCCCCAGGCCAAGCAGCAAGACAGGCAGTATTCCGGGCATCCGTGAGTTTCCTGAGCGCGCCGGAAGTATGCGGCATTTGGGCCTATAATTATTGTGCGAGCCGGCCAGGCAGTCGCTCGTGTGCGTGCACACGGGAGGAAAGTCCGGGCTCCGGCGGGCAGGATGCCAGGTAACGCCTGGGAGGCGCGAGCCTACGGAAAGTGCCACAGAAAATAACCGCCCAAGGGCACCGGACCTGGTCCGGCGCCACGGCAAGGGTGAAAAGGTGCGGTAAGAGCGCACCGCGCGGGTGGTAACACATCGCGGCATCGGTAAACCCCATCCGGAGCAAGACCAAATAGGGAAGCAGCGTCCCGCAAGGGAGGCACCGTCGCCCCGCGGGCTTCCGGGTAGGTTGCTCGAGGTCGTTGGTGACAACGATCCCAGAGGAATGACTGTCCACGACAGAACCCGGCTTATCGGCCGGCTCGCACTTATTCCGCCCTTTGTGCCTGCTTTGGCCGGGGTTAGACTTTGGGACTAGCCATGACCCGCGCAAGCATTCTCCGGCTGTTGGTCCTGCTCGCCACGCTGCCGCTCCTGCAGGGCTACGTGCTCTACGACGCCAGCGGCTTCGCCGGCCTCGGCTACACCTGGAACAAGTGGGGCAATCCCGTGGCGGGGACGCCGGCGACGGTGTACTGGAGCCTGATGCCGGTCGGCACCGCCGGGTCGTCCTACTGCGCGCCCGGTTGCACCACCGGCAGCGGTACCAGCACGCTGACCCTTCCCAATTTCTACGACTGGAGCACCCAGAGCTTCCGCAGCCTGAGCCTGGCGAGCCCCGAAGGGCGCAGCTACATCCGCGACGCCCTGCGCTCCTGGGGGGCCACCGCGGGCGTGACCTTCATCGAGATCCCCGCCGACACCGGCGTGCCCATCAACGACCCGGCGGCCGAGCCGCCTGGCACCGGCCAGGTCCGCATCGGCGTATTCGACATGGGATTTGGCGCGCCGGCAGGTGCCGGCTTCGCGGCACCGCCCAATGGCTTCATTCCCAACAGCTCCCAGTTCGCCACCGGGGCGGGCGACGTCATACTGAACAGCACGTACTCGTTCCAGAATCCGCCGGCCGCTGAGGGTGCGCCCCTCGACGCCTTCCCGGCGGGCGGCGGACCCTTCCTGAATGACCTGGCAGGGCTGATCCTGCACGAGGTGGGTCACGCGCTCGGGCTGGACCATTCCGCGGACCCGGCCGCCGTGATGTGTGGCTATCCCCATGCCTGCAGCTACTCCGATCCGGGCACCTACGTGATCAACCGGACACCCGAGCCCGACGACCTGGCAGGCCTGCAGGTGCTCTATGGGCCCGCCGTCGATACCGATGGCGACGGATCTCCCGACGCCATCGACAATTGCGTGCTGGCGCCCAACGTCGACCAGTTCGACGCGGACGGGGATGGTTATGGCAACCGCTGCGACGGGGACCTGAACAACAACGGGGTGGTCAATGCCCAGGACACGGTGATCTTCCGCAGCCGCCTCGGCAGCGGCGACGCCGCCGCGGATCTCAACCACAACGGCGTGGTCAACGCCCAGGACACCGTGATCTTCCGCACCCTCCTGGGTGGCCCGCCGGGACCGTCCGGTCTGACGCCGTGACGGGTCGCGCGCCCTCTTGCGGTGCAAAGAGCGGGGGACCGCCGGACATTATGTAAGGCCACCCTTTCAATTTGCACAATAGACAGGCAGATTCTCTGTCACGAGCCCCGTCTCAGTGCTCGGACAACGACAAGAACGTGGGACAGTTTCGCGAATGAATGCCCGGCCGCCGGATTGGCGATGCCGGAAAAAACAACTTCCAAAAGGATCGGGGGATTTGCACATGAAGACTCTTGGTATCCGGGTCGCACTGGCTGCAGCCGTGACCCTCTTCGGATCGTCGGCGATGGCAGCTGCCCTGGCTACGAACAGCCCGAGCAACGGCCTCACCGGCATCTTCAGCACGACCTTTGCCGGCGCGCTGCCGGCCTGCGGGCCGTCGTCGCCGAGCTACTGCTCCTTCTTCGGTGGCAACCCCACCGCCGGGCAGCTGGCGGCCGTCAGCATCTCGCCCAATCCGACGGGCCTCACGACCAACACGCCCGCTGCCATCCTCGGCGCGGGTGCCGGGTCGTTCCTCAACCTCACCTCGGACGGCATCACGTCCACGCTGGCCGGCGGTACCGTGACCTTCGGCAACGGCTCGATCACCATCGTGCCCTTCGCGACCACGATCGGCGTGACCAACGCGGGCATGGTGCTCGATGCGGCGCCCCAGGTGGCGGCGGTGAATCCCAATGGCACCTCCGAGTTCCTGGTGAACCTGTCGCCGTCGATCGCGGCCGACTTCAGCACCCTGGCGGGTGGCGCCGTGACGAGCTGCGCGGGCCCGGCCTGCGCCGCGCTCGGCTCCCTGAGCCTCGACATGGTCCGCTACCGGCTGTTCGTGCAGTGGGATCCGACCTTCACCAACTTCAATGCCAGCTTCATTGGCCAGACCGGCAACAACGCCATGGTCTATGCCAACCTGAACACGGTGCCGGTGCCGGCCGCCGTGTGGCTGATGGGCTCGGCCCTCGGTCTCCTGGGCCTCGCGCGCCGGAAGGCCGTGGCCTGAGCTGACGTCCATGGAACACGGCCCCGCGGTTCGCCGCGGGGCCGGCTCCCAAACCAAGGATTCTGGGGAACTTCATATGTCACACACTGCAAGCAAGCGCCTCCGGGCCCTGGCTGCGGCGGCGGGACTCTGCGCCGGCCTGGGGGCCGGTACCGCTTCGGCGGCCATCGCGACCCGCACGTTTACCATCGCCACGGCCGACATCGTCGACCTCTACAGCGCCACCTTCGACGCCGCCCTCACGGCCTGCACGGTGCCGGCGGCTGCTGAGTGCACGTTCTTCGGCGGTACGCCCCCGGCGGGCCGCGCCATCGCCATCACGCCCACGGGTAGCGGCAGCGGCACCCTCAACGTGAACTACGACACGGTCACGGGCGAGATCACCCAGGTCAACAGCATGGTGATCAACCTGCCGACCCTGAGCCTCGTCATCACCCAGCCCAACAATGTCACGACCGTGACGGTGATCCCGGGCAATGGCCTTCCGGTTGCCAACGACACGGCCTTTGTGGAGTCGGGCACGGGAACCCTGGGCCGGGACCTGGACGGCAGTGGATTCCAGCTGCTGCTTGGCCAGGGCACCGCGGATCCCGACCAGTCGCCGGTGGTCGGGATTGCATCCGTCTTCCATCACAATGACTCGCCGAACCCGGATGCGCCGGACTTCGCCGTGTTCCCCGATATCGTCGACAACTGCACCGATACCAACCCCCCGCAGGGCGCCTGTGGCCTGATCACGCTGAATCTGCTGACGCTGGACGCCGTCCGCTATCGCCTCGAAGGGCGGATCGGGTGCTCGGCGGCCGGCAGCTCGCTGGTGCTGAAGTCCCAGACGGCCAACGGCTCCATCTACCGGGTCAATCTCACCACCACCACGGGCGACACCGACTGCGACCTGGACGGGGTGCTGAACGCCGCCGACAACTGCCCCGACGAGCCGAACGCGGGCCAGGCTGACCAGGATGGCGACGGCCGGGGCAACGTCTGCGACAACTGCCGGAACATTGCCAACAACACCGGTCTTGCGGCCCAGTGCAACAGCGATGCGGACGCCTTCGGCAACCGCTGCGATGGCGACATGAACGGCAATGGCGCAACGAATGCCCAGGACACGACCTTGTTCCGGCAGGCGCTCGGCCAGGCCAGCCCGGCGCCGTCCTACAACCGGTCCGACATCAACTGCAACGGCGCGGTGAACGCGCAGGATACGACCCTCTACCGGACGCTGCTTGGCGCACCGCCCGGACCGGGGCCGAGTCCGTAAAGGCTGCCTCCGCAGCCAGCCTGAGTGACCAGTCCGGCCCGGCGAGCAATCGCCGGGCCGGTTTCTTTTTGGGGGCGTGAATTCCGTCGGAGGCCCGGTCTTGCAACGAGGCGGGTAGAGGCGTATTTTAGAAATCACTCATTTAGCAGGGTCTAAATTAGTGACCAGGCAATCTGACGCCCGCCGGGTGGCCACCAACCTCGATCCGGCGGCCATGAAGCGCCACGCCGGTAGCGCGGCCCGCCTCATCCGTGCGCTCTCGAACCAGCACCGGCTGATGGTGCTGTGCGTGCTGTCCGAGGGTGAGCTGTCAGTCGGGGACCTGAACGCCCGGGTCCGCCTGTCCCAGTCGGCCCTGTCCCAGCACCTGGCCGTCCTGCGCCGGGAAGGCCTCGTGGCCACGCGCCGCGTGGCCCAGACCATCTACTACCGCCTCGCTGGTGGCGTGGCCATGGAACTCATCCAGGTGCTGCATGACCACTATTGCGGCATATCCGCCTCATCCCGACGCGCAGCGACTGCAAAGGAGTAGTCATGGCCAGGATCGTCATACTCGGTGCCGGCGTGGGTGGCGTTCCGTGCGCGTACGAGCTGCGGAAGCTCCTTGGCAACGGCCACGAGATCACCCTTGTCGGCAGCTCGCCACGATTCGAGTTCACCCCGTCCAACCCCTGGGTGGCCGTCGGCTGGCGCAACACGACGGAAACGGGCGTGGATCTCGGGAAGCCGCTGGCGGACCACGGCATCCGGTTCGAAGCCCAGGAGGCCCGGGCCATCGATGCCGCGGGCCGGAGGGTGACCCTGGCAAGCGGCACCGAGCTTGGCTATGACTTCCTCGTCATCACCACCGGGCCCAGGCTCGCCTTTGAGGAGATCCCGGGGCTCGGGCCTGACGGATTCACGCAGTCCATCTGTACCCACGGCCACGCGCAGAGGGCGTGGGTGGCCTATGAGCAGTTCCTCGCCAACCCGGGGCCGATCGTCATCGGCGCTGCGCCGGGTGCCAGCTGCTTCGGGCCGGCCTACGAGTTCGCGATGATCATCGATGCCGACCTGCGCAAGCGGAAGCTGCGGGACCGGGTCCCAATGACCTACGTGACCAGCGAACCGTACATCGGCCACATGGGTCTCGGTGGTGTCGGCGACAGCAAGGGCATGATGGAGAGCGAACTGCGCCAGCACCACATCAAGTGGATCACCAATGCCCGGATCACGTGCGTGGAGCAGGGCCACCTCCATGCCCAGGAGATCGATGACCGCGGCCAGCCGGTCCGTGACCATGACTTGCCGTTCGCATACTCCATGATCCTGCCGGCTTTCCGGGGGGTGGATGCGGTGGCGGGCGTCGAGGGACTCTGTAACCCGCGGGGCTTCGTGCTGATCGACGAATACCAGCGCTCCGTGAAGTATCCCGAGATCTATTCCGCCGGCGTCTGCGTCGCCATCCCCCCGGTCGAGGCCACGCCCGTTCCCACCGGGGCCCCCAAGACCGGCTACATGATCGAGTCCATGGTCAGCGCAATCTGCGAGAACATCCGCGCGGCCATCGCCGGCAGTCCACCGGCCGCGAAAGCCACGTGGAACGCCATCTGCCTGGCAGACTTCGGTGACACCGGCGTGGCCTTCGTGGCACTGCCGGAACTTCCTCCGCGCAACGTCACCTGGGCCAAGAAGGGCAAGTGGGTCCACCTGGGCAAGATCGCCTTCGAGAAGTACTTCCTACATAAGGTCCGCAGCGGCTCGGTGACCCCGGTATACGAGACCTATGTGCTCAAGGCGCTCGGTATTGAACGACTGAAGGATGGTTCGGCCTGAACCCCGAGGAGACCGACATGACGATCGACAGACTGGTGCTCGCCTTTGCCGGCAGCATGATCCTTGCGAGCCTGGCACTCGGCCTTCTCGTCAGCCCGGACTGGTTCTGGCTGACTGGCTTCGTGGGGGCCAACCTGCTGCAGTCCTCCATCACCGGCTTCTGTCCGCTGGCGCTCCTGCTCCGGCGGGCCGGCTGCAGGCCCGGGCCGGCGTTCTGACCATGGCGCACCCGAACCTGCCCATCGCCGCCGTGGTGGTCATGCTCGTTGCCACGTCCTGTGGCGGAGATCCCCCGACGCCCTCCGGTGCCCCGGCGGCGAGTGGCCTCGCGGCCGTGGTGATCACCCCGGTCGAGGCGCCGGCGGAGCGGTTGCTGGACGGTACCGTCGAGGCCGTCGAGCAGGCGACCATCTCGGCCCAGACCGCAGGACGGGTCGCTGCGCTTCCTTATGACGTCAACGACTTCGTGCCGGCGGGTGCCGTGCTGGTCCGGCTGCGCGGCACCGAGCAGCGTGCAGGTCTTGCGCAGGCCGAGGCGGCGAGCCGCGAGGCCATCGCCCGGGAAGCCGAGGCCCAGTCCCGATTCGCCCGGATCCGTGACATGCACGAGCGCAAGGTGGTGGCACGGGCCCAGTTCGACCAGGCTGCCGCCGAGCGGGACGCGGCCGTCGCCCGGGTGGCCGCGGCCAGGGCCGCCGTGGAGGCCGCCCGCGAAGGGGTGGCCTACACGGAGATCACCGCGCCTTACGCCGGCGTGGTCACCGCCCGGCACGTGCGGGTGGGAGAGGCAGTGGTGCCCGGTACCCCGCTGGTCAGTGGCCTTTCCCTGCAGAAGCTGCGAGTCACCGTGGACATTCCCCAGTCGCTGGTTGCGCCGGTGCGTGAGCAGCGCAAGGCCGCCGTGTACCTGGACGGCCGGCGGATCGAGGCCGCCGGGGTGACCATCTTCCCCGAGGCCGATGCCGCCACCAACACTTTCCGCACCCGGGTCGAGCTTCCGGCCAACGCTGTCGACCTCTACCCCGGCATGTTCGTGAAGGTGGGCTTCGTGACCGGGGTCGCGACCCGGCTGCTCGTCCCGGGCACCGCCGTCCTCACCCGCAGCGAACTGACGGCGGTCTACGTGCTGCCGGACACGGGCGCCCCGGTGATGCGGCAGGTCCGGCTCGGCGCCCGGTTCGGTGCAGAGGTGGAGGTGCTGGCGGGCCTGAAGCCCGGTGAGCGCGTCGCCGTGGACGCCCTCGAGGCGCTCGAGTCCCTGGAAACCCCGGGCGCGGACCATGGCTGAGCAGCTGGGCGTCAGCGGCCGCCTTGCGCGCCAGTTCCTCACCTCCGAGCTAACGCCTCTGCTGGCGCTGACCGCGCTCCTCATGGGCGTGTTCGCCGTCCTGGTGACGCCCCGGGAGGAAGAGCCCCAGATCAACGTCACCTTCGCGAACATCATCATCGGCTTTCCGGGTGCGAGCGCGTCGCAGGTTGAGAACCTCGTCGCCTCGCCGATGGAAAAGGTCCTCGGCGAGATCGCCGGCGTCAAGCACATCTATTCCGTGTCCCGGCCGGGAGTGGCCGTCCTCACGGTCCAGTTCCAGGTGGGCGAGGAACGCACGGCGGCCATCGTCAGGCTGTACAACGCCGTCTACTCCAACCAGGACTGGCAGCCACCCGGATCCGGGGTGCTGCCACCACTGATCCGGCCGATGGGCATCGACGATGTCCCCGTGCTCTCCCTGACGCTCTGGACGCGCGACGCCGCCCGTGGTGCCCGGGAGCTCGGCGAGGTCGCGCGGGCCATCGAGACCGAGATCAAGCGCGTCCCCGGTACCCGGGACGTCTACACGATCGGCAGCCCGGACAGCGTCGTGCGTGTCGAACTCGACCCGCAGAAGCTGGCCGGGTACGGCCTTTCGGCAGACGACCTGCTCGGCGCACTGGCGGCGGCAGGGCAGGCCGACCACGCCGGATCCCTGGTGGGCAACAACCGGACCATTCCCGTGCAGGCGGGAACGTTCCTCGCGGGTGCCGACGACGTGGCCAGCCTGGTCGTGGGGCTCCGCGCGGGCCGCCCGGTGTACCTCCAGGACGTCGCGGCAGTCAGCCGGGGGCCGGACACGCCCGACGCGTTCGTCTGGCACGGCAGCCGTGCGGCTGGGCAGGGCGGGGGCCCGGCCGTCACGATTGCCGTGGCCAAGAAGCCCGGCGAGAACGCCATCGACGTGACCACGGCGGTTCTGGACCGGGTGGCCTCCCTCAGGGGCACCTACATTCCGGACGGCATCGAGATCACCGAGACGCGCAACTACGGCGTCACGGCCAACGACAAGGCGCAGCAGCTCATCCAGAAGCTGATGTTCGCCACCCTGTCGGTCGTCCTGCTGGTCCTCGTGGCCATCGGCCGCCGGGAAGCCGTGGTCGTGGGCGCCGCGGTGGTGGTGACCCTGGCCGCGACGCTGTTCGCGTCCTGGGCCTGGGGCTTCACGCTCAACCGGGTGTCGCTGTTCGCGC
>ERZ761602.6381-NODE-6381-length-13219-cov-18.113263_pt1 | contig 13219 bp, 21 predicted proteins | sample MGYA00512165_ERZ761602 | MGnify/ENA primary metagenome ERZ761602 (study PRJEB28899, sample SAMN02445085) | bioreactor sludge metagenome | biome: EBPR sludge; isolation source: Thorneside wastewater treatment plant | place: Australia: Brisbane, Thorneside...
CCACTTGGAGTGAGTAGGAGGCTGTAGTCTACACGCAGAAGTGCTCACTTGTCCCCACCCCTGTCCCCGCTACGCCGCCGTAGCGGCACCACCGCACCGCCCCCTGGGGCGTCGTCCTCGCGGCGGGCGGCCCATGCGGCCTGGGTCTCGCGCCTCTGCTGGGCGTAGTCCTGCAGGCCGACCTCGAGCCGGTGCCCAAGCTCTGCCTCGTACACCAGCCGGGGAGTGTTGGCCTCCAGGGCGAGGGTGGAGCGCAGCTTCCGCATCCCCTTCGGAGTCCAGCGCGGCTGCTTCAGGGCGTCGCAGGCCCGCTCGATGGCGTCGCGGAGGGTGGCCCAGCTGGCCGGCGCCACCGGCCAGATCAGCCGGTCTGGCTCCACGTCGTCGACATGCGCGCGGAGCCAGGCCAGGGCCTCGCCGCGCACGCTGGTCCAGCGCTCGCCGGTCTTCCGTGCCCGCTCGTGGATGCCGACCCGGGCGAAGCCGACATCGACGCCATCGGGGGTGGTGACGCCGACCAGGTCCAGGTCTTCCCGCCGGAGCTGGGCCACCTCCTGGCGGCGTGCTCCGGTCTCTGCGAGCAGGAGAATCGCCCCTTCACGCCAGCCCCCCATGTGCCTGGCCACCGCGAGGGCCTGGTCGAGGGTGGGGACGTGGTCGCAGTAGACCGGGCCGGCCACGATCACCCGTGGCACCCTCCAGGATCGCTCGGGCACGACGCCCTCCTCCCCCGCCCAGCGCCAGGCCGTCGCCATGGCGCGCAGGTTGCTGCGCTGCGTCCTTGGCGCGCAGTCGGAGTGGGCGAGCAGGTACTCGGCGACCCGGCGCGGGTCCCGGTCGAGCCGCTGCGGGCCGATGATGGGCTTCAACCTCCTCACGATGGTGGTGTAGGTGTCGATGCTCCCTGGCTCGATCCGGTCCGGGTGCCCCTCCTGGAGCCGCCCGCGCTCCTCGCACCGCGCCAGCCAGGCGGAGAGCAAGATGCCCCAGGTGGTGATGTCCTCGGGCAGGGCGTGGGCCTGACCCGGTGTGCCGTAGAGGGAGCGGGCCGCCACCTCGGCGACCTCGGAGCGGAGCAGCCTCCCCAGGCCCCGCTCCTTCTCCTGGCGACGGTTGCGCGCGCGCCAGTAGGCCCGCCCGTGTTCGTCGAGGCCTCGGGCCGGCATGGGCGAGCAGGTCCAGTCGCCGACGGTGACCGGCTTGGGCATGGCTGGCGGGGGCGGGGGGCGGCGAGCCAACGGAACTCCAGATCGGGAGTCTACGCACGGGACGAGAGCGGAAGTCCAGTCCGCCAACGCTGGGCGGGCGGGGTCTCGTCCTCGGGGTCGCTGACCAGGGGGTGGGCGAGCACGTCGGACCAGAGGTAGAGGTCGCGGCGCGGGCCCTTGGGCCTCAGGTCAGCGGCGATGCGATGCGCCAGCTCCGCACGGCAGCCCAGCTCGGCTCGGATCGTGGAGACCGAGACGAGGTTGGCGGGCCCGAGGGGGCGGCGCTCGGACATCAGGCGGCGCCCTGTGCGAAGAGCTGCCCGTGCTCCGCGCCCTCGCTGCAGCCGTGGAGCGTCACCCACTCCGGCTTCGGTCCGCGGCGCAGGCAGACCTCCCGCCAGCCGGTGCCCAGCTCGGCGGCCAGCCCCACCGCCTCGGAGAGCACGACGCGCGCCCCGTGCTGTGCCAGCAGGTCGGCCATCGTCAGCACGTCCTCCCGGGGGCACTCCATCGGGTAGCCGGTGCAACCGAGGTAGGGCGGGTCGAGGTAGGCCCGGGCTCGCGAGCCCAGCACGGGCGCCCACTCGCACACCACGTCGAGAGCGTCTCGGTGGTGCACCTGGACGGTCGGGCCGCGTCCGACTTGCGCGTGAAAAGCGGGCGGGCCGTAGGCGTCCTGGCGCCAGCGCAGTTCCATCGGCGCGAGGCCGAGCCGTAGTACGGCGCCTCGGGTGGCGTCGAGACGCGCCGCCACGTCTTCGGGCTTGAACAGTCGCCAACCGTGCTTCTCGCGGTGGCCGTCGTTCCTTCCCTGGTCGGCCCTACGGGGCTGCCCGTTGGGCTTCGCGGCCATCACCAGCCGGATCGCGTCGAGCCTCGTGGCGATGGTCCCCGGGTCGATCATGCCGCCCGCACCCCCCGCATTGAAGCCCTTGCCTGCGTTGGCCCGGGTGGACCCGTCAGGATCTCGATGAACCAACACTCGGGGCTCGGTGGCGTGCGCCTGGTTCGCGGGGCCGACGTTCCCGGCTCGCGTTCGGTCCCACTTCTTCAGTCCATTCGCCCCTCGGTCGTGGGCGAACTGCTTCGTCCGGTTCTTGCCAGGCGCAGCGAGTACCTCCCCGTCTTCCCACCACACCGGCACGCCCGACGCCGCGCGGGCCTGGAGCCACAGCAGCCCGGCCGCGCGCTCGATCAGGTCTTCGGCCGGCCCCGCATCACGAAGCCGGAACCACAGGGCCCGCGGGTCCTCGCTCCGCCAGGAGCGCAGCCAGGCCGACACGAGCGGCCCCGTCACCGGGTCAAGGCACAGCGGCCAGACCCAGCCCCACCAGCTGCCGTCGCCCAGCACCATCGGCACCCGCTGGCGGGGGTGGAGGCCGAGCATCGTCAGTATCCGCAGCGCGAGCCGGCGCTTGCCTCCCATCCATGAGACGGGCGGCACCAGCTCCTCGCCCAGCAGCTTGACGAGCACGCCACCGCCGCCGACGAAGGGGTCGAGGAAGACGGGGAGGGGGGAGGGGCGGGTCACAGAACCCCCTGCGTCCAGAGCCAGCCGATCCAATGCCACTCCGGCTGGATCTCGTTGGCGCTGTGCTGTCGAACCCGGGCGCCAGCCGCGCATAGCCGAGCCGTCAGCCATGCCCGGTTCTCCGGCATGGAGGCCGACGTGACGATCACGGGCACGCCCACGGCCGCTACGGCCGGCAGGTAGCCCCGGCTGTCGTCGGTGTCGGCCCACTCGCCACAGGTGCAGGGGTCTGCGCTGAGGTCGTGGTCGAGCAGCACGGCCACCGCCCTGGGCAGGTGAGCGGCAACGCAGGCCGAGCAGCACGCGACGCGGAGGACAACGGGCACGCCGCCTTGGCGGTCCTCCAGTAGCCGGCGCAGCTCGTCGTAGCGGCCGGGGTCGTCGTCGATGGCGAGGATGTAGCGGCTCATGGGCGGCCCCCAAAGAGGCCGACCTGTCTGGTCGACTTGCTGGTGGGCATCGCGGCGGGCGGCTCCGTGCAAGCCACCGGCGGGGGCTCAGACTTCTCTACGCGGCCTCCTGCGTCCACCGTGTAGGCCTCAACCTCGACGGCGAGGTGCCGGGCCACGGCCTCGTCCAGGACGGGCCAGGCCCCGGTGTAGCAAGGACCCGGGCCGAGGTGCAGCCGGTGCCCGGCGTCGAGCACGTACTGCCGGAGCTGCCCGTTGTGGTTGTAGACCGTGACGAGCTGGCCCGGGCCCGGCGCCATGGTGGAGGGCGCCAGGTAGAGCGACCCTCCAGGCGCGCTCCACTCCCGGACGGCCTCAACGATGATGGTCATCGGCCTCGCCGGCTCGGGCAGCAGCTGGACGCTCTCGCGGCGAGGGGGGATCATCCCTGACCTCGCCTGCGGTCCATGTCCGCCAGCGTCATGGCCGCGCCGAGCTCCAGGTAGACCCGGTCGATCAGTCGGTAGGCGATCTTCGGCTGCTGGGCCTCCAGCAGGTCCGCGGCAACACGCAGGCGATTGGCTGGCGACATCGCGTCGATCTCGGCCGCGAGCTTCTTCAGGTCGTCGTTCATGCCGCCCCCCTCAGCTCGCCGCGATCGTCGAGCTGCGCCTCGATGAGGGCGCGTGCGATCGGCGGGTTGACCATGTTGCCGATGCGCGCCACCTGCTGGCTCTTGGTCCCGATGAGCTGGTAGCTGTCGTCGACGCCCGAGGCGCGGGCGAGCTCGCGGGGCTGGAGCATCCGCATGCCGATGTCGGTCAGCACCCAGGGCTCCCCGTCCAGCTCGACGGTCACCAGGGCGAAGCGGTCCTTGGAAACGACCGTGGGCAGGGGCTGGTCACACCCGGACCACTGCCCTCCCTGGCCGTAGTAGCGGGCGAGGAAGGCAGCCACGAGGCCCGCGTGCCCACCTCCTCGGCCGCCGCCGGCGGTCACCGTGGGCAGGGGCGCGTCGAGGGGAACGCCGGCGCGGGCCGAGCCGTGGAACTTGTCCAGGAAGGCCGTCACGACCCCTTGGCTATCGCGCCCCGTCACGGAGCCCGCAGGCTGGTCCAAGCTCTGGCCGTAGCAGGGGTGCCCGTTGGGGCCGCCGTAGTGCTTGGCGAGGAAGGCCGCGACGAGGCCATGCTTCTGGCCGCCGGCGACGACGGACCCCAGCGGCGCCTTGATGTCCAGCACCCGGGGGGCCTGACCCTCGCGCTCCCCCCAGCCGACCTGGACCATCGAGGGGATGATCACGCAGTGTTCGGCCTTGGTCACCACGGTCGAAAGCGGCTCGTCCGCCGAGCGCACCTTGCCGCCGTCGCTGCTCTGGTGGCCGGTGGTGACGATGAACGGCCGGGCTGCCTGCAGGACGTAGCGCCGGATCCCCTCGGCGATCCGGCGCTGGGTCGCCTCCGCAAGCGGCTTCTTCCGCTCGAAGATGCTGGGCACCGGGATGCTCCAGTCGATGCACTCGGACGCGGTCCGCCAGGGCAGAGCTCGCCCGGGGCCGTGCGTGGGCTCCGGCCACCGGATGGGCCGGAAGCCTCGACGGGCGATCAAGTAGAGCCGCCGGCGCGAGGTCGGGGTGCCGTAGTCGGCGGAGCTGAGCACCCGCCAGTCGACCTGGTACCCGCACTGCTCAAGGGCCTGGACGAAGGCGCGGAAGGTCTCGCCCGCCCGGGGCTTGATGGGCTGGCCCTCGTCGTCGAGGGGGCCCCAGGTGACGAACTCGGGCACGTTCTCCAGGATGATGCACCCGGGGGCGACCTCGCGAGCCCAGTCCACGGCCACCCAGGCCAGGTCTCGGATCCCCTTGCTCCGTGGCTTGCCGCCCTTCGCACGGCTGAAGTGCGTGCAATCGGGGGAGAGCCAGAGCAGGTCGATGGGGATGCCGGCAGCGACCCGCCGCGGGTCGACATCGTGCACCGAGGTGTGCAGGTGGATCGTCTCGGGGTGGTTCAGGGTGTGCATCTCGATGGCGTGGGCGCAGTGGTTCACGGCGACTAGCGGGCCGCGCCCCGTGGCCTGTCGGATGGCCTCAGAGGCGCCGCCGCCGCCGGCGAAGAGGTCGACCGAGTTGACCGCCGCAAGCTGCTGTGTCATCGCTCTTGCTCCACCAGACCCGGCCGCCAGACGTAGCGATCGAGGTCACCCGGGAGTCCCGCGTCGCCGATGGTGGGCTCTTCCAGCTCGACGCAGGCACAGGCCTTGCGCCGGGTAGGGTCCACCGGCAGCCAGAGCGAGCGGATCCGCTGTCCGGGTGCGTGGTTGTCCTCCTCCGCTTCCTGCATTCCGAAGGCCCGACGCACGAGGCGGATAGCACTGCGACCGGGCCTTCCCCCGGCCTCGGAGACGGAGCAGTGCCAGGTCACGCCGCCGGGGATCACGTCCTCGACGTTGGACAGCACGACGATCTGTCCGTGCTGCCACGCTTCGATGCGGGCGAACTGCGGCCCAAGATCCAGACGCATCCGGCGCTGCCGGAGGAGATCAGGCGTCCAGCCGGACCCTTGCGGGCGGCGAGGCTCAACAGCGAGGATGGAGGGCGATGTCATGTCGACACCGGCCAGATCACAGCGCCATGCTCGTCGAGGTACCACACGTGCCAGGTCGGGTGGAGAGGCGCCTCCGTCCCGTCGTCCTCCCACTCGACCTGCAGGTGATGCGTGCCCCCGGTGATCGTGCCGTAGCGGACCACGGTGTTTGTGCTGATGAAGCGGATCCGGCCGCCCTGGTGGGCTGGGACCCCGTAGGTGTTGCGGATGTAGGCGAGGGGATCATCCATGATTCAGTCCTCCTCGTGGGGGTAGATCACGTGCCGGACTCCGCCAGCGCAGCGCTCGTTGGTGCTCCGGGCCTTGCCCGCCAGCACGTCCTCGACGGCCTGCAGGGCTCTGTCGATGTGCCGCCATCCCTTGCCGTTGTGGGTCATCACGGCGTCGTGAGGGTGCGCAGGATCCTGGGCGTACCAGGGCCAGTTCGCCGTCGGGTGTCCGCAGTGGATCACCGTCCATCCGGACGCCTCGTGAACGAACCCGACGAACTTGGACTCGCGGATCCCCCGGACCCTCGTCCAACCCGTCCTGCGCTGACGTGCCCGCCGGGGTGCGGGCTCCTCAGCCTCGGGCTCGACCAGGTGCACCAGCACCCCGTTGTCAGTGACCTCGACCTGGGTGGCCCTCATGCGACACCACAGCCGGGGCAGGTCGGCAGACCCCGCTCCGAGGCCCGCACCGACCTTGTGCACTCCGGACAGTGGGCGATCACCTCGTCGGCAGGCCTGGGCGCCACCTCCAGCTCGGTGAGCTCGATGACCGCCTGCTTGGTGCAGTGCAGACAGAGGGGGTAGCCCGTGGCTCCCTGGGGGCTGCAGTCCACGTTCTTGCCGCACGCCACGCAGTCGTCTCGCGCAGGCCCTTTGCGGTGGAAGTCCCACTCGACCACGGCACTGACGGCACACACCAGCTCCTTGGCGTGGCCGTGGAACCCGCCGTCGTAGAGCTTGCGTGCCCTCTGCATCAGCAGGACGAGGACCTCGGCGACCGGGTCCGGGACCTGCTCGCGCGGAGGCTCAGGCACATCCACTGCCATGTCGTCAACGAGCTGCTGGGCGGCCTTGACCTGGGCAAACCCATGGACGAAAAGCTCCGGGTGCCCGGCGACCAAGCCGCGGGCGAGCTGCTCCTCGGTCTCCGCCTCCACGGTCAGCAGAACCGCGCACATGTCGCGCATGGTGCGGGCCACAACCTCCTCGCAGTCGTCCTCGTCCTCGAAGGCCTGCCGGACGTCTGCCTCGGCCAGGGCCCGGAGGTTGGGGTGAGGCTGTGGCGAGCTGCTGTCGGCGAAGACCGAGGTGATGACGGAGCCGTCCGTGTCGACCGCCAGCCAGATCTGGATGCGCTTCATGTCACCTCCCGCTCAGTGAGGGGTTGTCGCTCCAGCTCTTCGTGCCGCGCCAGGCCTCGCGACCCTCGGGCAGGACCATCGGCCACCCCACCAGGGCGTGGGCCGTCTCCTCGTCAGGCACTGGCACGATCGCGTCGGTGTCCAGCGACCGGACCCAACCGCCGCGCATGACCAGCCCCGCGCCGCGCAGCGCGGTCACCCAGGCCTGGGAGTACTCGGGGGGGCCGGTCCGGATCAGGAGCTGGGCGCCCCACGAATCCGAGTCCGCGGTGAACAGGTCGACGGGTCGATCCAGCCACAGCAGCTGGCGGTAGCGGTCCCCCCAGGGTGCAGCTCGAGGCACCACCAGGCGGTTCTTGCACTTCGGGCAGTCCTCCGGCCCCAGCAGCATCCCGCCTCCCCCGCAATGGCCGCATGCCACCATCATTGGCGGGGGCCGCTTCAGGCCGCCGTCGGGGTCGGCTACCAGCTCGTCCAGCTTCGCCCAGAGCACGGATTCCTCGCGGCCGCCGCCGAAGAGACCGGCCTGGGGCCCCGGCCGCATCAGCGGCACGGCGACCAGCTCCAGGTCCCCGATGGTCTCCCGTCGCCGCCGGACGCTCCCGGCGACTTCAATGCGGACACAGCTCGGCGCCAGCAGGTCGCGCAGATCCTCGGCCAGCGCCTGGGCATCGGCGAGGGGCATCCGTTCACCGCTGGACATCGGGCACCTCCGCGGCATCGAAAAGGCGCAGCCTCAGGCCAGAGGCGAGCTCGTGAAGAGGGGCCCAGAAGGGGCCTGGGCACTCCTGGGCCAGCTCCAGGGCCTGCTGAATGGCCCGGGGGTAGCTGGCGGCCGTCCTCGGGTGCCCGCCGTCCTCGATGCCGACGATGCTCACCGCCTTGGGGCACATCTTGTCCAGCAGGTGGACCAGGCGGGCCTCGTCCTCCTGCCGGTCTTCGTAGTCGGCCAGCGCCCGCACAAGCACCGAGCCGGGCAGCTCCCGGTCCAACCGCTGTGCAGCGGCGTGCTCGCGTGCCCGCTTCAGCGCGCGCTCATCGCCGCTCAAACCCTGCGACGTGTCCGTGTCGCCGGCGTAGACCTCGACGAGGTCATGCACCAACGCGAAGAGCACTGCCCGCCCGACGTCGAGCCCCAGCTCGTCGGCAGCCTCGGCGGCCAGCAGGGCCAGCATCACCGTGTGGGTGGTGTCCGTCTCCCGGCGGCCGTCGGGGTGGGTCGGAACCCGCTCCACCTCGCCGAGCCGAAGACTGATGCGGGCGAGCCGCAGCACACGTTCAACGTCCATGGGTCAACTCCTGAACCGCGGGGGGCGGCTCTGTTCAGTACGTGTCCGCGTCTCGACCGCGACCGTTCCCGCGCCCGCGGTCATCGTCTCGGCCCTGGCTCCGGCCTCCACGCTCGTCTCGACCACGGCCGCCGCGATCCTCCCGACCGCGCCCCTGATCCCGGCCCTGGCCCCGCCCGCCGCGATCCTCCCCGCCGCGATCGTCGTCTCGCCCGCGCCCGCGGTCCTCAGACTTGCCGCCGCCGGCGCCGTTGCTCATGAAGTGGACCTGGTCGGCGACGATCTCGGTGGTGTACCGATCCTGCCCCTCCTTGTCCTGCCACTTGCGGGTCTGCAGACGCCCCTCGACGGTGACCTTGCTGCCCTTGGTGCAGTACTTGGCGACGGTATCGGCCAGGCCGGCCCAGACCACGACCTTGTGCCACTCGGTGTGGTCGGTCCACTCGCCGTCCTTGTCCTTGCGGCGCTCGGTCGTCGCCAGGTTCAAGCTGGCCACGGTGATGCCACTGGTCGTGACACGAGTTTCAGGATCCTGGCCGAGGTGGCCACAGAGGAAGACCTTGTTCATGGGATGCTCCTTGGGGTGATCAGAAGGGGACGAAGAAGGCGCCGATCAGCTGGTAGAGCTTGGCGTCAGGGGTGTTCTTCAGCTTGCGGAGATGCCCGGCGACCTCCTCATCGGAGAGGTCGTCGATGGGCACCTTGAAGAGGTGCTTGGCCGCCAGCTCGAGGTTCTCATTGGTGATCTCTGCGCAGTCGGGGATCCCCTCGACGCGATCGCCGAGCAGGTTCCACAGCTGCTCCCGAGGGGTCTCCAGCTCGTCGGCGGGGTCCCCCTCGTTGCCGGCAGGCTCCTCCCGCGGAGGTCGGTCCTCCTTGATCTCCTCTCGCGGCGGACGCTCCTCCCTGGGGGCGGGCCGGTCGTCCCGCTTCTCGCGGGCAGGGGGCGCCTCGACCCGGTCGTGGTTCAGGTCGGTGCCCTCCTCGACCCGGGGCACCAGGAGCAGGTCGCGCAGCAGGTAGGACAGCGAGCTCGTGTCTGCCCCGGCCACGGCCTTGTCCAGCGGCCGCCCCTTGCCGGGCTCGGCGGGCCAGTCCTGGACCAGCTCCAGGCTCTCCCCCGAGGCGTGCAGCAGGAGGTACTTCCGCCGGAGGATGCAGCCACCGTTGCCGACCGGCACGCCATGGACCATCTCCGCGGCGAGCGGCACCAGGCTGAGCCCCTCCGCGTTGAGCCAGGCGCTGCAGATGTGGATCATCTGCTCGGCGCTGGCGTAGTCGTACTTGTGATGCTGGTTGTAGGCGTCCTTCTCGGCACCTGTCACGGCGGACTGGGCCTTGGCCAGCGCCGTTGCGAGCTCCTTCATGACTCCCTCCCGGGGGTGCTGGGGGTGATCACCGCATCCGGATCGGGGCCGAGCAGGACCGTGTAGACCAGCCCGGCGTGCTCGGCGTGCGCCTCGAGGCCGGCGAAGGCGCCGACCAGGGCCTCCACCGCCTCCTGGGGCGCCCACTCCAGCTCGGCGAGCAGGTTCTCGCCCGCCTGGACCCACTCCTCTGCCCGATGAATCGTCCCCCAGGCCATGTCCAGGTCGGTGGTCTCGCCTGTGACCACGGCGTGGGTCCCCTTCTTGAGGAGGTCCTCCAGGGTCCAGCAGCGCTCGATGCACTGCCGGAAGGCTTCGTGGCCGGGCATGGAGAGGCAGGCCAGGGCGAGCGCCTGCTGGAAGGTGTCGTTGGTGCTCATGCCACCAGCTCCTTCTGGCCCTGGGCCATCCGGACAGCCCGCTGCGCGAAGTAGGCGTCCAGCCCCATCAGGATCAGGGTTCGGACGTTGCCGGTGATCTGCTCCAAGGGGATGGGCTCGATCTCCGCCACCTGGAGGTAGGTCGGCCCGGGCTTGGGCGAGCCCAGCACCCGGAGGCCTTCCCGGTTCCAGTGGGCGGCCCAGACCGTGCCCCTGATGACCAGGCAGGCCGTGGCGCTGGGCTCGACCTGGGCGCAGCAGGCGAGCTTGTAGCCGAGCACGGCGAAGAGGAGGAAGGGGACGGTGTGCAGGTCCTTGGGGGACATCGGCGGCTCCGAGGTGAGGGGAGGGCTCAGCGGTTGAAGGCGAGGGTGCGGAAGGCGGGCATGGGGCGGCCCAGCTCGTGCTCGGCCTCGAGCACCTCCAGGGCGACCTCGACGCCCAGGCGGCTGGCACCCTTGATGGGGATCGTGTCCAGGGCCTGGCGGACCACCCGCGCGGCCTGGCCCACGGTCGGGACGGTGGAGGGGAGCCCCTCCCCGCGGGCGAGCTGGGGCAGGACCGACGTCGCCAGCATCCGGCGCAGGGCCATGCCGGCGGGCTTGCTCGTCTTCAGCAGGACCAGGTGCAGGCCCGTCTCGAAGAGGATGAGGAGGCGGCCGCCGGAGAGGGTTGCAGCAGATTGCTGCAACCCCACCCCTGCGTTCCTCCGGACGCCCCCTCGCAGACGCTCCAGCTCGGCGCCGACGATGAGGGCGTAGTCCACCCCCTCCACCAGCTCGGTGGACCATCGGTCCGTGATGGTGTTGACCAGGACCCGCCCCTCGGCGTAGCCCAGGGCCTCGCCCAGCTCGGTGGCGATCCAGGCCGGACGGCCGTCCACCGAGATGATGTTGAGGGCGTGGCCCTCGAAGTGGATCTGGCGGAGGAGAGGGGAGGGGGCTGGGGTCATCGCGCGGGCTCCGTGGTTCACCCAAGGTGTACCATGGCCCGTTTTTGATGTCCACTCAAGGTGAACAAGAAATTTGAAGGTGCCGAAAACCGTGCCCATCGAGCGCGGTCTGCCATCGGCACGCGCCCTCTGGAACGTTGCGGTAGAATGAGGCCGGAGGTCCGATGCTTCTCATCCTTCTCGCCCTCGTTTTGACCGCTTCCGCTCAGGAGATTTCTGACAAGGAAGCAGCGTGCGCCATCGTGGCCGCCATGTACGGCAAGGACCCGTACTACGAATGCGGGGTGGGCCCCAATCCCGATCCTGCTCGAGTCGCCATCACAAATGAGACGGTAGGAAGTCGCCTTGCGCTTCACTCCTTGCGCCAAGCATGTCGGGAAGCTGCCTCGGAAAGGAGGCTGAGGCCGGACGGTGCCTGCACGATCAGCGTCCTGAAGGACGGAGAACAGCTGGTCACCATGGATGAGGTCCTTGAACGGCTGGATGCGTTGAAGGCTGACCTCTCGCTACATCCAGATCTCGATATGACCCCACGCTTGGCCCGGGTGCCGCGCGGGTCCCTGACCATCATGGCCTGTGCGCGATGCAAGGCCATCGTCGGAGCCAAGGGGCGGGTGACCACAGGGGCCGAGACCACGGTGGACGCGGGGATGCAAGAGATCACCATCGTCACGGCATCGGGCCGGGAAGACCGGTTCGAGGTCGAGGTAGGCGAAGGCGCGCGGGTCGTCTTCATGTGGTCATCGACGCTGATGGCTCCGAAGGTGGTAGGCGGAGAAGCGCGGCGAATCAAGTAGCTACGCGCACAACGACAGCCCTCCACGCTGCGCTCAAGAAGGCCATAGGGTAGGCTGAGGCCGGAGTCCTCCATGCACCTGACCATCGAGACCGAACGCGAGGACGACGGGCGCTGGCTCGCCGAAGTGCCTGAGCTTCCCGGCTGCCTGGCCTACGGCGCGAGCAAGGACGAGGCTCGTGCGGCGGCCATGGCGCTGGCGCTGCACACCCTGGCCGATCGCATCGAGCACGGCGAGGCCATGCCGGAAGGCTTCGCGGTGCGCTTCGACACGGCGGCCTGACGAGTGGCAAGGTGGCCGTCTACTCGGGCCCGGCGGGTTCTCGCTGCGCTCCTTCGGATCGGTTGGCAGGTGAAGCGACAGGCGGGCTCGCACCGCACTCTCAGCCGCGACGGCTGGCCCGATGTCGTCTTCGCCTTCCACGAGGATGTCGAAGTCGGGCCTCGGATGCTGGCCCGTATCGCCAAGGCCACGGGGCTTCAGCCCGAAGACCTTTGACCAGCGGGGCGCCCCTGCTGTCGAACGCTACCCCCCGACGCGAGATCGCCGCTGTGCGGGAGAGGCAGGGGTAGCCTCAGCCGCGGCGTCGGAAGACTGGGACCAGCCGTCCACCAGGAGCTGGAGGGTGCGGCGGTCGGCGATGCCGAGGCGAGGCAGAAGGGTGGCAATGGTGTTGAGTAGCCGAAGGTCGGCCTCTCCAAGGTCATCAAGAATCGCGCGCGCCGTCCTCGCCTGCTCCTCCTCTTCGCGCTCACGTGCGGGACGAAGAACCACCTCAAGACGAAGTCGGACGGCGCTAGCCCAGAGCGCGAGGTCGTCTATGCGCGGCTGGTTTCGCCCGTTCTCCCACGCTGAGAATCCCGCCTTGGACAAGTCAAGGCGCTTGAGCACCTGCGCCTGTGACAGCCGCGCTGCCTTTCTGGCTTGCACGAGTTGGTGTCGAAGGTCGTCGTAGAGCATTGCTTGTCGCGTATTCAGAACCGGATTCACCATAGGTGGACACTTGTGGTCGCATGTGGTACACCCTGAGTGAACCTCTGGAGACGACCATGCAGAGAGTCGCGTCACGAATCACTTCCGAGCGCCGCGCCAAAGGCTGGTCCTACGATGAGCTGGTCCGGCAGCTCAAGGACCACACCCAGCGACCCTTTCACAAGACGCAGGTCCACCGTTGGGAGACCGGCAAGGCGACTCCAAGCCTCGAACAGCTGAAAGACCTGGCGGACGTTTTTGGCCGCCCTGTCGGATGGTTCTTGGAGCCCATCCACGACGCCGACGAGCCCCTCGAAGGGGCCGCGTCGATGTCCACCCCCCACCCCAGCGAGGCCGCGTAGACCATGATCGACCCCAAC
>ERZ761602.6382-NODE-6382-length-13219-cov-3.893649_pt1 | contig 13219 bp, 10 predicted proteins | sample MGYA00512165_ERZ761602 | MGnify/ENA primary metagenome ERZ761602 (study PRJEB28899, sample SAMN02445085) | bioreactor sludge metagenome | biome: EBPR sludge; isolation source: Thorneside wastewater treatment plant | place: Australia: Brisbane, Thorneside...
GGTCTGGTGCGGCAGGCCGTAGACGAGGTCGACGTTGAGGGACGCGACGCCGCGGGCCCGCAGGTCGTCGACGGCGCGGGCGGTGGCGTCGAAGCCCTGGATCCGGCCGATGGCGTGCTGCACCAGCGGGTCGAAGTCCTGCACGCCGAGGCTGGCGCGGGTCATGCCCTCGTCGGCGAGGGCGTCGATCCGGGCGCGGTCGACCATGGTCGGGTCGATCTCGACCGAGAAGTCGAGGTTGCGGGCGGCGGGAATCGCGGCGCGGATCGCGGCGGCGACGCGGCGGATCAGCGGCGGGGGCAGGATCGTCGGCGTGCCCCCGCCCCAGTGCAGGCGGTCCATGCGGACGCCGCGCGGCAGGCGGCGGGCGACGGCGGCGAGTTCGGCCCCCAGCGCGTCGACATAGGCCGCGACGGGCGCGAGGGTGCGGGTCCCCTGGGTGTGGCAGGCGCAGAACCAGCAGAGCCGCTCGCAGAACGGGACGTGGAGGTAGACCGAGACCGGCGCGGCGGGATCGACGGCGGCGAGGCAATCGGCCTGGAACGCTGCGCCGACCGCGGGCGAGAAGTTGGGCGCGGTCGGGTAGCTCGTGTAGCGGGGCACGCGGGCGTCGAAGAGGCCGAGCCGGCGGAGGCGGTCGATCTGGTCCATGGCGCGCTTGTGGCGCCGCGCGGGGCGGGCGTCCTTGCGCTGGGTCAAGCCCGGCGGGCGCGGACCTCGGCGGCGATGATGTCCTCGAGCCGGCCCTGGAGCACGCTTGTGTCGAAGGTCGTCTCCGCCCGGCGCCGGGCCGCCGCGGCGAGGTGGGCGCGCAGCGCGTCGTCGGCGAGGACGGCGCGCAGGCGGTCGGCGTAGCCGTCGCGGTCGTGCTCGGCCACGAGAAAGCCGGTCTCGCCCTCGACCACCGCGTCGGGGATGCCGGCGTGGCGGGTCGAAATCACCACCGCGCCCGAGGCCATCGCCTCCTGGATCGCGATCGGCAGCCCCTCCTCGTTGCCCTCGGCGTCGACGACCGAGTGCTGGAGGAAGACCGCGGCGCGGGCCACCTTCTCGCGCACCACCGCGTGGGGCTGCATCCCGAGGAAGGCCACCCGCGCCTCGAGGCCGCGTTCGGCGACGAGGCGGCGGGCGTCGTCGAGGAGCGGGCCATCGCCGATCATCTCGAGCCGGCGGGACGGGAAGTCGGCCGCCACGCGGGCGAAGGCCTCGATGGTGACGAGCGGCGCCTTCTTGGGGATCATCCGGCCGACCGCGAGGAGGAGATCGGGGTCCTTGTCGCCGGGCCTGAACAGCCGGCAGTCGACGCCGCTCGGGATCACGTGGCTGTTGGGGTGGCGGATCCCCTTGGCGGCGAGGTTGTCGAGCAGGGATTGCGACACGGAGAAATAGCCGGCGAGGCGGGGCGCGGCGGCCTTGTAGGACATGACCCGGAGCGGCGAGGCAAGGCGCTTGGAGGCGTCGAAGCCGCGGAAGTAGACGAAGACGGGGATGCCGAGCGCCTGGCCGATCGGCGCGAAGCTCGACCCGAGATGGCCGAACTCGGCGAGGATGGCGAAGGCGCGGCTGTCGCGCAGGAAGGTCTCGACGCGGGCGCGCACCCGGCCGAAGGGCACGCCCGAGGCGCGCCAGCGCAGCGTGTTCCAGGCCTTGCCGAGCTCGAGCTCGGCGCGGGGGGCGAGGCCCGGCGGGCGGCGGGTGACGTGGAGCATGGGCTTGTCGGTGGTGAAGCCCGGCTCGACCGAGTAGCAGACGATGGCGGTGCGGCCGCCGTAGAGCTCGTCGATGTGGCGGCGCTGGGAGATCTCGGTGGTCTTGCCGACGACGCTCGTGACGATGGCGAGGCGGCCCTCGGGGCGCTCCATCCCTCCTACTCCCAGCCGAAGCGGATCTTGTCGCCAAGCCCGCCCGCCGCGATCAGGGCCTCGATCTCGGCGTGGGCGGCTTGCAGGCTCGGGATGCGGTCGGCATGGGTCTCGACGGCGATCCGGGCGACGCGGTCGAGGACCTCCGACCCGATCAGGCGGCGCAGGATGTCGTACTCCGCGCCCTCGACGTCGATCTTGACGAATGCGATCGGGCCGGGAATGGCGGCGAGGACGTCGGCTGCGTCGAGCACCTCCACGTCGACCCCGCGGGTCGCGTCGACGTTGCCCTTGTCGGCGACGAGGGAGGAGGATTCCAGGTGGTCCTCGTCGTCGCCCTGGTAGCCGTGGTGGAGGAAGAGCCGGGCGCGGCCGGCCGCCCCGCCCACCGCCGCCTGGTGGAGCCGCACCCCGGGCAGGCCGCCGGTCCGCGCCAGGAGCCGCGCGAAGGCGTCGGGGTTGGGCTCGAAGGCGTGGACGATGCAGCCGCGCGCGGCCCAGAGCGCCACGGTGCGCCCGACGTTCGCGCCGAGGTCGACCACCACGTCGCCGCGACGCAGGCGCCGCAGCTCCTCGTGGAGCGGCCGCTGCCTCGGCGGCACCAGGAAGTCGGGCGCCGCGATCCCTCGGGCGAGCAGCGCCTCGCGCAGCGTACGTTTGAGCCCCATCCCCGCCTCTCGGATCCCTGACGGCGCAGTCTTCCGCCATGTGGGGGCGGGCTTCAACACTTCCCCTGCCCGCGGCGGGTGCGAGGCGGAGGAATCGGCGCGGATGGGCGCGCGGGCGTCGCGGATCAGGCCTCGAAGCCGAAGCGGGCGGCCACGGCGCGGGCGGCCTCGATGGTGGCGGGGCCGAGTTCGTCCACGTAGCCCGCGACCTTGCCCCGGCGGACCTTGCGCGCGCCCTCGTCGGCGCGGTCGGGGCGCAGGAAGGCGAGCGGGCGGCCGGGGCGGGACTCCTCGCGGGCGCGCATGTTGGCGAAGCTCTTGTCGGCCACGGCCTCGGCGACCCCGGAGGGATCGCGGCCGAGATAGCCGAGGATCGCGGCGAAGCCGGGCGTCGGGTCGGCGCGGAGGGCCTCGTAGGTGACGATCATCGAATCGCCGCGCCCCGCGAGGTGGTCGATCCAGGCGCGGTTGAAGCGGCCGATCTTCTCTACGCCGTAGTTGGGGTGCAGGACGAAGCGGTCGATGTCGCGGGGCGGGAGCCGGCCGCCGAGCGCGAGCGGGACGAGGCGCTGCCAGTACTTGAGCGTGCCCGGCGCGAAGTCCTTGCTGTTGACCTGGTGGAAGAACGACACCGCGGTGTCGATCGGGTTGCGGTGGAGGAAGAGGACGGGCCGGTCGGCGAGGTCGGGAGCGACGGCGTCGAAGGGGCGGCCGAGCTCCTGCCTGCGGCTGCCGTGGCCGGCATGGGTGAAGGGCGTGGGCGCGCCGGCGCGGCCCAGCACCGCCTTCACCCAGGTGCGGCCGGACTTGGGAAAGGAGACGCCGATCGGTCCTGTCGTCGCGTCGGTCACTGGCGGCGCTCCGGCTGGAGACGGATCCGGCGCGCCGCAGGGGCGCGCCGGGAGGTCGGGTCGGGCGCGCCGCAGGGGGCGCGCCGGGAGGTCGGGGTCAGGCGTCTTCCTTGATCTCCTGGCCGGTGGCCTGGTCGACGGCCTTCATCGACAGCCGCACCTTGCCGCGATCGTCGAAGCCCATGAGCTTGACCTTGACGTCCTGGCCCTCGGTCAGGATGTCCTTGGGGTGGCTCACCCGGTCGTTCGACAGCTGGCTGACGTGGACGAGGCCGTCGCGCTTGCCGAAGAAGTTCACGAAGGCGCCGAAGTCCATGATCTTGACCACCTTGCCGGTGTAGACGCGGCCGACCTCGGGCTCGTCGACGATGGCGGAGATCAGCTCGCGGGCCTTCTCGATCGCGGCGCCGTTGGCGGAGGCGATCTTGATGGCGCCGTCGTCGCTGATATCGACCTTGGCGCCCGATTCCTCGACGATGGACCGGATCACCTTGCCGCCCGAGCCGATGACCTCGCGGATCTTGTCGACCGCGATCTGCATGGTCTCGATCCGCGGCGCGTGGGCCGAGAACTCCGACCTTCCGGCCGACAGGGCCCTGGCCATCTCGCCGAGGATGTGCAGGCGGCCGTCCTTGGCCTGCGCCAAGGCGGTCTCCATGATCGCGGGCGTGATGCCGGCGACCTTGATGTCCATCTGCAGCGAGGTGATGCCGTTCGCGGTGCCCGCGACCTTGAAGTCCATGTCGCCGAGGTGGTCCTCGTCGCCGAGGATGTCGGTGATGACCGCGTGGCGGTCGCCCTCGAGGATCAGGCCCATGGCGACGCCGGCGACCGGCGCCTTGAGGGGCACGGCCGCGTCCATCATCGACAGCGAGCCGCCGCAGACCGAGGCCATCGAGGACGAGCCGTTCGACTCGGTGATCTCGGAGACGACGCGGATCGTGTAGGGGAAGTCGGTCGCCGCCGGCAGCACCGCCTGCAGCGCGCGCCAGGCGAGCTTGCCGTGGCCGATCTCGCGCCGGCCCGGCGCCATCTGCCGCGAGGTCTCGCCCACCGAATAGCCGGGGAAGTTGTAGTGGAGCAGGAAGCTCGACCGCGACAGTCCGTGCAGCGCGTCGATCATCTGCTCGTCGTCGCCGGTGCCGAGCGTGGTCACCACCAGCGCCTGGGTCTCGCCGCGGGTGAAGAGCGACGAGCCGTGGGTGCGGGGCAGCACGCCCACCTCGGCGAGGATCGGGCGCACGGTGACGAGGTCGCGGCCGTCGATGCGGCGGCCGTTGTCGAGGATGTCGCCGCGCACCACCTCGGATTCGAGCTTCTTGATGCAGGTCTTGAGGTTATCGTCGGCCTGCTCCTCCTCGCTCAGCCCGGCGAGGATGCCGGCGGCGGCGGCCGCGACGGCGGCGTGGCGCTCCTGCTTGTCGGTGACGCGGAAGGCGGCGCGCATCGCCTCGCCGCCGAGCGCCTGGACGCGGGCGTAGAGGCCGGAATAGTCAGGGGCCTCGAAGGCGAAGGGCTCCTTGGCGGCGGCCTCGGCCATGTCGATGATGAGGTCGATCACCGGCTGCATCTGCTCGTGGCCGAACTTGACCGCGCCGAGCATCTCCGATTCCGACAGCTCGTAGGCCTCGGACTCGACCATCATGACCGCGTCCTTGGTGCCGGCGACCACGAGGTCGAGGCGCTGCTCGGGGTTCTCGCGCAGCTTCTCCATGTCGTCCACGGCCGGGTTCAGCACGTACTCGCCGTCGACGAAGCCGACGCGCGCCGCGCCGATCGGGCCGAGGAAGGGCGCGCCCGACAGGGTCAGCGCCGCGGAGGCGGCGATCATCGCCACCACGTCCGGGTCGTTCTCCATGTCGTAGGAGAGGACGGTGCAGATCACCTGGGTCTCGTTGCGGAAGCCCTCGACGAAGAGCGGCCGGATGGGCCGGTCGATGAGCCGCGAGGTCAGCGTCTCCTTCTCGGTCGGCCGGGCCTCGCGCTTGAAGAACCCGCCGGGGATCTTGCCCGCGGCGTAGTACTTCTCCTGGTAGTGGACGGTGAGCGGGAAGAAATCGAGCCCGGGCTTGGGCTTCTTGTCGTAGACCACCGCGGCCAGGACGCTGGTCTCGCCATAGGTGGCGATGACGGCCGCGTCGGCCTGGCGGGCGACGCGCCCGGTCTCGAGCGTGAGCGTGTCATGGCCCCACTCGATCGATTTCCTGACGATGTTGAACATTTCGCTTCCTTGCATGACGGCCTCGCCCCCTGGCGATCGCCGCGTGACGCGGGCCCTTGCCCGCCGACCCCTCGTTCACGGCCGAGCGGTCCCGCGGGGTCGGCGGGGCCCGGCTGCCTTCGGACGGAGATCGGGGCCCTGCCCCGGCGCGCCGGCCCGCGCCATGCGGCGGAACGCGCCCGCGTCCGGGGCGCGTTCCGGGGTCTGCGTCAGCGGCGGATGCCGAGGCGGGCGATCAGCGCCTGGTAGCGCGGCTCGTCCTTCTTCTTGACGTAGTCGAGCAGCTTGCGGCGCTGCGAGACCATCTTCAGCAGGCCCCGACGCGAGTGGTTGTCCTTCACGTGGGTCTTGAAGTGGTCGGTGAGCGTGTTGATCCGCGTGGTCAGGATCGCGACCTGGACCTCGGGCGAGCCGGTGTCGCCGGCCTTGGTGGCGTAGTCCTTGATCAGCTTCTCTTTCACGTCGGGCGTGAGCGACATCGGGATTCCCCTTCGCTTCGGGTGAAAAGGCCCGTTCTCCGGCGGCCGCGGCCGGGATGTCGTCCAGCGGGGTCGCGAAAAGAAAAGGGCCGCCGGCCGGTCAGGCCCGCGGCGCGGCCGCTATAGCCGCTTTCGCCGCGGATGGGAAGAGCCTCCCTCCCGTGCTCGAGGCCGATCCGCGCTGCGCATGCGCCTTGCCGCAGGCGGCGTCCGGCGTAGGATGCGCGCCGAGCCTGCGCGCCGGCGGAAGGGCGCGCGGCGGGTGGAGGGGACTGACGCGGCCATGACCACGACGATCCGGCAGGCGGGCGCGCCCCGGCCCGCCGCCACCCCGGGCCCGGCGATGCGGGCGATCCCGGGGGGCGCCTTCCTCATGGGCTCGGACCGGCACTATCCCGAAGAGGGACCCGCGCGCCGGGTGCGGGTGAGCGGCTTCGAGATGGACGAGACCGCGGTCACCAACCGCCAGTTCGCCGCCTTCGTCGCGGCGACGGGCTACGTGACCGTGGCCGAGCAGGCCCCCGACCCGGCGCTCTATCCCGGCGCGCCGGCGGAGCGGCTCGTGCCCGGCAGCCTGGTCTTCCGCATGACCGCCGGGCCGGTGGACACCCGCGACCCGAGCCAGTGGTGGGCCTGGACGCCGGGCGCCTGCTGGCGCCGGCCGGAGGGGCCGGACAGCTCGGTCCGTGGCCGCAAGGACCACCCGGTCGTCCATGTCGCCTTCGACGACGCCCAGGCCTTCGCCGCCTGGGCCGGCAAGGCGCTGCCGACCGAGGCCGAGTGGGAATACGCCGCCCGCGGCGGCATCGACGGCGCCGAGTTCGCCTGGGGCGAGGCGCTGACGCCGCGGGGCCGGCACGTCGCCAACACCTGGCAGGGCGACTTCCCCTGGCGCGACCTCGCCGAGGACGGCCATGCCGGGACCTGCCCGGTCAGGTCCTTCCCGGCCAACGGCTACGGGCTCTACGAGGTCTGCGGCAACGTCTGGGAATGGACCACGGACTGGTACGCCGCGCGCCACGCCGCCACCGACCCGGACAAGCCCGGATGCTGCGCGGCGGACGACCCGCGCGCCCGCGCGGGCAGCCTCGATCCCGCGCAGCCGGGCGTGACGATCCCGAGGCGGGTGGTCAAGGGCGGCTCGTTCCTCTGCGCGCCCTCCTGGTGCCGCCGCTACCGGCCGGCGGCGCGGCATCCGCAGATGGTCGACACCGGGATGAGCCATGTGGGCTTCCGATGCGTCCGGCGCCGCTCCGGCGGCGGGCCGAGGTGAACTCGCGCCGCTCCCGCGAGCCGTAGGGTGGGCGCTCGCGCCCACCGCGCCCGCCCTCGCGAACGCCCGCGCGGCCGGGTCGGGATCCGGCCCCTCCGATCGAGCGGCCGGAGCGGGGCTTCATCCGTTCCGCAGCCGGCTTCTTCTTGACCTGCCGGCAACTCCGTGCTGCGCTCCTCGCCGCCGAACGGCGGAGGCCGAGATCAGGCGGACAGAGATTTTCCGGCGAGATTCCGACATCGACTGAATGGCCGCCCCGCGGGGAGACGCAAGCGTCGCGCGACCGGCGGCCGGGGATCAGGGGAGGACAGACCATGCGACCAGCGAACTGGCTCAGTTGGACGGCCGCCGCCGCCGTGGCGGCGCTCGCCCCGCCCGTCTTCGCCCAGGAGGCGGCGCCCGAGCGGCCTAACATCCTCGTCATATTCGGCGACGACATCGGCCAGACCAATCTGTCGATCTACTCCAAGGGCCTGATGGGCTATCGCACGCCCAACATCGACCGCATCGGCCGCGAGGGCGCCACCTTCACCGACTACTACGCCGAGCAGAGCTGCACCGCGGGCCGCTCGACCTTCCTGACCGGCCAGTCGACGCTGCGGACCGGGCTGTCCAAGGTCGGCCTCCCCGGCGCGCCGGTCGGGTTGCAGGCCGTCGACGTCACCCTCGCCTCCGCGCTCAAGGACCTCGGCTACGCCACCGGCCAGTTCGGCAAGAACCATCTCGGCGACCGCGACGAGTTCCTGCCCACGGCGCATGGCTTCGACGAATTCTTCGGCAACCTCTACCACCTCAACGCCGAGGAGGAGCCGGAGAACTTCAACTACCCGCAGGACCCCGCCTTCCGCGAGCGGTTCGGGCCCCGCGGGGTGATTCGATCCTCGGCCGACGGCGAGATCGAGGACACCGGCCCGCTGACGCGACAGCGGATGGAGACCATCGACGACGAGACCTCGGCCGCCGCGCTCGATTTCATCCAGCGGCAGGTCGATGCCGGCACGCCGTTCTTCACCTGGATGAACACGACGCGGATGCACTTCCGGACCCATGTCCGGCCGGAGAACCGCAGCGCGCCCGGCCTGACCGCGCCCACCGAATACGCCGACGGCATGGTCGAGACCGACGCGCTCGTCGGGACCATCCTCGACAAGCTCGACGAGCTCGGCGTCGCCGACAACACCATCGTCATCTATACGACCGACAACGGCCCGCACCAGAATTCCTGGCCGGACGCCGGCACGACGCCGTTCCGCTCCGAGAAGAACACCAACTGGGAGGGCGCGTTCCGCGTCCCGGCGATGATCCGCTGGCCCGGCCATGTCGAGCCCGGGGGCGAGCTCAACGGCATCTTCTCCGGCCTCGACTGGTTCCCCACGCTGCTGGCGGCCGCCGGCAACCCCGACATCAAGGAGCAGCTGCTCGCCGGCGCGACCATCGGCGGCAAGGAGTACAGGAACCACCTCGACGGCTACAACCAGCTCGCCTACCTGACCGGCGAGGCCGATGACAGCGCGCGCAAGGAGTTCTTCTACTTCAACGACGACGGGCAGCTGGTGGCGCTGCGCTACGAGAACTGGAAGGTCGTCTTCTCCGAACAGCGGGCGAAGGGCACGCTGGCGATCTGGGCCGAACCCTTCACGCCCCTGCGCGTGCCGAAGCTCTTCGACCTGCGCTCCGATCCCTACGAGCGGGCCGACGTCACCTCGAACAGCTACTACGACTGGCTGATCGACCGGGTCTACCTGCTGACCCCGGCGCAGGCCTATGTCGCGGATTTTCTCGGCACCTTCAGGGACTTCCCGCCGGCCCAGCGCCCGGCGAGCTTCTCGATCGACCAGATCCAGGAGGGGCTGGAGCAGCAGTTTCTCAACGCCGGCGGCGGGCAGTAGCCCGCCGTCGCGACGGGAGCGAGGCAGTAGCCCGCCGTCGCGACGGGAGCGAGCTTGAGCCGTCGGACCAAAGGAGTAGGCTCGCTCCCGAACAGGTTCCCCAGGGAGGCGCCCGACATGCTCCGACCATCCACCGCCGCGCTGGCGGCCGCCGCCGTCGCGCTGTCCGCCGCGGCGGCCCTTGGGCAGGACGCCCCCGCCGCGGCGGACAAGCCGAACATCCTCGTCATCTTCGGCGACGACGTCGGTCAGACCAACATCTCGGCCTATGGCGACGGGATCGTCGGCTATCGCACGCCGAACATCGACCGGATCGCCGACGAGGGGCTCCGCTTCATCGACTACTACGCCGAGAACAGCTGCACCGCCGGCCGCTCGTCGTTCATCACCGGCCAGACCCCGAAGCGCACCGGCCTGACCAAGGTCGGCATACCGGGCGCCACCGTCGGGCTGCAGGACCGCGACGTCACCATCGCCCAGGCGCTGAAGCCGCTCGGCTACGCCACCGGGCAGTTCGGCAAGAACCACCTCGGCGACCGCGACGAGTACCTGCCGACCGCCCACGGCTTCGACGAGTTCTTCGGCAACCTCTACCACCTCAACGCCGAGGAGGAGCCGGAGCGGCCCTACTGGCCGGCCGACGACGCCGCCTGGGTCGAGGCCAACGCCCCGCGCGGCGTGCTCAAGGCCAGCGCCGACGGCCAGATCGAGGACACCGGGCCGCTGACCATCAAGCGCATGGAGACGATCGACGACGAGACCACCGCCGCCGCCATCGACTTCATGAAGCGCCAGGTCGACGCGGGCACGCCGTTCTTCACCTGGATGAACACCACCCGCATGCACGTCTTCACCCACATCCGCCCGGAGATGCAGGGCCAGAGCGGCATGCAAGGCAACGACTACGCCGACGGCATGATCGAGCATGACGGCGACGTGGGCGACCTGCTGAAGGCGCTCGACGACCTCGGGATCGCCGAGAACACCATCGTCGTCTACACCACCGACAACGGCCCCAACCAGTGGTCCTGGCCCGACGCCGCGACCACGCCGTTCCGCTCCGAGAAGGACACCAACTGGGAAGGCGCCTTCCGCGTGCCCGCAATGGTGCGCTGGCCCGGGCGCATCGAGGCCGGCCAGACCACCACCGGGATGTTCTCCGGCATGGACTGGTTCCCGACGCTGCTCGCCGCCGCCGGCGACCCGGACATCAAGGAGGAGCTGCTCGCCGGCAAGCAGCTCGGCGACACCACCTTTCGGGTCCATCTCGACGGCTACAACCAGCTGCCCTTCCTGACCGGCGAGACCGACGCCAGCGCCCGCGAGGAGTTCCCCTACTTCAACGACGACGGCCAGCTCGTCGCCTATCGCTTCCGCGACTGGAAGGCGGTGTTCTGCGAGCAGCCGGCGCCGGGCGGGTTCCGCGTCTGGTACGAGAACTTCGATTGCTACCGTATCCCGAAGCTCTTCAACCTCCGCATGGACCCATACGAGCGCGCGGACATCGTGTCCGACCAGTATGACGACTGGCGGGGGAAGAACGGCTATCTGTTGAGCTACATGAGCGGAAAGGCCGGCGCCTTCCTCGAGACCTTCGTCGACTGGCCGCCGAGCCAGATCCCCGCCACCTTCACCATCGACCAGATCGAGGAGGCGATCGACGCGAAGGTCCGCGAGACGATCGCCGCAGGGAACGCTGGCGCCGCCCCGGCCTCCGAAAACTGAGCCCCTGCGGCGCAGGGCCCCGCATCGCCGTCCTTCCGGCGTCATGTCGACAGGCGCCGGGTGGACGACAACACGCAGTGCAAGGACATGACATGAACCCGCGTTCCGGCGTGAGAACGCCTGCCGAGACGGGCCCCTGATGGCCCCGCGCGACTCGATCCTCGCCCTCCAGGCGGCGATGAACGCCGAGGTCCTCGGCCAGCCGGTGGTGGTCGAGCGCATGCTGATCGGCCTCCTCGCCGACGGCCACCTGCTGATCGAGGGCCTGCCCGGCCTGGCCAAGACCCGGGCGGTCAAGGCGATGGCGCGGCATCTCGAGGCCGACTTCAGCCGCATCCAGTTCACGCCGGACCTGCTGCCGTCGGACGTGACGGGAACGGACGTCTACTACTCCGAGGCCGGCAAGGGGCAGTTCCGCTTCCAGCCCGGCCCGGTCTTCGGCAACATCCTCCTCGCCGACGAGATCAACCGCGCGCCCGCCAAGGTGCAGGCCGCGCTCCTCGAGGCGATGCAGGAGCGCCAGGTCACGGTCGGCCAGGAGACCCACGCCCTGCCCGACCTCTTCATCGTCATGGCGACGCAGAACCCGATCGAGCAGGAGGGCACCTATCCGCTGCCCGAGGCGCAGCTCGACCGCTTCCTGATGCAGATCGACGTCGACTATCCCGACCTCGAAGCCGAGCGGAAGATCCTCTTCGACACCACGGGCGCCCAGGAGGCCCATGCCCGGCAAGCCCTGACCGCCGACGATCTCCAGGCGGCGCAGCGGCTGGTGCGCTCGGAGGAGCAGGCCGCGCTGGCGCCGGCGCCCGCCGGGGCCGCCGCGCCGCCGCCGAAGGCGACGACGATCGGCATCGGGGACGTGTTCGCGGCGCGGCGCGAGATCGCGGGCCTGCACGTGGCCGAGGCGATCGAGCGCTACATCGTCGATCTCGTCGACGCGACCCGCCATCCGGGCAAGTACTCCGAGGATCTCGCCCGCCAGATCGAGCTGGGGGCGAGCCCGCGCGCCGGGCTGGCGCTCGACCGCTGCGGCCGCGCGCTCGCCTGGCTCCGGGGCCAGGACTTCGTCTCGCCCGGCGACGTCCAGGCGGTGGCGCCGGACGTGCTGCGCCACCGCATCGCGCTCAGCTACGAGGCAAGGGGCGCCGGCCGGACCCCCGACGCGGCGCTCGCCGACCTCGTGGCGCGCGTCGCCGTCGCCTGATGCCGGGGCCCGACCCCCGCATCCACGCCGACCTCGCGTGGCTCGCGGGGCTGGAGGCGCAGGCGCGGGGCTTCGACTTCCTGCCCCGCCAGCCCGTGGGCAGCGCGCTCTCGGGCCGCCGCGCCTCGCGCCTGCGCGGCCGGGGCCTCGAGTTCGAGGAGATCCGCGGCTACCTGCCCGGCGACGACGTGCGCGCCATCGACTGGAAGGTGACGGCCCGCACCGGCGCGCCCCATGTCCGCGTCACCCGCGAGGAGCGCGACCGCCCGGCGCTGATCGTCGTGGACCAGCGCCAGTCGATGTTCTTCGGCACCGTCCTCAACATGAAGTCGGTCGCCGCCGCGGAGATCGCCGCGCTCGCCGCCTGGCGCATCCTCGGCGCGGGCGACCGGGTGGGCGGTCTCGTGATGTCCGAGGCGGGCGTCGACGCCGTCCCCGCCGGCCGCTCGCGCGGCGCGGCATTGCACCTGCTGGAGCTGATCGCCGAGCGCAACATGGCGCTGTCGGCCGAGGCGCCCCCCGCCCCCGGCGCCGCCGCGCTCCTCGACGCCGCGCTCGCCCGGGCGGGGCGGATCGTCACCCACGACTGGCTGGTGCTCGTCGTCAGCGACTTCGACGGGGCGGGCGACGCGACGTTGCGCAGCCTCGGCGACATGGCGCGCGCAAACGACCTCGTCCTCGCCCTCGTCCACGATCCCTCGGCGCGCGAGACGCCTGACAAGGGCCGCATCGTCGTCGGCGACGGCCGGCTGCAGGTCGAGCTCGACCTCTCCGACGCGCGGGTCCGGCGCAACCTCGCCGAGGCCGGGGGAGAGCGGATCGCGCGGCTGCTCGCGTGGCAGGAGCGGCTCGACGCCGCGATCCTGCCGGTCAGCGCCGGCGAGGCCACCCTGCCCCAGCTCCTGCGCCTGTTCGGCGCGCCGCCGCGGCGGAGCGCGTGATGGAGCCCGCCCCCGCCGACAGCCTCGTCGACCTCCTCGGCCAGCTCCACGACATCGCGACGCCGCCGCCGGTTTCGCTGACGCCGCAGACCTGGGCCTGGGC
>ERZ761602.6383-NODE-6383-length-13215-cov-8.330851_pt1 | contig 13215 bp, 14 predicted proteins | sample MGYA00512165_ERZ761602 | MGnify/ENA primary metagenome ERZ761602 (study PRJEB28899, sample SAMN02445085) | bioreactor sludge metagenome | biome: EBPR sludge; isolation source: Thorneside wastewater treatment plant | place: Australia: Brisbane, Thorneside...
GTTTCAAGATGTCTATCATTTCAGACGTTATTCAATCAACGGCCGCCGTGCTCAAAGGGATGCGGCGGACCATCTCGGAGATACCGCGGGAAAAGTGGACCGTTCAGTATCCGGACGAGCCCGTCACCGTACAGCCGCGTTATCGCGGGCAGCATTTGCTCCACGTAGATGAGAACGGCAAGGAAAAATGCGTTGCGTGTTATTTATGTGCGGCCGCTTGTCCTTCGGACTGTATTTACATCGAGGCCGAGGACGACCCGCGTCCTTATGCCGACCGCGTCGGCCGCGACGAGCGCTATGCGAAGGTCTATAACATCGACTATGGCCGCTGTATTTTCTGCGGTTTCTGCGTCGAGGCCTGCCCGAAAGATGCGATCACGCACGGCTATAACTTCGAGATCTCTGTTTACAACCGGGCCGACCTTCTTAAGACGAAGGACGACCTGCTGATAACCAAACAGAAGCAGTCGAAGAACTATCGCGTTGCCCTTTCGGGCGAAGACGTCGATTCCGAGTTCAAGGAAGTTTAGGGCTTGTAATGGCTTGAAGCCCGGAGATCGAATGGGCCGGGAGCCGATCCCGGCCCGTCGCACGTTTACGAGCGAGAACCTCGCGTCATGCCACAACGACCGATCAGGGATGAGCCGCCGACGATCAAAGGGCGGCACCACGAAACGCGGGCCCGCGGGCTTCGGCAGTTTGCCGGATTGACGCGGGACGAACAGCCACTCGATCCGTTCGAGCTGGCTAAATACGCGAAGCTCTTCGTCGCTCCCTTTGAGGCGGTCGAAGGGCTAAGCGATGAAACGCGTGAGCATTTGCTGGGACCGGGAAGCGAGATGTGGTCCGGCGGAGCGGCGTCAATACCTTTGCCCGATGGAAAGAAGCTAATCATCCTCAACCCAAAGCACAGTCCGCTGCGTCAGCGGGCAACGCTGATGGAAGAGATCAGCCACGTTTTTCTGGGCCATAAACCGAGCCGACTGGCCATCGAACAAACGGGAAGCGACGGGAAGACACTTGCCCGGGATTACAATGCGGCGATCGAAGAAGAGGCATATGGAACGGGAGCAGCGGCCCTTGTCCCATATGCCGGACTCAAGCAGTTGATAGAAAAAGGCAAGACGGCCGCCGAGATCGCCCGCCATTATAGCGTCAGCCGGCCGCTCGTCGAGTACCGGATCAAGGTCTCGCGGCTTTGGAGTACCTATTCGGAGAATATCTTCCGGGCCTCCAAATAAATGGAGAAAGAAACCGACAATCGAATTTCAAGGATCGCGGACCTGTCGCTGGTCGATAAGCTCCGGATGCTGCTCGACATCACGACCAAGATCAGCCGATCGGCGGACCTTGAAGAGGTGCTGAACCTCGTAATGGATACGCTTTCGTCGCTGCTCGATTACGATGCGGCTGGGATCTACATTATCGAACACACCGACCGCGACGGTAACCCCTACATTTTTAAGTCCAAGGTCGTTCGTGGATATGACATCAGTTTCGAACTGGTCGAACCAAAGCTCAGGATGGGAGAAGGCTTCATCGGCCACGTGGCTCAGACCGGCACGCCGATAATTTCGCCGGATGTTACGAAAGATCCGCGATACTTTGCCGCCCGCAAGCCGACACGTTCCGAAATGGTCGCTCCGATCATTTCAAACGACAGGGTCATTGGAGCTTTTGACCTTGAGAGCGACCACCTCGATGCCTATACCGAGGATGATCTTTCGGTGCTTCAGTTGCTCGCTTCACAGGTGGCGATAATCATCGAAAAAGCGAAGCTGCACGAGCAAGCGATCGAGAAAAAACGGATCGAGGCACAGCTTGAGATCGCAAGGCAGGTCCAGCTTGAACTCCTTCCGGACAATGACCCGGTTTTTGAGAATTTCGATATCTCAGCCTATGTTTTCCCGACCGAAGAGGTCTCAGGCGATTATTACGATTGGGTAAAGATCTTCGATTATCAGCTTGGGATAGTTGTTGCGGACGCTGTAGGAAAAGGGATTCCTGCAGCCCTTTTAATGTCGTTCCTTCGAGCCTCTCTACGCGCCGGCGTTCAGGTCGGTTACGCTCCGCATATTGCAATGACAAAGGTCAACAATCTGCTGTGGGACTCGACGGAAGAACACCAATTCATTACAGCGATCTACGGCATTCTGGACAGCACGAACCGGACGTTCGTTTATTCGAATGCGGGCCACAATCCTCCTATGCTCATCAAGCCGAATGGTGATTACCGCTACGTAGAGTACGGCGATATGCCGCTCGGTATGTTCCGCGACGCACGTTACCACCAGCATTTCATTCGGCTTGAGCAGGATCAGGTAATGGTCGTTTACACGGACGGGATCACTGAAGCTGCAAATGCCGAGGGCGAAGAGTTCGGGAAGGAGCGTTTTGCAGAAAGTGTTTTGGAGTGCATTCACCTGCCGGCTAAGAAGATGGTAGACCACATCAGAAAAAGCGTCGCCGATTTCACCGAACGTAAATTTCTTGATGACGATGGCACCCTGTTCATCGTCAAATCACTCTAAGAACGAAAAGAACCCGGAAGGGTTCGAAAAAAAGCTCGAAAATATCCTTCCGGGTTCTTCAGTTGTGAAATCGATTATTGCCTTATCTAATGCGCGAGGATCGACGTATGCATCGAATCGCCGCCGGGAACTACCGGCGAGGTATAGTCGCCGTAATTCAGCTTGCCGCGCTTTCCTGAAAGATCGTAGATATCAAAGCCGAACGCATCAAGCACTTCCGTCAGATCATTTATCCGTTCGAGAAAGATCGCCGGGCGATAGCCGAGTTCCTGTCGGATCTCAAGTAATCGTTCGACCACCTCGAGAGGAGCGAAGCATAATGTTGGGTCTTTGACAGTGGCCATTTCGCTTTCGTAACGGCGTTTGCCGTCCAACATAAGATTACGCAGAGAGGCAAATGGTTGTTCGGGAAAATCTCCGGCGAACGGAGCCGGACAAAAGTCCATCAAAAAGACGTTGGGGAACAAGGATTTTTGCAAAAATCATTGTCGATTGCGTCGAAAAAATGTATTCTACGATTAACTTTCCCCGTAAACTGATTTCACTGAGGCCGAAAATTATGAAGAATCTCACATTATTGGCTGCTGCTATTTTAGCGATCTCGTCAATTGCCGTTGCTCAAAGGGTCAATAGCCCGAGTTCGGTAAGTGATCGCTACATCATTTCGGCGAAGGCCGGCGGGGTAAACCTTGTCGAAGGGCAGGTGGAAGTTCTCAGACGAGACGGCCGGAAGCATATTTTGGTCAAGGGCGATTCGATCGAGGTCGGTGATGAGGTAATCACGGGTGCGAACGGCCGTGCTGAGATCCTGCTGAATCCGGGCTCGTACGCCCGCGTCGGGGCTGACTCGTCGTTTTCGTTCAAGACGACCGCGCTTGATGACCTTCAGCTTGTGGTTGACCGCGGTTCGGTTGTTTTTGAGGTTTTCGCGAGCAACGACTTCACGGTAACGGTCGAAACCCCCGAAACGAAGTTCTTGCTTGCCGAATCAGGCGTTTATCGCGTCAACTCAGATCCGGACAACAGCAATATCGCGGTGCTCAGGGGCCGTGCTGTTATTGTCGGTTCTGCTGATGGCCGAGTCAAGAAAGGCCGCGAGGCGTCGATCGTTGATGGACGGGTCGAGGTTTCGAAGTTCGAAAAGAAAGAGCGCGACGAGCTTGATGAGTGGAGTAAGGACCGAGCAAAAGTTCTTGCGAAGGCGAATTCACGCCTTGATCGACGGTCACTTTACGACCCGCTGATGAGTGCGTATGGCTCGGGTGTCTGGTCGCTTCACAGGTCACTGGGCTTGTGGGTCTTTAATCCGTATATCGGGGGTTATTGTTTTGTTCCGTTCGGTTACGGATGGGGATCACCGTACGGCTATTGGTACGATTACGATATTTGGCGGTTCGGCGTACCGCGTTGCGTTTATTACGGAAGCTGTAATGGTTATCCGAGCAGCGGTCCGACGGGAGGTACAACCAAAACACCGCCGACGATTCCCCCGACGACAACTCCATCGAATACCCCTGAACCGAGACGCCCGACAGTTCCGCCCTTTGAGCGGATGCAGCGGCAGGAAGGAAAGATCCCGGTCGAGCGAACGGTTGACAGCGGGCCGATCTTTCGTCCGGTAACGCCGGTCGTGATATCACCGCCGGTCGAACGGCGTGGCCCCGTAACGCCTCCGCTTTCCGGTGGGTCCACAAAAGGGCGGGATAATTAAGGGCCGTCAACAAGCAAAAGGAAAAGCGAGCTACACCGGCTCGCTTTTCTTTTTTTACTGAGTGCCCGTCTCGGCGTAGCGTCGGACAAGCGGTTCGGCGAGGAGAAGTGCGATCTGTGTGCCGTTGATCAGCGTATGGAGTATGAACGCAGGCAGAAGGCTTCCCGTGACCGCCCGCAAAGCAGTAAGCATGAAGCTGAGAAGCGTTAAGAGAGCAATTTTGATCGGGTTCTCGTAGTATTGCGGGACGTGTACCAGAGCGAACAGAACAGTCGTGAGGGTGATGGCAAGCGGCATTCCCATTTTTTTAAGAAAGCCGGGATACATTACTCCGCGATATACTACTTCCTCAACGAACGGAGCACTGAAGACCGCCAGAAACCCGACTAAATAAAGAGCTGTGGTCGAGCTTTTGATGATGCGGTCAAGGTCATCTTCTCCGGGTGGGAATAGGTTCAGCAAAGTAAGTGCCGCGACGAAGAATATGAACATCATCGCAACGTAATGCCAAACCTTAACACCGCCCGAGGTCCAACCGATCGTGGTCCAAAAAGGCTTCTGAAAAAATGCCGTGATCACCAGCACACAAAGCCCCAAAGTCAAAAGATGTGCAGGCAGAGTTGATGCGACTTGAACAATAATGGCTGTCGGGTCCGTCCTTGCAAACTCGGCTAAGGAGGCGTTGTCGGCAAACTCGCGACCGGAAAATAAGGCGTACCCGCTGATGGCAAGTCCCTGAATGATAACCAGAAGGGCGATGCTTCCGATCCAAACGGCGATGCCGGCAAGGGCACCCCAATGCGGTCGGTCGGGTGAGGTTTCGAGGGTTACAGGTAATTCTGTTTCGAAGGGCTGTTGGGTCGTTTCCACATACGAAGTTTAGCGAACCGATAGACCGCATCCAAATAGCGAATCCTCACCTTGAATTCGCGGCGGTTACGATATAGTCTAAAAGCCCGTGGAGTCACACGGGGAAAACCCCATCCAAAATATCGTAGCGATCATACCGGCGAGGTATGCGTCTGCCCGGTTGCCGGGTAAGATGCTGCTTCCGATCGCCGGGAAACCGCTCATTCTCCACACCGTGGATCGGGCTCTGGAAGCCTCGACCATCAGCCGCGTTATCGTGGCGACCGACGATGACCGGATCTTTGACGTTGTACGGGAAGCGGGAGTAGAGGCAATGATGACCTCGCCTGAACACGCATCGGGCAGCGACCGTATCGCCGAGGTCGCCGAAGGGCTTCCGGTCGGTTCGATGGTGGTCAATGTGCAAGGCGACGAGCCGGTGATCCCTGCGGCGACGATCGATGCGGCCGTTCAAGTGCTTCTCGCGAATAGCGTGGCACAGATGGCGACGACTTTCGAACATTTCGACAACGCGAACGAGGTGATGGATCCGAATGCCGTTAAGATCGTAACGGATGCGGACGGCCGGGCAATTTATTTTTCGCGTTCGCCGATTCCTTTTCCGCGCGAAGCGGTGCAGAAGTATGGCTCGATCGAGTCTGCCCTGATTGCTGAGCCGTCGTTGGTCGGTCAGTTCAAAAAGCACACGGGGCTTTACGTTTACAGGCGGGAGTATTTGCTTGAGTTTACGCGGCTCGCACGAACGCCGATCGAAGAAACGGAGATGCTCGAGCAGATGCGTGCCCTTGAAAATGGCGCGGTGATAGTTGCGGTCGAAGCCGCGGGCCGATCGATCGGCGTCGATACCGCGGCCGACCTCGAACGCGTTCGGAAGATACTTGGAGACAAGGCGGCGGGAGCTTCTATCGATGGGTGATTGGATCGGGCTTGGGTTCATTGTGCTTGTGATCGCCGGGGCGTATCTCGGCCTTCGCACACTTGCGAAACCGGCGACGCGGAACGAAGAGGAATTCGAGCGGCGGGCAGCCGAAAGCACATCGGGAGTTGGAGCTTCGGTAAATGCTCTCCAGGAAATTCTCGATCCGGGCTCAGCAAAGGCCAAACAGGTTGCGGTAGAGATGAAAAAGGGCACGTACCAGAAGAAAAAGCAGGACGGGAAGACCGCGGAAACATAAAGGCGGTTTACGTCAATCGACGTGAGTTTGCCCGATCAGTTGCCTGATACATTCGGATCTTTAAAACTTGGGGGTCGGGATCAGTTGAATGAAGTAAGCACGCAGTCAATCGGCTTTATTTTTCTTGCCATCATTATTGGTGGCGTGATTAGAATGCTCTGCGACATTATCGGAGACCGAATCGGACGGCCAATTGCTTATTTCTCGCTTATTATCGCGTCCGCATTGGCTTTGGGAGTAGTCTTAGTCTATTTCCCAGGCTTTTTGCCAAATCTATATGCTTTATTCGCTGGGATGATCCTTTACACACCATTGCTGATCGTCTTGGGCTTCGTTCTGGTTTGGTGGAACCCGGCCAAGTACAAGGAGAGAGCAAATAAGAGAAGAATGCGGGCAGGTGGGCAAGAGTTGGAGAACAAATGACAAAGTACATTTTTGTGACGGGCGGAGTGGTTTCGAGCCTTGGAAAGGGGTTGGCGGCAAGTTCGCTTGGCTGCCTTCTGGAGGCTCGCGGTATGAAGGTCCAGATGATGAAGCTGGACCCGTACATCAATGTCGATCCCGGGACAATGTCGCCCTTTCAGCACGGCGAGGTATTCGTTACGGACGACGGTGCCGAGACCGACCTTGACCTCGGCCATTACGAGAGATTTACGAACGCAAAGCTCTCGCAGGCAAATAACTGGACCAGCGGCCGGATCTATCTTTCCGTTATCGAAAAGGAACGGCGAGGCGATTATCTCGGCAAGACGATCCAGGTGATCCCGCACATCACAGACGAGATCAAGGCGGCCGTTCGTGCCGTTGCCGACAAGGACAAGCCGGATGTGCTGATCGTCGAGATAGGCGGAACCGTTGGCGACATCGAGTCACTGCCTTTTATGGAAGCGATCCGGCAAATGGGCAATGAGGAAGGCCGCGGCAATGCGATCTTCATCCACGTAACGCTCGTTCCGTTCATAGCCGCAGCAGGGGAACTGAAAACCAAGCCGACGCAGCACAGCGTCCGCGAACTTCGCGAGATCGGTATCGCCCCGGATATTCTGCTTTGCCGCTCGGATCGTCCGCTGCCGCTCGACCTTCGTCGTAAGGTCGCTCTTTTCTGCAACGTTCAGGAAAATGCGGTGATCTCCGCACTCGACGTTCCGACCATTTACGAGGTTCCGCTCGCTTTTCACGAACAAGGCCTTGACGATCTCGTCGTCGCCGATCTTAAGCTCGACGAACGATTTCCGAGTGCCGATCTGAAACGGTGGCGAGAACTTGTTTCGACCATCAAAGAGCCAAGCGGCGGGGCGGTCAAGATCGCCATCGTCGGCAAGTACGTCGAGCTTGAGGATTCGTATAAATCGCTCCGCGAAGCCCTGACCCACGCCGGAGTGGCCAACGACCTTCGAGTCAACGTTACGTGGCTTGAGTCGGAGAACCTGATGAAGGACAACTACGAAAATGACCTTCACGATTACGATGCCATCCTCGTGCCTGGCGGATTCGGAAAACGCGGGATCGCAGGAATGCTCCGTGCCATCCGCTACGCCCGCAGGTCCGGCACTCCGTATTTCGGCATCTGTTTAGGTATGCAGACGGCATGCATCGAATTTGCTCGCGACGTTTGCGGACTCCGCGATGCCGATTCGACCGAGTTCAATGAGCAGACGCCGTTTCCGGTCATCTTTAAGCTCCGTGACCTGGTCGGCGTAGATGAACTCGGCGGGACGATGCGGCTTGGTGCATGGGACTGCGATCTGAAAGAAGGTTCGCTTGCTCGAAGGATCTATCACGGTGCGGAGCAGATCAGCGAGCGGCATCGTCATAGATTCGAATTCAATCCGGAGTACCGGGATGTCCTCGAACGCGAGGGGTTGGTGATCAGCGGGGTTTCGCCTGACGGGAAGTTTGTCGAGATGGTCGAACTGCCGGCTGAGACACATCCGTATTTTGTCGCTTGCCAATTCCATCCGGAGTACAAATCGAAACCGCTCGCCCCACACCCGCTGTTCGTTGCATTTGTAAAAGCCGCCTGGGAGAATCGGCTTAAGAGCGAGAACCTTGAACACGACGTGACGAGCGAAAAGCAGGTTGAAATTCCCGAAAGGACGAATGTTACCGTAGAGGAGTAGATTTCAATGGTTAAGAGGGTCAATAAACCGATTAGGCTCTATGTAATCACGATCTTTATATTTGTCGCCTATGGGTTGTTCCCGCTTGTTTCGGTATTCCCGTTTACCGGGGGTTTGTTACTCGTTGGTCCGCGATTCTTACCGTTCAACGGTTCGGTCCTGGTTCTCCAGGACTCCAACGGCGAGATCCCGACGCTCCTGCTTATCATTACAATTTGCTTGTGTTTGTTTTCCGTGGGAGCTGCGTTGATCACATTTTTTGGCGTTGGTGAGGCACGTTGGGCTACACTGGGCTTATTGACTCTCAACGTTGCATGGTGGTTCTATCTTGTTATTAGCGCCATTATTGAGGCTGGAAATGCTCCACAATCATATGATTTGGCGACGCAGCTGCTGTTTCCGCCGCTCTGGTTAGTATTTGTCTGGTGGAACTGGACACGACCAGATATAAAAGCTTGGCTCGATTATCAAGCGAAACTAGATAGCTGATGCAATCATTCGATATAGAAAATGTGCCATTTGGTAATGGCGAGCTTTCGTTTATTTTAGGCCCGTGCGTGGTTGAGTCTTACGAGCATGCCTCGATGATGGCTCGGTCGATCAAGGAGATATGCGAGCGGGTCGGGGTGAAATTTGTCTATAAATCGTCTTTTGATAAGGCAAATCGTAGTTCGATCGAGAGTTTCCGCGGGGACGGGATGGAAACGGGGCTCGATGTGCTTCGCCGCGTGAAGGCCGAGGTCGGCGTTCCGGTCATTACCGATATACACGAACCGTGGCAGGCTGAGCCGGCTGCCGAGGTGGCGGACATCCTTCAAATTCCCGCGTTTCTTTGCCGGCAAACCGATCTTTTGGTCGCCGCTGCAGAGACCGAAAGGGCGGTTAATGTAAAGAAAGGACAATTCCTCGCTCCGTGGGATGCAAAGAACATTGTTGAAAAGCTCCAGGCTGCGGGCTGTGAAAAGATCTTGCTGACGGAACGCGGGGCGAGCTTTGGCTACAACAATCTCGTCGTCGATCTTCGCTCGTTTCCGATAATGCGGTCCTTCGGCGTCCCCGTAGTTTTCGATGTGACCCATTCGCTTCAGCTTCCGGGTGGACTTGGCAAAGCAACCGACGGACAAGCCCAATACATCGAACACTTTGCCCGTGCGGGTGTTGCTTGCGGTGTCGACGCCGTTTTTATGGAGGTCCATAACGACCCCTCAAAGGCTCCAAGCGATGGGCCGAACCAGTTGCCGCTGGCCCGGCTTGAAGCGTTACTCACTAAACTTAAGAAGATCAACGAGCTAATTAATGACTGATCGACGAATACTGTTTTCGCTTTTCGTTTTGTTCTCGCTGTGTGTGGCTTCGGCCTCGGGCCAGTCGGATAACAGGATCGCGGCGACATGGCAGGTGGTCTCGTATGATATTTCCGCCTCGTTGCCCGCCAGTGAAAACGAACGCAACTTGACCGCAAAGGCGACGATCCGCGTTCGGAATGTCACCGAGCGTCCGGCAACCAGCCTTACTCTTCGCATTAATCAGAATGCCGAGATCACTTCCGCGAGCGTTAACGGTTCGAACATTGATGCGGCAAAAAGCCAGGAACGGCTTGGCAGTGCAACGCTCCAGCGAATTGCTATGCGGGTTCCCGCGGTACCTGCGGGTGGCGAACTCACAGCAGTTGTCGATTACAAGATCCCGGTCGCGGATAACACAGGCGTTAGCTCTATCTCGCCGGTCGCTTCACATTTCCTCCCGTTGTCATTCTGGTACCCGACGCCGAATAGCTGGTTCTTTGCCCGTGGGGCGGACTACGCTCCCTTCAAAATGAGGCTTACGGCCCCGGCCGGGTTGACATCGATCAGTGCCGGATCAGAATCTTCGGGAGTTTTCGAAAACAAGCTCAACGGCCAGCCGTTCGTTATAGCCGGAAACTGGGATCGGGCGGACACTGCCGGAGTTTCGGTTTACATTCCGAAAGGATCGGGCGACATGGCGAAAGCAAGGGCGGCGGACCTCGCGGCACTTTTTAGTGAAGCGAAGGCATTCACTGAGAAGATACTCGGGCCCGCACCGAACGTGCCGCTGCGCCTTGTTGCGATGCGACGCGGCGGCGGCTTTTCGACCGGCGGAACTGTACTAATTGACGAAGCCGTTTTTCGTAGGGAGAAGATAGATTCTCTTACGGCGATGAACGTTGCCGAGGCCGCTAGCAAGCTCTGGCTAGGCGAGGCCAACCGGCTTACCGACGATGGGGCCGGCGTCATCAGGGAAGGGCTCGCCCGTTACCTTGCTACCAAGTTTCTTACTTCGAAATACGGCCCGGAGGTCGGAGAGGTTGAAGTCCTTCGTCAGCGGATCGCTTATGCCGCCATCGCGCGTAGGGACGCTCCGCTAAACGTGGTCACACCGCTTGATGACTATTACTTCGCGGCAGTAGCAAATAAAGGTGCGATGTTTTGGCGGGTGATGGAGCGAAAGCTCAGCTCGGCGGAATTCAATAACAAGCTTAGGGCCGCATTGTCCAAAGAGACTACGCGGCTTGCGGATGTCCGTCGTGAGTTCGAAAGCCAGAAGGACGTTGTTGACTACTTGCTCGATCAACCGACGGATATGAATCTGCAGGCGGGGCTACCGCAGGCGGCCGGTGGCGAATGGAAGGTTGCTCTCCGAAATACGGGCCCGATCGATGTCACCGTCGAGGTGCTTGCTCGGCTTGAAAATGGCGAGACGATGTCCGCACCCGCAACTATACGGGCTCGAAGTTTTGGTGAGATAAATTTCCGAACCCCGACGCGAATAGCTCGCGTCGAGATCGACCCGGAAAAACTCTATCCACAGAACGAATATTCTGACGATGTGGCCCCGCGCGAATTTACGGACAGCGATCTTTTGCTTGCCGTTAAGCGTGATTTTGACCGGCAGGAGTTCGCCGCAGCGGAGAAGAACGCCAGGCAAGTACTCGCGGAGTTCCCGCGGTTCGATGACGTCCGAGTCCTGTTGGGACGGTCGCTGCTGGCACAGAACAAGGTTTCCGAGGCCGACCGGGAATTCCGTGCGGTGCTAAATGAACCACTACCGACGTCGCGATCGCTTGGTTGGGCGAACGTCGGTGTTGCGGATGTCGCTTTGCGAACAAATCGGAACTCAGAGGCAACGACACATGCTAATACGGCGATCATGGCCGATGCCGAATATGGTGCCGGGCTTGCGGCCCGAAACGTCCGCAATCGGATCACCCAAAGTACGCCGGTCGATGAATCGATAAAGGCTTATTTCGCGCAATTCGACCGGGCGGCGATCTCAAATCGAAAGACCGAGCTTGATGCGTTGGCCGTCCCCGGCGAGGTGAATAGGTTTGTCAGCGGCATCTCCGGTCAGGCGACCAATTGGACGACGACGGTGCTGCACGTCGATATGTTCGATGCGAACACCGCTATCGTTGAAACGAATCTCAGTGTGCGACTTCTTACTCGTGAACCGGAGACCGGTACCGCCGTCTTTCGGCTTCTCCGGACGACATCCGGGTGGAAGCTTGCGGGAGTTGAGATCTTTGAAGTTCGATAGGAAAATTCAAATGATCGTGGCTTCTCTTTTGTTTGTCCTTATCGGACACGCAGATAGTCTTCGCGCCCAGAATAACCACGTTGAGAAGTTTGATGAAACATTCGTAGGTGACTGGATTCTGACCAGGGTGGAATCCGCTAACCCGCTGGTCGTCGATTTGTTCGATGGTTACGAGCTGATGATCAAGGCCGAAGGGGTTAGGCTTGAGCTTTGGCGGTATCAAGTTGGTGATTACGGTCGCTTCGGCCAGGTGAGTACTTATTTTGCTGATGGTCGCGGTGAAAAGAACACATTGGAGTATCCTACCGGAGCGAGAATGGTTGAGGTTTCGCGAACGCGGGCAGAACACCGAAAGATAATCATAAAATACGAGGCAAGCCCGGCTCTACCACAAGAGAACGTGATGGATCAAGCACCGTCGAAAAAGCGCTCAAAATGGAAGGAGACTGGAGTGATCGAACTTTCTCTTTCGAAGGACGGGGAACGTCTTATTTATGAGCAACGGCCGGTTTCTTTGGCGAATTCGGCTGTTTCGAATTACAGGAACCGACTGACGTTTCGTCGGAAGACCCTTCAAGACATTGATGCGATCGAGCCTGCTCAATAAGGGCGGCTAGGTGCGGGTCTCTTCTTTTATCGCCGCAAACTAGACCAATGCGAATAGCGCCACGAAATATCAGACTGCTGCTTATGGACTGTGACGGTGTGCTGACCGACGGCAGGCTCTATTTCGGGCCGAACGGGGAAGTGATGAAGTCGTTCCACGTCCGTGACGGGCAGGGAATTGTTTACTGGCACAGAGCCGGACTGGTTTCCGGGATAATTTCCGGCCGACGCTCAGAGGGGATCGTTGAGGCTCGGGCCAAGGAGCTTGGTATCAGATTTGTCGTCACAGGATCGAACAACAAGGTGGCCGACCTTGATCACATCCTCGACGAAACCGGTATTCCGGCGGAAGAGACAGCATTCATCGGCGACGACCTCGGGGATATCGGCCTTATGAAATTGGTCGGATTGCCAGTAGCGGTTGCAGATGCCGTGGAAGATGTGAAAGCGGCCGCAAGTTACGTTACCAAAGCGAAAGGCGGCGAGGCAGCCGTCCGGGAAGTGGTCGATCTGCTTTTGACGGCACGGCTCGATTAGCGCAGCCCTGTTGATCTCTCTTGTCCGAGCTCGAAATTTCTGTAATAATTCACAACTCAAAGCGGGCGTAACTCAATGGTAGAGTGTCAGCTTCCCAAGCTGAAAGTTGC
>ERZ761602.6385-NODE-6385-length-13214-cov-6.623756_pt1 | contig 13214 bp, 8 predicted proteins | sample MGYA00512165_ERZ761602 | MGnify/ENA primary metagenome ERZ761602 (study PRJEB28899, sample SAMN02445085) | bioreactor sludge metagenome | biome: EBPR sludge; isolation source: Thorneside wastewater treatment plant | place: Australia: Brisbane, Thorneside...
CCCATGGTCATTTGTTCTTCGTGGACGACCATGCAGCGGTTGGTCTTTTTCAGGCTCTTGAAGACCAGGTCTTTGTCCCACGGCAGGATCGTGCGCAGGTCAATGAGCTCGATTTCGATGCCGCGGCTTGAAAGCTCCATAGCCGCGTCGAGGCAGATGTTCACCGTGTTGCCCCAGGTGACAACGGTGACGGCGTTGCCCTCACGGACGACGCGGCCGATGCCAAAGGGCAGCACGTAGTCTTTGTCGGGCTCGGGGCTCTTGGCGCGTTCCTGCCTGTAGAGGTTCTTGCACTCCATGAAGAGCACGGGGTCCTGGCCTCTGATGGCGGCCTTCAGCAGGCCCTTGGCGTCGGCGGCGTTTGACGGCATGGCAATCATCATGCCGGGGCGCGTGGCAAAGGTGGCCTCGATGCACTGGCTGTGGTACATCGCGCCCTGGATATAGCCGCCGACGGGCACGCGGATGACCATGGGCGCGGGCCAGTTGTTGTTGCTGCGGTAGCGGGCGGTGGCCACCTCGTTCACGATCTGCTCAAAGGCCGGGAAGATGTAATCGCCGAACTGGATCTCGACGACGGCCTTGCGGCCGGGCTTGTAGGAATAGCCAAGCGCCGTGCCGATGACCGTGGCCTCGGCCAGGGGGCTGTTGAACACGCGCTCAGTGCCGAACTTCGTGCTCAGGCCCGTGGTGGCGCCGAACACGCCGCCTTTGCCGTCCTGCACATCCTGGCCCCAGCAGACCAGGTGTTCGTCGCGCTCGAATTCTTCGTGCAGCGCGCGGTTGATGGCGTCAATCATGACCACGGGCTCGCCCACGGAAGCCGGCTTGTATTCAACGCCGGGCCGGGGGCGCAGGGCGTTGTCTTCGCCCTCGTAGAGCACGTGGGTGGCGGCGGTCTGGGGCGCGGGGAAGGGCTTGGCCTCGGCGCGCTCGGCGGCGGCGTCAATCTCGTTCTTGACCTGGGCTTCGAGCGCGACGAGCTCGGCTTCGTCGGCGAGGCCGTTGTCGATGATCCAGGCGCGCAAAAGCGCGATGGGGTCGCGCTTGGATTCCTCGGCGATCTGGGCGTCGGTCATGTACTTCTTGCGGTTGTCGCTCGAAGAATGGCCCCACAGGCGCACGACCTTCGAGATGACAATGGCCGGCCCCTTGCCGCTGCGGGCGTATTCGTGGGCGGCCTTGAAGGCGTCGTAGCTCTCAAAGAGGTCGCAGCCGTCGGGGTTGAAGCGGGCAAGGTTGCGGTAGCCGCTGACCCACTCCATGAGGGGCTGGGCGCGCTGCTGCGACCAGTGGGTGCTGATGCCGTAGCCGTTATCCTCAATGTGAAAGACGACGGGCGTCTTGTGGATGGTGGCCCAGTTCAGGCCCTCATGAAACTCGCCTTCGGCGCAGGTGGCATCCCCGGCGGAGACGTAAACCACCTCATCGGCCTTGTCGTGCTTGATGCCCGTGCCGCGCCCCGCGGCCTGGAGGAACTGGGTGCCGACGCAGCTGGACTTGCTGATGATGCGCAACGCCTTGTGGCCGAAGTGGCTGGGCATCTGGCGCGAGCCCGAGGCGGGGTCGCCCTCGCGGGCCATGAAGCCCGTGAAGATTTCTTCAGCCGTGACGCCAAGCCCCAGGGCGTAGGTGAGGTCGCGGTAGTGGCAGATGGACCAGTCCTGGCCGGGGCGGAAGACCATGGCGGCGGCCGCGAGCGCGGCTTCGTGGCCGGGGCCGGAGATCTGGAAGCTGCCGCCCTTGCTCTGGCGCAGGATGATGGAGCATTTGTCCTCAGTCTTGCGCGAGAGCACCATGATGCGGTAGGCGGCGAGAATCTGTTCGTTGGACAGGCCGGGCTTGGCCTTGGCGGCGGTCTTGGGCATGGAGCGGTTCCTGTGATAGCGGGCGACAGCGCTAGGCCCGCGATTGTGGCGGGCGGCGCTGCGGGAATCAAGGCGCGTTGCGGTGCTTGAGGTTGAAAGCGTCAGCGGCCGATGGCGTCATCGACGAGCACGATGACCTGGGCGCCGACGCGGCTGCCGAGCTGCATGTTGGTGGGCAGGCGATACTTCTCGCCTTTGGGGCCGACTTGAGGCGTGCGGACCTCGGCCTCGAGCGCGTAGAGGATGTAGCTGCCGATGACGAGGGTGTAGGCGACGCGGGCGATGTCGCGCTCGGGCTCTTCATCGACGCGCAGGAACTGCTGGATAAGGACGTCCTGCTGGTTGCGCTTCATGCCGATGCCCAGGGGGTCCTTCCTGTCGAACTTCTGGGCCAGCAGGTGTTCTTCAAGCTTGCGGCGGACGGCCTCGGCGGCGTCCGGGGCGGGAGCCTCGATCAGGTAGAAGTCGCAGACCTGGGGGAAGGTCTGGGCCATGACGGAATCGTCGCCCTTTTCGCCGGGAACGCCCATGAGTTCGTAGCCGGTGCTGGAAAAGCGCGCGCGCACGCAGGGCATGGGCGCCTTCTTCACGGCGCCTTCGCCCAGTTCTTTGTCCGTGTAGGCCAGGGCGCGCTCGGCGTCCCAGCCGCAATAGGCCAGGGAGTCGTTGATGCGGGCGACTTTGGGCAGCAGACGCGCCATGCGCCCGTGGGCTTCAGTGGGCGCGGCGGGAATGGGGAGGTCGTCGGCGGAGGGTTTTTGCTCGCCCTCCAGGGAGGCGCCGACCTGGCCGCTGTTGGCGCTGTTGCCGCCGCAGGCGGTGCAGTACAGCGTCAGGGCCAGGCTCAGGCCCAGCAGCGCGAGGCTTGCGGCCGGCCTTGAGGTGCCGGCGAATCCTGCAGCGGAGTGTCGCATAAGGGACTCCCGAGGCGGCCTACTCCCACTCGATGGTGGCGGGCGGCTTGCTGGAGATGTCGTACACCACGCGGTTGAAGCCCCGGACCTCGTTGATGATGCGGTTGCTCATGCGGCGCAGGAGGTCGTAGTCAAGCTTGGCCCAGTCCGCCGTCATGCCGTCCACGCTCTCCACGGCGCGGATGGCGCAAGTGTACTCATGGGTGCGTTCGTCGCCCATGACACCGATGCTCTTCACGGGCAGGAGCACGGCAAAGCCCTGCCAGATGCGGCGCGTCAGGCCCGCCTTTTCGATCTCTTCTTGAACGATGACATCGGCCTTGCGGAGAATGGAAAGCCGCTCCTCGGTGATTTCGCCCAGGCAGCGCACGGCCAGGCCGGGGCCGGGAAAGGGCTGGCGCCAGACCAGGGCGTCGGGCAGGCCCAGTTCCTTGCCGACTTCGCGGACTTCATCCTTGAACAGATAGCGCAGGGGCTCAACCAGCTCGAACTTGAGATCGTCGGGCAGGCCGCCCACGTTGTGGTGGCGCTTGATCTTGGCCGTAGGGCCGCCGTGGGCCGCCACGCTTTCAATGACGTCCGGGTAGAGGGTGCCCTGGGCGAGGAAGCGGGCGTCCTTCACGCCGCGCGCCTCGGCCTCAAACACGCGGATGAACTCCTCGCCGATGATTTTGCGCTTGTCGTCGGGGTCGGTTACGCCGGCGAGCTTCTTGAGGAAGCGCTGGCGCGCGTCGGCGACCACGAGCTTGACCTTGAAGTGGCCTTCAAAGGCGGCCCGCACGCCCTCCACCTCGCCGTGGCGCAACAGGCCGTTGTCGACCATGATGCAGGTGAGCTGGCCGGGAATCGCCCTGGCAATCAGCGCGGCCACCACGCTCGAATCCACGCCGCCCGAAAGCCCGCAGATGACGTGGCCCTGGCCCACCTGCCTGCGGATGCGCTCGCACTGTTCCTCGATGAAGCCGCTCATCTGCCAGTCACCGGCGCAGCGGCAGGTGTTGAAAAGGAAATTCTTGAGCAGGAGCAGGCCCGAGACGCTGTGCCGGACTTCGGGGTGAAACTGCACGCCAAAGAAAGGCAGGGTGCGGTGCCGGACGGCGGCGTACTCGCAGTTCTGGGTGCGGGCGAGGGTTTCGAACTTTTCGGGGGGCAGGGCGGTGACTTTGTCGCCGTGGCTCATCCAGGCGCGCAGGGCGTGGGGCTCGTCGGCGAGGCGGCGCGTGATGCCGGCGAGCAGGGCATCTTCGTGCAGGACCTCGAGATCGGCGTGGCCGAATTCGCGCTTGTCTCCGGGGATGACCTTGCCGCCCAGCACGCTGCAGCCCAACTGCATGCCGTAGCAGATGCCCAGCACGGGGATGCCGGAGGAAAACAGGGCTTCGTCGACCTTGGGGGAGTCAGCCCAGTAAACGCTGGCGGGGCCGCCGGAGATGATGACGCCCTTGAGGCCGTGGCGCTTGCGGATTTCGGCCAGGGTGGTCTTGTGCGACAGGATTTCGGAGTAGACGCCCAGTTCGCGCGTGCGCCGGGCGATGAGCTGCGTGTACTGCGAGCCCAGGTCAAGGATGACGACGTGTTCGTGGTCGGCCATAACCGCCCCCTCTAAAAATGCCGCGCGGCGGAGAGGAGGCTCCGCCGCAGAAGCGAAACAGTGTAGTGAACAGGTTCATTCGTGCAAGCCCCATGCCGCACACTGGGCAGGCGCCCCTGGCTTGCTAACCTGACCGCGCGGGCGGACCTGGTTCGCCCTGATCGAATCCGGGATACCGACGATGCGCGAAGACCTGACTCTGAAAGCCGCCCAGCTCCACGACCGCACCCAGAAGCTCACGGTGTCTCTTTGACCTCGCCAATCAGCGCAAGAAACTGACCGAGCTTGAAGCCCGCACAACCGCGCCCGATTTCTGGAGCGACGCCGAAGGCGCCCAGAAGCTCATGGGCGAGGTGAAGAAGCTGCGCGCCGTGGTGCTGCCCTTTGAAAAACTGCTCAAGCGCATCGACGACGCGCGAGCCCTGCTGGAGCTGGCCGAGGAGGCCGGCGACGAATCTTCGTTCGGTGACGCCGAGAAGGAGCTGCGCTCCATCGAGGCCGACTACGAGAAGCTCGAAGTTCAGTCCCTGCTCAATGAACCCGGCGACGACTCCAACTGCTTTCTCACGGTGCAGGCGGGAGCGGGCGGCAACGACGCCTGCGACTGGGCGGCCCAGCTATTTGAAATCTACGCCCGCTGGGCGCGGCGCCACGACTACGAAGTCGAAATCGTCGATTACCAGGACGCCGAAGTCATCGGCATCCGCAGCGCCACCATGCTGATCAAGGGGCCCTACGCCGCGGGTTACCTGCGCGGCGAGGTGGGCGTCCACCGGCTGGTGCGCGTGAGCCCGTTTGACACCCAGAGCCGCCGCCAGACCAGCTTTGCCAGCGTAGACGCCGTGCCCGAGAGCTTTCACGCCGACGTCGGCGACATCGAGATCAAGGACACCGACATTGAGCTGTCCTTCGCCCGTTCCGGCGGCAAGGGCGGGCAGAACGTCAACAAGGTGGAAAGCGCCGTGCGCATCGTGCACAAGCCCACGGGCATCGTGGTGCGCTGCTCCAGCGAGCGCTCCCAGCACCAGAACCGCGCCATTGGCATGGAGCTGCTCAAGTCCAAGATCTATCAGCTTGAGCGCGCCAAGAAAGATGCCGCGCTGTCCAAGCTCTATGGCGCCAAGGGCGAAGTGAGCTTCGGCTACCAGATCCGCAACTATGTCATGAACCCCTACACCATCGTGAAGGATGCGCGCACGGAGCATGAAACGGGCGACATTCAGCGGGTCATGGCGGGCGAAATCGACGACTTCATCGAGTCCTATCTCAAGTGGTTCCAGGGGCAGAAGACCGCCGCGGCCAAAGCCGCCGGCGCCTAACCGGCCGCTGAAAACGTCGCAATTCCGACTCTCCGCGGCGGCAGGCCAAATTGCCGGGCAGGGCCTGTCATCTCGCCGGCCCGCGCAGCCGCCAGGGTCAAGGGGACCGCTGACGGGGACGGTTTCAGCAGCCTGCCGGCGTCCTGACAGGAAGGGCCGGGGTTTTCGGACCGCTTGGGGCTTTTTCTGCACCCGTGGCCTCCGGCAAACGTATAATGCCGCCATGGTCTGGCTCAATCTCATAGCCGCTCTGATGCTTGCCATGGCTCCCGCCCTGGAGCCCTGCCGGCTCCATGCCGCCTTGAACCATTCGCACCAGACCATCGACCTGGACCATATCCACGCCGATCACGCCCACCCCGAACACGCCGACCACGACTCGGACCACTGCCCCGAGCAGCCCCGCCACTGCGATCACCACATCGAGGCCGCCGGCCTGCCGGCCCTGACGGCCAGCACCTCGGCCGCCGCGCCGCAGCCTCCCCTGCACTGGCTGGAGTTGTACTTCCTGCCATCACCCAGACCCCTCGTGTGGCGCCCCAGGTACCAACACCCGCCGCCCGCCGGGGTCCTGCTCGTGGGCACCTCCAACCTCCGTATCTAGCCCGTCGCGACCAGCGTCACGGTCCTGACTTGGCGATACGGAGATTCCATGTTCAGTTCGATTCGGGCCCTCGTGCCCGCACTTCTGGGCGGCCTGCTGCTCGCCGCCTGCCAGAGCTATTCCCCCCGCCCCCTCGACGACGCGGCACACGACCGAGCATGGCATGCCCGCAGCGTAAATGGCGCCGGCGTGCGGGAGTTCGCCGCGGCCCTTTCGCAGCGCGACGCCAGGCCGCGCCGCTACGACCCCTCGGACGGCCTGGACCTCGAGGAGGCGGAGGTCGTCGCCCTGTTCTTCAATGCCGGTCTCAGGCGGGCCCGCCTGGAAGCAGCAGCGGCCCTGGCCGGTGCAAAGCACGCCGGCGAGTGGGAGAACCCCGAGCTGAACGTCAGTGCCGGGGTGATACTGGCCAGCATTGCACAACCCTGGATGGCGTCAGCGGGACTGGAATTCACCGTTCCAATCTCGGGCCGCAAGGGCGTCGAGCGCGACCTGGCCTTCGCTGAACACGAAGTGAAGTGGCGCGAAGTGCTGGCCCAGGAGTGGGCGGTCATCGTTGACCTGCGCAAACTCTGGCGTGAACAGGCGGCCCTGAATGAGCGTGTTCTGCTTCTGGAGGCCCACAGCGCAGGCTTGAGCGACGTGGGCCGGCGCGCCGCCGACCTTGCCCTGGCCTCAGAACTGGCCCGCACGGATGCCCGACTCTTTGAGATTGAGCTGCTGCAAAGCCGCATCGAACTGGAGGACCTGCGCGCCCAGTCCCGCGAGCAGCAATGCGCCATTCTCGGCCTGCTGGGCCTGGCACCGGCCGCGCCGCTTCGACTGAACCTTACGCTGGGCGCAAGCCTCGACCGCCGCCCGCACGGCGAGTGGCCTCCGGTGTCCGTTGCCCGCGCGGCCTATTCCGTGGCCGAGCAGCAACTGCGCCTGGAGATCCGCAAGCAGTATCCCGATCTGCGTATCGGCCCCGGCTACGGAATTGACGAGGGCCAGAGCACTATCTCATTGGGCTTTGGCCTTCCGCTGCCCCTGATCAATCTCAACCGTGCGGGCATCGCCCGGGCGCGCGTCGCCCGGGAGGCCGCCCGCGCCGCATACGAGCAAGCCCGCGAGGAAGCCGCCGTGAGCGCCGAACTGGCACGCCTGCGCCTGGAGCGCGTGCGTGCCGCGCGCCGCCAGGTGGAGGATGAGCTGGCCCCCCTGGTGGACCTGCAGGTGAAAGAAGCAAGGCAACGCGCCGAAGCCGGCGACTTCGACGCCCTGTTGATGCTGGAAGCCCTGAAGTCCCTGCGCGAGGCCAAAGAGCGCGTGCTGGAGACAAGGCTTCACGAGGCTCAGGCCATGGACGCGCTCAACGCCCTCAAGGGCCCCACTTTCAAGCCGGAGGACAACAAGTGAACCTCAAACGTGACGCCATGCTGTCGCTCGCGGCCGCGCTGCTCGCGCTGACGGGCTGCACCCCCGGGCAGGAGCCGCCGGCGCCCGCACCCGCGCAAGCCACGGCGAAGATCACCAACCGCATCGACGTGCCGGAAGCGGTCCGGGAGAATCTGGGCATCAGCTTTGTGCAAGTGGAGCGCCGCCACATCGCGCGAACGCTGCGTGTGCCCGGCCGCTTCGAGCTGGCGCCCGAAGCTCTGGCCGAGCACCACGCGGTGCTGGCCGGCCGCGTGAAGCTCCATGTACGGCATCTGCAAACGGTGGAGGCCGGAGCCCTGCTCTATTCGCTGGAAGCTCCAGCCTGGCGTGAACTCCAGCAGGCCCTGGCCCAGGCCCAGGCTGCGTACACTGCGGCGCAGTTCCGCGGGGCCTCCCAGAAAGGGGCCATCGAGCAGGCAGGCCGCGAGCGAGACCTGGCGCAGTCGCGCCTTTCTGCCCTGGACACCGTGATCGAAGCCGGTGTGGCCCAGAGCCTCGAGCTGGAGAACGCCCGGGCGCTATGGGCCAAACGCGTCGATGACCTCGAAAAGCTCGTCGCGGCCGGCACGGGCAAAGCCGCCGACCTCGTGGAGGCGCGCGCCCGCCTTTCCGAAGCCAGGGTGCGCCAGCTTGAAGAGGCCAAGACCCGCGCCGAACTCGCCCTCCAGCGCACAGAACTGGAAGCTGAAGTCGCGCGGCATGGCAGCGACCAGACCCGCCTCTTGCTGGAAGAGCGGGCCCTGCAGGAGGAGATGCAGGCGGCGCTGCTTCAATTCCGGCTCAAGCTGCGGGAGGCCGTCTCCCTGACGGGTTTGAACGCGAGCGAACTGGAGGCCATGGTGGGCAATGCCCCGCGCTGGCAGATCATCTCCAGGCTTGAGTTTTCAGCCCAGGGGCCGGGCGTGGTGCAGACACTTGGGCTGAGCGACGGAAGCTGGGCCGAGCAGGGCCGGCTCGTGCTGACCCTGGCCGACCTGGCGCAGGTGCGCGTGGTGGCGCGGGCCATGCAGGCCGACCTGCTGGACATCGTGGGCGGCCAGGACGCGAAGATTCTTCCGCCGACGGGCGGCGCCCTGGCGCTGGCGACGCCCCTTGAGGGCAAAGTCCGCGTCGGCCTCGACGGTGACGCCGACGAGCGCGTCATCAACCTGTTCGTGACACCCGCCCACGGCATACGCTGGGCCCGCCCTGGGGTGGCCGTCGAGGTGGAAATCCAGCTTGAAAGCACGCTCGCGCCCGTGCTGGCCGTGCCCATTTCCTGCGTGGTCCGCGATGAGCTGGAACGTGTCATCTTCCGCCGTGATCCCAACAACCCGGACAAAGTCATCCGCATCGCGGGCAAGTTCGGCCTCTCGGACGGGCGCTGGATCGAAATCAAAGAAGCCGTGATGGAAGGCGACGAAGTCGTCCTCGGCGGCGTGTACGAACTCAAGCTGACGGGCAGCGGCAAGCCCGCGGGGGCGGGCCACTTCCACGCCGACGGCACCTGGCACGAGGGAGCAGATCACTGATGTTCAAGCGCATCATCGCATTTTCCCTGCAGCAGCCCGCCCTGGTGGTGATTCTGGCCGGCGCGCTTTTGCTGGCCGCCGGGCTATCGCTGCCGCGCGTGCCGGTGGACGTGTTCCCCGAACTCAACGCGCCGACGGTCGTGGTCATGACCGAGGCCGGAGGACTGGCCGCCGATGAAGTCGAAAGCAACGTGACCTTCCCGATTGAAACAGCCGTCAACGGCCTGCCGGGCGTGCGGCGCGTGCGCAGCTCCAGCGCCATTTCGCTTTCCATCGTTTGGGTGGAATTCGAGTTCGGCGAGGACATTTACAAGGCGCGCCAACTCGTCTCCGAGAAGCTGGCCTCCGTGCGCGAGTCCCTGCCCGAGAACGCCCACGCCGAGATTGCCCCCGTTACGTCCATCACCGGCGAGATCATGCTCATCTCGCTCTCGAGCAGACTTGAAGACGGCAAGCCTCAGGTCAGCGACCTTGAACTGCGGGCCTACGCCGAGTTCGACCTGCGCAACCGCCTGCTGACCGTGCCCGGCATCGCCCAGGTTGTGGCGCTGGGCGGCGAACTGCCCGAATACCAGATCAATGTGCGCCAGGACCGCCTGGCGCTGTACGGCCTGACCCTCGAGCAGGTCGCCGCCAAGGCCAGGGAAGTCCACGCCAGCATGGGCGCAGGCTACCTGCCCAACGTGGAAGGCCTGGAGCTGCCTCTGCGCCAGAGCGGCCGCGTTCAGAGCGTCGAAGACATCAGGCGCACCATCGTCAAGTACCACATGGGCACCCCGGTCACCCTGGGCGATGTCGCGCAGGTGTCCTTCGCCGGCGCCCCCAAGCGCGGCTCGGGCCACGAGTCCGGCCACAAGGCTGTGGTGGTTTCGATCCAGAAGAACCCCGGCGTGAACACGCTCGCCCTGACCGAGGAGATCGACAAGGCGCTGGATGCCGCCGAGAAAGCCGCGCCGTCGGGCATCGTGCTCAACCGCCATATCATGCGCCAGAGCGACTTCATTGACACGGCGGTCAACAAGGTCACCCGCGTGTTGATAGAGGCCGCCGTTTTCGTGGCCATCCTGCTGATTCTGTTCCTGATGAACGTGCGCACGACGGTGATCACGCTTACGGCGCTGCCGCTTTCGCTGGCCGTGGCGCTGCTGGCGCTCTGGGCGCTGGGGCTCAACATCAACGTCATGACCCTGGGCGGCCTGGCCGTGGCCATTGGCGAACTGGTCGACGACGCCATCATCGACGTCGAAAATGTCTTTCGCCGGTTGCGGGAAAACAACGCCCTGCCCGAGGGCGAGCGCAAGAGCCACCTGCGAGTGGTGTTTGACGCCAGCAACGAAATCCGCTCCAGCGTCGTGTTCGCCACGGTCATCATCTGCATCGTGTTTGTGCCGTTGCTTTTCTTGCAGGGGCTGGAGGGCCGCTTCTTCCGGCCCCTGGGCATTGCCTACATCGTGTCAATTCTCGCCTCCCTGGTCGTGGCGCTGACCGTGACGCCCGCCCTGTGCAGGCTGCTGCTTGGCCGCGCCGGGCACGGGAAGGAGCACGAGAGCTTCGTGTCGCGCAAGCTCAAGGCCCTCTATGGGCCCACTTTGCGGCTGGCGCTGAAGGCGCGCTGGGCCGTCGTGCTGGGCGCTTTTGCGCTCTCAATGGCCAGCCTGGCCTTTGCGTCAACGTTCGGCACGCGCTTCCTGCCCGACTTCAACGAGGGCACCTTCACGGTGTTCCTCATGGCGCCGCCCGGAACGTCCTTGGCCGAAAGCGAGCGCCTGGCTTTGAGCGTCGAAAAACAGCTCATCAAAGTCGAGGGCGTGCGCGCCGTCGTGGGCCGCACCGGCCGCGCCGAGCGCGACGAACACGCCGAACCTGCCAGCAGCAGCGAAATCGAGGTCAGCATCAAGCCGGGTTACACCAAGGCCCAGGTCCGCGAGGAGATCGACAAAGTGCTCGCCAGGATTCCCGGCATCACCACCATGGTCGGCCAGCCCATCGAACACCGCCTCAGCCACATTCTTTCAGGTACTCCCGCCGCCATTGCCATCAACGTGTACGGCGACGATCTCTCCAAGCTCCGCGCCATCGCCCAGGAGGTCGAAGCCGCGCTCCGGGCCCTGCCCGGCACCCGCGACGTCGCCGCCAACCGCGAGGTCATGATCGACACTGTCCCCATCGAGTACCGTCCTCACGACCTGGCGCGCTTTGGCCTCACACCCGTCAGCGCGGCTTCGCAGGTGCAGGCGTTCATCTCGGGCATCACCGTGGCGGAAGTGAACCAGGGGCAGCGGCGCTATTCCATGGTCGTGCGCCTGCATGAGGACGAGCGCGCCAACGTCGAGCAGGTGAAGAATCTCGTGCTCATCGGCGAGGGCGGCGCGCGCGTGCGGCTGTTCGAAGTGGCCGACGTCGGCATTGAGCGCGCCAGCAACCTGATCGCGCGCGAGCACGCCCAGCGCAAGGCCACGATCTCCTGCAACGTGGCCGAGGGCTACAACCTGGGCGACCTGGTGGACGAAGTGCGCAAAAAGGTCGATCCCATCGTCATCGAGAAGCACGGCTACTCCGTGCACTACGGCGGCCAGTTCGAGGCCCAGCAGAGCGCCAGCCGCACCATCCTGCTCATGGGCCTGGGCGTGATCTTCGTGATCCTGTTCCTGCTTTACACGGCCCTGGGCAACTTCCGCAGTGCGCTGCTGGTGATGCTGAACCTGCCGCTGGCGCTGATTGGCGGCGTGGCGGCCATCTACCTGACGGCCAGCGCCCACCCCCTGTCCAACACCCTTGCCCTGCTGGGCGCGGGCCCGCGCTACGTGGCGCCCGTGATCAGCATCGCGGGCATGGTCGGCTTCGTGACGCTGTTCGGCATTGCCGTGCGCAACGGCATCCTGCTGGTGTCGCACTATCAGCAGTTGATGCTGGAGGAGGGCAAAGACCTGCGCGAGGCCGTGGTTCAGGGCAGCAGCGAGCGACTGATCCCGATTCTGATGACCGCCCTCTCGGCCGTGCTGGGCCTCATTCCGCTGGCCCTGGCAGCGGGCGAGCCGGGCAGCGAATTGCTGGCCCCCCTGGCCGTCGTGGTGCTGGGCGGTCTGGTCAGCAGCACGTTTCTCAACCTGATTGTCGTTCCGGCGGGCTTTGTGCTGTTTGGTCCGCGAACCCTGCAACACTCCAACACTGAAAGGGAGATGACATGAAGAAGCTGGCGCTGTTTGCGTTGTGCACGATGGCGGTTTTCGTGGTCGCCTGCGGCGGCAACCATTCCCACGGGAATTCCAACGCCGCCAACAAAGAACACGACCACGACCATGACCACGAGCACAGCGGCGAAAAAAAGGAACTCGGCAAGAAGAAGATCGCTTCCTTCGACGTGGCGGTCGTGCAGTACGGAGACGCCAAGCGAGGCGGGGAAGGAGTCTTCGAGGTCAATACAGGCGCTAGCCCTGAGGCCAACCAGAAAATGAAGATCTCCATGTGGCTGGGCGACAAGGACGGTAAGGAGCTCTCACCTAAGATCACGCCGGCCTGGGACAAGGAACACAATGGCTTTGACGGCCACCTCGAGGTGCGCAAGGACGCGCCGGACAAGGCCTGGCTCTGGATCGAAATCGACGGCAACAAGGCCAGCTGGGAACTGGATGTGAAATAGCCGGGCCCGGTCAGGCTAATCGCAGAGCGCTCTGGAGGCTGGTTGCAATGCAAGAGCAATTCGTTTACGTCTCTGGCCTCCATAGCAGCCTGATCAGCGGCGCCATTTGCCCGCTAGATGTTGTTCCTGGCGCGGCCCGGTTACAATGGCAACCGTCATATGGAGGCTGTGGTGGTGGATTCGACAGCCAACACGATTGTCGTCGAAGACCTCACGGGCGACCTCGAGACAGTCCGGTGGACTGTCGAGAAAGCGGAGCTTTGCGGAGCGGCCGGCGCGTCAGCGCCGACAAACGGCGCCCCGCTGATCATCACGGGCGCAACGGCCACCACGCTCACAGTCGCAGGC
>ERZ761602.6386-NODE-6386-length-13212-cov-6.100175_pt1 | contig 13212 bp, 12 predicted proteins | sample MGYA00512165_ERZ761602 | MGnify/ENA primary metagenome ERZ761602 (study PRJEB28899, sample SAMN02445085) | bioreactor sludge metagenome | biome: EBPR sludge; isolation source: Thorneside wastewater treatment plant | place: Australia: Brisbane, Thorneside...
GTCCGCGGCAGATGCGTTCGAAGTCCTGAGCGTCGGCATCATGGCAGGGTCGTTTATCGTCGTATTGATCCTTTTCATCATTCCCATCACTTTGCTCGGGACGATCTCGCCCTATGCCATCCGTCTCTCTGTGGACGATGCAAGCAAAGCCGGGCAGATCTCCGGTCAGATCTATGCCGTCTCGACCCTCGGTTCGTTTATCGGGACGTTTCTCCCAACACTTATTTTTATTCCCACCATTGGCACTACAAAAACGTTCCTGGTCTTTGGTTTATTCCTCCTATTTGTGGCGCTGGCTGGTTTGGGGAAATTTGCAGGCAGGCAGGAAATGTTCAAACTGATATGGATGCCCATCCTGCTCGCCGTTATCGCCATCGTCTTTGCAAATCAATCGCTGAAGGAAAATACCGGGCAGGTCTATGAAACCGAGTCTGCATACAACTACATCCAGGTGCAGGAGTCGAACGGCTTTACACTGTTGAGGCTGAACGACGGACAGGGCATCCATTCGATTTATCATCCCGATACGCTTTACTACAACGGTCCCTGGGAACAATTCTCGGTGGGACCTTTTTTTTACGAGAACCGCTCGCCTGACGATGTTCATAAGATGGCGATCATCGGTCTCGCGGCGGGGACGGCTGCCCGCCAGGCAACCGCCATTTACGGCGAGGACCTGCAGATCGATGGTTTCGAACTCGATTCCAAGATCGTGGAAGTTGGCTATGAATATTTCCACATGGCATCTCCGAACTTGAATATCTTTATCGGGGATGGGAGACTGAACCTGGACCGGTCGCCTGAAAAATACGACATCATTGCCGTGGATGCCTACCGCCCGCCTTACATCCCGCCGCATATGACAACCCTGGAATTCTTCACCATCTGCGCTTCTCACCTGACCGAGAACGGAGTCCTGACCCTCAACGTTGGTTCCACGCCGGGAGATCGCCGCCTCATCGACGGACTCGCCACAACGATGGCAGAGATTTTCCCCACCGTCCACACCATGGACATTCCCAACACTTTGAACACCATGATCTTCGCCACGAAACAGCCGACATCGCCCAACGCTTTCTTTGACAACCTCCAGCGCTTCGCGAAAGATACCAGTATCGACCCGCTCCTCGCTACCACCATGGCGTCCACTTATATAAACCTGAACCCCGGCTACGAAACCAGCACCGTCTTCACCGATGACCTCGCCCCCATCGAATGGATCGTCAACGACATGGTCGTTCGATTCGTCTTGCAGGGCGGGTTGGAATTTTTGCAGTAGTCCGACTTCGCAACGACATAATAAAACCATGAAAACCCTCTCCTACCTCGTCTCCCTTGCCACACCTCTTGCGCTGATGGGTTTTGCCCTGCGCGTTATGCTCACCCCGTTGTATTACAACGTCGAATACAGCATGCCTTATTTTCCCGAAGATATATACGGCTTCACCAGGGAAGACCGGCTGAAATGGGCTGAACCCTCCGTAACCTATCTCGTCAATAATGCAGATATTTCCTACCTCGGCGATCTCAAATTCGATGGCGGACAACCCATTTACGGACCCCGCGAGCTGAGTCACATGGAAGATGTCAAAAATGTGGTGCAAGGATCGCTTAAAGCCTGGTACGCCTCGCTTGCCACCCTCCTGATTTTGGGAATCCTGTTTTGGAGGGCGGGCGCCATGCCTGAATATCTCAACGGTTTGCGCCGCGGCGGCATGTGGATGATCGCTCTTGCCGCATCCCTGACGCTCATCGCCGGGGCGGGCATCCTGCTCAACCCGAATATTTTCTGGAATTTCTTCGCCTGGTTCCACTCCCTTTTCTTCGAAGGCGATACATGGTTATTCGAATATTCCGATACCCTCATTCGCCTCTTCCCCATCCGCTTCTGGCAGGATGCAGTCATCATGATGGCGGTCATCGCCCTGGGTGGCGGAGCGGCACTGGCATATGGAATAAAAACAAAATAGTCATTTCAGGAGTGCAATGGTCCCCGACATTGCACTCCAACGTCTGGAGATATTGGAGTCCGTTTATGCTTCTCACTGCCCAGCGATGCCTTGAAGTCTTCGGCAAGCCCCGTGCGGAGTTGATCCGACTCACAGATAAACACACACTGACAGTTCAAGCATGGCTCTCTTCGCGCAGCCCGGAGGCAAAGACATTTCAAGGAAAGGGACTTAGGGCTTCATCTACAGGATTCAAATTGCCATTGCTCAATCTCGCGCTGGGATGCAACTTCCCCGTGGGCATGAGCGATGAAGAGGTCGGCGGTGAGGTTGAAACGGTCAAGCGATTCTTTGCGGAACGAAACGTCCCCTGGTACTGGTGGATGAATACTGAGCCTTCGCCGAAACACATCGGGCAGATATTGAAAAAGCATGGCTTGGAATACGACGCACCGCCCCTCCCTGCAATGCTCGCGCCATTAAAACAAGACCTGGCTGCCTTGCCGAAGTACGACGAAAGCATCCGGGTCTGGCGGGCAGGTTCCATTTCAGATTTGCAGGCGGCGAGTCGAATCCGGCGCATCGCTTTCGGTTTCAAAGAAGGAGAAGCGTTGACTTACTTCGAAGACATGGCACAGGATTGGTTATCAGATGAGAGCCCAGCCCGGTTGTACCTCGCAGGCTCGAGCGAGTCCGATCCGGTTTCCATCGGGGCGGTGATTCAAGGAGCGGGTATCCCGGGGATCTATGTGATGGCGACATTGCCGGAACATCATCGCAAGGGATTTGGCAAGGCGATCCTGACCGCGTTGCTCCACGAAGCTGCGAACATGGAAGGGGATCTGGTTGCGCTGACGGCAAGCGAAGCAGGCGCGGGTTTGTATGCACAGTTTGGCTTCATGCACCTATTTGACTTCGATTTTTACTCGATGCCGGATGAAGTATAATTTCATCAACACGACAGGAGATTCTTAATTAATGGAACACAAACTATCGCTGGAGAATAAGGTTGCCGTGATCACCGGCGGTTCGCGGGGGATCGGCCGCGCCATTGCACTCGAATTTGCCGGAAGGGGCGCGGCGGTGGTGGTGAATTACAACAGTTCACCCGATGCTGCCGAGGATGTGGTGAAGAAGATCACCGAAGCGGGTGGGAAAGCCGCCGCCTTCAAAGCGGATGTTTCGGATTTTAAACAAGCGGAGGCGCTTATCAAGTTCGCCATTGAAACCTTCGGCGATTTGAGCATTCTCGTAAATAACGCAGGCATCACCCGCGACCAGTTGATCATGATGATGCCCGAAGCTGATTGGGACACCGTCATCAACACCAATTTGAAGAGCACCTTCAATTGCTCGAAGGCTGCCGTCAAACATATGATGCGCAAACGCACCGGACGCATCATCAACATGGCATCGGTTGCCGGGCAAATGGGCAACCCCGGGCAGACGAATTACTCCGCCTCCAAAGGCGGGCAGATCGCCTTCACAAAAGCACTGGCACGTGAGGTTGCCGCACGGAATATCACCGTCAACGCAATTGCGCCGGGGTTCGTGGATACCGAGATCCTCGATGCGATGACGCCCGAGATGCTCGAAGCCGCGCTTAAACTTGTGCCGCTTGGGCGCAAGGGGAAACCCGAAGAGATCGCCTTCACCGCATCCTTCCTCGCCGCAGATGGGGCTGCCTACATTACAGGTCAGGTCATCGGTGTGGATGGCGGCATGGCGATGATGTAAGTCAAACATGCCCGGTCGGCGTTATCCGAACGTCAAAGGGCGCACTGCGATATAAAACAGGAGCAAGAATGACTGAAAACACGCAAGGAAAAACCACCGTCTCACCGGAAGTGCTGACCACCATCACGAGCCTTTCCGCATTGGAAGTGCCCGGCGTCAGCCGCCTCGCCCCCGTCAGCGGAGGCGTGAATCGACTCTTTCGGCGCGGGATCAGCGACGGCGTCCGCATCGAAGCGAAGGATAACATTGTCAGTGTCGACCTTTTCCTGATCCTCAAGGAAAGCGTCAACATCCGCGAAGTGAGCCGCAACGTCCAGCAGAATGTCGCGCGTTCGATCCAGGAAATGGTCGGCATGGAAGTGGGCGAAGTCAATGTCCATATTGAAGACATCGATTTCGATGGGGATGACGTGAAATAGATGAAACCCCGAACCCGGGCGCGTGCGCTCGCCCTGCAAGTCTTGTACGAAACCGATCTTTCGGCGCACCTCCCGGGTGACGTGTTGAAAACCCGGCTCGAAGAAACCACCCTTCCGCCCGACCTCGCCGAATTTGCGCGCGTCATCATCTTTGGAGTCATGCCGCTGCGTGAAATACTCGACCGCGTGATCGCCAAATATGCGCCTGAATGGCCCATGGACCAGATCGCCGCCATCGACCGCAACATCCTGCGCATGGCGTGTTGGGAATTCGCCGTCTCGCGCGACACACCGGTCAAGGTCGCCATCAATGAAGCTGTGGAGTTGGCAAAGTTGTTCGGCTCCGATTCCACTGCCCGCTTCGTCAACGGCGTGCTCGGAACACTGGTTGACCATGAACATGAGATCCACCAGATTTTGAAGAACGAACTGCCCCAGGAAACACATTTGGAATCGTAGCACATGGAAATTCTCGGTATCGGCATGCCCGAACTCATCTTTATCGTCATCATTGCCCTTTTGATCCTCGGACCGAAGGACATGCAGAAGGCAGGGAAGACGATCGGAAAATTCTTACGCAATATTGTCACCTCAGACGGCTGGAAACTTTTTCAGCAGACTTCGCGCGACCTGCGTACCCTGCCTAACCGCCTGATGCGGGATGCAAATGAAGAACTGGATAAAGTAAGCCGGGATTTAAAAACCGCCGCCTCGCTCCCGGACGCAAATTTGATCGACCCTCCGAACAACCGCACAACGCCCAAGCCATATTCCCCCACTCCCGCTCCCAAGCCGGAAGTGAAAGCCGAAAGCGGACCAGTGCCCCAGGACAACCCAACCTCCGAAAGCGAACCCCAGAACAATGCGTAAGTTTTTCACCGGCGTCTGGCGGGTGATCACCTTTCCCTTCCGCCTTGTTTTTAATATTGTCGCATATCCGTTTCGGGCAGTGTACCGCTTCTTCAAATTGCTGAACTCGAACCCGGAAGAACGCCCGCTTGCGGAGATATTCGCCGACATCGCCACCCAGAAGGAAACCCGCGACGCGCTTTTAGACCAGATCGAAGCCTTCCGTTCGCATCTCCTACGTTCCGTCCTCTGGCTGACGCTCTTCATCATTGCCGCATTTTGGGTCGCCGAGCCGCTGATGTCCATACTGGCGGAGCCGGTCGGTGGGTTGGAAAAACTTCAAGCCATCCAGCCGACAGAAGAGATCGGGGTTTTCATGCGGGTTGCAATGATGGTGGGAATTGCGGCGGCATTTCCATTTGTAGCGTTCGAGTTCTGGTTCTTTGCCGCTCCCGGTCTGAAACCGCGGGAAAAAAAGCAGGGACTTGCCGGAATACCCCTCGCGTATATCCTGTTTCTGGCGGGCATGTCATTCACCTTCTATGCCCTGCTTCCGGCGGCTTTGCCTTTCCTGAGCGGATTCACCGCCATCTCCGAACTTTGGACGGCGCGGGAATACTTTGCGTTTATCACCGGCTTGATGTTATGGATCGGGCTGTTCTTCGAATTCCCTTTGGTCATCTATGCACTGACATCGATAGGGCTGGTCGAACCGAAGTTTCTGGTCGAACAATGGAGGCTGGCGGTTGTCATCATCGCAGTGCTCGCGGCGGCAATCACCCCAACCGTCGACCCGGTCAACATGGGTTTGGTGATGATCCCGATGATCCTGTTATATTTCATCGGCATTGGGATGAGTTACCTCGCTCATGCAAGCCGCCGGAAACATCAAGCCCCGGTTGAGGACCCTGCCGGGGAGACAGAGACAGGTTTCGGCTAGGCGGCGAAGCGCAAGTCCATCAAGGAGAAGAAGATGAATCTTAAGTCCATTCCAGCACGCCGCTGGATATATGCGGCTTTGGCGTTATTGCTCGCCGGGCAGGCATGTACGATCTCGTTGTTCGACCCTCCCAACAACCCTGCCACAACTACACCGCCGCCTGCTGCAGCTACCATTACGCCTTATCCTGCGGCGCAGACCACATTCGTTGTCACCATCCCCGAACCGCTTCAACCGGGCGAGTCCATCGTCCTGACCGTGATGGATGAGGTGACCGGGCTGGCGTTGAACGCCACGAAATATCCCTTGAGCGCGCGCGATGCGACCACCTATTCGGGCGCGATCCCCGTACCGGTTAATTCGGTCCTTAAATACCGCTATGCCCGCATGGTGGGGAACTCAATCATCCCCGAGAAAATCTCCTACGGAGACCCCGTCCGTTACCGATTGCATAACGCCGTCAGTTCGGCGGAAGTGCAGGATGTCGTTGCCGTGTGGAGCGACAGGAGCACAACGCGCCCAACAAGTTCGATCCTCGGGCAGGTATTTAACTCAGACACAGGCGCACCGCTGCCCAACATCATGGTGAGTGCGGGCGGAGTTCAATTCATCACCGATTCGCAGGGACGCTTCGAACTGTCAGGACTGCCGATCGGCACCCATCAATTGACCGCCTACAGCACGGACGGTTATTACCTGCCCTTCCAGCAGGGTGCACGGGTCGAAGAAGGGAGAGCCACGATCGTCGACTTGCGTATCAAGCCCTCCCCGCTCGTCAGTGTGACGTTCAACGTCTCAGTGCCTGAAGATACAGTTCCCGGCGTGCCAGTGCGCATTGCAGGCAACATCCTGCAATTCGGCAACACCTTCGCCGACCTGCAAGGCGGCATGAGCGTGGTCACAGACCGGATGCCCGTTATGGCGCTTCAACCCGACGGAAGATACTCCTACACCATCGGCTTGCCGGTCGGCGCGTACATCGAATACAAATATTCGCTTGGCGACGGGTATTGGAATGCAGAACACGACTCGCAGGGTGGATGGGTCGTTCGCAAGTTCGTTGTCCCTGCGCAAGACACATCCATTGAAGATCATGTGCAAACCTGGCTGGCATCCAACGAGTCGGGACCGATTTTATTCGAGGTCAATATCCCCTCGGTCACACCCGCAGCGGATATAGTTTATATGCAGTTCAGCACCTACGGCTGGACGGAACCGATCCCGATGTGGCCCCTCGGCGTAGTCGACGGGTATACGCGCTGGGGATACCAACTCTACAGCCCTTTGAATTTCTTCGGCGCATTCTCCTACCGTTACTGCCGCAACGGTCAATGCGGGAGCGCGGACGACAACCAGACTGTGGGCGCAAACCCCTCCGGAAGGCAGACCTCGACCAGCATGCTCGGGCAGGATTTGGTGGATAATGTCGCTTCGTGGAAATGGTATGAAAACCCGGAAACCCTTCCGCTGGTGGGCGCGACCATCACGCCCCGCACTGCCGGCTTCGTGGCTGGAGTTGAATATCAGCCGACCTTCCGCCCGAATTTCAGTTACTTCAACTGGCAAACCTTTGCAAACACGAAAGCCATCGGCTCGAACTTTGCCGTTCTGACCCCCTCGTGGACAGTGACCAGCGTTTCGCCTCTGCGATTTGCCACTCAACCCGGGCAGGACCCATTATGGATCGATACCGCGATCATGGTCTCGCAGGCGCGCGACAACGGGCTGAACGCTTCCATCTTCCCCACACCACACTTCCCATCTTCGGCGGATAACTCGGTCTCAGCCAGCGACCAATTCTGGAAGAACGCCCCGCGCGATGCCGCCTGGTGGCAAGCCTGGTTCACGCGTTATCGCGCCTTCCTCGTCAATTATGCCGATCTCGCGACGCAATCTGGTGCACAGTCCATCATCCTCGGCGGTGATTGGGTCACGCCTTCCTTACCCGGCGGCCTCCTCCCGGATGGGACTCCATCCAACGTCCCTGCGGATGCCGAGGCGCAATGGCGCGGCATCATCGCTGAAGTACGCAATCACTTCAAGGGACAGGTGCTATGGGCTTTGCCTTATGAACAAGCCAGCATCATGTCGCCGGTCAACTTCCTGCGCGATGTGGACGGCATCTACCTGCTGTGGTCCGTCCCCATTGCGACCAGTTCCGCCGCGACCAAGACCGATTACATCAACGAAGCTGGACGCCTGCTCGATAACGAAATCTCACCGTTAATCTCCCTGCTGGGCAACAAACCGGTCATCATCGCCGCGTCATACCCGGCTGCTGTCGGTGCGGCGGGCGGATGTGTGGCGAACGGCGCAGGAGGGTGCCTCGATTTCAACGCCCTTTCGCGCCCCAACGCGGATATTCCCTCTGCAACGCTCAGCCTGCAAACCCAGGCAGATATTTACGAAGCCTTACTGACCGCGATCAATGCCCGCGCATGGGTATCGGGCTTCGTCAGCCGTGGGTATTACATGCCGGTCGCCCTGCAGGATAAATCCACATCCACCAACGGAAAACCCGCCGCGAATGTTTTGTGGTATTGGTATCCGAGGTTGTTGGGTACAGTCCATTAATATTTAGTTATTCCAACAACACCCGGCGTCAAGGGCGAAACACCTCCTGACTCCGGGTGTTGTTGTATTCACATATAAATTTCCGGAGGAGAAGTATGAAAAAAGCAGGAAAAATATTGGGGCGGGTCTTGATCGTTGTCTTGGTGTTTGCATTGATCGCAGGAGCAGGCGGGTTCTATTATTTCAAGAGTTATCTTCCAAACACGGTTGCGCCACAATCCTTCCCGCAAATTGACGGCGAGATCCAACTCGACGGCTTGGATGGCGAAGTGAATGTCTATCGCGACCAGATGGGCATTCCACACATCTACGCAGAGACTGCACACGACCTGTTCTTTGCGCAGGGCTACGTCCACGCGCAGGATCGCTTTTGGCAAATGGATGCGTGGCGACACATCGGCTCTGGTGAACTCTCTGAAATGTTCGGAGAAGGTCAGATGGAAACCGACGCCTTCCTGCGCACGCTCGGCTGGCGCAAGACCGCCGAAGCCGAATGGGACGGGCTCAATGCTGAAACCAAAGACATGCTAGAAGCCTATACCGATGGTGTGAACGCCTATCTCGCCGACCATCACGATACCGCCGTCAGCCTTGAATATGCCGTACTCGGTTTGCTCAGCCCCGATTACGTCATCGAACCGTGGGAGCCAGTCCATTCGCTCACCTGGGGCAAAGCCATGGCATGGGACTTGCGCGGCAACATGGGCGATGAGATCGAACGCGCCGAACTGCTTAAAGTGCTCACCCCTGAACAAGTTGCCGTGCTCTTCCCCGAATATCCCAAAGATCATCCAGTCATCGTCAATGAAATTCCGGTCGAAGGTCAAACGTCAAAGGTCAACCCCGACCTGGGACTTGTGAGCTTTGACTACGCCTCCGCTTTGGAAGCCACCTCATACAACGCCTCTTTGTTGGACCCGGTGCTGGGTCGGCTTGGCGATGGCATTGGGTCAAACTCGTGGGCGGTTTCCGGCGACATGACCGATACCGGCATGCCGTATCTGGTCAACGACCCGCACCTTGGCATTCAAATGCCGTCTATCTGGTATCAAATTGGGTTGCACTGTGTCGAAAAATCAGATGCCTGCCCATTCAATGTGACCGGCTTCTCGTTCGCCAGTGTGCCGGGTGTGGTCATCGGGCATAACGATCGCATTGCCTGGGGCTTCACCAACGTCGGACCTGATGTGATGGATCTGTACATCGAAAAGGTCAACCCCGAGAACCCGAATCAATACGAGTTCAACGGCGAATGGCTCGATTTTGAAAACTACGAAGAGACCATTAACATCGTCGGCGGTGAACCGATCACCATCACGGTGCGCAAGACCCGCCACGGACCCGTCATCTCAGATACCTACAACCCCACCAAAGATAACAATCCCGAAGCCGAGTATCCCTCTTTCAAAGACCGTGTCGGCGGTGTGGAGTTACCCGAACAATACGTCATTGCACTCGCATGGACGGCACTGACTCCTTCCACTCCCTTCGAAGCGATCTGGGGCTTCAACCGCGCGCAGAACTTTGAAGAGTTCCGTGAAGCTGCCAGTAACTTCCACGTACCCGCACAAAATCTTTTGTATGCCGATGTAGACGGCAATATCGGCTACCAGATGCCCGGTGATGTGCCCATTCGCAAGAACGGCGACGGAACCGTCCCTGTGCCCGGTTGGACAGATGAATACGATTGGGAAGGGTACATTCCCTTTGAAGAGTTACCGTATACCTTCAACCCCGAAGAAGGTTACATCGTCACCGCCAATAACCAGGTCAACCCGTGGGATTATCCCTATCTCATCACCAAAGACTGGGACTATGGTTACCGCGCCCAACGCATCGTAGATATGATCGAGTCCGCGCCGGGGAAGATTGATAAAGAATATATGCAGTTCATGCATGGAGACGGCACCGACCTCGGCGCGCAAGCCATCCTCCCCACTTGGGATGAGATCGACTACAAGGCGGCAAGCGAGAATGAAGCTTACGCAATCGACCTCATTAAGAATTGGGATACCACCTGCACCGTCGACTCAAAAGAGTGTGCAGTGTATCAATGGTTCTGGTGGAACCTCGACCAAAACACCCTGGATGATGACCTGCCCGAGAAAAATTGGGTCGGCGGCGGCTCGAAGGATTTTGAAACCTTCCGCATCCTGCTGCAGCAACCCGATCATTTCTTCTGGGATGATAAATCCACAACGGATGTAACAGAAATCCGAGATGATATTTTTATTGCCTCTCTTAAAGAAACGGTAGAACAACTGGAGAAAGATTACGGCAACGACCCCGCCAAATGGCCACAGTGGGGTGAATTGCACACAGCCACTTTTGAGAACGGTACACTGGGCAAATCTGGCGTGTTCTTGATCGAAGACCTCTTCAACCGCGGACCGTTCGAAACCGGCGGCGGGCAGAGCCTCGTCAACGCCACCGGCTGGGATATAGGCGCTGGTTTCTTCGTAGACTGGCTGCCCTCCATGCGCATGATCGTGGACTTGAGCAATCTGAACAATTCGCTCACAGTTCACACAACCGGTCAGTCGGGTCATGCCTATCATCCGCATTATATAGATATGGCGCCACTGTGGGCTGATGTGGCATATTACCCGATGTGGTGGGATCAAGAATCCATTATTGATGATGCCGAAGGGCATTTGGTTTTGAAGCCGTAAGAAACAAAAATGAAAGTGACAGTCACTTTCGAGGTGACTGTCACTTTTTTAATCGTAACGCCACCCATCCCCCTATGACCAGCCCGACATAACTGGCGGCGAGATCGACAAGATCGAATGTGCGGGCGGAAAAATATTGCTGCGAGAATTCTTCGGCGGCAACGACCAGGGCGAGGATCAAGCCAGTTGAAAGGGCAACCCGCCCCGGGCGGAGTGGGAACCGGGAGAGGAACGCCCGGGTGAGGAAAAAATTCAAGAGTCCGAACAGGATCAAGTGACCGAGCTTATCCCCATAAGGAAAATCATATAAGGCGCGGATCGCAGGCGGAATGGCATCTCGGTCAGCGAGGATAATAACGATCAAGATGAAGACCGAAAATGCGATGGCGAGGTATTTCATAAGAGAACGGGCGGGATGACCTCCCGCCCGCAATATTATTTCGCTTGTTTCTTAGCTTCCTGCCGGTGCTTCCACCACTCAAAGACCATCGGTAAAACCGATACCAGGATGATGACGATGATGACCAGCTCGAAGTTCTTCTTGACAAAGGGAATATTGCCAAAAAAGTATCCAAGCAGGGTGAAGATGATCACCCAGGTGATTCCGCCGACAACATTATAGGTGGCAAAATATGCGTAAGACATGCGTCCGATACCTGCCACAAAAGGCGCGAAGGTGCGTACGATGGGGACAAAACGCGCCAGGAAGATGGCTTTGCCGCCGTGTTTCTCGAAGAAAGCATGGGTCTTATCGAGATATTCCTTCTTGATCCATTTGATGCTGTAGGCACGTTCGCCAAGGTAATGACCGATGGAGTAGTTAACTGCGTCACCGAGGACGGCGGCAATGATGAGCAACCCGATCAAACCCCAGACGTTGAAAGAGCCAAGCGCGGCGAAGGTTCCTGCGGCAAAAAGAAGGGAATCGCCGGGCAGGAAGGGCATGACCACCAGGCCCGTCTCCACGAAGATGACGACAAAGAGGATGCCGTAAGTCCATGCCCCATAGTTGACGATGATATCTTGCAGGTATTCGTCAAGGTGAAGGAACAGGTCGATGGCGGATTTTATTATTTCCATATTTGATACTCGCTTTCATGATTTTGCTGACAACGGGCGGGGATTATACCCCGCTTTCTTCTCGCGGCTTGATGTGGCTCAACCAGTCCCCAAGGATCAGGATCAGAACACCGCCGATCGCGCCGAGGGCAACATCCAAATCGCCGACCGCATAGAGTACAAACCCAAACCACCACCCCACAAGCTGACCGAAGGCAAACCCCACGGCGGACAAAAGAAGGTTTAGAAGGAACCGCAGTCCATTCCCGCCGCGCACTGCATGATACAACGCTCCAAGCAGGAATGCTGCCGTCAGACCGAAAAGAATTACTGGAAGGTTCATGATGATCCAATCACTGACTCCAAAGTCTTTTGACAATGGAGTGATTTCAGAACAAATCTCGAAAGATTGAAGACACCGTTGCTCCGCTTTCGGGTTCAGGAGGTTAAGGATTGAGATGTTTCGTAAAGAAATCAGCAATTGCGTTGTAGCAAGTCACACGATTGTTGTACTTCAACACATCGTGACCTTCATCTTCGAAGACCAGCAATTCAATAGGTTTGCCACTCGCTTTCAATTCGCGGACAAGGTCTTCTGACTCTGCCGCCACCACACGCGGATCATTGCGTCCCTGAATGACGAGCATAGGCGCCGCCATTTTGTGCAGGTGAGTTTTGGGCGAGCGTTCGACTAGGTCGGCGCGTTCTTCGGGTTTATCAATGTCGCCAATTGCTAGCTTGAAATACGGCTTCCATGTTTCAGGGATGCGTTCTGAGAAAGATATCAAGTCATACGGACCGAACATATCGCAAGAGGCTTTCCACAGCTCGGGGTGCAGACCAGCTTGCATGAGGGTCATGTAACCGCCATAAGAACGTCCAACCACAGCGGCGCGAGAGACATCTAATCGTTTGTCGTTTGGCAACACCTTCGTCATCGCGTGGACGTGGTCGAGGCGATCTTGCCCGCCCCAGTCGCGGTCGACGCGTTTGGTGTAGGAGAGACCATAGCC
>ERZ761602.6388-NODE-6388-length-13212-cov-3.381014_pt1 | contig 13212 bp, 13 predicted proteins | sample MGYA00512165_ERZ761602 | MGnify/ENA primary metagenome ERZ761602 (study PRJEB28899, sample SAMN02445085) | bioreactor sludge metagenome | biome: EBPR sludge; isolation source: Thorneside wastewater treatment plant | place: Australia: Brisbane, Thorneside...
ATGGTGGCCTTGGGGCCGAAGTCGAGGAGGGCGTTGAGGCAGGGGGCCCAGAGCGTTCCGCTGACGATCGAGGCGACGACGATCCCCGCGTAGGCAAGCGCGGGGCTGCCCCGCCGACGGAGGTGGGGACCGCCGGTGGCGAAGAACACGGCGGCGCACGCGGCGGCGAGGAGAAGACCGAGTCCGAGGCCATGCAGAGCGGTCGTGCCGAGGCAGGGGTAGCGCTTGTGGAGCTGCGTGAAGAGAGGGACCGTCCAGGCCACACCAGGCACGAGCATCGCCGCGTAGCGAAGCAGCTTGCGCACGGTCGTCATCCTCGCAAACGTACGCGAGCGCGGTCCGCGGAGGTAGGAGCGAGCGCCCTGGCGTCGTCTCCCTACTCGTCAGAAAGGCTCGGCGCGCCGCACGCGAGCCACTCGCCGAGGAGGGCGCGCTCGTCGTCCTCGGGGCCGCCCGCGGGAGGCATCGTGAAATTGTGGTCGCCAGAGCGCGCCCAGATGCGCTCGGCCTGGGCGCGGATCCGATCGATGTCGTCGAAGTCGATGCCGAGCGGAGCACCCTGGCGCTCGGCTTCGGGCATCCCCGAGGCGTGGCAGCCGTTGCACCAGCTGATCAGGAACGGCCCGCCGAAGCTCTCGAACGTGAGCTCGCTGTCCTCGGGGCACGGTCGCTCGTCGAAGGTCTCGTATTGCGTGTCCACCGACGTGTCGGAGCCGCCCTCGCTGGTCTCCGACGTGTCGCTCTCGCCCTCGCAGCCCCACAGCAACGCGGCCGCGACGAGCACGAGGCAGAGCAAGTCACGCGAGCAAGGCATGGAGCGGCTCCGCGTTGGGGAGGTACGGGGTCGCATCGACGCCGACGGCGCCGAGCAGCCCGGAGACGAGATTGGAGTATTGAAGGATCGTGCCGTCGGCCGAGCCCACGCCGGTCGCGAGATCGATGGGCAGGGCTTCGAGGTTCTCGCCGGTGGCGCCGATCGAGCGGCCGCCCGTGATCCCGCCGCCGAAGAAGAGCGCGCTCGTGACGGGCCAGTGGTCTTTGCCCATCGCGCCGTTCAGGAGCGGCGTACGGCTCATCTCGGAGACCACCGCGACCACCGTCTCGTCGAGCATCTTGGAGCCGGGGGCCTTGCCGGGCCGGCTCGACAGCTCGTCGCCGAGCGTCTTGAGCGCGTCCATGAGATCCTCGAACAGCGTGGCCTGCAGATCGTTGCCCGCGTGGGTGTCCCAGGGCGCGAACGACTGCTCGAGGTGAACGGTGTGGCTCAGGCCCTCTTGCAGGGCGCGGAGCGCGATATCGATCTGCACGCGGATGTCGAGCGTGAACGAGAAGTCGTCGCCGAACGCGTCGGAGAACCCCTTCAGCGCGTCGCCACGATCGAGCGATCGGACAAAGTCGTCGATGCGGCGCGCGTTGTACCCGAGCTGGCCGCGCGTCTTGCGCTCGCGCTCGGCGCGCGCCTTGACGTAGTCGGCTATCAGCGACGCCTCGGTCGGGCTCGGCGCGAACCGGGCCACGCTGCCCTCGGGCGGCGGGAAGGCGAGCGAAGGATCCATGAGCCCCTTGACCTGGGTGAGCGTGCCGGTGCGCGCCGCGATCGAGGCGAGGGGACCCGTGTACGCCGTCGGCCCGAGCACGAGGTACGGCGCCGGCAGATCGGCGGCGAGCTCATAGGCTGCGATCGCGCCGACGTCGGGGTTCGTCTCGGACGCCGTGCCGGTGAGGATGCGCTTCGTGCAGTCGGGGTGGTTGATCGACTGCACCTGGATGCCGTTTACGACCGTCGACGCGCCGCCGTAGGCCTCGAAGAAGGCGCGCGCGTTGGGACGGCTCGCGTGGGTGAAGATCGGAATGCCGCTCACGATCTCGGTGGTGCCCGCGGGGACATCGACCGTCGCGAGACCGGGCTTGGGGTCGAACAAGTAGGTGACGTCCCAGCCGCCGTAGACGAGCACGAGCAAGAGGTTCTTCGGGGGCCGCGCGCCCTCTGCCTGCGCCGGTCGCCCCGCCGACGCGAGCCCCGCGGTCAGCGCGCCGAGGCCACCCATCATCCAGTTTCTTCGCGAGAGTGTCATGGTGTCCTCCGAATCCTCAGTAGTAAGCGACCCGAACGTCCTGCATCATCGCGGCGAGGAGCGTCTTGTAGGCGCGCCGCACGTCGCCGCTCTCTGCGAGCGCGGCCGACCAGAGCGCGAACGACTGCGCGACGTCCTCCGAGTCGGCGCTCACGAGCTCACCGAGAACGCGTGCGTGGAAGATCGCGAGCTGCTCCTTCACGACCGCTTCGTCCGTCGCGGTCGGATCGACGCCGAAGAGGTAGCGCGCGGCGGGGTCGGGTTGCTCGAAGTCGCGCTCCACGACGAAGGCCGCCGCCTCTTCTGCGAAGCCCCGCAAGAACAAGCTGGTCGTGGCGTTGTCGGTGAAGCTCGACCGCGTCACGTACTGCGAGTCCATGCCGCCGCCGATCACGCGGTAGCCGAGGATGCTGTCGCGCGGTAGCTCGACGACGCCGATGTCGCCCGCGGAGAGCTGCGTCAAGTCGGTCAACCAGACGAAGCCGGTGAGGTCCTGGAACATGGTCGCGAGCTCGTCGGGTCGTGCGCGCCGGAGGCCGATGGCAGCCTCGGCCGCGTCTTCGTCGGCGGCGTGCGAGACGCGGAAGTCATCCGACAGCACCACCGCCTTGGCGAGCGCCTTGGCGTTCATCCCGGCGTCGAGGAACACCTCTTGAAGCTCGGCGGCGCGCTCGAGCGGCACCTCCTCGAGACCGACGTGGTTGAAGTAGGCGTAGAAGCGCTGCGCCGCGCAGAGCGAGAAGCGCGGATCGTCGGCGATGAGCTGGCCGAGATCCTCGAGCGTCTCTCCGGGCTTGCCGAAGAACGCGGGCTCGCGCATGTCGATCTCGAGGTACGTCTCGAAGACCCCGGGGAACCACATCTCTTGTGACGGGTAGCTCGGGTACATCTCCGTGTCGGCGACCACGACGATCGGGTAGATGTCCTTCATGAAGCTCGCGAGGGGGTCGAGCGCCTGGTGGCAGCTCGCGCAAGCTTGGTTCTCGACGACGGCGTCTTGCACCGCGTTCGGGTCGGCGACGTTGACCGACGTGTCGAGCTCGACGTCGCGCGAGAGAAAGTCGTAGCAAAGCAGCGCCCGAGAGAGAGCATTGGCGCGGCCGCGGTTCGCGTTCGACGGCGTGCTCTGCCACCGAACGTAGAACCACGAGTCGGTGAGGATGCCGGCGTTGCCGCGGCCGTCCTCCCACTTGGTCGCCTGCCACTCGGGGCCGGCGGGGTCGTAGTCGAGGTCCCAGACCGTGGCGACGATGGGGTCGGCGAGCGTGTAGTCGGCGGTGACGATCTCGCTGTACGGCAGATCGTTCATCACCACGTGCTCGATCAGCTTGAGCGGCGCCTCTTGCACCGAGCCGTTGATCTTCGATTGGTCATACGCCTCGAGGGGCGCGACGCGCTGAAAGCCGGCGGGGTAATAGGCCCAGTCGGGTCGCACGAGCAGGCCCTCGTTGTGCAGATCACGCATGGTCCGGCCGAAATCCTCGGTCGCCAAGTAGCCGTCGACGATCCCCTCGAGCGCGGTCGGGTCGGCGTCGACCGCCACCAGCTCATCGAGGCTCGGCCGCTTGCCCCGGAGGACCATCGACGCGCGGCCGAGGTGCTCGGTCGGTGACAAGTAGGAGAGCTCGGCGTCGGGCTCGGGCGCGGGCGGGTCGGTCTCGACGGTCTCGTTGCTGCACGCGGCCGAGAGCGACAAGAAGGGGAGAAGCGCGAGAGCGGCGTGTCGTCGCATGTCGCATCGCAGTGCAACCCGGATGCCGCGGCCGGAGCCCCTCGTCGGTCCTGAAAACACCGCGATTCAGAGGCCTTGGCCCGCCGCATCCGTCGCAGCCAGGCGACGCGTCACCTGCATGCGACGGCAGGCGAGTTGCGCCGGCCTCCATGAAGCTGCTCTCCTTGTCGGCGAGGCAAACGTGCAGCGCTCCTTCCTTCTTTCAGTCAGCGCGGTGGCCGTCGTGGCCGGCGCGTGCACGACGGAGATCCTCGTGATCGACGACGACGACGGCCAGGGCGGCAACGGCGGCGCACAGCCGAGCGGCGCCGGTAGCGCGAGCACGTCCAAGAGCGCGACCGTCTCGGGCACCGCGACGTCGGTGACGGCGACTTCGGTGACGGCGACCTCGGTCACGGCGACCTCGGTCACGGCGACGTCGGTGACGGCGACCTCGGTCACCGCGACGTCGGTCGCCGCGACATCGACGGCCAGCGGCTGCGTTCCGACGCCGGAGATCTGCGACGGGCAAGACAACGACTGCGACGGGGTGCCCGATGACGGCGACCCCGGTGGCGGTGCGTTCTGCCCGACGGGCCAGCTCGGCGCCTGCGCCGACGGCACCACGATCTGCCTCGGCGGGATGCTGCAGTGCGCGCAAGACGTCCAACCGTCGCCCGAGATCTGCGGCAACGCCGTGGACGAGGACTGCGACGGCGACGCGCCTGCCGCCCCCACTACCTACTTCAACGAGACGTTCGCCGACAACGCGCAGGGGTGGACGCTCGGGCCCGAGTGGCAGATCGGCCCTGCGGCTCCGTCGTTCTGCAGCAACGGCGGCGTCACGGGAGACGACCCCGCGGTCGATCACACCGCGACCGCCGACAACGGCGTCGCGGGCGTGATCATCGGCGGCTGCTACTCGACGCAGCTCCACGCCGACCGCTGCATCACGAGCCCGACGATCGATCTGTCGTCGGCCGCCGGCACCGTGCTCCTCAGTTTCTGGCGGCACCTCCACACCGATTACCCGCGCTTCATCTCCAGCCACGCCGACGTCTCGCTGAACGACGGCGCGACCTGGGTGCCGTTTTATTCGGTCCCGCAGGGCCAGTTCGTCAACGATCCGGCGTGGACGTTCCAGAGCATCGACGTCACCGCCTTCAAGAGCGCGACGTTCAGGGTGCGCTTCTGCTACTCGGCCGAGTCGCAGGGCATCTTTCCCGGCGGCGGGTGGAGCGTCGACGACGTAGAGCTCACGGACGCGCTCTGCAACTAGCCGTCTGCGACTAGAGGACCGTCGGACCACCGAAGATCCGCTCGAACCGGTATGCTGATCGGTATGCGGTACCTGACGGCACTCATCGCGACGGTCCTGGCGGTAGCGGCCTGCAAGTCGGACGCAACCGACACCTCCGGCAGCGCGGCGGCGGCGGCATCGGGCGCGGCGACGACGGCGGTCGCCGGCGATACGGCCGCGGCACCTGCGAAGGCGGGCGCGCGCATGGGGGGCCAGGTCGTCGTCGTGGGCGCTCACAACGTCGAGCTGAAGATCTACGATCGCGGCCTCGTCGAGGCGTGGGTTTTCGACGCGAGCGGCAAACAGATCGCCGACGCGCAGACGAAGCTCTCGGTCCGGCCGCCGGACGGCGGTGCCGGCGTCGCGTTGAGCTTCGACGGCCCATCGATGCGGCTCGTCGGCCACGCCAGCAAAGAGGCGAAGCTCCCGAGCGGGCCGCTCGAGGTCGAGCTCTCGCTCGCCGGTGGCGCCGCGGCCAAGGCCAAGCTGGAGGCGCCGGTGCTCTTGTCGGGCCCGCGGATCAGCGGGGCGCTCGTCGTCGCCGGTAAGCACAGCGTCGAGATCGCGCTCAGCGCCGACGGCAAGATCCAGGCGCTCGTGCGCGACGCCGCCGGTGATCTCGTCGATGGCAAGCTGAAGCTCGCGTTGAAGGTCGGCGAGGCAGAGGTCGAGCTCGCCTGGGACGGGGCCGCGAAGTTCATCGGCCAAGCCGGCGCCGGTGTCGATTTCGCCACCGGCCCCGTCTCGATAATCATCGACGGCGACGTCGTCGCCAAGCTCCCCAAGCTCGCGGTCCGCGCCGAGTCCATGCACAACGGCCGCCTCGTCGCGGTCGGCGGCTACAGCCTCGAGCTCGTCGCCGATGCGGGCGCGCTGATCGCCTACGTCTTCGACGCAAAGGGCAAGGCGCACGCGTCAGGCGATCTCGCGATCGTCCTCCAGCTCGGCAGCCACGCGCTCGAGCTCGCGTGGGACGCGCCGCGCCTCGCGTACAAGGCCGCCCTCGCCGCCGACATCGAGATCGACGCCGAGCTCACCGCTATCGTGAAGGCCGGCGGCGAGGTCTTCGTCGGCATCGCCCCGCCGGCCGCCAAGGCCCACGCCGACATCGATCTCGACGCCGACGCCTCGGCCAAGGCCAAAGCCGAGGCCGACATCAAGGTGCCGACGCCCAAGGGCAAGGCCGAAGCGGGCGCCTCGGCCGGCAAAGGCGGAGCGAAGGGCAAGGCCAAGGTCGGCATCGGGTTCTGAGGGGTTCAGCAACCCGCGGCAGCTACGGCTTCCCCGGCGACCGGAGATGCCAACGCCGTTAGCTTGAGCGCGTGCTGCGCGCGGTCGTGCTTGGAATCTTGCTCGCCGGGTGTGGGGCTCGCAGCGAATTGCCCGCGCCGGACGGCGACGGCGATGAGGGCGGCGGCGGGGGGGCGACCCAGTGCGAGCTCGCGGAGCAACGGTTTCGGCTGCGAGGCACCATCCGCGACTTTCGCGACGACCATCCCGACTTCGAGCAAGGCGTGCTCGGCGACGATCGCGGAATCGTGGCGATGGCGCTCGGGCGCGACGGGCTACCGGTCTACGCCAGCGACGACGATCTCTGGGTCTTCGTCGACGGTACGCTCGTCGTCGACCTCGGCGGCGTTCATTCGACCCAAAGCGCCGGCTTCGAGGTCGATGAGCTGGCAGACGGGCTCGGTCTCGTCGACGGCGAGCGCTACGATCTCGCCATCTTCTTCGCCGAGCGGCAGACCTCGGGCTCCACGTTCACGCTCGGGCTCGCCAACTTCGCGTTCTGCGAGTAGGCCGTCACCGTGCCCAAGGTGGTCGAGGGTGCGCTCCACCAGGGCTCAGATCGATCGGGTTGCGCGCACGTACGAGCTTCATGCGCCATCGCTTGCTCGCCGCTCTGTTTCTCGTTGCCTGCGCCGGTGAGGCTTCGTCCGCGGCGACGAGCAGCCGAGCGTCCGGAAACGACGGCACGGACATTGCTGACGTGTCTGCCACCGCTTCGACCTCGGCACGCCCGCCGCGCGACGGCGAGCCCATCGAGCGGGCGGTGGTTCGCGTCGACCCGGTGACGTTCGAAGAGACGCGGCTGGGCGCCATTCGGGTCGAGAGCAAGCCGCCCTTTCGCGCCGAGGCCTTGACCAAGGAGGCGAAGCTCGTGGCGCTCGTCGACGAGATGAACGCGCTCGATCACGTCATGTCGGCTGGGCTCACGACCAGCCCGCCGCAGCGCGTGGAGCGCTCGTCGGACGAGTTCTTTCGGATCATGCAGTACGGCTGGCTCGCGAAGACGCACGCGGTGGAGCTTCGGTTGCCGAGCGCGGCGGGCGCCCCCCCGAGCCGCTTCGATGTCGTCGTCGAAGAGAGCGGCGAGCCGCTCGTGCTCGGGAGCGTGACGGTCGACGACATGAGCTACCTCGCGATCGTCGCGGGGCCCACCGAGCACCGCGCGCGTCTCGGCAAGCTGGTGAAAGAGCTCAACGGGCGAACGGGGGAGTCGGTCCGCGTCCCACCGCCCTCGGGAAAACGAGGCAGCTACGGCCGCGGGATCGCGCGCGGCACCCCGGGGCACTGGCCGATGTTGCGTGACGAGCTTTATGAGAGCGGCGCGATCTTGGTGCCGTCGGGCACGAAGACGCCCGAGGCCGTGCGGATCGAGGGCGCGCGCTCGCAACACGGATCGTGGTGGCTGTCGGTGCAGGTCCCGGGCGGTCTGACGGTGGTTCCCGCTGCCGACGACACCCTCGTGCAGCTCTCGGGCCCGCCCGGCGGGCCGCTCGGCTTTCGGGTGCTGCGCTACCGCGACGTGAAGTACGACGCCGCCTCGCTCGAGAAGTACGTCGCGTCGCTCCACGGGTCGCGGGCCGACTACGTCGCCGGCAAGGTGACCGAGGTCGAGATCGCGGGGCGCAAGCTCCTCGCCCTGCCGTTCCGCACCGGCGACGGCCCGAGCGCCTCGCAGCGCCTCGTCGTGCTCTGGCCCGCCGTCTACCACCTCCGAAAGGCCGATGAGCAACGCGAGGTCGGCGTCGCCATCGAGCTCACCGCGCGCGGCGACGGCCCCCCCGACGCGAAACGACCGCTCGAGCACGACACGCTCGCGTGGGTGCTCGCCTCGCTGTTCGTGGACCTCGATCGCTCCGACTATTGAGCGGCGCAGCGTGCGCACGGGTGTTCTGCCTGGCGGCCCAGCTGTGCCTTGCCCATGCGAGCGTGAGGGCACCCTCGGTTTCGGTCGACGCACCGGTAATGACGACACTGCCCACCGCGCGCCCGTACTGCGTCGCATCGCGGTCTTGTTACACTCGACCGCTTGTTAGAGCCCGAGCTCGACGTGTTCGATTGTCCTTCGTGCGGGGCCCACGTTCGCCTCGTCGACGCCGATCGCACACGCTGCGCGGCGTGTGACACCCAGGTCGATGTGCCGAAGCCCGTGCGAGAAGCGCGGGGGCTTGCGGGCGATCACGCCGCGCTCGATCGCGAAGCGCAGGCGATTGCAGAGAGAATCGGCCGCGCCCCGCACCCTGCTCTGCGGGTGCTGACCCTGTTCGAGAGCTCGTGCGCGTTCGTGCTTTTGCTCCCGGTCGTGGCCATCGTAGCCACGGGCGTTTCGGCGGTGCTCCTCCGATCGTTGGCTCCCCATCTGGGGGTGGCCGCCGCCGACGACCGCTCCACGACGTTCGGCGCCTTCTTCGTCACCGCGCTGTTCTGGGGCGGTGGGGTCGTGCTCGCCACCTACGCCGGGCGCCGGCTCGCCGGGCTCCGCGAGCTGCAAGCGGGCCTCGCCGCCAAGCCACCCGAGCGGCCCGGCGGGTCGTCGTCGTGCCGAACCTGCGGCGCGCCTCTCGCGGTCGCGGCGGGGGCGTTGGCGGTTCGATGCCGGCACTGCAGCGCCGAGAACCTGGTCGCGATCGAGCCGGGGTGGCTCGCGCGCGCGAAGCACGCCAAACAGAAGCGCGGTGAAAGCGTGGTGGCGGCGGCGCGCGCTTGGGATGCCGAGGTCGCGCGCCTCCGGCGGAGCGCCAGGGTGCGTGCGCTCGGGGTGCTGCTGGTGGCCGGTCCGATCGTCGCGTTCCTCGGTGCGGTCGTGCTCGGTAGCCCGCCCACCGTGCGCGAGACTCCCTTTCAGCGCGAGTCGCGCCTCGCCTCATGGTGGACCGCGACTATGCGAAAGCGGACTTCGACGCTTTCAGCCCGCTGGTCTCGCCCGCTGGCTGTAGCGAGCCCACCAAGCCGCGTGGCTTTCGTTTTCCGCCGGTCGGTTGTGACGCGGACGGCTGCACCGTGCCGTGGTACGTCGCCCTCACCGTCGGCGCGCGGCTCCGGCTTTCGACGCGGGAGGACGCAGACATCCTCGTGCTGTTCTATCCCGCCGGTGATCCGCCTTTCCCAAAGGCCTCGCGCGGAGAGCTCTTGGCGAAGGCGAGGCCCAAGCCGGGAGCCGACGTGGAGCTGATCGCCCCTCGCGACGGCTTCTACCTCGTTCTCTACCACCAGGCCGGTGCGACCTCCGACCGCCGCCACGACCTCTGTGTCGAGCTCGTGCGCTGACGTGGGCTCGGGGACGCGAGCGTGCTGCCGGCCCTTCGCTGACGCTCTAGCGGGGCTCGGCCAAGCCCCACGCCTCGGCTACCCTCGACGGATGCGACTCCCTCGCTTCTCTGCGGTGTGGCTCCTCGCGGTCGGCGCGTGGCTCGGCTCCTGCGGTGACTCCGACGCAGACAGGAACAAGACCTGCGAGGTCGGTGAGGACGAGCCCGGCATGCCGTGCGACACCGAGGGCCAGACGTGCTCGTACGCAGACGCCTTCTGCATCTACCGGTCCGAGTGCCGGGGCGGCGTGTGGACCAAAGGCACGCTGACCTGTGCGGAAGGCGGCGGCGGGATGGGAGGCGCGGCGTCTCAGAGCGCCACCGCGAGCTCCTCCAGCGGCGTCGCGGAGGGCGGCGGGAGCCCTAGCGGCTACTCGCTCCGGTTCTACGGCAACGGCGTCGGCGACATCGATCGCGTGAAGATCCCCATCGACGCGCCCCCTCCGGACGCGTCCCCCGGCCCGCCCGCCGACGTCGGCGCGGAGGACTTCACGCTGGAGTTCTGGATGTTGTCCCTCCCCTCGGACAACCTGGCCGGTGCGGTCACGTGCGGCGACAACCTCGCCTGGATCAACGGCAACATCATCTTCGATCGGGATCGCTACAACCAGGACCGCAAGTTCGGCGTGTCCCTCGCTGGCGGCCACCTCGTCTTCGGCGTGAGCGGCGACGGCACCGGGGACCACACGATCTGCGGCGCCGCCGACGTGACCGACGGCGCGTGGCACCACGTGGCCGTGCAGCGCCGCCGCGCCGACGGCCGCATGTGGCTCTTCGTCGATGGCGTCCTCGAGCGCGAAGAGGACGGTCCGGACGGTGACGTCTCCTACCCGGACGACGGTGTCCCCGGCGACTTCTGCGGCGGGCCGTGCACGAACAGCGACCCGTTCCTGGTGATCGCTGCAGAGAAGCACGACGCCGGGCCCGCCTATCCGTCCTTCGCGGGGTTCATCGACGAGGTTCGGCTGTCGCGCGCGCTCCGGTACACGGTCGACTTTCCGCGCCCCGTCGCTCCCTTTTCACCCGACGCAGAGACCGTCGCGCTCTACCACTTCGACGATCCGGGGCTCGTGGCCACGGACTCCTCCGGCGCGCCGGGCGGCCCCAGCCACGGCAGCCTGGAGGTGGGCGGCAACCCCGAGGGCCCGCAATGGGACCCAATGAACCCGTTCTGACCCGCACGACGGCTCTTCAAGCGCGACGCGGGAAACGCGTTCGCAGTCGACGATCGTGAGGTGATGTCTACTGCTGGTGGCAGATCGAGCACTGGTTGTCGGCGCTCCACGAGGACAGCGCGTCGTTCGTCGCATCCATGTCGGTGAAGGACGCGACGCGCGCGTCGATCGTGGCGATGCGATCGTCGAGGAGAGCCTGGTAGGGCCAGTCGGCGTAGGTCGCCGACGTCTTGGCCTGCTCGTAGAAGCCGAGCGCGTCGGCCTTGCGGCCCGCCTTCGCGAAGACGTCGCCCATGAACACCGAGGCGCCCTCGACGTTGTGCCACGCAGCCGCGGTGTTCAGGCACGCCGGATCGTCGGGGCTACCGCTGGCGCAGTAGTCGGTGTTCGCCTCGACGGCGGCGAGCGCCATCTGAAAGTCCGGATCGGTCGCCGGCAGATCGGCGTAGACGAGCAGCTTCGAGAACAAGACGAAGGACGGGTAATGGTCGATGCCCTGCTGGAGGACGGCGAGGCCCTCGGCCACGGTCGCCTCGTCGCCGAGCGCGCGCCCGGTGTTGACCAGAATGGGGCCGAGCCACGCCGGGATGCGGTGGTCGGTCGGGCACAGCGCGTACGCTGCCTCGAGCGCGTCACGCGACTTGGTCGCCGATGCCGCGGTAACGGCGAGGTCGCCCGCCTCTTCCGGCAGCGGCTCGGCGATTCGCCACAGGTAGCCGAGCCCGACGAGCAGGGCGAGCTGCTCCTCATTCGGGTGCTCTGCGCGCGCCGCCTCGAGCGCGGTGATCGCCGCGAGACGGTCCGCCGCATGGCCGCCTGAGAGCGCCGCGTAGAAGGCTTGCGTCGCCGGGTGGCTGCGCGACAGATCGGTGTAGCAGAGCGCGACCCCCGCCGGCCGCGCGTCACCGGGCGGCGCCCCGCCTTGGCCACCGACCCCGCCCGCGCCGCCATCACCGCTCGCGTCGCCGTCGTCGCAGGCCGCGGCGGCGAGCAGGGTCACGAGACCGACGAGAACACCGAAGGCGCGGCGCATGCGGACCGCTTATAGCTCAACTGCTCACGGCCCAGCGCACCGTCGTCGGCTCGCTCGGGTTGCGGTAGGCTCCCCTCCAATGGAGCAGAACCCCTACGCACCGCCCACCCGCGATGGCGCCTCTGCCCACGTCGGGCTGACATCGCCGAGAGAGGCTGCGCTCGCAGGTCAGTGCCCCCATTGCGGCAGCAGCATCGTGAACAAGCCGGGCTTCACCTGGTGGGGCGGCGCGCTCGGCCCCCGGATGCTCAAGCACCGGGTGTGCGGCTCGTGCAAGTTCGGCTTCAACGCCGAAACGGGCGAGAGCAACCGGAACAAGATCATCGTCTACGTCGTCGTCGTGAACGCGATCGTGCTCGCGCTCTTCGCCATGTTCTGGTCGAGCCGCTGAGCCGCGGCGAGCCGCGTGGGCACCCGCTACTCGCGCATGACGGGCCCGGAAGTGGTGTAAGAGATCCGCATGAGCAAGCTCCATCTCCGTCGCCTCTTCGCGTTCGTCGTCGCCGGTGCCGCGGCCGCCTGCACCGGGGCGAGCTCGCCGCCGGGGGACAGCGTGGGGGCCGGGCCGAGCGACAAGCCGATCGGGAGCGACTGCGACCAGGCCGCGTGCGGCCCCGCGCCCGGCATGCCCGCGCAGCAGTGTCCCGACGGCAGCGTCGGCGGCAACACCGGACGGTGCATCGTGCAGCCCGGCGGACAATGCGGCTGGGAGATCCGCGACTGCCCCGCGCCGAGCGATGGCGACAGCGGCGCGTGCATCCGCACCGGCTGCAGCGGCACCGTGTGCGCCGAGGCCGGCAAAGAAGTGATCACCACCTGCGAGTTCAGGCCCGAGTACGCCTGCTACGCCGACGCCAAGTGCGAGAAGCAATCGAACGGCGCATGCGGCTTCACCCAGACCCCCGAGCTCACCGCGTGTTTGGCCAACCCACCGAAGGACGGCGCGCCGGCGAATTGAGCGCGGGCGGGCCTGCCGAGCCAATCACCGCCAGTGGCAGTTGATCGCCTGGCATCGCGCCCCAACGGCCCTCGAGCGGCCGTTCGCCGACGACGGGTGGGTCAACGACGCCGAGCGGCCGCGTCACGGCCGTTGGAGGTCGATGCCCGTAGATGTCAACCCGAACGCACGCCTACCGCGAACGGACCGGACACAACGCCCACCTGCTCAGGAGGAGTGGTCGCTGTGTCCGCCGCGGCGTCCGGCGTTCGGTCCGGTCCGCGATCGCCCCCATCGATCTTCGGCATTTCGTAGGCACGGCATGCACGGCGGACAGTCCTCCGGGCGAAATGGCGGACAGCACTTCGACTTCTCCTGCGCAAGCG
>ERZ761602.6389-NODE-6389-length-13211-cov-25.239739_pt1 | contig 13211 bp, 15 predicted proteins | sample MGYA00512165_ERZ761602 | MGnify/ENA primary metagenome ERZ761602 (study PRJEB28899, sample SAMN02445085) | bioreactor sludge metagenome | biome: EBPR sludge; isolation source: Thorneside wastewater treatment plant | place: Australia: Brisbane, Thorneside...
ACCGACGCGCCGATGGCAAACGACAGCGTGGCGTCGCGACGGCCGCCGACGCGCGCGCTTACCATCGCGTGCCCACGCCACGCGAGCCGCTCGCTGACGGTCGCGTTGACGGTGTTTTCGCGATCGGTCTGGTGGTCACGAACGAGGATCACGCCGGCTTCGGGCACCACCCAGCAGACCGTCTCGCCAACCGCAAAACCGGCATGATGTGCCGCCTGCAGCGGTTGTCCGAGCCAGTCGATGAGCGTCGTGTCGGTCGCCGGCGACTGCTCCACCACCTGCCCGACGAAGATATTGGGCTGGTCGGTGAGCCGCGCGACCAGCGCGCTGACCGGCCGCGCCAGCAGTTCGTCGGGCGGCGCGGTTTGCAGCGTGCGGCCGCGATGGAGGACGGTCATGGTGTCCGCAAGCAGCGCCGCTTCCTCGAGGTCGTGGGTGACCAGGACGATCGGAATGGCCAGCGAGCGACGCAACTCGATGAGCTGGCGCAGGAGCTTTCGCCGCGTCACCTGGTCGACCGCCGAAAAGGGTTCGTCGAGCAGCAACACCTGCGGGTCGCGCGCCAGCGCGCGGGCCAGCGCGACGCGCTGCTGCTGGCCGCCGGAAAGCTCCGCTGGACGACGTCCCTCCAGACCTTCGAGGTTGGTACGCGCCAGCCACTGGCGTGCTTTCGCCGCACGCTCGCCGGCCGGTAGATGGTGCAGCGCGGCCATCACGTTGGCCAGCGCGCTCAGATGCGGGAACAAGGCGTAATGCTGAAAGACGAAGCCGACGCGCCGCTGCTGCGGCGCCACGTCGATGCCGCGCCTGGCGTCGAGCCAGGTCTCGTCACCGCAGCGCACGGTACCGGCCGCTGGCCGGTGCAGCCCGGCCAGGCAGCGCAGGATAGTCGATTTGCCGCTCCCCGACGGGCCGACCAGCGCCAACAGCTCGCCGCTGTCGCAAGCGAGGTCAGCGGCCAGCGGGATCGGTGCCGACTGTTCGAGGCGGGCGGTGAGCTTCATCGGCGCAGCACCGAACGGCCGAGCCGGCTGACCACGGTCACGGCAACGAAGGACAGCGCCAGCAGCAGCGCCGACATGGCGGCCGCGGCGGAATCGTTGAAGGCCTGCGCCTGATCGTAGATGGCGATCGCTATGGTCCGCGTCTCGCCCGGCAGGCTGCCGCCGACCATCAGCACGACGCCGAACTCGCCGAGCGTGTGGGCAAAGGTCAGCGCCAGCGCGGCGGCGATTCCCGGCCAGGCCAGCGGCAGTTCGATACGCAGGAAGGTCTGCCAGCGCGACAGTCCCGACACCCACGCCGCTTCGCGCACTTCGCGGGGAATCGACGCGAACGAGCGTTGCATCGGCTGCACGGCGAACGGCAGGTTGAAGATCAGCGAGGCGGCGAGCAGCCCGTCGAAGCTGAAAACCAGCGCCCGCCCGGTCAGAGCCTGGTAGGCCTGGCCCAGCGGCGAAGCGCCGCCGAAGCCGAGCAGCAGGTAGTAGCCGAGGACCGTCGGCGGCAGCACCAGAGGCAGCAGGATCGCCGCCTCGAGCGCGCCCTGCCAGCGAAACGCCGACCACGCCAGCAGCCGCGCCAGCCAGATCGCGAAAGGCAGCAGCAATAGCGCCGTGGCGGTGGCCAGTTGCAGCGATAGCGCGAGCGCCTGCCAGTCGATCATGCCGTCACCTCGCCGGCAGCGAGAAGCCGTAGCGCTCGAAGACCGCGCGTGCCGCCGGCTGCTGCAGGTAGTCGTAGAAATGGCTGGCGTCCTCGCCGGCCCGGCGGGTCAGGGCCATGCGCTGGCGCAAGGGCGGGTGCCAGTTCTCGGGGATCAGCGCCGCGACGCCGAGGCTGGCCAGTTCCGGTGCCTTGACCAGCGACCAGGCGACGATGCCGCCCTGTGCCGAGCCGCTGAGCGCGAACTGTGCTGCCTGGGCGACGTTTTCGCCGAGCACCAGCTTGCCCTGCAAGGACTGCCAGAGTCCCGCGTGTTCGAGGGCGGCGCGCGCCGCCCGGCCGTAGGGCGCATGCTGCGGGTTGGCGATGGCCAGTCGCTGCAGTCGCCCATCGGCGAGCGCCGCGGCCAGCCCCAGCAGCTGGCCATCGACCGCCAGAGGCGAGCCGTTGGGCACCAGCAATGCGATGCGCCCGATCGCGTACAGCCGGCCCTGGTCGCGCAGCAGTCCCTGTTCGGCGAGCCGGAAGATGTACTCCTCGTCGGCCGACATGAACAGGTCGAAAGGGGCGCCCTGAGGGATCTGGCGGGCGAAGTTGCCCGACGATCCGAAGGCGAGAACGACCTTCCTGCCGGTCTCCTTCTCGTAGCCGGCGACGATCGCGCCAAGCGCGAACTTGAGGTCGGCGGCGGCGGCGACGCTGGTCGCCCGGACATCGGCGACGACCGCGAACAAGCCGAAAAGAAACAAGCAAACGGAATTGCGGCAGCAGCGCAGCGCGTGGCGCCGAGTCTGGCGAGCGCGTTCGGTGAGGCAATCCGTGCGAAGTGAGCGCAGGCAAGGATCGTTCATTCGTCCTGGAGAAACAAGTCAGGCTGCGAATGCTTGGCGCAGGTTGGCCAGGTGGGCGAATACTGGTCCGCCTGATCGCCCCAAGTCGTCCACCCGGCGCGTGATCCGCGTGCGAACAGTTCGATGCGCGGTCCAGGGCTGCACGACTCGATCAACGCGTATTGCTCATCGGGCTTGCGCGAGTGTTCGCGCTTCATCGAGCGAATGATGTTGACCTGCCTTCGCCCCGGAGCCAGCGTGCGCGCGTGTTTGCCGCGTACGCCAAAGAGGATGATCTCGGTGGTATTGCGAAAGTAGAAGCCGACGCCGCGACCGTCAGGGCCACCGTCCTTGCGCACCTTGTGCCAGACCAGATTGCTCTTGTAGGAGAAGCCCCAGGACGCCAGGACGCGCAGGCCCTCGGGCAGCAGGGCGTTGGGAACCCAGAGATAGAGATGGGCGGTGTCGGCGCAGATCGCCGCCACCGGCAGGTCGCAGATCGCCGCCAGCGTCATGGTGTGGTAACGACTGAGCCGCTTGTGTTCCGGCGCAACCTTGCCGGTCTTGTTCTGGAATTGCCACGGCGGGTCGGCCAATACCGTATGGAAGCGCAGTGAACCCGCCTTGATCAACAGTTCTTCCGATGCGGAAGTCATTCTGGCCAATCCTCGATCATTCGCGCAACCACGCCAAGCGCCATGTCATTTACATATACGGGCAAGCGCCATGTCTTCTTCCACACTACTTTCAGGCGACCCGGTGCTGCGGTTCGCCGCGGGCGAAAGCTTCGAGGTTGGCGATCAGCTGGTCGGCCAGCGCCTGCATTGCCGGCCGGCTGGCCCAGGCGACGTGCGGCGTCAACACGAAATTCGGCAGCGCCAGCAGCTCCGGCGCCAGCAGGACGTTGCCGGCACGCGGTGGTTCGACGCTCAGCACGTCGAAACCGGCACCGGCGATCCAGCCTTCGTGCAAGGCCCTGGCCAGTGCCGCTTCGTCGACCAGGCCGCCGCGCGCGGTGTTGATCAGCAGCGCCGACGGTTTCATCGCGCGCAGCTCGGACTCGCCGATCAGGTGGGTCGTTGCGGCGGTCAGGGGGCAGTGCAGCGAGACCGCGTCGGCTCGGCCCAAGCCTTCGACGAATGGTGTGTAACCCGGCCGTATGCTCGTCGCGTCCTTGCGCTCGCAGCGCAGGACGTGCATCCCGAAAGCGCCGGCCAGTTTGGCGACGGCGTTGCCGAGGCTGCCGCTGCCGATCAGCGCCAGCGTCGCGCCGTGCAGGTCGCGAATCGGGTAATCGAAAAAACAGAACTGCTCGGACCGTTGCCACTTGCCGTCGGCGACCGCCAGCCGATAGGCGAGGATATTGCGCGACAGCGTCAGCAACAGGGCCAGCACATGCTCGGGAACGGTGTGCGCCGCGTAACCGCGGACGTTCGAGACGACAATGCCGCGCGCGCGGCAGGCGTCGAGGTCGACGTTGTTGGTGCCGGTCGCCGCGACGGCGACCATCTGCAAGGCCGGCAGCGCGGCGATCAGCTCGGCATCGATCTGCAGCTTGTTGACGATCGCCATGGTCGCTCCGGCCAGCCGCCCCCTGACCTCGTGCTGAAGCGTTTTCGGGTGTTCGGCCCAGTGATGCGGAAAATCGGGCCGGCGAACATCGGCGATGATCGATTCGCGTTCGAGATAGACGATTCTGTGCATGGCGCGTTTGACCTCGATCCTGGCCTCAGTCCACAAAGGGCTTGCCGTGGCGGGTGGCGATGGTGGCGACCCTGGCGCCCAGCGCCGGGTCGCCGGCGAAGAGCAGCAGGCTCACGTCGCTGGCGGCACAGAGCCCCTCGATCGCCGCGAGGTCGCCGTGCAGGACGTTGAAGACGCCGCCCGGAAAATCGCTGTCGGCGGTCAGTTCGGCCAGCGCGAAGGCCGGCGATGGCGCTCTCGGACTGGGCTTGATGACCAGCGTTGCACCGGCCAGCAGCGCCGGCACGGCGTGCCGCAGCGGGCCCACCAGCGGCGCGCTGTCGTCGCTGACAATGGCCACCACCGCCGCGCCGCCGGTGGTCGTGGCCGTCTCCGTGTTCGACGCCGCGGCTCGCAGCAGGAGCAGGGCTTCGCCGACTTCGGCCGCGGCCAGCGCCGTGTCCTTGCCGGTCTCCTCGGCGATCATGCCGGCGAAGTGCTGCTCGTATTCGGCCAGCGCATCCCCGAGCGCCGCCAGCAGCGCTGCGCGCTCGCCAACCGTTCGCGCGGCCCAGCCGGCAAGCGCGGCTTGCGCGGCGTCCACCGCGGCGCGCGCTTCGGAGGCGCCACACATCGGCGTGCGCCGTCTGACCTGGCCGCTGCGTGGGTCGCGGACGTCAAAAAAACTTGGCGCCATGGTCAGGTAGGCGTGGCCATTGATCCATAGCGGAATGGCCAGGATCTCGTCGGGATCTAACGTCATTTGGAAACTGCACTCCTTGGCGAGGGCTGCTGGTGGGTCGAGTATTTCATGGTCCTGGTGCTTGCTGGTGCTCGGGTGTCCGACGACGTTCGTCGCCGCTGGCGATAAAGCTGGCGAAAGGTCTTGCCTTGCGGCGCTGGAAGATCACGGCCGGCGGTCCAGCTTGCCGCTATCGCGAGCACTTCGATTCGGCCGCGGCCGCCGCCCCTCGCGGGTCTGTCGCTCGCGCAGCTGGCGCAGCAATCCGGGGAGCGGAATGCGCACCGGACCGATTTCGCTGCAGCGCTGGCAGAGCGTCGAGGCCTGCGGCAGGTCGAGGGCCTTGTCGATGCCGCCGAACAGCGGCGTCAGGATCGAACCCATTGGCCCGGGATAGACCCAGCCGTAAGCGTGGCCGCCGATCGTCTGATAGACCGGGCAGTGGTTCAGGCAGGCGCCGCAGCGGAGGTACGCGAGCATCGACTGGAAATGGCCGCCGAGCAGTCCGACGCGGCCGTTGTCGACCAGGATGAAGACCATCTGCTCGGGACCGTCGGCAGCATCCGGACCGTCCGGATCGCCGGCCGCTGCGCTTCGGCGCCCGTTGCCGGTGAGCAGCGAGACATAGCTGGAGATCGCCTGGCCGGTGGCCGAGCGCGGCAGCAGGCGCATCAGGGTGGCAAGATCGGCGAGCGTCGGAACGATTGTTTTTGAAGCCGGTAATCACCACGTGCGCTTTCGGCAGCGTGCTCACCATCCGGCCGTTGCCCTCGTTGGTGACCAGCACCGTGCTGCCGGTCTCGGCGATCAGGAAGTTGGCCCCGGAAATCCCCATCTCGGCGCTGACGAAGTGTTCGCGCAGGATTTCGCGCGCTTCGCGGGTCAGCGAAGGAATGTCGGTCTTGCGGGCGGTGCCGTGCGTACTGGCGAAGAGGTCGGTGACCTGGTCGCCGTTCTTGCGCATGGCCGGTGCGATGATGTGCGACGGCGGCTCGTTGCCGGCAATCTGCAGGATGTACTCGCCGAGGTCCGTCTCCACCGGCCGGATCCCGGCGGCCTCCAGAGCCTGGTTGAGGCCGGCCTCCTCGGAGCCCAGCGCAGCCTCGAGCAGCTCGATTGCCGCGAAGCCGACACTCGGGCGCAGCAGATCGACCAGGCAGGTGACGAACAGGGCAACGCGCATGATGGTAAGATGTTGCGCCGCACAAGGTACGGTGGGCGATTGGCGGAGCGCCCAATAGTATTCCCCCGCAGGCCAAAACGGAAGGTTGGACAGGAAGGTGACAGCGGAACAGCAGGCAGAGAAGGGGTCGATTCAGGTCATCGAACGTATGATGTCGCTACTGGCGGTGCTGGCCGACCAGCCGGAACCGGCGACCCTCAAGCTGCTGGCCAGGAGCACCGGCCTGCATCCGTCGACGGCGCACCGCATCCTGGCGGCGATGACCAGCGCCGCCATCGTCGAGCGACACGACACCGGCACCTACGCGCTCGGGATCCGGCTGCTGGAGTTGGGCAACCTGGTCAAGTCGCGAATCAACATCCGCCAGGTCGCCTTGCCGTACATGCAGCAACTGCACGAGATCGTCGGCGAAGCGGTCAATCTGGGCATCCGTCACGACGACGAGATCGTTTACGTCGAACGGACGTCGAGTGGCCGCTCGCTCCTCCGCGTCGTCTATCTGGTTGGCGGTCGCGCACCACTGCACCTGACTTCGGTGGGCAAGCTGTTTCTCGCCGCCGACGCCGCCGCCGACGTTCGTTCCTATGCGCGACGGACGGGCCTGCCGGGCAAGACGCCGCATTCGCTGACCCAGTTCGACGCGCTGGAAAAGGAACTCGACAAGATCCGCCGGCACGAAGTGGCTTTTGACAACGAGGAAGCAGAGATCGGCCTGCGCTGCATAGCCGCACCGGTTCTCGACGACGAGGGCCAGATCGCCGCTGGGCTGTCGGTATCGGCGCCCAGTGATCGTCTTGATCCGGACTGGGTGAAGTCGATCAAGGCCAGCGCCAGGGCGATCTCGCTGGCTCTGGGGTATCGGCCACCGCAGCGCAAGTGAGCCCCGAGCGGCGGCGCTGATCGTTGCCGCCAAGGTCGCGGCCGCCTTGGCGTGCGCACTGGCGTCAGCGGCCGTCTTGGCCACCATTGCCACGCCGATGCTTGGTACACTCCGGTGTTGCGTCCGGATGCGAATTCATGTCACCAGCGAACCACAAGGCCCGTCTGTCGGCGTGCTTGCCGTTTCTTTTCGTCTTCCTGTGGAGCACCGGTTTCATCGGCGCCAAATTTGGCCTGCCGTACGCCGAGCCGCTGACCTTTCTGCTCACCCGCTACCTGCTGGTGCTGGCCTTGATGATTCCCCTAGTGCTGCTGACGCGCGCGCCCTGGCCGGCAGATGCGCGCCAGGTGATGCACATCGGGGTTTCCGGCCTGCTGGTGCACGCGCTCTACCTGGGAGGGGTCTTCATGGCCATCAAGCACGGCTTGCCCGCTGGCGTCACCGCGCTGGTGGTCGGCATGCAGCCGCTGCTGACCGCCTGCGGGGTCGGCTTGCTGCTCGGCGAACGCGTCTCGCCAAGGCAATGGCTGGGACTGCTGCTCGGCTTTATCGGGGTGACCCTGGTGGTGGCCAACAAGCTCGGCGACGTGCCGCTGGCGGGAATGCTCGTTCCGGCCGTCGCGGCGCTGCTGGGAATCACCCTGGGAACCTTGTATCAGAAGCGCTTCTGCCCACGTTTCGACCTGCGCACCGGTTCGCTGATCCAGTTCCTGCCGGCTGCGGTGCTCACGGCGCTGGTCGCCTGGGCGACCGAAAGCATGCGCATCGAGTGGACGCCGCAATTTGTCTTTGCCCTGCTGTGGCTGGTCCTGGTGCTCTCGGTCGGCGCGATCAGCCTGCTCAATGTGCTGATTCGCAGTGGCAGCGCGGTGAATGTCGCGACCCTGTTCTACCTGACGCCGCCGAGCACCGCGCTGATCGCCTGGTTGCTGTTCGGCGAGACGCTCGGGGCGCTGGCGGTGGCCGGGATGGTGCTGGCGGTAAGCGGCGTCTATCTGGCGCGGGCGACCGCCCGATGAACGACGCCGGGCCGGCGGTGCTGCGCATTCTCGGAATTGACCCGGGCCTGCGGATCACCGGCTTCGGCCTGATCGAGAAGGCCGGAAGCCGCCTCGCCTACCTCGCCAGCGGCTGCATCAAGACCGACGCCGGCGACTCGCTGCCGAGTCGCCTGGGGATGATTCACGCCGGCTTGCGCGAGCTGATCGACCGGCACCGACCCGACCAGGCGGCCGTCGAAATCGTTTTCGTCAACGTCAACCCGCAATCGACGCTGCTGCTCGGTCAGGCGCGCGGCGCGGCGATCACCGCGCTGGTCGCCAGCGGCGTCGTGGTCGCCGAGTACACCGCCTTGCAGGTCAAGCAGGCGGTGGTCGGCAACGGCCATGCCGACAAAGTGCAGGTACAACATATGGTGCGGCGCCTGTTGTCCCTGTCGGGAGAACCCGGCGCGGACGCCGCCGACGCGCTGGCCTGCGCGATCGCGCACGCGCATGGCGGACAGGGGCTGGGCGGCATCGGCAGCCGCGGGCTGCACGTGCGCAACGGCCGCTTGATCGTTGGCAAGGAGAAGAAACGATGATCAGCCGCCTCAGCGGAATCCTGGTGGAAAAGAATCCGCCGCAGGTGGTGGTCGACGTGCATGGCGTCGGCTACGAGCTCGACGTCCCGATGAGCACTTTCTACAACCTGCCGGAGAACGGCGAAAAGCTCAGTCTACTCACCCACTTCGTGCTTCGCGAGGACGGTCACTTCCTCTACGGTTTTGCCAGCGAAGGCGAGCGTTTCGCCTTTCGCCAACTGTTGAAGATCACCGGCGTCGGCGCGCGTCTGGCGCTGTCGGTCCTGTCCGGGCTGTCGGTGGGCGATCTGGCGCAGGTGGTTGCCCGCCAGGAGGTCGGACGCCTGATCAAAGTGCCCGGCATCGGCACCAAGACGGCCGAGCGGCTGCTGCTCGAACTCAAGGGCAAGCTGGCCGAAGCGCTGCCGACAACGGTCGTCGCCGCCGATTCCAGCCGCAGTGACATTCTCAATGCACTGCTGGCGCTGGGTTACAATGAACGCGAAGCCGGTGCAGCGATGAAACAGCTGCCGGCCGACAGCACTACATCCGACGGCATTCGGCAGGCGCTCAAGCTGCTCTCAAGGGTCTGAACCGGCCATGAATCCCAGCCACAAACAACTTATCCAGATCGCCCTGGTGGCGCTGTTGTTGGTCGGCTGTGTCGCAGTCCTGCTGCCGTTTACCGGCACCCTGTTGTTCGCCATCGTGATTTGCCTCACGACCCTGCCGATCCGCAACCGCTTGCTGACTCTCTGCGGTGGCCGCAGCAACCTCGCTGCGCTGCTGCTGTCGATCCTGCTGCTGCTGCTGCTCGTGGTGCCGATGGCGCTGCTCTCGGGGACGCTCGCCGACGGGGTTCAGATGGGCGTCCGCGCGCTGAAGCCGCTGCTCGAGACCGGCGTCCCACCCGAGCCCCCGCAGTGGATCGCCGATCTGCCGATCGTCGGGCCGGATATTACCCGCTACTGGCAGGACCTGGCCGATAGCCGGGAAGAGATGAACAACCTGCTGCGCCAGGTTTTCGACCCGACCCGCAAGTTCGCTCTGGCTGCCGTAGGGCTGTTCGCGCAGGGACTGCTGCAGCTGGTGCTGGTGATCTTCTTCGTTTTCTTCATCTTTCGCGACACCCACATCTATGCCGATGCCTTGCTCACCGGCAGCCGCATGCTCGGTGGCGACCTCGGCGAACGGATGCTGACGCTGGCCGAAGGAACGGTTACCGGGGTAATGGCCGGGATCGTCGGCACCGCCGCGGCGCAGGCGCTGGTGGCCATGCTCGGATTCATCATCGCCGGCGTTCCGGGGGTCATCGCCCTGACTTTTGCCACCTTCTTCTTCTCGATGGTGCCGGTCATCGGGGCGACGCTGATCTGGCTGGGTGCCGCGATCTGGCTTTACAACGGCGGCCAGACCGGCTGGGCGGTGTTCATGGTGTTGTGGGGAATGTTCGGTATCAGCAGCGTCGACAACTTTCTCAAACCGATCCTGATTTCGCGCAGCGCCAGCCTGCCGCTGCTGTTGATCGTCGTCGGCGTTTTTGGCGGGGTGCTGGTCTTCGGCTTCATCGGCATTTTCCTCGGGCCCACCCTGCTCGCCCTCGGGCAGGTGCTGATTCGCGAGTGGCTGGCTTACGCTGTCCCGGAGACGCCCACTGCGGCTGCGGCCGTTAGGGAAACCAGATGATCCAGACCGACGACCTGAGCGCCGTTCCGATCGACCGGCTGATCGCTGGCGAGTCGAAGTCGACCCAGGAAGAGGCGATCGAGCGCGCCTTGCGGCCCAAGCGGCTGGCCGAGTATGTTGGCCAGGCGAAGATTCGCGAGCAGCTGTCGATCTTCATCGAAGCCGCCAGGCGGCGCAGCGACACGCTCGACCACGTTCTGCTGTTCGGTCCGCCCGGACTCGGCAAGACGACGCTGGCGCATATCATCGCCGCCGAGATGGGCGTCAACCTGCGCTCGACTTCGGGCCCGGTGCTCGAACGTGCCGGCGACCTGGCTGCGATCCTGACCAACCTCGAGCCGCACGACGTGCTGTTCATCGACGAGATCCACCGGCTGTCACCGGTGGTCGAAGAGATCCTCTATCCGGCGCTGGAGGACTTCCAGATCGACATCATGATCGGCGAGGGCCCGGCGGCGCGTTCGGTCAAGCTCGATCTGCCGCCATTCACGCTGGTCGGGGCGACGACCCGCGCCGGCATGCTGACCAACCCGCTGCGCGACCGCTTCGGGATCGTCTCCAGGCTCGAGTTCTACACTCCCGAGGAGTTGACGCTGATCGTCACCCGCTCGTCGCAGCTGCTCAAGGTGCCGGCCGATCCGGCCGGCGCGCTGGAGATCGCCAGACGTTCGCGGGGCACGCCAAGGGTCGCCAACCGGCTGCTGCGGCGGGTACGCGATTTCGCCGAGGTCAGGGCCGCCGGCCGGATCACCAGCGAGGTCGCCGATGCAGCACTGCTGATGCTCGACGTCGACCACGGCGGGCTCGACGTGATGGACCGCAAGCTGCTGGCGGCGGTGATCGACAAGTTCGGCGGCGGCCCGGTCGGCGTCGACAACCTCGCCGCGGCGATCGGCGAAGCGCGCGATACCATCGAGGATGTCCTTGAACCGTATCTGATCCAGCAGGGCTTCCTGCAGCGCACGCCGCGCGGCCGGGTGGCGACGCCGGCCATCTATCGACACCTCGGGCTCGCCAACCCGCTTGCGGAGGCGCAGGCCGAACTCTGGCGGAGTCCCTGAGCCGGCGCGCCAAGCCCGCCTGGTCACAAAACCTTACATCTGCCAGCCGCACGCTGGACTAGAATCCCATCCGGCCATGAAATACCAGCACAGACCCAATGCCTTTTCGCTTCCAGTACGTATCTACTACGAAGACACCGATGCCGGTGGCGTCGTCTACTACGCCAACTATCTCAAGTTTCTGGAACGCTGTCGTACCGAGTGGTTGCGCGCGATCGGGCACCAGCAGGCGGATTTGCTGCGCGACCCCGGCGTCGCTTTCGTGGTTCGCAGCGCCAAGGTCGATTACCTGAAACCCGCGCGCCTCGACGACCAACTGCTGGTAAGCCTGGAAGTGGAAAAGATCAGCCGCGCCCAGATCTTCTTTCGCCAGTACATCCGGCGCGCCGAAGAGAGCGTTGACCGCGTCGACGGCGTGGATCGAGGCTGGGTGGAACTGGTCAGCGCCGCAATCCACATCGTTTGTGTAAACTCGGCGCTGATGAAACCGACCTCGATCCCCGCGTTTCTGCGGTCCAAACTGGAAGCCCTGCAATGAACGTCTCGCAAGACCTCTCGATCCTGCACCTGATCCTCAACGCCAGCGCCGTCGTCCAGGCAGTGATGCTGCTGCTGGCCGGCGTCTCGTTCATGTCCTGGTATTACATTTTCCGCAAGTGGTTCACGGTCAAGGCGGCGCGACGGCAAACCGAACAGTTCGAGCGTGACTTCTGGAGCGGCGGCGATCTCAACAGCCTGTACCAGAGCGCGATCAACGATCGCCACAGTACCGGCAGCATGGAGCGCATCTTCGAGGCCGGCTTTCGCGAATTCACCAAGCTGCGCAGCCAGAAGAACCTCGACGCCAAGGACGTGATCGACGGCTCGCGACGCGCCATGCGCGCCACCTACCAGCGCGAGATGGACAGCATCGACTCGCACCTCGCCTTTCTCGCTTCGGTCGGCTCGGTAAGTCCCTACGTGGGACTGTTCGGAACGGTCTGGGGAATCATGCACTCGTTCCGGGGCCTCTCCAACGTCGGCCAGGCGACGCTCTCGGCGGTTGCGCCGGGCATCGCCGAAGCGCTGGTGGCGACGGCCATCGGCCTCTTCGCGGCGATTCCGGCGGTGGTCGCCTACAACCGCTTCGCGCACGAGATCGACCGCCTCTCGTCGCGCTTCGAGTCGTTCATGGAGGAATTCTCGAACATCCTGCAACGGCAGGTGAGGTAAGGCCATGCGTCCACGCCGTCTGAAGAACGAGATCAACGTCGTCCCGTATATCGACGTCATGCTGGTGCTGCTGGTCATCTTCATGGTTACCGCGCCGATGATGACCACCGCCAGCATCGACGTGCCGTCGGTCGGAAAAGCGGCACAGCCGCCGGCCGAAGCGCTGCAGGTGCTGATCCGCGCCGACGGCTCGCTGGCGCTGCTGGCGCCGGGAGATCACGAGCGTACGATCAGCCGTAGCGAGTTGTCGGCGGCGATCCTCGCCGCACAGGCGAAGAACCCGGAGCAGGCGGTGGTCATCGCCGGTCACCGCAGCGTCAAGTACGAAGCAGTGCTCAAGGTCATGGACGACCTGCAGCGGCAGGACGTCAAGCGCATCGGCCTGCTCGTTCAGCCAACCGGCAAGTGAGTTGCCGAGCCGTGGAACCCGAAGACGCCGCAACGCGACCGCTGCCAACCGACGATCCGGCCAAATGGCCGTCGCTGGCTCTGTCGGCGATCGTGCACCTGCTGCTGATCGCGGCGCTGTTCTTCGGCGTGCAATGGAAAAGCCAGGCGCCAAAATCGGTCGAGGTCGAAGTCTGGCGTAGCGCGCCAGCGCCGACGGCCGCCAGCCGACCCGTAGAAGTGCCGCCCACAAGGCCTGAACCCAGGCCAGAACCGAAGCCAGAACCGAAGCCAGAACCGAAGCCAGAGCCCCAACCCGTA
>ERZ761602.6390-NODE-6390-length-13210-cov-3.665906_pt1 | contig 13210 bp, 9 predicted proteins | sample MGYA00512165_ERZ761602 | MGnify/ENA primary metagenome ERZ761602 (study PRJEB28899, sample SAMN02445085) | bioreactor sludge metagenome | biome: EBPR sludge; isolation source: Thorneside wastewater treatment plant | place: Australia: Brisbane, Thorneside...
GCCGATGATCTTCGCCCCGAAGCCCAGTTGCGGAATCGGGTTGCCGGTCATTTGCAGCGAGATGGCGATGGCCGGCACGAGGTAGGCGATGATGAGGACGACGTATTGCGCCACCTGCGTCCAGGTGATGCCCTTCATTCCGCCGAGGGTGGCGTAGGTGAACACGAGCACCATGCCGATGACCACGCCGGTGTTGATCGGCACTTCCAGAAACCGCGAGAAGACCACCCCGACACCGCGCATCTGGCCGGCCACGTAGGTGAAGGAGACGAAGATCGCGCAGAGAATGGCCACCAACCGGGCCGCCTGGGAGTAGTAGCGGTCACCGACGAAATCCGGCACGGTGAACTTGCCGAACTTCCGCAGGTAGGGCGCGAGCAGGAGCGCCAGCAGCACATAGCCGCCGGTCCAGCCGATCAGATACATGGTGCCCGTGTAGCCCATGAACGAGATCATGCCGGCCATCGAGATGAACGACGCCGCGCTCATCCAGTCCGCGCCGGTGGCCATGCCGTTGAAGATGGCCGGCACGCCGTGACCGGCGACATAAAAGCCCTTGGTGCTCGACACCCGCGTGTAAACCGCAATGCCGATGTAGATCGCGAAGGTGATCCCGACAATGACGAAGGTCCAGCTACGGATGTCCATTATTCCTGCTCCTCCTCCACGTCATACTTGCGGTCGAGCTTTTTCATGATCAGCACATACGTGATGATCAGCACGATGAAGACATAGATGGTGCCCTGTTGCGCAATCCAGAAGCCGAGGGGAAACCCGCCCAGCTTGAACTGGTTCAACCAGTCCACCAGGAAGATGCTCAGCACACAGGAAAAGAGAAACCACACGACGAGCAGTCCGCCGAGCACGAGCAGGTTGGCGTGCCAGTATCGGTGGTGGGATTGTTTGGGTGAGGCCATGAATTGGATGCGTTTGCGGCTGGGACGCGGTTGATTTAGCAGAGGCTTGCGCCGGGGGCAACAGCGGAACCGGCCTTCCGGCCGGTCATTTTTCCACACCGCGAACCCGCCGGTGGAACCGGATTATTTCCAAACTTGTTTGGGGAACGGCCGGTGCTAAATTGCTCGCGTGAGCATTGCTGTAAACGAATCGGCCAACCGTTTGAAGATGGTTCCCTGCGCGGGCTGTGGCGCCCGCAGCTTCATCACCAACGAGCTCGCGCCCTTTGAAACCGTACCCTGCTCGAAGTGCGGACACCCCCTGATGCTGCCGGTGATGATGCAGCATTTCGAGCTACAGAGTTTCGTGGCCGCGGGCGGCATGGGGGCGGTGTACAGCGCGTATGACACCATGCTGCAGCGGGTTGTGGCCATCAAGTTGATGAAGCGCGAACTGGCCGAGGACAAGGAGGCTTACGAGGCTTTTTTCCGGGAAGCCCGCGCGTGCGCCTCGCTGAATCACCAGAACATCATCCACATTTATCACTTTGGGGAGTTCGAGGGGCAGCTCCTGCTGGTGATGGAACTGGCCAACAATGGCAGCCTCGACAGCCGCATCGAAAAGGAAGGCCGCGTGCCGGAGCTGGCCGTGCTGGACATCGGCATCAAAATGGCCCAGGCGCTGGCTTCGGCGCTCAAAAAAAACCTGCTGCACCGCGACATCAAACCCGGCAACATCCTCTTCGATCAGGAGGGCGAGCCGAAGCTGGTGGACTTCGGGCTGGCGCGCAGTGCCGACAGCGAAACGGAAATGGACACCGCCATTTTCGGGACGCCGTATTATGTGGCACCGGAGCGGATCAAACGCGAGGTGGTCAACTGGTCGTCCGATCTTTATTCGTTGGGAGGCACGCTCTACCACGCGTTGACCGGCCACGTGCCGTTCGAGGCTCCGACTCCGGAAGATGTGGTGGCGGCGCACGTCCACACGCTTCCCACCGCACCGAACCTGGTGGCACCGGACATCACCCAGGAAACCAGCGAGGCCATCATGGCCACCCTCTCGAAAGATCCGGGCGAACGCTTTCAGAGTTACGATGAATTCCGCATGGCCCTGGAGGCCGCGCGCACCAAGGTGATCATGCAGCGCTACCACTCGTCGGCCGATGAGGAGATCCCGGAGGCCGCCGGAAAAGGAAAAAGCTGGTGGCGGCGTTGACCGGCACCAGCTTCCAGCCGCAACGGCTGTGGAGGAACGAACCGAGAGTAGTTATTTGGCCGGTTTCGCCGGCTTTTCCTTCGGGGCTTTCACTTCTTCGACCTTGGGTCCGATGCGCAGACTGACCAGCGATTCCTTGCCGTCGTCCGTCTTGCGCAACTGCCCGGCGACTTCTTCACCCACCGCCGCATCTTCGAGCGTGGCCGGTTTGCCCTGCTTCATGATCTTGGTCTCATCGTTGAGATAGAGGGTACGACTCCGCTCCTTGCCGATGAGCGTGATGGTCTTCTTTTCCTTGTCCACGGCCCCCAGTTTGCCGCTGAACGGATAAGGTCGCGGGGCCTTGGCTGCCGCCTCCGCGGGCTTGGCCTTGTCCGAGGCGTTATTGGCCTGGGCGGATGCGGTGAGGGGAGCGGTGAGGAACGAGGCGGCGAGGAGAACCGCAAGATACAAACCTCCATTGGTGTGTTTCTTCATATGTATTTCCCTGTATGAGGGTGGGCGAAGTTTGCCTCCAGCCCGCCCTGGCCTTCAAGCTGGTTGTCGCAAATCTCTGGTCAGCAACGCTTCTTCTCCGCAGCGGATTGCCTGATGCACCGCTCAATTCCGCCGGGAGAGAGGTTGCGCCGCCGTGGATTCCTGATTAATCCTCTCGCGTCGCCGATGATCAAACCGAGCCTCCTCATAGTAGATGACGAAAAACCGACGCGGGAAGGTCTCCGCGCCGCGCTCGAAGATCAGTACGATGTGTACCTCGCCGAAGACGCCGCCTCCGCGATGGCCTTGCTTGAGCGCGAGCATTTCGCGGTGATGCTGACCGACTTTCGCCTGCCCCAGGAGGACGGCATGAAACTCATCGCCCGCGCCAAGTCCCTGTCCCGCCCGCCGATCTGCATTCTGATGACGGCCTACGGGTCCGAGGAGCTGGCGGTCGAGGCGATGAAACGGGGCGCCGATGATTACGTTTCCAAGGGCCGGCTACAGATTGATGAACTGGAGATGCGGATCGCCAATGCGTTGCGTTCGCAGAAGCTTGAATCCGAGAACGTCGCCCTCAAGCAGCAGCTCGACGAAAAATTCGGCGTCGAAAACATCATCGGCGAATCGCCGGCGATGATTGAAGTCTTCGACCGCGTGCGCCAGGTCGCGCCCACGCGCGCATCGGTGTTGATCCTCGGCGAAAGCGGCACCGGCAAGGAGCTGATCGCCAAGGCGATTCATCAACTCAGTCCGCGCGCAAAGCAGCCGATGGTGACGGTCCATTGTGCCGGTTTCCCGGCGAGCCTGCTCGAGAGCGAGCTGTTTGGTCACGAGAAAGGCGCGTTCACTGGGGCGCATGAACGGCGCATTGGCCGGGTCGAGCAGGCGCAGGGCGGCACGTTGTTTCTCGATGAAATCGGGGAGATCGATCTGACCACGCAGGTGAAGCTGCTGCGGTTCCTCGGCGAGCGAACCTTTGAACGGCTGGGCTCCAACAAGACTCTTACTGCGGATGTGCGCCTGATTTCCGCCACCAACCGCCGGCTCGACCAGATGGTCAAGGACGGCAAATTCCGCGAGGATCTTTACTACCGCCTGCGGGTTGTGACCCTCGAATTGCCGGCGTTGCGCGAACGGTCGGGGGACGTGCCGTTGCTGGCACAGACCTTTCTCAAGGAGTCCGCCCGCGAGAACGGCCGGGAACTCGCCGGCTTCACCCCCGAGGCGATGCAGGCGCTGCAACGGTGTCCCTGGCCCGGCAACGTGCGCGAATTGCGCTGGGCCATCGAGAGCGCCGTGGTGCTGTGTCGCGGTGAGCGGATTGGTCTGCGCGATTTGCCGGCGACCGTGCTGGAAGCGGGTCAGCCCGCCGCGCCCGAAGCCGGTCCCGGCGGCGAGCGCCCGCCAAAATTTTCCATCAAGGAAGCCGAGCGCCAGTTGATCATCCGCGCGCTGGAGGAGTGCGCGGGCAACCGCACGCGCGCGGCCCGCAAGCTCGGCATGTCGCGCCGCACCTTGCACCGCAAGCTGCACACGTATCACCTGGAAGAGCTGTTCCGCAAAACGGCCGACGACGAAGACGACGAGGAGACCCACTGATTCATGTTCCTTCCGCAGGAGTTCATTCACCGGCTTGAACAAGGCGTCTTCGGACGCTTCGTGCAGCTTGCCGCCGTCGGCTTGTTGATCGCCGCCATCGCACTGGTCTTCAACCTGCGCGCGTTCAAGAACCTCGGCACCGAGGAAGGCATGGATGCCGCCCAGCTCGCGCGCAACCTCGCCGAGGGCCGGGGCTACGTCACCTACAACATCACGCCGTTGAGCATTCACCTGGTGAAACGCCGGCAGGCGGAACGCATCGCCGTGAAGGAGGCCGCCGGGCTGGCGATCATGCCGCAGGATTTCATGGACCAGGCGAAGCTCCGCAACAATCACCCCGATCTCGCCAATGCGCCGCTGTATCCCTGGCTGCTGTCCTTTTATCTGCGCGCGGTGAACCCCGATTATCAAATCGATGGACCCAATTTCGAGCGCTCGCGGCCGGATCTGCTGATCGCCTTCTTCAACCAGGGCTTGCTCGTGCTCGCGGCGTGTCTGGTGTTCGCGCTCGCGCGAAGACTTTTTGATCCGATGGTGGCGTGGACTTCGATGCTGTTGTTCGTGGCCTCGGGTCTGTTCTGGAAAATCAGCGCCGCCGGGCAATCGACCATGCTGCTGCTGGTGATCTTCCTCGCGCTGCTCTGGGTGCTCGCGCGCTTCGAGCAATCCACGCAGCCGGAGAACGCCGCCAAGGCGAAGCCGCTCCTGTCAGCGGCGGCCATCGGGCTGCTGGTCGCGCTCGGGTTTCTCACGCGCTATTCGTTCGGCTGGCTCATTATTCCGGTCATCGTGTTCCTCGTGCTCTACGGCGGCCCGCGCCGGTTCGCGGTCGTGGCCACCACGTTGTTCGTCTTCGTGCTCGTGGTCACGCCCTGGATTCAGCGCAACCTCCAGGTCGCCGGCGTGCCGTTCGGCACGGCCAGCTACGCGGTGTTTCAACTCACCGACAAATTCCCCGCCGACGAAATCCCGCGCTCGCTCGAACTCGACCTGCGCTCATTCGCGTTTCAGGACTACGTGCGCAAGTTCAAGAACAACGTGCCCGAGATCTTGCAGAAGGAGCTCCCGACGTTGGGGGGCACCTGGCTGACGGCGTTCTTCTTTGTCGGCCTGATGGTGGTCTTTCGCAGCGCCTCGTTGAATCGCTTCCGCGGCTTCATCCTGATGGTGCTCGGCTTGTTTGTCGTGGTCCAGGCGCTGGGCAAGACGCATCTCAGCGTGGATTCACCGGGGATCAACACGGAGAACCTGCTCGTGCTGCTCGCGCCCGCCATGATCATTTTCGGCGTCAGCCTGTTCTTCATGCTGCTGGATCAGTGGAACGTGCCGGAATTCGGCTTTCGCGTGATGTTGACCGGCATGTTCGGCGTGCTGGTGAGCCTGCCGCTCGTGTTCATGCTGCTCTCGCGGACGTCCGCGTACGCGTATCCGCCGTACCTTCCGCCGTTGATCCAAGTCACCTCAAGCTGGCTGCGCGAAAGCGAGCAGATGATGAGCGACATCCCGTGGGCCGTCGCCTGGTATGGCGACCGCCAGTGCGTGCTGTGGACGCGCAACCCGGACGAGGATTTTTACCAGCTCCACGATTACGAAAAGCCGGTCAATGCCCTCTACCTCAGCCCGAAGGCGTTGGATTCGCGCTTCCTCTCCGGATTGCTCAAGGGGCCGGGCGCGAAATGGGGCCGGCCCTTCCTGGTGGATGTCGTCGCGCTACAGGAAATCCCGAAAGCGTTTCCCTTGAAGTATGCGCATCCAAGTTTTTTGCCGGAGAATCCCGACCCGCGCTTTACCGATCCGGAGAGGGAGAAACCCGACCACCTCTTCCTGTCCGATTGGATCCGGTGGCCGCAGTAGCCGATGCGGTCGCTGCTCAGTTACGGTTCAGCAGCCACATCAAACCAGCCAGCAGGCCGCCCACGAGCAGCCCGGTGCCGATGCCGACGGCCATCAAGCGGTAGTAACGCCGCTTCAGCGCCTTTCCGCTGACCGGATAGACGTAGTAGAGGTTGCGTTTGGAATCACGCGGGGACTTGGCCATGCAACAGTTTCGGTTCGGAACGGGCACAAGGCTAACCCAGCCGGCCGCGGTTTGAAGCTGAATTTTTTAGTTGCCCGCCCGCCTGGGCGCCGCCTTTGTGAACAAGTCGCGAACAGTTGGCCAACAAGGTCTGAACAGACCGTGAGCAGGCTGGCAGCAGATTCCGGCAGTTCTTTGCTGCGAGCGCGCCCAAAGCCGGGTAGCACACATTGATCATGATTGATGCCGTCAGCTCCGAGTCCACCGGTGGTGGTTCCGCCCACGCCGCCGATTTGAAGAAAGCCCGCCGCCGCAAGGCGTTGACCGATGTCGCCGCCGCGCTGGTGCCCGACCGCCTGCCGCCGCACTCGCTCGAAGCCGAGCAGGGCGTGCTGGGGTGCATCCTCCTCGACCCGCCGCACTGCCTGGGCGAGTGCATCGAGAAATGCAAAAGCGGGGCCGAGGTGTTTTATGATCTCAAGCATCAGGTCATTTACGAGGCGTTGATCGCCATGAGCACCAAGGGGCACGCGATCGATCTCATCACCCTTCAGCAGCATCTCAAGGACAACAAGCAGCTCGAGGCCGTGGGCGGCATTCCGTATCTCATGTCCCTCGCGGACGCCGTGCCGTCGCCGGCCAATCTGAAATACTACCTCGAGATCGTCCTCGATAAGCACATCCTGCGGCGGATCATCCGGGTGTCCTCGGAAGTGGTTTCCGATTCGTACGAGTTCGAGGGCGAGGTGGACCGCCTGCTCGATGAAGTGGAAACCAAGATCCTGCGCCTGAGCGAGGAACGCGTCGAAGGCTCCTCGGTGGCGATGAAGGATCTCGTCCACAAGGCGATCAACACCATCGAGGATTTTTACAAGCGCGAGGGCCAGACCACCGGCGTCAGCACCGGATTCCCGGACTTCGACAAGATGACCACCGGTCTGCACGAGGGGGAAATGATCGTCATCGCGGCGCGGCCCTCGATGGGCAAGACCTCGCTGGCCATGAACATCGCCGAGCACGTGGCCCTGGACCTCAACCTGCCGGTGGGTGTGTTCAGCCTGGAAATGTCCGCCGAGTCGCTCGTGCTGCGTATGTTGTGCTCCCGGGCGAAGGTGAATCTGCGCAGCATCCGCGAGGGGTTTCTGGCCGAGCGGGACTTCCCAAAACTCACCAACGCGGCCAGCCGGATGGGCAAGGCACCGCTGCACATCGACGACTCGGCGGGGCTCTCAATCCTGCAATTGCGGGCCAAGGCGCGGCGCATGCACAACCAGCATGGCATCAGGCTTTTCGTCATTGACTACCTCCAGTTGCTTCATTCTACTGCGCGCCGTTCCGCGGACAACCGGCAGCAGGAAATCGCTGACATTTCCGGCGGCATCAAGGCTCTGGCCAAGGAACTGAAGGTTCCGGTCATCGTCCTCGCCCAGCTCAACCGCGACGTGGAAAAGCGGCCCAAAGCCACGCCCATGCTGTCCGATCTGCGTGAATCGGGTGCCATTGAACAGGATGCCGACCTGGTGGGTCTGCTTTACAAGCCCAGTGCCCGGGACGGTGAAGAAGATGGCGAATCCGGTGCGGAAGAGTCCGAAGGCCAGCGGGTGAACCTGCTGATTGCCAAGCAGCGCAACGGGCCGACCGGTGATGTCGAGCTGGTGTTCCTGAAAGGCTTCACCCGCTACGAAAGCCTGTCCAAAGTCAGCGCGGAAGACCTGCCGGCCGGCGATTAACGCATGAATAAATTGATAAGAGCTGCCCTGCTGCTGGGGGTGTGCTGTGGCCTTCTGCTGCCGGTCGCTCGCGCCCAAGACGGGCTGACCTCGTCGGTCTATAAGGTGAGCATTCGCCATGTGGGTCCACCGGCGGTCAGTGATTCGCTTATTCTTGCCAACGTGCGGGTCGAGGTGGGCTCCCGCTTCAACCGCAACGCGATTGATGATGATGTGCGCAACCTCTACACCACCGGTTATTTCTATAACATTGTGGTGCTTGATGAGTACGACCCGGCCCAAGGCTACCACTTGATCTATCTGGTGCAGGGCAACCCGCTGCTGACCGACATCCGTTTCGAGGGCAACACCAAGTACAAGGATTCGAAGCTCCAGAAGACGATCACCGCCAAGGTGGGCAAGCCGCTCAATGATCGCGAACTGCACCAGGACGTGCAGGCCATCAAGAAGCTCTACCAAAAGGCCGGCTACCCGGGCACAACGGTCAAGTACGTGCCCAGCATCGACGAACAGGCTGGCCGCGCGACCGCCACGTTCCAGATCACCGAAACCCCGAAGATCCGCATTCAAGACGTGGTCTTCGAGGGGGCGAGCGCCGTCAGTCAGAAAAAGCTGCGCAAGGCCCTCAAGACCCGCCGCTGGTGGATGTTTTCCTGGCTCACGGGCAGTGGCAGTTACAAGGAAGACGAGTTTGAGATGGATCGCGACCGGTTGGCGGACTTTTATCGCAATCTGGGCTATCTCGACTTCGAGCTCAAAGACGTGAAGCTCGACTATCCCGAGCCCAATCGCATGGTCCTGCGCCTTCAGGTGTTCGAAGGCCGGCAGTATCAGGTCGGGTCGGTTGGTTTTTCCGGAGTTACGCTGGTGGACACCAATGCTGTCATGGAGAAGCTCGCCATGCCGGCGGGCGAAACCTTCACACCCGGTGGGTTTTTCAACGACATCGAGGTCGTTGAGGATGCCTACGGTGCGATCGGTCACATTGATGTCCGGGTCCGGCCGCAGCGGAACGCCAACGTCGAGACCGGCAACATGGACCTGGTGTACGACGTGACCGAAGGCCAGCGGGTGTTCATCGAGCGCATCGACATCCGTGGCAACACGAAGACCAAGGACCGCGTCATCCGCCGCGAGCTGCTGGTCAATCCCGGCGAACCCTTCAACAAAGTGCTGGTCAAGGTCAGCACCAACCGCATCGGCCTGCTGAACTACTTCGAGAAGATCAGTTGGGACCACGAGCAAACGGAAATCCCCAATCGGCGCAATCTGGTGCTGGATGTGGAGGAGAAGAACACCGGCAACTTCCAGATCGGTGCCGGCCTCAGCTCCATCGACAACCTGGTGGGCTTCGCCGAGGTCACCCAGAGCAACTTCGACCTGTTCAATCCGCCGTATTTCACCGGCGGCGGCCAGAAGGCCAACCTGCGCGTGCAGATGGGCACCTCGCGGCAGGACTACATGCTCTCATTTGAAGAGCCCTGGATGTTCGGGCGCAAGTTGATCTTCAATCAGGAGCTGTATCATCGCGAACTCAACTTCCAGAGTTCGCTCTATAACGAGCGGCGCACCGGCTCGAGCACCTCCTTCACCCGGCCGCTCGGTTCCGAGCGCTTCCGCGCCACCGTAAGCTACACCATCGAAAAAGTTGGCCTGCTCGACGTCAGCCCGAGTGCTTCGCCCGCCATCCAGGAAGAAGAAGGCCTGCAGCTCATCTCCGAAGCCGGCCTGCGCCTTACCTATGATCAGCGCTATGGCTATGGCCCGCTCACCGGCGGTCTGCCGACGCGCGGTTACCGCACCATTCTGGATACCGGGATCGCGGGCGGTCCGTTCGGGGCCGATGCGGACTTTTACCGGCTGGAACTGCGGCACACGCATTACTTTCCCGGTTTTGGCGAAGGCCATGTGCTGGAAATCATGGGCCGCGCGGGTGTGACCGAGAACTACGGCCGCTCCGATTCGGTGCCCTTGTTCAACCGCTGGTTCCTGGGTGGGGCCTTCAGCATGCGGGGCTTCGACTACCGCGAAATCGGCCCGAAGGACATCGCTGGCGAACCGCTCGGCGGCGAGACCTACTGGTTCGGTTCGGCGGAGTACAGCATCCCGATCATCGACCGCGTGCGCTTCGCCGTGTTTTATGACATCGGCATGGTTTATCAGGATGCCTACAGCTTCGATTCGAAGGTGTATGACCGGAACGGCAACTTCATTCTCGATACCGGCACCTACAACGACAACTTCGGTTTCGGCATAAGATTGAACCTTCCCATCGGTCCGCTCGTCTTTGACTACGGTATTCCGATCACCAGCGATCCCCGCAACGACAGCAGCGGCCGGTTCCAGTTCCGTGCCGGGTACCAGCGTGATTTTTAACCCGTTTGAATTTTAAGCGCATGAAAGCACTCGTGAAATCTGTTCTGCTTGCCGCCCTCCTGGCCGGCTTGTTTCTCGCCCCGGACACCGCCCAGGCGCAGGGCAAGATCGGCGTCGTCAACCTGCGCACCCTGTTCGAAGGCTATCACAAGCGCAAGCTCGCCGACCTGAAGATCAAGGAACGCGCCAGCGAACTCGACAAGGAGTTTGAAGACATGAACAGCCGGCGCAAGGCGGCCGAAGAGGATTACAACCAGACGCTCGCCAGTGCCAACGATCTAGCCGCCTCGAAGGAGGAACGCGACCGCCGCAAGGCCGAGGCGGAGCAGAAGCTGGAGAAGCTGAAACGGATGGAGCAGGATCTCGGAAAGTTCCGGCAGCAGGCCGAAGCCATCCTGCGCGAGCAGCAGGTGCGCATGCGCACCCGGGTGTTGGAGGAAATCAACGTCGAGATCGAAGCCAAGGCCAAGGTCGACGGTTACTACCTCGTCATCAACAAGGACGCGGACGACCGCAACGAGACCAAGGTCGTCCTTTACCACAACGGCGAGCACGACATCACCCAGGCCGTCCTTTCCAAGCTCAACGCCGGCGCGCCCGTGAACCTGGATCTCGGCACCGGTTCGCCGGAGCCCCCGAAACAGCCCTGATCATCTCCAACTACAACTCAAGCGCGCGGCACTCACCGCGCGCTTTTTTCGTTTCGCAGCTGCAACTGGTGGCTGGGCGATTCGTAACCCGCCAGCCTTCCTTGCGTCTGCTGCCAGCCTGCCGCCGAGGCCGCTGTCTCCAGCGCCAAAACGTCTGTGCAGTGTGACCGTCCGTCACACCAGACGCCTTTGCTTCACTGACGACTGGCCCGGCAGTTCTCAAATTTTGACCCAAAAAGCGTTCCTTTCACGACAACCGATGAGCGGCACCAGCCCGCACCAATATGGCAGGCTCCATTCTACTGAGAAGCCATGCAATTTGACAAATTCACCACCAAGGCGCAGGCCGCGATTCAGGATGCGCAGAGCATCGCCCGCGAGTTCAGTCATCAGGCACTGGACGGCGAGCATCTCCTGCTGGCGTTGCTCCGCCAGACGGATGGTTTGGTGCTGCCGCTCGTGCAAAAGCTCGGGCTGACGCCGACCCGGTTGACCCAGGCCATCGAGCAGACTCTCAGCGCGAGGCCAAAGGTCAGCGGGGTCAGCAGTCTGGATGTTTATCTCGGCAATGAACTCAAGCGCGCCCTGGATTCCGCCGTCACCGCCGCCGGCAAACTTCACGACGAATACATCAGCACGGAGCACCTGCTGCTCGGGTTGATGCGCGAAGGCGGCACCTCCTTGAAGAAGCTCTTCAAGGACCACGGCCTCACGGAAGACCAGGTGCTCAAAGCCCTCGCCGAGCTTCGCGGCAACCAGCGGGTGACCGATCAGAACCCTGAAGACAAGTTTCAAGCGCTCGACAAGTACGGCCGCGACCTGACCGCGATGGCGCGCCAGGGCAAGATTGATCCCGTCATCGGCCGCGACGAGGAAATCCGCCGGGTCATGCAAGTGCTGACGCGCCGTACCAAGAACAACCCCGTCCTGATCGGTGAACCCGGCGTCGGCAAAACGGCCATTGCCGAGGGGCTGGCCCGGCGCATCGTCAGTGGCGACGTGCCGGAGACGTTGAAGAACAAAAAGCTGGTGGCGATGGACCTCGGGGCGATGATCGCCGGGGCCAAGTACCGCGGGGAATTCGAGGATCGCTTGAAAGCATTCCTCAAGGAGATCACCGCCAGCGAGGGAAAGATCATTCTGTTCATTGACGAATTGCACACGCTGGTCGGTGCCGGCGCAGCCGAAGGCGCGGCCGACGCGGCCAACATGCTCAAGCCCCAGCTGGCGCGCGGCGAGCTGCGCTGCATCGGCGCGACCACGCTCGACGAGTATCGCAAGCACATCGAAAAGGATCCCGCCCTCGAACGTCGTTTTCAGCCGGTAATGATCAAGGAGCCGAGCGTGGCGGACACCATCGCGATTCTCCGCGGCCTCAAGGAGCGCTACGAGGTGCATCACGGCATCCGCATTCAGGATTCCGCCATCATCGCCGCGGCGACGCTCTCGCACCGCTACATCACCGATCGCTTTCTGCCGGACAAGGCGGTGGATCTTATGGATGAATCCGCCTCGCGCCTGCGCATGGAACTCGATTCGATGCCCGTCGAACTCGACCAGCTCGAACGCCAGATCATGCAGTTGGAAATCGAGCGGACCGCCTTGAAGAAAGAGAAGGACGAAGCCTCGAAAGAGCGGCTGGCCAAGCTGGAAAAGGAACTCGCCAACCTCAAGGAACAATCGACGCAACTCAAAACGCAGTGGCAGAACGAGAAGGCCGCCATCAACGCGGCCAGCATTATCAACGGTCAGATCGAGCAGGCGAAGCTCGAGCTCGAGAAAGCCGAGCGCACCGGCGACTTGAACACCGCGGCCAAGATCAAACACGGCACCATCCCCGATTTGCAGAAGAAACTGGCCACCGCCGAGAAAGCACTCCATGAACAAGATGCCGGCACCCGCCTGCTGACCGAGGAAGTCACCGAGGACGACATCGCCCGCGTGGTGGCCTCGTGGACCGGCATCCCGGTGACGCGCATGTTGGAAGGCGAACGCGCGAAACTGGTGAAGATGGAGGAGCGGTTGCAGAAACGCGTGATCGGCCAGAGCGAGGCGATTGCGGCCGTGGCCAACGCCGTGCGCCGCGCGCGCTCGGGGCTCCAGTATCCGAACCGGCCGATTGGGTCGTTCATTTTCATGGGCCCGACCGGCGTCGGCAAAACCGAGCTGGCTCGCGCGCTCGCGGAGTTTCTCTTCGACGACGACCAGGCCATGACGCGCATCGACATGAGCGAGTACATGGA